>FWPU01003126.1_pt1 | contig 42863 bp, 35 predicted proteins | sample 2228361 | NCBI WGS metagenome assembly FWPU01 (sample SAMEA103939777, study PRJEB20133) | metagenome | reverse complement strand
GTGGGGCTAAAGCCCTCGGCAAGCAGGACGAAACCCGCCTGCGCGGGCTGGCGGGGCGTTCTCCGGGGGTGGCTGAGACCGTGGGGGCTAAAGCCCTCGGCAAGCAGGGTGACGCCCGCCTGCGCGGGCTGTAATGGGGTTTTTGCGTCGGTGGGGCAGCGCCTTATGGCGCTTGCAAAAGCCATCCCACTGCCAATTCTTGATCGCGGGGGCTGTCCCCGATCCCCGATTGTGAACAGTTACGACTTGAATATGGGTACTATTGTCACTCTGAGAGACGCCCACCCGGTGCATACTATTTCAATGGGAGGGAATGCTGAACTGCGGCACTACCTGTCTCGTTTGAGGAGGGCGAGTCGGTGTTTCTCGCAGAGCGTTGATACATTGAAGGGGTACATAGCCTTGTTTGTGCAGTGTTGGAAAGTTTATGCCCCGGCGAGCATTCTCTTCTTTCCAGGGTTAACGCAGCCTGAAGAGTAACTCCTGGGCTTTCTGTTCAATGTCGTTCGTTGCAGGAAAACCGAGTCTCCACAGCAGTCCCACCTGTCCCTCTTGGGCTGAATTCCATTGCGACCATCCGGGATTCACTGCGGGAGCTGTAAGGGGTGTGTCAAAGCGGAACACGTAATAATTGGTCACAGACCACTCTGCAGTTGCGGGATCAGCCACTTCCCAGGTCTCCGAAGCGGAGTATTCAAAGCAGAAAAGACAAACTCCGCCCCTTTTGACTTCAATAATGTTCCGCAGTTCCCGTCCTTGCCTGAGCAGATCAGGTAACCTGAGCTGGAAGAGGGAAAAGGCTTCCAGGTCTTTCCAATACAGCGGCTCGCGCTCAACTCCCATGGCAGATTGAGCATTGCCCTGATCGTCCACCCAAAACCGCATCTCGGAGTCGGAGCTTCCCTGCGGATAAAAACTGCCTCCCATCTTGATGGACAAAGCTTGCGCCTGGTCTTTCCGCGATTTTCGCCAGAGCAAGTTCCAGGCAACGAGTACAGCAAGCACCAAAACTCCCAAACCCACCCACACATAAAGAGGTATCGAGTTGAATACCTCCAACAATGCAAAGACTGCAAAATATTTATGCAAGCCAGGAATCTCCTCCGAAACCGTGAAATCTGTCTTAATGCTACGTTATCCAGATGCTAAACTATGGGCATAACCAGCATAAAGTGCATTGTGAACTGGCGAGAAGGTGGCGACCCCCACACAAACAGCGCCAACACGGGCGTGAACGCCAATAAAGTGCATTGTGAACTGGCGAGAAGGTGGCGACGGCAGCTTTCTGGTATGGGCGGAATAACGCGATTGCCAGCAGGTCAAATTGTCCTCCGCCTTTTTTTCCGTAGCCTTCGTCTCCTCTTTCTGGCGGAATAACGCGATTGCCAGCATGTCAAATTGCCAGGCCATCCGCGCAGCGCCTTTTCCCTCTCGGAGACAACGCCGCAGGTAGCTGACCTCCGTGCATCGCAGCTGGCGCCCTGTTTGGGTCCGCTATCCAGGTCTGTGTGCATTCAGCGTGAATGAGACAAGGTAGCGATAATCCTCTACCGATTGTATATCCTTATTGTGAACTTGTCAAGGGGTTTTTGCAATTCGGAGGTGAAAGCCATGAATAGCAAATACGTCGCAGTTAAGAACAAACTGAAGCCCTGGCTGAAGAAACGGTGTTGGTGTGCCAGCGTCTGTCGATCACCAGGCTCCCGCCTGATGCTGATCATCGCGTGCGGGCGAGCCGCCCGCGCCCCGGCAACGATGTTCACCTCAGCGTGTGAACGCCTCGGCAGCAACTGCGCGCCCCTGTTCGGTGAGGTGTAACCGATCACCGTCACGGCGCACCAGGTGGGCCTGCTCGGCCCGGCGTACTACCTGCGCGGCAAATGCCGGCGCCCATTGCATGTGGCGCGATAGATGCTCGATCCGGCTTTCTGCCGCCTCCTCCGGATGCCCTTCGTGCTGCATGAGGTGCATCGTCAGTATCTGCTGTGCAAATATCCAGCGCTGGCGCCTCTGCCGGAAGATGACAGCGACAACCCCGCGTTGTGGTGCGAGGATAAATGTCAGCACAAAGGTAACACCGACCATCGTCGCCATTGCAGCCGAGATATTCGTGTCGATCGTGCGCGCCAGCCAGTAGCCGGCGATTGCGCTGAGTGCGCCGATCAGCGCGCTCAGTCCAAGCATGATCGGTAAGCGGTCGGTAAGCAGGTACGCCGTCGCTGGCGGAGCGATCATCAGGGCAATGACCAGAATGGCGCCCACAGCGTCGAACGCGCCTACGGCGGTCAATGAAACCAGGGTCATCAGGCTGTAATGGAGCAGCGCCGGCGAAAAGCCCAGCGCCGCCGCCAGCGCAGCGTCGAAGGTGGTCAGCTGCAGCTCTTTGTAGAACAGTCCGATGAAGAGCAGGTTTGCCAGGAGTATGCCGCTCATCACCCACATGGCGCGGGGCAGGTCGAGACCGAAAAGCGTCAGCCGGTCGAATGGCGCAAACGCGATTTCACCAAGCAGCACAGCATCGTTGTCAAGGTGTGCATTGCTGGCGAAACGTGAGATCAGGATCACCGCCAGGCTGAACAGGAAGGGGAACACCAGCCCGATTGCAGCGTCTTCCTTCACGCGGCGGGTGCTGGTGAGCAACTCGACCAGCCAGACGGTGAGCACGCCCGTCAGCGTCGCGCCGATGAGCAGCAGTGGCGAGGCGATGTCGCGGGTGATGAGATAAACGACGACGATCCCAAAGATGATCGTATGGCTGATCGCGTCGCTGACCATTGCGGTGCGCCGCAGCACCAGAAACGCGCCTGGCAGCGCACAGGCGGCGGCTACCAGCGCGGCAAGGAGTTGAACTTCTGTTTGTGGACTCATATGCGTTTCTATGCTCATGCGCCGCTACATTGGCGCAGACCTGCACTTACACCGGTTATCGTTGATAATGCTGCATTGCCATATGCGATCTCAGGCTTTGTGATGCCAGGCATAGCACTCTAAAATCTAAAATCAAAAATCACAAATGGTATTACTTATGCCGCTCAGATGCAAAGCGGCGCTGATTGACCTGATGATGCAGCCACTCCCAGAGCAGTCCGCGTCCGGGTGCAACCAGCAGCGAGACCAGCACCACAAGGCTGATGCAGACCACGATAACCGGTCCGGTGGAGAGACCGCGCCCGGTGGCGCTGATCACTGCGCCGATGACCCCGGCCACTGCGCCGAAGCCCCCGGCGAGGAGCGCCATCGTGCTGAGCCGGTTCGTCCACTGGCGCGCGGCAACTGCGGGCGCCACCAGCATGGCGCTCATCAGCACCACACCCACCAGCTGCAGCCCGATCACAATCGCCATCACAATCAGTGAGGTCAGCAGAATGTCGAGCGCGCGCACCGGGTAGCCCAGGCTTGCGGCATACTCGGGGTCGAAGCTGAGCAGCTGAAACTCTTTCCAGAACAGAGCCAGCAACGCAAGGACAATCGCGCCAGGTGCGGCGATGGTGATTACATCGCTGGTGATCAGCGCAGCAGCCTGACCGAACAGGTACGTGCTGAGTCCGGCCTGTCCGGCTTGCCCACTACGCTGCACCATTGTCAGCAGGACCATGCCAAGAGCGAAGAAGACCGCAAGCACGATGCCGAACGCGCTATCCTCTTTGATTCGGCTCATGCGCACAATCGTCAGGACTGCCAGCGCGCCCAGCCAGCCGGCGATGGCGGCGCCGAGCGCCAGCACGAGCGGCGCCCGCGAACCGGTGAGCATAAAGGCCAGCACGATACCAGGCAGGGCAGCATGAGACATGGCGTCGCCAAGCAGCGCCTGGCGCCGCAAGATGGCGAAGCAACCCAGGATGCCGCTGACAGTCCCCAGGGCTGCCGCGCCCAGCGCGATTGACCGCAGAGTGTAGTCGCTGAACAGAGTGACAATCATCTCCATGGGGAAACCTCAGATCCGCTTGATACTGTTGACTATCGGCTGGCTGCCGGGCGCACACTGATGACCCGGCGCTGACGCCTGTTCACCATCGATCCCGGCGACGAACCCGACACGACCACCGTATGTCTTGCGCAGGTTCTCCTCGGTGAAGACCTCGTCCACCGGGCCACTGGCAATCGTGCGGACGTTGAGCAGTGTGACCCAGTCGAAATACTCAGGCACTGTCTGCAGATCGTGATGAACAACGACCACCGTCTTACCGGCGGAGCGCAGATCTTGCAGCAGGGCGACGATCGCGCGTTCGGTGACGGCGTCGACACCGGCAAAGGGCTCGTCCATAAAATAGACGCGGGCATCCTGAACGAGCGCGCGGGCCAGAAAGACGCGCTGTTGCTGGCCGCCAGAGAGCTGACTGATCTGGCGATCGGCGAAGTCCTGCATCTTGACTTTCTGGAGCGCCTCGAACGCCAGCTCACGTTCACGCCTGCCGGGACGGCGGAACCACCCGAGGTTGCCGTAGCAGCCCATCATCACCACGTCGAGGACGCTGGCAGGGAAATCCCAGTCGACGCTGCCGCGCTGCGGCACATAGCCAACCAATCGGCGCTGTTCGGCGTAGGGTTTGCCCTCGATCAGCGTCCGGCCGGCGGCAACCCGCACCAGTCCAAGCATGGCTTTGAGCAGAGTCGTTTTGCCTGCGCCGTTTGGACCGACGATGGCCATCAGCACGCCGCGCGGTACACTGACATCGACATCCCACAGCACCGGTATATCGCGGTAGGCGACTGTCAGATCGGTAACTTCGATTGCTGTCTGCATACGCATTCCTTTTGGAGATGGTAGATTGCACGTGTTCACACGTACTGCACAAAATGTGTTTGCGTGTCAGCGGGGCGACGTCTCATAGCGCTTGCGAAAGCCATCCCGCCGCCTCGTGATGCCTTGATTGCCAGTGAGCGCTCCATCTGCTGAAGCAAGGCTTCAGCAATCCATGCGTCCAGGCGGACCTGGATGCAACACTGTGCGTGAAGCGTTCGAGTGACACCGGTATTACTGCGTGAGCGCCGCAACGATGGTGTCGATGTTGTGGCGCATCATCCCGATGTATGTTCCCTCGGGTGTACCGGGCTCGCCCATGGCGTCAGCAAAGAGTTCGCCACCGATGCGCACCTCCTGTCCCCTGGCCCGCGCAGCAGCGATCACCGCCTCAATCGTGCGCGGCGAGATCGTCGTCTCGATAAAGATCGCCGGCACCTTCCGCTCGACCACAATCTCTACGAGGGCCTGGATGTCGGCGGCACTGGCCTCGGACTCGGTGCTGATACCCTGAACCGCCTCAACCTGGAAGCCGTAGGCGCGACCATAGTAATTGAAGGCGTCGTGGGCGGTCACCAGCACGCGCCGCTCCTGCGGGATGCGTGCAACCTGCTCTAGAGTGTAATCATGCAGCGCTTCGAGTTGGGCGATGTAGTCGGTTGCATTGGCTTCGTAGGTCGCGGCGTTGGCCGGATCCATGTCGATCAGCGTATCGCGGATGACACCCACCACCCGTATCCACAGGCGCACATCATTCCAGACATGCGGATCGTAAGGCAGACCAGCTTCAGGCTCCCAGTTGAGCAGCGTCAGCGGGTCGAGCTGGTCGGCGACGGCCACCACGCGGGTCCTGTCACCCTGCCCGATCTGTCTGAGGATCCGGGTCATCTGCGCCTCGAGCATCAGCCCGTTGTAGAAGATCAGGTCGGCATTCTGAAAAACCCGGATATCGCCTTCCGCAGGCACATAGGTATGCGGGTCAACCCCTGGTCCGAGGAGCGGCGTCAGGACAACTCTGTCCTGGGCGATATTCTGGACGGCATCAGCGATTTGCTGGGTCGTCACAACGACGTTCAGGGGCCGGGCGCGTGTTTCAGCGGCATTGTCGGCAGCGGGAGACTGCTGCCCGCAGGCGGCGATCAGCAGTGTGACGACCAGCAGCATCAGCAGGGTGCGAAGACGCATAAGGCGGTTCCTCCTGGAAATGATCTGAATAATCCTGGCGATGGGGCGAGCGCGTTCAACACGAAAGCGCTGACGGCTGCCAGGGTTTAGGCTTTCTACAGATAGTTTCAATTTATCCATTACTTCTATTTTAGGTAATCCTAATTTTTTATTTTAGTGGTGATATGCTTTCCTGTCAAGCATCTCAGTCAAAGGATCTGCGATTTAGTCATTCCATCCAAACCACGCTTACCAATCTTCGTACCGAGTCGCCCTACCGCAAACGGTTGTCGCCCCCTATAATCGGAGTATTGAACACTTCTGGCGCATGTCCTGCGACGACGCAACGCGGATGACCATGTTCGTCATCTGCGCTTGAATGTTGTTCATGGCACGGTGCGCGACATTTTCGGGAGGATGACTCAATGGGAATGACACCAAAAGACGTCCTGGCGATGATTAAGGAGCACGACATCAAAATGGTTGATGTCCGCTTCACCGACATCCCGGGAACGTGGCAACACTTTTCACTGCCTGCGAGCGTACTGACAGAAGATGATTTTGTGAATGGCATCGGCTTTGACGGATCGTCCATCCGCGGTTTCCAGGCGATCAACGAAAGCGATATGCTGGTCGTTCCCGACCCGGACACCGCATTCATCGACCCGATGCTGAAAATCCCCACGCTGGCGTTGATCTGTGACATTCGCGACCCTATCACTGGCGAAAACTACACGCGCGATCCGCGCTTCATCGCCCGGAAGGCGGAAGAATACCTGCACAACACCGGCATCGCCGACACTGCCTACTTCGGACCGGAGGCTGAGTTCTTCCTGTTCAACGATGTTCGTTTCGACCAGGGGAGCCACTTTGGGTACTACTTCCTCGACAGCGACGAAGGGATCTGGAACAGTGGCGCCGACCGGCACGGCAAGAACCTGGCGTACCGTCCGCGCTACAAGGAAGGCTACTTCCCCTGCCCGCCGCTCGATACGCTGCAGGATGTGCGTTCGCAGATCACCCTCAATATGATGGCAGCCGGGATTGAAGTCGAGGTGCATCACCACGAGGTCGCCACCGCCGGTCAGTGCGAGATTGACATGCGCTTCGACTCGCTGCTGCGCATGGCGGATAAACTCGTCAAGTACAAATACATTGTTAAGAACACTGCACGTGAGTTTGGTCTGACCGCTACCTTTATGCCCAAGCCGCTCTTTGGCGATAACGGCAGTGGTATGCACTGTCACCAGAGCCTCTGGAAGGAAGGACAGCCGCTCTTCTATGATCCGAAGGGGTATGCGCTGCTCTCAGACACGGCGCGCTGGTATATCGGCGGCATTCTGACCCACGCCCCGGCATTGCTGGCGATCTGTGCGCCGACCACGAACTCCTATCGCCGCCTGGTGCCGGGATTCGAGGCGCCGATCAATCTGGTCTACTCACAGCGCAACCGGTCGGCGGCAGTGCGTATTCCAACCTACTCCGACTCCCCGAAAGCGCGGCGTATTGAGTTCCGCGCGCCCGATCCGACATGCAACCCGTATCTGGCATTCGCCGCAATGCTTATGGCCGGCATCGACGGCATCAAGAAGCGGATCGAGCCGCCGCCGCCGCTGGATGTCGATATCTACGAACTGTCTCCCGAAGAAAAGGCGCACATTCGAGGAACGCCCGGCTCGCTGGCCGAGTCGCTCGACGCCCTCGAAGCCGACCATGCCTTCCTGCTCGAAGGCGGCGTCTTCACGCCTGACGTGATTGAGACCTACCTGGACTACAAGCGCTCGCGTGAGTTGATCCAGGTGGCGATCCGTCCGCACCCCTACGAGTTCTTCATGTACTTCGACGCATAGGGTTCCATCGTTCGCTCATCGGCGCCGATCAGGACGTTGCATCGCAACGTCTTGATCGGTTGTTTGTTTTGTATAAGGTTTTACCGTCGTCTATTGACCTTATATGTGAATCAATTGTATAAAATAAACAAATCGAAACCGGATAGTTCATATGAACTGGACGTAGCCTTCACACGGTTTCTGTCGTACTCTTCACCATATTACAGGCCCACGCGCTTAGTTCTGATGCAAAGAAGCAACATCCTGCGCCCGCGCGCGTCGCAGGATTATTTTGCGTTCGGCATCGGCGGAGCGGCGTGAGAGAGACCTCCATCACACAGGAGAAAGGGAAAGTATGGTCAGGCGACGAACAAAACGTATGCTCGGCATCGGCGCGCTTGCCGGTCTTTTGATCGGCACAACCGGAACCTCTTTCGCGCAGGAGATCGACCCGGCTATCGCAGAGATGGGTGTGGTCACCGACACGATGTGGCTGCTCGTTGCGGCGTTCCTGGTGTTCTTCATGCAGGCAGGGTTCGCACTTGTCGAAGCAGGCTCTACACAGTCAAAGAACATGATCAACATCATGTTCAAGAACCTGATGGACTTCTGTGTTGCAGCGCTGGCGTTCTGGATGATCGGCTGGGGGATTGCCTATGGCGCAACCGTTGGCGGCTTCTTCGGATCCGATCAGTTTTTCCTGGGTGATGTGCGTGAGGCGGGAAGCGTGCCGACCCTTGCGTTATGGCTGTTCCAGGTTGTGTTCGCAGGCACTGCCGCAACCATCGTTTCGGGCGCCATGGCGGAACGCACGAAATTCAGCGCGTACCTGATCTACAGCGCTGTTATCTCGATCCTGATCTATCCGGTCGTTGTCCACTGGGTGTGGAGCGGCGCCGGCTGGCTGAATGACTATGACCCAACGACGACCGGGGACTGGGGTTTCACCGACTTCGCCGGTTCGACGGTCGTTCACAGCGTCGGCGGTTGGGCGGCGTTGATGGGTGCGTGGCTCCTCGGTCCGCGTCTGGGACGCTACGGTCCTGATGGCAAGCCGCGTGAGATTCCCGGGCATAGCGCCGCGCTTGCCGGTCTTGGAGTGTTCATTCTCTGGCTGGGCTGGTATGGTTTCAACCCTGGCAGTCAGCTGGCGTTCAAGTCGCAGGATGATGCCGATGCGATTGCGCTGGTGGCTGTGACGACGACGCTCGCTGCTGCTGCGGGCGCGGTCAGTGCAATGATCGCAAGCTGGATCAGAAGTGGAAAGCCGGAACTTGGCGCGAGTCTGAACGGTGTGCTTTCTGGTCTGGTAGCGATTACAGCGGGTTGCGCGTATATGGGTCCGCTCGAGTCGGTTATCGTTGGTCTGGTCGCCGGTCCACTCTATGTCATCTCGATGAAGTGGATGGAGTCGCTCAAGATCGATGACCCGGTCGGCGCGGTGCCGGTTCACCTGGTAAACGGCGTCTGGGGCACGCTGGCAGTCGGTCTGTTTGCGACGATCGAAGGCAACACCGGCACGGTTGGTCTGTTTGCTGGCGGCGGTCCGCAGTTGCTGATCGCTCAGATCGTTGGCGTTCTGGGTATCGGCGCATGGGCTGCTGGAACGAGTTTCCTGCTCTTCTTCATCCTCAAGCGCACGATGGGTCTGCGCGTGTCGCCCGAAGAGGAGGAGCTTGGTCTCGACATCGGCGAGCACGGAACGGTCGCTTATCCCGACATTCACAAGATGCCGGAATCGGAAACGATCCGGGCGATTACCGGCAAACCGCTCTCCAGTGCAGCTGAGTAGGCGCATATGACTCAATTAAGGTCTGGAGGTTACTGCTCCAGACCTTTCTCTTACACAAATCTTCTTCTGTCCCCTCTGCGAGAGTTACCTGACAGCTCAGGGGGTTTATTCTGTGCTTGACAAATCTCGTCTGAGCCGTTATAGTTACCCTTAACCTGATTTTTGCGGATTGCAGCGACGCCCGCAGCCTGCTCGATTGGAGAGCGTGTGCTGTGGGCGTCTTACGTGTCAGACGCAGCAACGTCCTCACTGTTGCTCGCTGGCGTATTCACGCCACTGATCACAGTACGCTTCTCAAAGCGGCGGAATCGCGCACTATTCAGGTCATCCCGCCCAACAACGGCATCTGCAGACGGCAGTGGCGCTCCCCCGGGGCTGTGGAGCGCTGGTTTTGTGTACGCCACGTCAGGTAGCAAGGTGACAGACACGATGGAACAACTGAAAAACCCGCAGATGCGCGGCCTGTACGACCCGCGCTTCGAGCACGACGCCTGTGGCATTGGGTTCGTTGCCCGTCTGAGCGGCGAACCGGGTCACGCGATACTGGCGTATGCGCTGACCGCTGTTGGGCGGATGGCGCACCGTGGCGGCGTGGCTGCCGATGGGAAAAGCGGTGATGGCGCCGGGGTGTTGACGCACATCCCGCGCGCGTTCTTTGCCCGTGAACTGGCAATGCGCGGGATTCGCTACCCGGTTGAGGATCTTGCCGTCGGCATGTTTTTTCTGCCGCAGCACGAAGGGCATCGCAATACGGCGCGCGGCGTGGTGGAACAGATCCTTGCCCACTATGGCATGGCGCTGCTGGCATGGCGTCCGGTGCCGATCAATCTCGATGCGCTTGGCGATAGTGCACGTGAGTCGTGTCCGGTGATCGAGCAGGCGCTGATCGCCCGCCCGCCTCATAACCATACTGCGCCAAACGCCTATGAGCGCGCGCTCTACCTGGCTCGCCGCACGATCGAAGCCGAAGCGCGCGCCCATCGCCTGGAAGGTTTCTCAATTCCCTCGCTCTCGAGCCGAACGCTGGTCTACAAAGGGTTGCTGGTTGCGCCGGCATTGTCCGAGTTCTATGACGATCTGCGCGATCCGCTCTACGAAACGGCGATTGCGCTCTACCACCAGCGTTACTCGACCAATACCTTCCCGACGTGGGAACGCGCCCAGCCGTTTCGCATGCTGTCGCACAACGGCGAGATCAACACCCTCCGCGGCAACGTCACCTGGATGCAGGCGCGTGAAGCGGAATGGCGCCGCGCTGCCGCCTCTGCACAACAAACGATCCTGATCGAAGCCTCTATCGATGGTGACCCGCTGGCGATGGCGCTCAGCGCTGCCGCCAGCGGTCCGGTCGTCGATACCAGCGGCAGCGACTCGGCAATGCTCGATAATGTGCTCGAACTGCTGGTCATGGGTGGGCGCGATATTCGCCATAGCCTGACGATGCTTGTTCCTGAAGCCTGGGAACGTGTGCACGATCTGGAACCGGCCCGGCGCGCGTTCTACCAGTATCACGCCGGTATGATGGAACCATGGGACGGTCCTGCTGCGCTGGCGTTCTGCGATGGTCAGGTGGTCGGGCTGGCGCTCGACCGCAATGGGTTGCGCCCGGCGCGGTATCTGCTGACCGATGATGGCCTGGTGATCTGCGGGTCGGAAGTTGGCGCTGTGTCGATTGACGAGTCGCGCATTGTTCGGAAGGGCAAAGTGGGTCCTGGTCAAATGATCGCCGCCGATCTGCGCACGGGTCGTTTCGAAGAGAACGATGACATTCGCAGTGCGCTCGCGGCCCGGCAACCGTATGCTGAATGGCTCAAGCGCCATATGCGTGTGCTGGCGCCGGCGGGTGCGCCGCGCGTCAGTGAACCGGACGAGCCGGAAAGTCGCTCGTCGCGTGAAAGCAAATCGGCGCTGCTCGGCGAGTTGCAGCGCGCGTTTGGCTATACTGCCGAGGAGCTGTCGGTCGTTCTCAAGCCGATGCTGCGCGATGGGCTGGAGCCGGTGGGGTCGATGGGCGACGATACGCCGACCGCCGTGCTCGCCGACCGACCGCGCCCGCTGTACAACTATTTCAAGCAGCGCTTCGCCGAAGTGACCAACCCGCCGATCGATCCGATCCGCGAAGAATTGGTGATGTCGCTCTCGTTCAGCCTTGGACGGCGCGGTAATCTGTTGCTCGAAACGCCGGAACATGCGCATCTGCTGCGCCTCGCCAGTCCGGTTTTGAATGATGAGCATCTGGCGATGTTGCGCAATCTCAGCGATCCGGCGTTCACCACTGCAACGCTCAATGCAACGTTTGTTGCAGATGATGGCGTTCAGGGGATGCTTGCAGCGCTCGACCGGCTCTGTCGTGAGGCTGAGGAGGCGATCGCCGCCGATAAGGTCATTCTGATTATCAGTGATCGCGGCGTCAATGAACAGCGCGCGCCGATCCCGGCGCTTCTGGCGCTTGGCGCGGTACACCAGCATCTCATCCGCACCGGTCTGCGCACATCGGTGAGCCTGGTCGTTGAAAGCGGTGAGCCGCGTGAAGTTCATCACCTGGCGTGTCTCGTCGGTATGGGTGCAGAGGCGGTCAATCCATACCTGGCACTCGCGACCGTGCGCGCGCTTGCCATCGAGCGTGATGAGGTGCGCGGCAAAGCCGTTGAGGCGCGCGACCGGCGCGCTGCCGCTGAACTGGCCGATGAGGCTGAGCAGAATTATATTCATGCCCTCGAAAAGGGGCTGCTCAAGGTGATGTCCAAGATGGGCATCTCGACCGTCGATAGTTACTGTGGTGCGCAGATCTTCGAGGCGGTCGGTCTGGCGGATGAGGTGATCGCGCGCTGTTTTGCGGGTGTGCCTGCCCACCTTGGCGGTCATGGCTTCCGTAAACTGGCCGCCGATGTGCTCGAGCATCACGAAGCGGCGTTTTCTCAGCGCCTGCCTGCGCTTGCGGGTCGCTCGTCGCTGCCGCATCCGGGCTACTACAAATTCAAGAAGGATGGCGAATACCACGCCTTCTCGCCAGCGGTCGTCCACGCATTGCAGCGCGCCGCCAATGGCGGCAGCTATGCCGATTATCTGGCGTACAGCAAACTGGTCCACGACCGTCCGCCCACTGAACTGCGCGACCTTCTGGACATTGTTCCGCCTGAGGAGCGGAGTGACGGACCGGCTCAGCCGGTTCCGCTCGATGAAGTCGAACCAATCGAGGCGATTGTGCGTCGCTTCTCGACTGCTGCGATGTCGCACGGGTCGACCAGCATCGAAGCGCATGAGACGCTGGCAATTGCGATGAACCGCCTCGGCGGCATGAGTAACTGCGGCGAAGGTGGTGAGGACCCGGAGCGCTACCACGACGAACGTAACAGTACGATCAAACAGGTTGCTTCCGGGCGCTTCGGGGTAACCCCGGCCTACCTGGCGTCGGCGCTGGAGTTGCAGATCAAGATGGCACAGGGATCCAAGCCTGGCGAAGGCGGCCAGATTCCGGGCATCAAGGTCTCGGAGGAAATCGCGCGCATCCGTCACACAACGCCTGGCGTGACCCTGATCTCGCCGCCGCCGCACCACGATATCTACAGCATCGAGGACCTGGCGCAACTGATCTATGATCTGAAGCAGGCCAACCCGCGCGCGGCGGTGTCGGTGAAACTGGTTGCCGAGGCGGGTGTGGGCACAATTGCTGCCGGGGTTGCCAAAGGCGGCGCAGATGTGATCCACATTTCCGGTCATTCAGGCGGCACCGGTGCATCGCCACTGTCGTCGATCAAGAATGCCGGTATCAACTGGGAGATTGGGCTTGCCGAAACGCAGCAGACGCTGGTGCTCAACGGGTTGCGCGGGCGGGTGCGGCTGCGCGTTGATGGCGGGTTCAAAACCGGGCGCGATGTGGTGCTGGCGGCATTGCTCGGCGCCGACGAGTTCTCGTTCGGTACGGCGGCGCTCATCGCCGAAGGGTGTGTGATGGCCCGGACATGCCATTCCAACAACTGCCCGGTTGGAGTGGCTACCCAGCGCCCTGACCTGCGCGCGAAGTTTCCCGGTAAACCGGAGGATGTGGTTAACTTCTTCCGCCACGTGGCGCAGGAAGTGCGCGACATCCTTGCCGCGATCGGGGCGCGCTCGCTCGATGACATTATCGGGCGCACCGATCTGCTGCGTCAGGTTGTGCGCGGCCATGCGGGCGCCGATGCGCTCGATCTGACGCCGCTGCTGGCGCGCTTTGACCGGCCTGGCGATCCGATCCGCAATGTGCAGCCGTGGAATGGTCTGATCAACGTTGGTGCGCTGAACCGGCGGTTGCTCGAGGATGCGTCGCGTGCGCTCGATCATGAGTTGTACGTCGAACTGCACTATCCCATCACAAATGTCGATCGTACTGTTGGGTCAACCCTGTCGGGAGAGATCGGGCGGCGTTTCGGTGAAGCGGGTCTGCCGGAAGGAATGATTACGGTCAGTTTCCGCGGCAGTGCAGGGCAGAGTTTTGGCGCCTTCCTGGCGCCCGGCGTGCGTTTGCTGCTCGACGGCGAATGCAACGACTACGTCGGTAAAGGCATGGCAGGCGGCGAGATCGTGGTGCGACCGCTGCCGCAGGCGCGTTACCCGTGGCACGAGAGTACGATTATTGGCAATACCTGTCTCTATGGCGCAACCGGAGGCACGCTCTTCGTCGCCGGTCGCGCTGGTGAGCGCTTCGCCGTCCGCAACTCAGGCGCTGTGGCGGTGGTCGAGGGGGTCGGCGACCACGGGTGCGAGTACATGACCGGCGGCGTGGTGCTGGTCATTGGTCCCACCGGGCGGAACTTTGCGGCTGGTATGAGCGGCGGCATCGCCTATGTCTACGATGAGCACGGCGCGTTTCCTTCGCGCTGCAACACCGAAATGGTGACGCTTGCGATGCTCGACCCGGCAGACGAAGAGAATGTGCGCGCGCTGCTGGTGCGCCATGTGGAGCTGACCGGCAGCCCACACGCGGCGTCGCTGCTGGAACGCTGGGAAGTGGCGCGCGGCGCATTCTGGCGCGTCCAGCCGCGTGGTCTGGAAACGGTGCGTCTGCCGAAGGCGCTCCTCCGCGTGCGCGAACGCGCGCTTGGCGTGCATCGGTAAGGCGTCCGTCGCGAACGGGTGTAAGATTCCCCATCGGGCGCCCAATGGCGGGTGGGGGTGCGGGGCAGGCACGCGGGGCAGGCATAAGACCTGCCCCTGCGGTTTTTTGTGGATGGATGGATTATTACCTGTCACTTTTCGGCAAATCTTTGCCGCTTCCCTCTTGATCTCCTCACCAGAGGCTGGTATACTGCGAACAAGTGTTTAGCATTTTCGTTCGGAGAAGCATGCGCCCGCTTCGTGAAACCCGCGAATCGCCCGGTGTGCGTTCACCTGCGGTACCATCGGTCGCTGCACCGATTGCAGTGATCGGCAGCCCCAACTCAACGACCCACTTCACCGTCGATATTCTGGAAACAGCGCGTGATCGCGCGCTCGACCACGCCTGGGTGATTTTTGAAGTAACCGAACGTTTCAATGGGAAAGCATACCGCAAACGCGCACTCTGTCAGCTGGGCGGGATCGTCACGCGCAACCGCTGGCACGAAGACCCCGTGATCCGCGCGGTTATCAAGCGCCAGGGGGCGTTGCCGGCGCTGTCCGGCGAGAGTGACCTGACGGCGGCGCAACTCTCGGCGCTCGGCGTCTTTTTGCTCGATGAGCAGGGACGAGTGGTGCGCCGCACGACCCTCTCGACGCCGCCGCCTTCAGGAACGCTGGTCTACCCTGCAGACGCTGCGACTCTGCAGGACCTGGTGCACACTGAGCCGGGGATTTTCTATGCCGGTCAGTCGCCGGGGGATGGGTTGCCGGTGCCGCTCACCCTGCGTCACTTCGGTCCAACCGAGCAGGGCGGGTTTGGGGAAGCGGTGATGCTGGGGGTCTTCGGGCAAACCCGCAGCGGTAAGTCGATCCTGTCCGCGCAACTGCTCGCCGGATTTGCTGCCAACCCGCAGATGGGCATTCTGGTCATCGATCCACAGGGTGAATTTGGGCGCGACCGCTTCGCCGCCGGTGACCACCGCGTCGATTTCAGCATTCGCCGCCTGCTCGCCGGTCTGCGTCAGCGCCGCGAAGTGATTGCGCTGACTACCGATGATGTGGCGATGGAGGGCGCGGAAGCATTCACCGAACTGCTGCGTCGTGCGGGGTTCTTCGATAGCCTGGGGTTCAAGGGTGCGAACAAGGAACGCGAAGCTGCAGAACGGCTGGCGGGCATGCTCGCCGAGTTGACTGACTCCTCAGGTCGGCGCCGTCCCATCCGCGACCTGACGGTCGCCGATCTCCCGCTGCTCGTGAAAGACCTGGCGCGCTTCGCCGATGTGATCTATGCCACCCGTCCCGGAACGATGCCGGGGGAAGGACAGCGCGCCGCTGATGTTCTGGCGCGCTACCACCTCGATGAGGCGCGTCTGCGTCGGCTGTGGGATGAGGCGTTGCAGCGGTTTCGCACCGAACCCGGCAAACAGCGCCCGCTCTCGCAGGTGATCCAGCAGGTGCTGGCAGACCGCGCGATTGTCATTCTGTCGTTTGCTCAGGAGAATGTCGCCGAGACCCCCTACTTCTTGCTGAACGAAATCCTGACCCGCCTGCGCCAGGTCATCCATCGTTCGTTCCAGGATGGGCGCGCCTCGAATGCCCTGGTGCTGCTCGACGAGGCGCACCTGTTCGCCGGGGAACACGCCGACGACAGCGGCGACGGCGCGCGCACGCGCTCTTTGCTGGCGCAGAGCATCCGCATGACCGGCAAGTACGGCGTGGGCTGGATGTTCATCACCCAGACGCTTCACGACTTCGACAAGACCATCCTGCGACAGTTGCAGGTCAAAATCTTCGGGCAGGGGTTCAAACTTGGCGCCGACCGCGAGTATGTCGAAACCGAACTGGGTAAGGAAGGGTTTGCGCGCTACTGTTCGCTCCCCGACCCGAAACGCACCGGACGCTATACCTTCATGGTCACCGGTCCGATCGTGGCGCTCGGCAGCCTGGGGACGCCGCTGGTGTTGCAGGGGTTCCGCAGTGTCGATGACCTCATGCGGGCGAATGGGCATGTGTTCGATATCGGTGACGGATCGTATTAACGTGCTCTGTTGTGCCGTGGTATACTGGAGCGAAAACAACAAGGATGGCATATCAGGGCTATGACGGTTCAGTACGATATTGGTCTCTCCGCACACATTCGCAGGCACACCACCCTTCCCGAACCGCTCCGGTTTCCGCCGGGATTCTTGTGGGGAACGGCAACCAGCGCACATCAGGTCGAAGGACAGAATACCAATAACCAGTGGTGGGTCTGGGAGCAGCAGGGACGCTGCTGGCACGGCGATGTTTCCGGTGATGCCTGCGGCTGGTGGCGCGATGCCGAAGGCGATCTGGATCGCGCTGCTGCGCTGGGAACGAATGCCCATCGGATGTCGATCGAGTGGAGCCGCATCGAGCCGGAAGAAGGAACGTTCGATCGCAGCGCAATCCATCGCTACCGCGAGATCATTGGCGGCATCATCCAGCGCGGAATGACGCCGATGATCACGCTGCACCATTTTACCAATCCGCTCTGGGTCGAAGCGCAGGGCGCATGGTTGAACCCGGCGACCCCAAAGCGCTTTGCGCGTTTTGTCGCCTATGCGGTTGAAGCATTGGGCGATCTCTGTAATCTCTGGTGCACCGTCAACGAACCGACGGTCTATGCAGCGTTGAGTTATCTGCAGGGCATCTGGCCCCCTGGACGGCGCAACATCCTGCAGGCGCTACGGGTCTTCGCCAATCTCATGCGCGGGCACGAACTGGCTGCGCAGACGGTGCACCGGCAGCATCCGGCGCATCGTGTTGGCATTGTGCATCACAAACGGGTGCTCGACCCCGCCTCGCCAGCCAGTCACGATGTCCTGACGACGGTGATGTACGATTATCTGGTCAATGGGCTGGTGCTGCGGCGGCTGCGCGAGACGTCCGACTTTTTCGGGCTGAATTACTACAGCCGCGACCATATCGCGTTTGACCTGCGCCGTCCGTACCATTTGTTCATCCGCCGCTTCACGCCGCCGCATCTTGAGCAGAGCGATGCCGGCATGGAGGGCGCCTTCGGCGAAATCTATCCCAACGGTTTGTACCGCGCGCTCAAACGGGTCTACCGCTGGCTGAAACTGCCGATCTATGTCACCGAAACCGGACTGCCGGACGAAGATGATAACCAGCGTCCACGGTTTTTGCTCAATCATCTCGAGTCGGTGCACCGCGCGATTCAGGAAGGGATCGACGTCCGTGGGGTTTTCATCTGGTCGCTGGTCGATAACTTCGAGTGGGCAGAAGGGTGGGGGTTACGCTTCGGGCTGTATGCCCTCAACGAACGCACTGGCGAGCGGCGGATGCGTCCTTCGGCTGCGCTCTATGCGATTATTGCGCGTGCGAATGCGATACCTGCTCCAGGCGCGCTTCCCTGACCGGATGACCGTCTGTCGCCATCTTACGGGAATGTGGCGTTGTGATGCCGCACAACATAATCGAAGTCTGAACATGTACCCTGTGAAAGGATATCTCGATGCATGATCAATGGGCAGCCGTTGACGCCTATCTGTCTGGTCTTTTTCCGTCGGATGCGGTTCTCGATGCGATACTGCAGGCGTCGCGCGACGCCGGGATGCCGCAGATCAACGTCTCGCCGGTTCAGGGGCGGTTGTTGCACGTGCTGGCGCTGGCGTGCCATGCGCGGAACATCCTGGAAATCGGGACGCTGGCAGGGTACAGTGCAGTCTGGATGGCGCGGGCGCTGCCCGCCGACGGACGATTGATCTCGCTGGAAGCAAACCCGAAGCATGCCAACGTGGCACGAGCCAGCCTGGCGCGCGCCGGTCTTGCCGATCGAGTCGAGGTGCGTCTGGGAATGGCGCTGGACATGCTGCCACAGCTGGCTGCCGAGGGCGCAGGACCGTTCGACCTGGTTTTCATTGATGCCGACAAAGAAAATCTGACGACCTACTTCGACTGGTCGGTGCGCCTGACGCGCCCTGGCGGTCTGATCGTGGTCGATAATGTCATTCGTGGCGGTGAGGTGTTGAATGCTTCGAGCGCCGATGCCTCGTTGCAGGGTGTGCGTCGCTTCAACGAATCCCTCGCCGCCGACCCGCGCGTGACGGCGACGATCCTTCAGACAGTCGGCAGCAAGGGGTACGATGGGCTGGCGATTGCTGTCGTGAGAGCCGGGAACCGCGATCCGAGAACTGAGGGATGATGCCCATGTACGATGTGCTCTTCGAACCGGTGCGAATTGGACCGGTGACTGCGCCGAACCGGTTTTATCAGGTGCCGCACTGCAATGGCATGGGGCATCGCATGCCGCGTGCGCTGGCAGAGATGCGCCGGGTGAAAGCTGAAGGCGGGTGGGGCGTTGTCTGCACCGAGGAGGTCGAAATCCACTACTCGAGCGACCTGTCGCCATATCTCGAAGGGCGTTTGTGGAGCGACGATGATATTCCGGCGCTGGCGTTGATGGCGGAAGAAGTCCATCGTCATGGCGCGCTGGCAGGGATCGAACTGACCCACAATGGTCATGACGCGCTCAACTACTACTCCCGCGCCACATCGCTCGGTCCACGCTCGATGGGATTGATGGGAGGCACAGGGTTCGAGCCGGGGCAGTGTCGCCGGATGGACCGCGAGGATATTCGGAACCTGCGCCGCTGGCATCGGAATGCAGCGCTGCGCGCGAAACGCGCCGGCTTCGACATCGTCTACTGCTATGCCGGGCACGGGTTGAGCATGGCCATGCACTTTCTGCTTCGCCGTTTCAATGATCGCACCGATGAGTATGGCGGCAGTCTTGCCAACCGCGTGCGATTGTTTCGCGAGTTGATCGAAGACACAAAGGATGCGGTCGGTGATCGCTGTGCGGTGGCGGTTCGCCTGGCGGTCGATGAACTGCTTGGCGAAGAGGGTCTCAGCAGTCAGGGTGAAGCGTATGACATCGTTGCCATGCTGGCGGAACTCCCCGACCTGTGGGATGTCAATGTGTCCGATTGGAGTAACGACTCGGCGTCGTCACGCTTTGAGAAAGAGGGGTTTCAGGAGCCGTACATCGCGTTCGTCAAGCAACTGACGAGCAAACCGGTGGTTGGTGTGGGACGCTACACCTCGCCAGAATCGATGGTTTCGGCAGTGCGTCGCGGTATCCTCGACTTCATCGGCTCAGCGCGACCATCGATTGCCGATCCGTTCCTGCCGCGTAAGATTCGGGAAGGGCGCATCGAAGACATTCGGGAGTGTATCGGTTGCAATATCTGTGTTTCCAGCGACAACAAATCTGTTCCAATCCGCTGCACGCAAAACCCGACGATGGGAGAAGAGTGGCGGCGTGGATGGCATCCTGAGACGATCACACCGAAGCGCAGCGATGCCGAAATCCTGGTGGTTGGCGCAGGTCCGGCGGGGCTGGAATGTGCGCGTGCGCTCGGTCAACGCGGGTATCGCGTCATGCTGGTCGAGGCGCACCGCGAGCCAGGCGGTCGCGTGGCGCGCGAAGCGCGTCTCCCCGGGTTGAGCGAATGGCGGCGCGTCATCGACTGGCGCCTGACGCAGATCGCCCGTATGCCGAATGTCGAGTTGCTGCCGGGGAGTCGCATGACATCCGCTGCGATTCTGGAGAGCGGGTATGAGCATGTCATCATCGCAACCGGCGCCGTCTGGCGGCGCGACGGCGTGGGGCGAACAGTGCACCATCCCGTTCCTGGATGCGATCTGCCACACATCTTCACCCCTGACGACCTTATGGACGGACGGCTGCCGACAGGACGTGTTGTGATCTACGACGACGATCACTACTATATGGGTGGCGTTCTGGCGGAACTGCTGGCACACCACGGATGCCACGTCGTGCTGTGCACCCCCGCGCCGCTGGTATCGCACTGGTCGCAATTCACGCTCGAACAGCGACGTATCGAACGTCGTTTGCGGGAACTCGGGGTGGTTCTCCACACACGTTGCGCGCTCAGCGCCATTCATATGCATGCTGTGACGGTGGTTGATACCATCACACGACAATCGACCGACCTGCCGTGTGACGCTGCAGTGCTTGTCACCGACCGCATACCGTGCAACGACCTGGCGAGCGACCTGGCATCCGCGCGTGCAAGCGGTCATCTTCGCACCGTGCGCGTCATTGGCGATGCCGACGCACCTCATATCATCGCACAGGCGGTGTTCGCCGGGCATCTGGCAGCGCACGAGTTCGATGATGCGCCTGATCCGGACACGCCGCCGTTTCTCTGTTGACCTTTCGTTTGCCATCAGCGTTGCCAGACCTGTTGAGGCGCGCAGCGCAGGCGAGAACCAGTTGGTTACAGGCAATTGTGTTATATCATTGTGGGTGCTACTTCTCGACGGGATACCCGGCGCGTTGCCAGGCGAGGATGCCCCCCTGCATATTGTGGACGCGGGTAAAGCCGTTGCTCCGCAAAAAATTGGTGATCTGCCCGCTCCGGTTTCCGCTGCGACATGTGACGATCACGGTTTTGTCGGCTGGTATGTCATTCAGATGTGAGGGCACGGTTCCCATCGGCATGAGGCGCACCCCTGGAATATGCCCGGCGGCGTACTCGTCCGGCTCGCGCACATCGAGCAGCACAACGTCATCGCGCCCCAGCAGGGCGTACACCGTCGCGACATCGACGTTGAGCGGCAGGGTTGCCACATCGATGGCGCCCGGTTGAGCCGCGTTCGGTGCGACCGGCATCGATGGTGCAGGCGCACTGGCGCAGGCGGACAGGACGAGTGTTGCAGCAGTGAGCAGGAGAACGAAGAAATGTTTCATGTTGTGTGCTCCGTTAGAGAGTCGAGAATGAGTCGTTCTCGGATAGGATGCGCCAGCATTGTCCGAGGTTACCGATAGTCTCGTCAGCATTATCGATGCATACTGCTGGACAATTCCCACGCATCGAATGACAACACCCGCGCTGTGCCGCCAGTTGCGAACAGTGCCACGCCATTGCTATCACTGCGTGTCGGGTAGACGCGCGCCGTCAGGCAGGCGTGGCCGTTGGCGAATACGATGAGCGCCTCAATGCTATCGCTTCGATCTCCACCCGTGCGTCGCGCGGTAATCGCGCAACCTGAACGGTCGAGCGCGCCGGCGGATTGGCGGTGAAAAACCCGGCGTAGACTGCATTCATCGCTGCAAAATCGTTCATATCCACAAGAAAGACCGTTGTCTTGACCACCTGATCGAGTGAACTTCCTGCCGCTGCCAGCACCGCCTGAAGGTTCGTCAGCACCTGGCGCGTCTGTGCGGCAACATCACCCTCAACCAGAACGCCATCGGGGGTCAGCGGTATCTGTCCGGAGCAAAACACCATATCACCGGCAATGATTGCCTGCGAGTACGGACCGATCGCCTGCGGCGCGTCCGATGTCTGCACGACTGAGCGATCCATAAGCGCTCTCCTTTCTACCGGGCATCTGCCACGGCTATTGTAGCAGAAACATTCGAGTATAATACTGCGCGTGAGTAGTAAAACGATTTCGGGCGATCCGCCTGCTCTCCAGCCGACTGTCGTCGCGTATGCGCGCCTGGCGCTGCGGTATCTGGACATGCGCCTGGCGCTGCTTGTTGTGCTGGCGCTGCTGGCAGGCATTTTTGCATATCAGGCGCCGGTCAGTGCGACGATCCTCATCGGCTGGCCCGGTGACCGTCTGTTCGTGCAGGCGAGTGAGGGCGCCAGCGCTGCCGACCGGCTCACGTTCTACGGCGACGAGATCACTGCCGATGCGCCAGGTGGGCGCAGCCGCTGGACGCACCAGGGCGCCCGCGTTCATCTCCCCGGTCTCGGCGATGGCGCGCTCGTCGTGACCGTGCGCGCGCAGGGCTGGCCCCCTGATGCGCTCAACCGCGCAACACGCCAGCCGGAGGTGACGGTCACGGCGGATGGGACACTTGTTGGACGCTTCACGCCGACCGAACAGTGGGCAGCATACGATATCGTCATTCCCACGGAAGCGCGGCGCGGCAACGATCTGACACTGATCCTGGTCGCGTCGGATGTCTTTACCAGCACAAACACCTACAACGATCCGCGTCCTAAAGGAATTCGCATCGACTCGATCAGCGTGCGCAGCGCCGGTGACGGCCCGTTCGCACCGGCGCCTGCGCCGGTGTTCTGGCTGATCGTGAGCGGCGTGGTCTGGTTCCTGGCGCTGGCAGGGATCAGTCGCCGACCGACGTTTGCCTTTGTGCTTGCAACACTGCTGGTCAGTGGTGCGGCGGTTTCGCTGGCGGCGGCGCGCATCTGGACGGTTGCGCTGTTGCCGTGGTTCGTCATTGCTGGCGCTGGAGCGCTGATCTGGCATCATCGCGCTGCTCTGGCGCGCTATCCGCTGCGCCTGGCGCGGCGCTTCGCGCGCGGGTCGGCGGTTGGGTACGGGTTGCTGGTTGCGACAGGAGTGTGGCTGGCAGTGATGGTCATTCAGCACGCTCCACCAGCGCCGCGCCCGGAACAGTTCTGGGAGTTCTTCCCCGACTCACTCGTGTATACGCTGATCACTGCGGGCAGTCTGGCGCTGATGCTCATCTATGGGCGCAATGGTCTGCCGCGTCTGGCGCAGGCAGTCGTGCGCGTCGTCGGGTCGCGGCGCGGCGCGCTGTTCGGTCTGGCGTTTCTGCTGGCTGTCTGGATCGGGTATGTCGGGTCGGTCGTCCTGGCAATGCCATACGTCGGTCACGCTGACTATGCCGACAACGCGGTTGTGGCGCGTAATCTGCTGGCTGGCCGTGGATGGACGGTCGATTATGTGACGCAGTTTTATCGTCTCTACGACGGTGTGACGCGCCCGCAGGAAACCTGGCCCCTGCTGCAACCGGTCTGGGTGGCCATCTCGTTTGCGATCTTTGGCGTCAGTAACTGGGCTGCCAAAGCGCCCAACCTGCTGTTCCTGGTCGTGCTGGCGCTGGCAGTGTACCAGGCTGGTGCGCGTCTGTGGGACCGGCGCGCTGGGCTGGTGGCGGTTGCTGTGCTGATCACCAGCCATCTCTATTTCAAACTGGTGATCTATGTGACGAATGACATGGGATTTACCCTGTTCGCCTTTGGCGCGTTGATCCTGATGTATCTCGCCTGGGGCGCGCCAGGCGCCGCGTCGCTCGAAAGGCGCCTGCGATGGGCTGGAATGTCGCAACGATTGCTCCTGACCATCTGTTCGGGAATACTCACCGGTCTGATGCTGCTGCAGAAACCCGGCAGCGGCGGATTGATCGCGCTGGGAATGGGGCTGTGGCTCTTGCACACGCGCTTCACGCCATTACCGCGCACACTGGCGGACATACGAGCGCGTCTTGCGCCGTGTGTTGTGTGGGGTGCGGTCGCTTTTGCGCTGTTGACTCCGTATCTGATACGGAACGTGCTGACGTTCGGTGTGCCGTACTATTCCACCGAAAGCAAGGACGCCTGGGTGCTGGAATATACGACGTGGGATCAGATTTATGCGGTGTATACCACTGAAGAAGGGCTCAGCACCCCTGGCGTTCCCGACCGCAGCTGGATCCTGCGCTGGGGGTTCGACCGCACCCTGGTCAAAATGGAGCGGCAGGTGCATGCGCTGCGCGATTATCTGATCCCTTCCTGGCAGCCTGCTCCCTTCGGGTTGAGCGCGTGGTTCGGTCGCGCCGACAGGGATCGCCTGTTGTTCGATGCAGGCGCCTGGCTGGCGCTTGCTGGCGCGATTGCGGCAATGATGTCGCATCGCCGCCTGATGTCTCTGCTCGGCGCGGCGTTCGTGCCATACACGCTGTTTCTGATTGTCTACTGGCACACGAACGAAGAGCGCTATTGGGTGGTCGTGATGCCGTGGCTGGCGCTCTTCGCCGCTGCGATGCTGTGGCGCATCTATGACCGGATCGCTGCGCTGTCCGATGGTCGCTGGACGCCATTCGGGGTGCTGGCGGTTATGGCGCTGATGGCGGCGATCATCGCGCCATCCTGGTCTCCCATCGCCGAAAAGGTGCGCGATGAACCGAACCTGTACCGCGCCGATCTCGACGCCTATGCCTGGCTGAAGCGCAACACGCCGCCTGACGCCGTGATGATGACGCGCAGTCCGTGGCAACTCAACTGGCACAGCGAGCGACCGGCGCTCATGATCCCGTACACGACCGACCCTGAAACATTCCTGTGGCTGGCGCGCCGTTACAACGTGCGCTACCTGGTGATCGATACCCTGCAGCGTCCGGCGCCGGAAGTACGACGGATGCTCGACGCCATGATCGCCGATCCGGCGCTGGGGTTCCGCGAGGTCTATCGCACACCGACGTATCGCGCCGATTTTCGCGGGGTCACGAAGGAATTGACGGCGGTGGTCTATGCATTCCCGGAATGAGGCGGCATGAACATTGTGATGCTCACCTCATCATATCCGAAATACGTCGGCGAAACGACCGCGCCGTTCATCGAGTCGATTGCGATTGGACTTGTGCGGCGCCAGCATACGGTGCAGGTGGTTGCGCCGTTTCATCCCGGTGTGCGGCGCGCACCGGTTGAGCATGGCGTGCGGCTGCACTTTTACCGCTATGCACCGCACCCGGCGCTCAACGTCTACGGCTATGCCGAATCGCTGCGCGCCGATGTGGGTCTGCGCCGCACGGCGCTGGCAGCGGTTCCATTCGCGCTGGCGGCGTCGCTTCGGACGTTGCTGCATCTGACGCGCCGTCAGCGGTTCGACCTGATCCATGCGCACTGGGTACTGCCAAATGGCGCGCCGGCCATGCTCGCCGCCCGGTTGTGCAACCTGCCGCTGGTCGTCAGCCTGCATGGATCTGATGTCTACCTGGCGCAGAAGGGATGGCCCCTTGCGCTGAGCGCAGCAGCAATCTTTCGCAGTGCAGGAGCAATCACTGCGTGCAGCAGCGATCTGTACCAGCGCGCACTGCGACTCGGCGCGCCGCCCGCGCAGACGACCGTTATTCCCTATGGCGTGGATGCACACACCTTTCGCCCCGAACCACGCGCTGGGGCGTGGGTGCGCTCCGAATTGAACCTCTCCGCCGATACGCCGCTTATTCTTGCGATGGGCAGGATGGTGTACAAAAAAGGGTTTACCTATCTTCTCGAAGCAATGCCGCGCATACGTGCAGTTTATCCGCAGGCAATCCTTATTCTGGCAGGGTATGGCGACTTGCTCGAAGACCTGAAGAGTCGCGCCAGGCAGATGGGCGTCGCAGATGCTGTGATATTTCCGGGGCAGCTGCCGCGCGACCGTGCAGCGCGCTATGTTGCTGCCGCCGATGTGTATGTCGTACCTTCGGTGCGTGATGACTCCGGCAATGTCGATGGTCTGCCCAACACGCTCCTTGAAGGCATGGGCGCAGCGCGCCCGATCGTCGCCACCCGCACTGCCGGCATCCCCGACATGATCACTGATGGAGTGCACGGTCTGCTCGTTCCAGAGCGCGATCCATCGGCGCTGGCGGAGGCGATTATTCGTTTACTGACCGATCGGGATACTGCAGCACGCCTGGGTGAAGCCGCGCGTCGCCGGGTACTGGGAGAACTCTCCTGGGATGTGACGGCGGAGCGTTTCGAGGAAGTGTATCGCCGGGCTGTTGAACGTTGAACGTTGAACGTGGAACGTAGAACGTGGAACGTGGAACGTGGAAAACGCGCCCGACCCTTGAGGTCTCACGTCGGTGATCGTGTTCCGCCATGTCCCCTGGCTGGCGGAATGGTCGAACCAGCCGGTACACACGTGTCCTGACCTCAAGGGTCCTGGCGGGTGGAATGAGGAAACGTGGGAACGTGGAACGTGGAACGTGGAAAACGCGCCCGACCCTTGAGGTCTCACGTCGGTGATCGTGTTCTGCCATGTCCCCTGGCTGGCGGAATGGTCGAACCAGCCGGTACGCACGTGTCCCGACCTCAAGGGTCCTGGCGGGTGGAATGAGGAAACGTGGGAACGTGGAAGGCGCCACAAAGACACGAAGTCCACAAAGGCCACGCTTACGAGTCTCACTTTTTCGAGCTCGTTGCACTGTGCAGGTAACGGTTCGCAATCGGGGGAAGCCCCCAGAAACACACATCGGCGGCGGCGCGGCTTCGGCGGACACCAGGGAGCGTCGCCCCGCCGACGTATAATAACCCTGTGGATGCAAACAGCAGAGACCCAGAGGACGCTCAGTCGTTGCCTGTTCATCTGGAAGCGGCAATTGTGCGCAAATGTTGAATATTGTTTCTGGTTTTCATATGCGCCAGATTGTCATAAGTAGTTTGACCGCTGTCACCCGACGCGCCAGAGGAATCGCTGGCAGCCAGGCAGATGCTGCGTCGCGGATGATGTTGCTCATCGCAGCACTGACCTTCCTGGCGTTTGGGTTGCGCCTGTACCGCCTCGATGCACAAAGTTTGTGGCTCGACGAAGGAAGCACCTGGGTCGAAGTGACCGGTAAGGGGTGGCTGGCGCTGTTCGCTGAGTTGTTCAGCCCCAACGCTGGTTACCCGCTCTACCATCTGCTGATGAAGGCGTGGGTGCTCGTCGCCGGTGACTCAGAGTGGGCGCTGCGTTTCCCTTCGGCGCTGGCAGGAGCGCTCGTCGTACCGGTGCTGATGGCGGCAGCGATCGAGGTGCGCGTCGATGCAGGACGGGTCAATGACGGGTATGCGCCGGCACTGACCGGCTTGCTGGCGGCGTTCTCGCCGTATGCTATCTGGTACGCGCAGGACGCGAAAGTCTACAGTCTGCTCATCTTCGTATCGGCGCTGCTGATCTGGACGTTCCTGCGCGCCATGCGGCTGGAGACGCGCCGCGCCTGGTTGCTGTTCATCGGTGTGGCGCTGATCAGTCTGTTCGTGCACCGTCTGGCGCTGTTATCGCTGGCAGGCGCAGCGTTCGTGATCGCGCTGCATACACGGGCCGGCATCGGGCGCCGGCGGGCTGCGTGGTGGGCGATCGGAGCGCTGGCGCTGAGCGTAATCGGTGTTGCAGGGGTGATACTGGCGACGCGCGATGAACGGATGGTCGGTGAGCGCAGCGCTGTCGGCATGCTCGAAGGATTCGGGTTTACCTTTGCCCATTTCGGTTTGAACCGCTGGCCCGGTGAACTGGACGGTTTCCTGGGATTACCGGCGCTGATCTGGTTGTTGCCATTTGCGCTCCTTTCCGTGTGGGGCGGACTCCTGCTGCTGCGCGACATACGCGCCGGTCATCGCAGCGCTGGCATTATCCTCGGTCTGTTGCTCGCGCCACTGCTGCTCTTCGCGATTGTCCATACGCTGGCGCCGGTGTACGAAGCGCGCTATGCGGCAGCGGCATTTCCAGCATGGCTCCTGGTGGTAACTTCCCCTTCGCTGGCGAACAATCCATTCTCCGCGTCACGTGCGGTTGCACGTTCTCCGTTACCGTCATGGCGCTACCGGCTTGCAGGCGCACTGGTCGTCATCTGCCTCCTGGCATGTGTGGCATCGCTCGTTCAACCAGGAAAAGGAGTGTTCAGCGGCGATCCGGTCAAAGAGCAGTGGCGTGAAGCGGTTGCTGCACTTGCCGCGCGCGTCCATCCCGATGATCTCGTGCTGGTGCATCCGCACTACGTCGAACCCATGTACGCCTACTACGCTCCACGGGTCACCCCCGATCCCCTGCCGCGCCCGGTCACATTCCCTGTCTTTGCAGAAGGTGATACCTGCGGCATTGTCAACCCAACGCGGCAACAGACCCTCGAATGCATCCGACGCCGGTTCGAGCCCTTCTTCAATCAGCAGGCAACCGGAAAAAAACGCGCACTCCTGCTTATCGCGCCAGACCACGCGCGGACGGTTGATCCGCCGCCGTTGCCGGTCGATCGTTTCGGCTGGGTGGGGTTGCGCTTTCAGTACCCGCAGCGCACCTGGCCCTGCGGTGGCGTTGAGCTCGTCGGCGTGCTCGTGATGTGCCAGAGTTTTCCTGAAGTCTTCAATCCCGGCGGTCCAGGCGCCATTCCACAACCTGCGCAGGCGCTCGATGTGCTGTTTGGTGACGAGATCCGTCTGCGTGGCTTCACACTAGCGCTTCATGGCGGCGTGGCACGGGCAGGCGGTGCGCTGCCGGTTGCCCTCTACTGGGAAGCAGTGGCGCCACCGACCCGTGACTATCGAATGTTCCTTCACCTCTGCCGTGACTGCACCATCCCTCCCCTGGCAAACGACGACGGACCGCCGCTCGGCGGGTATGCCCCGGCCGGAATGACGACCACCTGGCGCGTCGGTGATCCGGTGCATGATGAGCGATCCCTGGCGCTGCCACGCGACCTGCCGCCTGGTCGCTACACCCTGCTGATTGGCGTGTACAGCGACGATGGTTCACCCGCTTCGCGTCTGTCGATTGCGCCGGACACATCGACGTTGCCGGAAAACCGCCTCGTGCTTGGCGTTGTGGAAGTAACGGCGCCATCAGGTCGTTGAGTAGAGCGGCGGGCAGCGCGCGGGTTCTGCCTCTGACATTAATGCGTAGACGGCGTCGAAGAGATCCTCGGCATTCGGTTTAGAGAAGTAGTCGCCATCACTCCCGTATGCCGGGCGATGCGGCTGTGCGGTCACAGTGACCGGCGGAGCATCGAGATGCCAGAAGCCGCCCTGCACTTCGATGACGTGCTGCAGCATGTATGCCGAGGCGCCGCCCGGCACATCCTCGTCGAAAAAGATGATCCGGCTGGTCTTCTCGAGTGACTCCAGAATGACGCCGTGGATGTCGAAGGGGAGCAGAGTCTGCACGTCGATGACTTCAACATCGATCCCCACCTTTTCCAGTGCCCTGGCAGCTTCGAGCGCAATTGCACAGCAGGCGCCATACGTCACAACCGTCACATCGTCGCCTGGACGCAGGATTTCGGGTACGCCGAGCGGGATGGTATGTTCGCCAATGTTTGCCGGCAGGCGTTCGCGGAGGCGGTAGCCATTCAGCACTTCAACGACCAGAGCTGGTTCTTCGGCGCGCAACAGGGTGTTGTAGAAACCAGCGGCGCGAGTCATGTCGCGAGGGACGCAGATGTGCATACCGCGCAGCAGATGCACCAGCGCTCCCATCTGTGAGCCAGAATGCCACACACCCTCCAGCCGGTGTCCGCGTGTGCGCACAATCACCGGTGCAGCCTGTCCACCACAGGTGCGCCAGTGCAGGTTTGCCAGATCATCACTGAGCGGGCTGATCGCATACAGGATGTAGTCGAGATACTGAATTTCGGCAATCGGGCGCAAACCGCGCAGGGCCATGCCGATCGCCTGCCCGACAATGGTCGCCTCGCGAATACCGGTGTCACTGACCCGCAGGGGACCATATTTCTGCTGCAAACCGGACGTTCCCTGGTTCACGTCACCCAGAGCGCCAACATCTTCGCCGAAGATGCACACGCGCGGATCGCGCGCCAGCCAGTAGTCGAAGGTCGCGCGGAGGATCTCGAACCCACGGACTTCCGGTGCTCCATCGGCATAGCGGACAGGCGTTTCCGGCACACGCGCGGCTGCCGTGGCATCCTCACGGTAGAGATGTGACCCATAGCGTTTGCGCCCGCGAGCGACCTGCTCGTGATACCAGGATGCGAGACGTTCCCGCGCCGGTGTTGACCGGCCGCGCGTCTGCACCAGCGCTGTATGGGCGGTTGCCAGCAATGTGCGTCGCAGCGGCTTGCGGGCTGCGCGCACTTCGGTTGCCATCCGCTGGAATGCCACAGGATCAGGAGCTGTCGGAGCGACAGCTGCAATCAGATCGGCCAGTTCGCGCGCTTCGGCGCGCGGCTCAGCCAGGAACGCTTCCCAGGCGCGCTCACGGGCCAGTTCGGCCTCAGCGCGCGCCTCGGACTCGATCGCGTCCAGTTCTTCGGGCGCTGCCAGACCGCACTCCAGAATCCAGGCGCGCATGGCTGCGAGCGGGTCATGGGTGCGTTCCCACGCCAGACGTTCGGGCGATTTGTAGCGTTCGTGGCTGCCTGAGGTCGAATGCCCCAGCGGTTGAGTCATTTCGGTAACGTGCACGATCGCTGGAATGTGATAGACGCGCGCGCGCCCGGCAGCGCGCAGGAATACGTCGCGAAGAGCCGGGTAATCCCAGCCGCGCACCGTATAGAGGTCGAAGCCATGGCCGGCGCCAGGGCGACGCCGGAAGCCTTCAAGTACTGTTGACAGGTCGCCGCCGCTGATCTGATACTCGTTGGGAACGGAAATGCCGTAACCGTCGTCCCAGATCGCAATGACGGCAGGCGCACCGAGCACGCCAATAGCGTTCAGCGCCTCCCAAAAAAAACCTTCGGCACAACTGGCGTTGCCGATTGTGCCGAAGGCGACTTCGTTGCCGTGGTGCGAGAAGTGTACAAGGTCGCGCAGGTCGTCGAGTTCGCGGTAGAGGCGCGATGCATACGCCAGTCCGACCAGGCGCGGCATCTGACCCGCAGTTGGCGAAATGTCAGCAGAACTCTGAGGTGTGGTCAGCTGGGACACCCAGCGCCCCTGCGGGTCGAGGAGCCGGGTGGAGAAATGGGCATTCATCAGGCGTCCAGCGCTGGAGGGTTCGGCTTCGACATCGGTATGACCGAAGAGTTGCGCGAAGAACTGCTGTGGGGTGAGCAGTCCGAGCGCAAACAGAAGGGTCTGGTCACGGTAATAGCCGGCGCGGATATCGCCGGGACGCATTGCGCGGGCAAGCGCCAGTTGCGCCACCTCCTTGCCGTCGCCGAAGATGCCAAACTTGGCATTGCCGCTCATCGCCTCGCGCCGACCGATCAGGCTGATATGGCGGCTCAGCCAGCCCAGGCGGTAATCTGAAAGCGCTTCGTCTCGCGCGAACGTGAGCGATGAACGTTCGCGAACATCGAACGTAATATCCTCGATCATAGCATTTCCTCCGGAGCATCATCGGTCCGAATGACAGGCTGTTGCTATACGTAACGGATGCGGAGATCATCGGGATGTCTTCGCCTGGAAGAATGCTACTGCATCAGATGCAGCAGGACGCCTTCTTCCGGCGATCCCTGTTTCAATCTCTCTCTTTAGAATAACCAGGGAATGCAGGGATGTCCAGTCTTTTTTGAGGGCAAAACACTGACCGAACGTTGCCAGACATCATTCGCTTGCAGGCTGTGTGGCGAGGCCGACAGTACACAGCGTCGGTGCAGAGAGATGAAGCGCCGGCGTCGGTCCGTTCCTGGCGCCCGATTGGCACATGCAGACTCTGCTTCGTGTGGTCATCTCATACTCCGGACAGGCACTCCGCCGTTGTGACGGTTGAGACCTCTCGGAAGGAGGTCTTTCCTTCTTCAGTTTTCCTTATTTATAGTTGACAAATAGTGTTTATTAGAATATACTAATCGAAACCATTAGTGTTTGATTTCTTTTGCCGGATCGGAAAGCCGCACCAGCGCCAGGTCTCTGGCGTCTGGAGAGGGAAGGTCATGTCAGTTCCACTGCTCGAAGCGCACTCGCTCGGCTACCGTGCGGGATCGCGCACGTTAATCGATGACGTCTCGTTGAGTGTTGGCGCTGGCGAAGTCATCGCAATCGTCGGACCGAACGGCGCAGGGAAAAGCACATTGCTCAGCCTGTTTGCCGGCGATCTGCAACCGACAACAGGGTGCATCGTTCTCAATGGTGTTCCACTATCGCGGCTGAGTGCAGCCGATCAGGCGGTACAACGTGCAGTGCTGCGCCAGCGCGTCAATGTGACCCTGCCGTTTACGACGTTCGAAGTCGTGCTTATGGGGCGCACACCACACCTGCGCGGAAGACCGGAGGGGTCGGCAGATATTGCCATTGCCCAGGAAGAGCTTGTCCGTACCGAAATGGCGCCGTTCGCACAGCAGTTGTTTCCGACTCTTTCAGGCGGTGAACAGACTCGCGCCAGTGTGGCCCGCGTGTTAGCGCAACGCGCCCCGCTTCTGCTGCTGGATGAACCCACTGCTGCGCTCGATCTCCGACATCAACATAGTGTGCTGCGCCTGGCGCGCATGACGGCAAGTGGTGGCGGAGCTGCAGTCGTTGTGCTGCACGATCTTAACCTGGCAGCGGCATATGCCGACCGGATCGGCGTCATGCACCATGGGAGACTGGTCGCGATCGGCAGCGCCTGGGATGTATTGCGTTCAGAGTTGCTCAGCGAGGTGTATGGCATCACGGTCGCGGTTCTTCCGAATCCGCATACAGGCGCTCCATTCCTGTTAACACTGCCGGTTTGATCGTTTTACGCAGGAGACATCGTATGACTCGCTTCATATGCCGTCCACGCATATCGATATACTGTTTGCGCCGGATATTGATCGTCTTCTGTCTGGGGCTGGCTGTCCTGCTCTCGGCGTGTAGCGCAGCGACGTCATCACCCGCCGCCACGTCCTCTCCGGTTCTCCTCTCCAGCACAGCAGCGCCTGCGTCTCTGCCGAACGAAGCCGGTGCACTCCCTGGCGAGGCGGAACCGCAACTGCCATCCACGGTGGTCGATTATCAGGGAGAACGTATCACAATCGACTCAATCGAACGAATTGTCAGCCTGAACGGTGATATCACTGAAATCATTTTTGCGCTTGGGATGGGAGAGTATGTTGTTGGTGTCGATAGCAGTTCAACGTATCCGCCTGAGCGCACGAAGGCATTGCCAGACATTGGCTATCAGCGGCGGTTGAGTGCGGAGGGTATTCTGGCTCTCAATCCAACTCTTGTCATTGGTGATGAAGCGGCTGGTCCGCCAGAGGTATTGACGCAGATCCGCGCTGCTGGAGTGCCGGTAGCGCTTACCGCCGATCCGCCAACACTCGACTCACCGACGCAAAAGATACAGTTTGTTGCACAGGCGCTTGGCGTGCCACAGCGCGGTGAACGCCTCGCTGCGCAGGTGAATGCCGAAATTGCTCGGGCTCGCGATCTGGCGCAACGGATAACGAGTCCGCCTCATGTGCTGTTTCTGTATCTACGAGGGACGGATGTGCAACAGGTTGCCGGGAGCAATACGCCGATTGACGCCATGATTGTCGCAGCAGGCGGTCTCAACGCTGGTGCAGAAGCCGGAATCGTCGAGTTCAAACCGCTGAGTCCCGAGGTGGTGATTGCTGCCCAACCTGATGTCATTCTGGTGCTGGAGAAAGGATTGGAGTCGGTCGGCGGCATCGATGGATTGTTGACCATTCCCGGACTTGGCGACACACCGGCTGGGAAACAGCGCCGCATCATCGCGCTCGATGATCTCTATCTGCTCGGAATGGGTCCCCGTACCGGTCAGGCGCTTGCCGATCTTGCAATTGCATTCTATGAGACTCCAGCCAGAGGGAGTCAGCCGTGAGTACGGTTCCGACAGTTCAAACGCGCGTGATGGGTCTTAACCGCGCGGGATGGCGACGTGTGGGGTTGCTGCCTGCACTGATGGGGCTGTTGCTGGCGACGGTATTGCTGGGCGCCGGCATCGGACCGGTTGCTGTACCGCCGGATGCTATGGTCGCTATTCTCTTGAACAAGATCGGCATCTCGATCGATATTCCTTTCACCACGCAACAGGAAGCGATCTTCTGGACGATTCGCCTGCCGCGAGTGTTGCTTGCCGTTTTGGTCGGTGCTGCACTGGCAGTAAGCGGCGCTTTGCTGCAGGGTGTGTTTCGCAACCCACTGGCCGATCCAGGGCTGATCGGGATCAGCAGCGGAGCAGCGCTCGGGGCCGTGTCGGTCATTGTGCTGGGACTCTCATCGTTTGGGCTGCTCACCCTGCCGCTGGCAGCCTTTGTCGCTGGCGCTGCAACGACGTTTCTGGTCTATCGGCTTGCTCAACGCCACGGGCGAACCGACGTTGCCACGTTGCTGCTGGTCGGTCTGGCGCTCAATGCGCTGGCTGGCGCTACGACAGGGTTGCTGACCTATCTTGCCGATGATGCACAGTTGCGATCAATCGTGTTCTGGACAATGGGCGGGTTAGGCGGCGCTTTATGGGAAACATTGATCGTCGCCGCGCCGTTGACGGGCATTGCGCTGCTTTTTGCACTGCGTCTGGGAGGGGCGCTGAACCTGTTTGCGCTTGGCGAAATCGAGGCGCGCCATCTGGGCATCGACATCGAACAGGTCAAGCGAGCGGTGGTGTTGCTGGCGGCGCTCGCAACCGGCACATCCGTGGCACTGACAGGGCCTATCGGGTTCATTGGATTAATCGTACCGCATATCGTGCGTCTGCTCGCAGGACCGGATCACCGGCTTGTGGCGCCTGCCTGTGCATTTGGCGGCGCCAGTCTTCTGGTGCTGGCGGATCTTCTGGCTCGCACCATAGCAGCGCCGGCTGAGATTCCGGTTGGGTTGATAACCGCCTTTGCCGGCGGACCATTTTTCCTGGTATTAATCCTGCGTGCCAGGCGGCAGTATGGATGGGGATAAGCATCTCGTGATCGGGGAAACCATGGATTTTCGTTCCGCTCCATACCAGGTACTGGCTCACAATGGACGCAACTGGCATATCCTGCTTTTGAGCGATGGGCGATTGCAACTCGACTTCGGTCCCTTCGCTATGGCAGTGCGTCAGGATGATTTCAGCCTGCTGCATGGCCTGATCGAGGCGGCCCTGCACCATGGCCAGGCGGCAACAGGCTGTGTCGCACATGCTGGTGTTCAGCGCAGCATCTGGCTCGACACAACATACGGTGCGTTGTTACTCGTGTTCGATAGTGTTGTTATGCGATTTACTCCTCAGGAATTGCTCATATTTGCGCGATTGTGCCGTGAAGTGAGCCAGAAACTGGTGCTGACGCCCCTGTCACTGCCGCTGGCGTGTGATATGAATTGACACGGAGAAGGACGGTATCCGCTAGAAAGGAATTCGGTTTATGCTGCAGCGACTCGGCTCCATCGGGAAATTGCTGGTTGGAATCTGGATGGCAGGAGTAACTATCGCAACGTTCGTTATCATTCCACCGTACCAGGGGCTTGGAGATGCAGGAAGGATCGTCATCGTCCATGTGCCGACTGCATGGGTGGCAGTGATTGCGTTTACAGTATCAGCCGTGTATAGTGCACTCTATCTCCGAAGACGTCTCCCCGCCGATGATGCGAAGGCGACAGCTGCTGCCGAAGGCGGGTTGATCTTCACGCTCCTGGCAACATTGACCGGTATGGTATTCTCGCAGATTGCCTGGGGTGTATTCTGGAATTGGGATCCACGGCAGGTAACGATCCTGGTGCTGCTCTTGATCTATGCTGCGCTCTTCGCGCTGCGCAGCGCAATCGATGACCTCGAGCGACGACGACGTCTGGCAGCGGTCTATAGTTTGTTTGCGTTCGTAACAATGCCGTTTCTGATGTTTGTCGCTCCGCGTATGGCTGAAAGCACCCTGCATCCGAATTGTGCGTTCATCAAGGGGAGCGACTGTGACGGTATCACGCTCCAGGTTGGGCACGTTGGCCTGCTCGGCGATCAGAAAGTTCAGTTGTTAGGAATTGAACAGCAGGGTGACATCGTTGTCGCTCAGGTGAAAGTCAGCACGCCTGGTCTGGCAAGCGAGGCGATCCTGCAGCCCGGCTACGATCTGGCAACGCGCAGTTATACTGATCGGCCAACCTTTCCCGGGCAACGCTTTACGCTGGCTATCGACGCAGTCGACCTGGAACGCGGTGAGGTGCGCATCAACATGGAAGCGCCAGGAAGCGAGTTGCTGGCGAATCAGCGTACCTTATGGGTCTTTCTGGCGGCGAATATCGGCTTCACGATGCTATTTGTCTGGATGTTCCTGGTTCGTTCCCAGGTCTTGAGTCTCGAAGTCCAGATAGCGCAGCGAAAGGTGGCGCTGGCATGAGCGAGAGTACTGCTGCAATCTATATCTCGATGGCGACAGTGCTGCTGGTTTGGGTGACGATTGCTGTATACCTGACACAGGTCAGTGCTCAACTGAGGGCTATGCAGAATAACCTGAAGAGCGATCCGCCAGGTCCTGTGCAGCAATTGGAAGAAACAACATCTCGGTCAACTGCTGCGCCGGAGTCGCCATCGGTTGCTGCCGATCAGTGGACATGGATGGCGTGGTATGGAGCGCTGATACCATTTTAGATTGTAGATTTTGGATTGGAGATTGCTGCGATGGCGTTGTGATGCGCTCTGATGAGCGTGCGCATGCAGCCTGTTCAATTCCAATCGGTATGACCTGTGGGTGCGCCGCAGCGCTCGAAATGCTTCCTGCCATGCGTGCGACCAGCCCAAAACAGCAGTCGGGCCGTCGGCAAAATTGGTAATTTTTCCACGGCAACCGGCGTAGACCGGATTATACCATTTTTGATTTTAGATTTTAGATTTTGGAGTACTACGCCTGGCATCACAAAGCCTGAAACCGCATATGGCAATGCGGTCTTATCATAACTGGTATTAATTGCTGAAAGACCATAACACGTATCACAAAGGAGAGGGGATGGCATGATCACAACTGCCAATCGAATTTTTGTTAATCCCGACTACGCGGCGCTGTTTGAGGAGAACTTTCGTAACCGCGCCCGGCTGGTTGACAGAATGCCGGGCTTCGTCAGCAACCAGTTGCTGCGACCGGTCAATCCTGGCGATCCATACATCGTTCTGACGGTCTGGGAGAGTCGGGAGCACTTCGAAAACTGGGTGCGTTCAGATGCGTTTCGTCAAGGACACGCGCGTTCGAGCAGTTTACCTCCTGAAACATTCAGTGCACCGAGCAAACTGGAGTTACACGAGATCGTCCTCGATACCAGTCGTCCCGATCTGGTTCCCGAACCGCGCGGCAGGCCGTTTCGGGCGCACGATTAGTGTCTGGGGCAGACAGGAGTGCTATGGAACGGATAACAGGAGACTCACGGAATGCCCTGAAGAGCAGTGTCGGCACGTCAGGACTGTTCGGCGCCGTTCTCCTCTGCGTTTTGCTTGTGACGAGCCTGGCGCTGGGTGTCGTGACGCTTCCGCCGGACCGGTTGCTGTCTGCTCTTGTTGCTCCGACCGCTGATCCTGTTGCTGCTGCCATCGTGATGAATGTGCGGCTTCCCAGGACGCTCATCGCATGCTGCGCAGGCGTTCTGGCGGCGCTGGCAGCGTTGAACCTGGGGCGTGTGATTGAAGTTGAGGAAGTCTATGATCCGGGCTGGAGCGGCGTCTTGCCGTTGAGTGCACTGGGCGCGATTGTGATGATGATCATTGCCGGGGATGGTCAATGGAGCGTACTGGGAGCAGTGATCGGCAGTAGCACAGGTATCTTGCTCTTCATAACGGCGCGCCGTCGTCTCCAGCGCCTGTGGCAACAGAGAGTCATCAGCTGGGGAATAGCGATCGGCGCGCCTGTACTGGCGTTTGCCTTACTGATCGGAGAGGTGCGGATCGCTACCTGGGTGCGCTGGTGCATTGGCAGTCTGGAACAGCGCGACTGGCAGACATGGAGGAGTGTCTGGCCCCTGTTTCTCATCGCCATACCAGTTGCTGCGATGAGCGCACGAAGACCAGAACGGTCGTGGCTTCATCTGGCAGGCGCCGTTCTTGCTTCTGCTGCGGTCGTTACCGCTGCTGGCGCCACTGGATGGATTGGACGGATGGCAGCGTGCTGGGCGAGCTCCATGTCCGGTCCGGGGCTGCGGCGAACGGTGATCGCCGGACTCCTGGGCGCTGTACTGCTGATGGGTATCGATCTGGGTGCCCGAGGACTGACCATGTTCATCCCGTCGCCTGGACTGATCGGCGAACTGCCGGTGGGCGCCGTTTTGATTGTCCTGAGCATCGCGTCATTTCTGATCGAGCGAATCCGTTTGCGCCGTCAGGAGTAACGTATATGCTATAATCCATCTACCGCTGCGCTGGAACGCACGACTCGACGCCTGAAAGGGGCCTGGAAACGGAAACCACTATGGCAGTTGCAGATGCTGTTGATCGCATGATGGCGCGGATGCTCTTTGTGACGCTTCCTCCGCCGGCAGAGGAAGACGTGATGCCGGAAGAAGCGAAGGAAGGGCGAACTATTGGGCTGGCGCTTGTTATTTCCGGGTTGAGGTGCACCCTGCAGTACCTGGTTCTGCCGATTGTTCTGCCACTCATCGGGCTGGCGGGCAGTTTCTCGCTGGTGATTGCAATGGCGCTGGACGTTGTTGCATTGTGGTTGCTCATTTCCGGTTTACGCTATCTCTGGCGCACGCGCCATCCGCATCGTTTCGATATGCTGCCGGTATCCGCCGCCATTCTGGCGGTCATCGTCGGTTCGTTCGGTTATGATGTCTGGCGGTTGATCGGTTCATGATCGCGACACTGGCTTCCCTGACCCTGCTGGCGGCGCTGCTGACGCTGATGCGATGGCATCTGGGCATTGCCAACGAGGACGGATCACACGATCCTGCGACGCCGTTCGTGATTGGTGATCCGACCCTCGCACAGGCGATCTATGGTCGTCTGAGCGCCGCAACGCCATCGGCGTATTACACGTTCTCGGTTCCCGCTGCACTCGGTGTGCGCCTGATGCTCCTCATTCCCGACCGGGACTATCAGTCGGGCTTTCGCGCGCAGGTGGCGCTCTTCGGTCCGGCTCTTCCAGCGGAAGGAATGATACCGGACACACAATCGGCGCCACTGGTGATTGCTGGCCGCGCCTACCGCCTGGTTCAAACATATGTACCGCCGCTGCCCTGCGCTGGCGCCTACCGGATCGAGGTTCGTTGCAAAGCTGGCAGCGGCGTCTATTGCCTCTGTATCGGCACACGCGAGGGTGGGCATGCCGACGCACCCATGCGCGAGCGTATCGAGCGTTTGCTGGACGGTCAGTAAATAGCGGCGCTCCATTGTCGCAACCATATCGAGCGTACAGACAGGGACCGCAATGACATCACGGATTGTGCGTCTGACAGGAACTGACGCAATCGATCACGATCACAACAACAACGGCGTTGCAAGTCTCGAGCGATCCTGCCTGGAGGTCATAGCGATACTGAACGAACGGCATGAGCCGGTGATGGCTGCACAGATCGTGCACTGGCTGCGAAACTGTGCGCTGGCGCCATCAATTATGCTCGCACTGCAACGGCTGGAGCAGAAATGTCTCATCAGGCGTGATGACACAACGGTCGTTCACCTGACCGAAGCGGGCGAAATTGCAGGTGCGACCATTCTTCGTCGCCGCCGCCTCCTCGAACGGTTCCTCTGTGATACGCTCAACGTCCCCTGGCACGAAGTCTATCGTGAAGCAAAACAGCTGGAACCGCTCCTTTCGCCTGTGATGGAAGCGCGAATCGAGGAAATGACCTCCCACGCAACGGTTTGTCCCTATGGAAATCCTATCCCCGGGCGAAGTGAGACATCGCCCGATGAACAATTGCTGGTGACAGCACCAATCAACGGCTGGTTCATCATCTCGCGGATTGATGAGGAAGCCGGTGAAGACAGTTGTGCACTTCAGTTTCTCTGGACGCGCGGGTTGCGTCCGGGGACGCCGCTCATCCGTCGTCCTGACGCGCACGATGGGATGGTGGTGCAGCGCGCTGACCGGCAGGTCATTCTTTCGCGCCGGATAGCGCGGTTTTTGTGGGGGCGCAATAAACCGTGATTAAACGCTGATCGGCAGACGTTGCAGCCCGCGTAACCAGGTCACCGGTTTCCACTGCGGTTGATCGGTTGCCAGATCGAGGTCGGGCAGATATTCCAGCACGTGACTGAAGGCAACTCGCGCCTCAATCCGCGCCAGCGGCGCTCCCAGACAATAGTGGATTCCTGAGCCAAATCCCATATGCGGGTTGGGATGGCGGGTAATATCGAAACGATCCGGGTCGGGGAACAACGATGGATCACGGTTTGCAGCGCCGAACATCAGGCTGATCTGCTGTCCCTGTTCGATACGTTGCCCTGCAATCTCGAAGGTTGCTGCTGCGAAGCGCGGCGTCGAACGTTGCACCGGGCTTTCATACCGCATCATTTCCTCGATCGCAGATGTGAGGTATTCCGGGTGTCGTTGCAGCAGTTTCAGTTGATCGCGCTGCCGCAGCAGCGTCAGTAACCCGTTGCCGATCAGGTTGACCGTCGTCTCATGCCCTGCAATCAGCAGCAGGACGCACATTCCCAGCAATTCATCCTCGTTCAGGCGGTCGTCTGCATCACGCGCAGCAATCAGCGCACTGATCAGGTCGTCACACGGGTGCTGACGGCGCTCTCGAATGAGCGCTGTGAAATAATCCACCAGCGCTGCCATTGCTTCCTGTGACCGGCGCGCCGCCTCTTCGCCGCCGAGCACCGAGTCGCTCCCGATCATGATCTGATCCGACCACGCGCTGAAACGCTCATGATCCTCGAATGGCACGCCGAGCAGTTCTGCAATCACGATGATCGGCAGCGGTCGGGCATAGTCTGCAATAAAATCAGCCATACCACGTTCGCGTATCTGGTCGATCAGGCGCCGGCTGATCTGCTCGATACGCGGCTCGAGGTTCTGGACGCGACGCGGCGTAAATGCGTGACTCGCAAGGCGCCGCAGCCGCGTGTGGTCTGGCGGGTCGCGCTGCAGCATCGCTCTGTCGAGCGGGGTCAGGCGTTCCGGTGGCGCAATCCGGCTCGTATCCTTGAAGATGGGTGCATGGTGCAGAACGAACGTGACATCGCGATAGCGCGCCACGCACCACATGCCACCCGGCTCATGCACGTGCGGCAGCCAGAATACCGGCGTTTGCTCTATCAGGCGCCGATAGACAGGGTACGGGTCGGCAAGGAATGCGGCGCCTGCCAGTTCTGTTGCAATGGAAGAACTCATACGCGCATCATTATACCAGTTCCGTTCCATTTTTGATTTTTGATTTTAGATTTTAGAATGCTACGCCTCGCGTCACAAAGACTGAAACCGTCCCCTGATCGCTGGTTGACATCCATCAATCTACGTCAGCGCAAGCGCCGGCTTCGAACTAAAGGTGATCGCCACGCTCATTGCACTGGGGTGTATGGAGGGCTGAAGCCTGGCTTCAGCCGTCCAAGCAAGGCTTCAGCAGTCCATAGAACGCTCACTGGCAATCATGGTATTATTTGAAAATCTGCTCGGTGTTGAACAGTATCTGGGGCAACACGACGGACTGGATCGCCATCCCTCGCAGATATTTCTGGGTGCGCATATACTGATCGTGGACAGGTTGCGTGTACTGCTCAATCAGACTCTGCTGAGCATCCACAATCCACACTTCGCGGATGCCGCTTTCAGCATATTTCGGCAGTTTTACGTCCCGATCATACGCCAGCGATGTATCCGCAACTTCGATCACCAGGAACGTGTCCTGCGCCGATGGCAATGCTGCTGCATAGTCCTGGTCGTCGGGGCGTAAGACTGCGATGTCTGGCTGTGGTTCGCTGTAGTCGTTGAGCCGAATGATGTTCTGGACACTGATGATAGCATCTGTTCCGACGAGATGCAGCAACAGGCGATTGAGGCGGTTCACCAGCGCGATGTGCAGTGACCCGCGCGGGCTCATGTGGTAAATCTCTCCACCGATCAACTCAACGCGGTCATCTTCCGTCAGAATGCCAGCCTCCCGCATGCGGGCATAATCGTCCACCGAAAACCGACGTCGCAGCAGTGATGTCATCATCTGCACCTTCTGATACCATTTTAGATTTTAGATTTTGGATTGGAGATTATCGCGCAGGGCGTTCTGATACGATTTGACGGAACTCCGTTTGCGGAGTATTCAAGTGGAATTGGTATGAGTCAACCTGGTATGTCTATGATACCACGTTATTATGAGATTATGAGATTTACGAGATTACGAGATGAGATCGTTGTTTGAGTATGTTCTACGCTCCACGTTCGCGCGTTCGCACGTTTCCTCATTCCACCCGCCAGGACCCTTGAGGTCGGGACACGTGCGTACCGGCTGGTTCGAGCATTCCGCCAGCCAGGGGACATGGCGGAACACGATCACCGACGTGAGACCTCAAGGGTCGGGCGCATTTTCCACGTTCGCACGTTCGCACGTTCGCACGTTCCACGTTCGCATGTTCCACGTTGAGATTACGAGATTACCAGATTACGTGATGGTCTGGTGATCACGTTCCCATGTTCCACGTTCGCACGTTCGCACGTTCCACGTTCGCATGTTCCACGTTGAGATTACGAGATTACCAGATTACGTGATGGTCTGGTGATCACGTTCCCATGTTCCACGTTCGCACGTTCGCACGTTCCACGTTCGCATGTTCCACGTTGAGATTACGAGATTACCAGATTACGTGATGGTCTGGTGATCACGTTCCCATGTTCCACGTTCGCACGTTCGCACGTTCGCACGTTCGCACGTTTCCTCATTCCACCCGCCAAGACCCTTGAGGTCGGGACACGTGCGTACCGGCTGGTTCGACCATTCCGCCAGCCAGGGGACATGGCAGAACACGATCACCG
>FWPU01003125.1_pt1 | contig 42864 bp, 45 predicted proteins | sample 2228361 | NCBI WGS metagenome assembly FWPU01 (sample SAMEA103939777, study PRJEB20133) | metagenome | reverse complement strand
CTGGAGAGGGCGTGGCCAGGAAAACGAATCCGGCCTTTTCTCCTGGAGCTGCGTGGACCATTGGCGTAATGTAGTAGGTGAACCAGCCCGACGGATCCAGTGCACTCAATCTGAACTGGGGCGACTGTCCTGTGTTTTCAATTTCTCCGAAGAACTCGACTTGGTGCCCGCACGTGCGCTTCACTTCATCGGAAAAAGAGATGGTGGCTGCTGTGGTTGAAGAAGCCAGAACTACGAGAAGGAGGGCGAGAAAAAGCGTCTTGGCTCCACTCATGTCCACCACTAAAAAATTTACCTGGCCCTCTGTTCCCTGACTTTCCTCCTCGCTTCCTCAATTCCTCTCTGCTTGGCCTCGGCTGCTTCCGCGCTCTGCTTTCCCGCAATGTACAAATATACTCCGACAGCTGCCAGGATGATTAGGAACGCCAGGATGAAGGTTTCCGAGGAGGCGAACGCGAACAGTCCGGAGAGCTTGCTGAAGTAATTGCCCATTGGAATGTTTACTGGAGCAAAGGCTTTTTTTCCATCGATTGTGCTCGCCTCGATGGTTGCAGGATAGTCCTTTGCCTCTGGTGCTTCGGCGAAAACCGTTGCAACGAATTTCTTTGATTCTCCTGGAGCGAGCAAAACATTTGACGGCTCGACGGAAACCACCCAGTCGCTTGGAAGCCCGGTGAGGGCCGCGTTGACTGTAACTGGGTTCGGCTCATTATTGGTTACGATGAATTCAATCGACGCCTTCGGCCTTCCATCCTCTTCATAAACGCTCACGACAGGACTGGATATGGTTGAGCGGAAGAGGAGTTCGGCCACCACCTTTGCCACGAGCGACTGGTTCGCCACGGCCCTTCCCTCGGAATAAACCTGTATCGGAATCACGTAAGACCCCGCCGGAGTCCACTGGGACGGGTTCACGTAAATGTCGGCTTGGCCCTCTTCTTCCGCATCCAGCGTCAGCGTGCTAGGAGTTATTGTGATAGAACTGAATGGGAGCGACGCGTTGACGGAGTAGGTTGCGCGCACGTTTCCAGTGTTCCTTACAGAAACGAGTGCGGACTGGCCAGCCCCCCTGGGAACAGTTATTGAAGAAGGCAGCACTTCCACTTCAGCTCCCTTGACTGGCCCGTACGCGAGGCAGAGGGGCTGCTGGTAGAGCACGCGGCCGTCCTTTTTGACAAGCAGGTCGAGCTCGTGTTCTCCTGCAGTCAATTCGCTTGTGTCCACGAGCAGGTAGATGGTTCTGTTCTCGTCCTTGTCCAGGTTGTATATCAACGGCTGGGCTATTGTTATGCCACTTGGCGCTCCCGCGAGGCTTGCAACGAAGTCGCCTGGACCAATGTTGTTTTCAAGAATTATTGGATAATACACTGGGGTCGGAGACGCGGTTATTTCGGGACAGCCCGAGAAGTCTGTTGAGAAAGCCAGGCCTGTCGGCAGCTTCAGCGTCACTGAAGCAGCCGCGTCGTTGATTGCGCTCAGCGCATTGATTATGAACACTGTCTGGCCAGTTGCGCCTGCCGGGGTCTTTGCACAGAAGTCAACGTACCTCACCTCCCTCGGACTCAATGGGAACTGGCTTGGACTGAACGATGTTGAGAACCCAGAGTTGCCCGAGGTGCTCATGCTGACAGTGCCCTTGTCTGGCCCAGTGTTTCTGACAAGGAGCTTGAAGCACGTGGTTGTTCCAGGCAAGCCGTCTTTTTCGGAATCCATTGCCTCGACAAGAACGCCGCCGCGAATGTTTACCGGCACCTCTACGTTTGCCCTGCACGTGCCGCTTCCTGAAACGCTGACAATGGCTTCGCTTCCGCCCACGTATGTTTCTGGGGGCATTGGAATGATGTTGATTATCTTCTGTTCATTGGGCCCGAGATAAGCCGTCAGCGGGCCGTCGAGCACAAACGCTCCCGAGTAGTTGAATTGGACAGTGTTGTTGGAGTCGAGGTTGTTGACGACCTTTATCTGAATCAAGTCGTTGGTCGAGCCCACGAGCTGGGCTGACACGTCGCACTCGGCCCTGGACAAACAAATTGGTACTGGAATGACTTGTCCTACCTCTGCCTTCGCCGAGGAAGCCGCCTGGGAATATCCTTGTTTGGATGCCAGAATGTTGTAAGTCAATGGATTCAAGTAATCAAACACCGCTTCCCCGTTCCAGTCGGTGTAGGAAGTTGCCGAATAAGGCTCTTGGGGCGCGACATCCACCTCCTGCTGGGTTGTGACTGTGTAGTTGACGCGGAGGAACGGCTGTTGGTTGCTCGCTTCGCCTGAATAGAATGTCTTCACTCCCTGGCTCTCGTTAACTGCCTTAACCAGTATTCCGTTGTTCGCTGCGCCGGAAACAATTCCCTCAACAAAGTTCGTCAGGGACCACGAGTAGTTGCCTGCCGAGGAAACGCTTTGAACAGCTTCAGCCACTCCATTATAGTCGCCTCCTGGATTGGACCAGTTCGCTGTCCCGTTGTATGTCAGCCACGTTGCTCCAGAGCCCGGGCTTCCATCCCCTTCGGTCCAGTTCCTTGAAAGCGCATGAACGGCAACGTCCATCGCAGGCCCCGCTCCATCAGAATATAGCACGAGCTCGGCAGAATTGATTGCCGCAGTTGACGGAATGGGTGACAGATCAAAATACAACAGCGAGCGGTAAAGCGAATTCGTTGAAGAATCCAGTCCCACGCGCAGGCTCTGGGAGTTGCCGTAGTTGTTGCTCGTGTCCTGGACGGTCGTGAGCGAGTACCTTACCTCGAGCTCGGGCCTGTACTGGTCATTCGCCCCGTCGCTTGAATAAATGTATTTAACATTCTCTGCCGACTCGTCAACCGCTCTGAGGACTACTCCATTGTTCTGGGTTCCGGCCAGCCATCTCCTGACCAGCGAAGTCAAGTCGAAGGCGTACGCGCCGGCGTCTGAGAGTACAGTAGAGCCCTCTGGAGCAGCAGTGTAGTCACCTCCTGCAGCTGTCCAGTTCGTTGAAGCTGTCCGCATGTACCAAGTCGCGTCCTCGGTCCAGTTCGAAGTCGCCTGGTGGACGCTGACATTCATGGGCGCCCCGCCTGAAACGGAATACACTCTCAGCACAGCCGAGTCAATGCTCGCGCCAGCGGGAACTCCCGAGAGATTGAATGAGAGCAAGGCCCTCTTGACTGCGGTGACGTTCTCTTGGTACGAGAAGTTGACGTCAGCATAGTTCACGGTAATGCCCGGAAAAACAATGTTCACAGCAAGCGTGAAACCATACCCAGTAAACACGTCGCCAGCCTGCATGGTGAGGACTTGGAGCAGCGTGTTGTCTGCGTCATACACGTTGAAGGAAGCCAATGGGTTTGGGAAACCAACCGGAGTCACGCTCGTGAGCATCACGCGGATTCCATCTGCTGTGGTGACGTTATCATTAATGTACATTATCTCGTTGGTGAGTTTCACTTCCCTTGTATAGTTGTCGTAGCCGACTTCAAGCGGGTTCGAGGAACCGTGGCTTGAAAGGTTTGCTGAATCAATGAAAGTATCCACTCCAGCTGCCGCGTCTGGTTGAATTGAGATGACTCCGCTCGTTGTCTCGGTCCTCGTTGCAATGAAGGTGTCTCTTCCACCTGGCCCTGGCCTGATTTCGGTTGTGGTCTGGTTCACTATCGGAACCGGGGTCGGGGTGGGTGTTGAAACTGAATCAATGCGGACCTCTGCTCCGGAAACTGATTCTCCTGTCTCGCAGTCAGTTGCTTGAACGAGGAGGGAACCAGTTGTTGGAGCTGGAGGAATTACTTGAATCGTTGCAAAACCACAGTAATTTCCTGCGGCATACGCTTTGATGGTGTGTTTTGATGGATAAGTTGCTTCAGGCCCGTATTCGCACGTGGCTGTGCACGTTCCCTGATAGACTGGAGACATTTGAGAGCCAGTGTTCTGCGCCTCCCCGCACTGCGCGGTCACGACTTGGCCGTCTCCGCATGCCACTTGAACGCTTTGGAGCGGGGCAGGATACTCGAAATAGTTTACTGCAATGCTCAGTGAATCAAGGGCCCTCACTTGATAGTCACTGACGTCAATTGAACACGCCGGGGTTATCGCAACGCACCCACCCCTTCCGTCCTCGGCGAAGCCGTATGGGCAACCGCATCCCGCCGGGTTTGGCCTGAGCACGCCGTCCATGTCGCATCCAAGAGGCTGGTTCGCCGAACACGCTCCAAGAGGCGTTCCATCCGAACACGTGTTGGCGCAGTCGTTGCCCCGAGCCACATACCCTTCCGGACACCCGCAGATGCTCGCTCCCTTCACAATGCCTTGGTCAGAGCAAAGGAGTCCGGTTATGCTTCCGTTTACTGTGACGCACTCTCCCTTGGGCGTTCCGTCCGAGCAGTAATTGCTTACGCCAGCTGGCGCCACTGGCTGGCTGGACGGGTAGTAATAGGGATAAACATAATAGTAGTATGGATAGGGGTAGTACCAATAGTAATACGGGCCGTAATAGTAGTAGGAATAATAGTATCCGCCGCCGCAGTCAACAGGACAGTTCCAGTACCCTTCGCCAGGACCGCATACTCCGTCCCCGCAGTAGCCGTAGTAATAGTTTCCATAATAGTAGTATCCAGCGCCAACCCGCACGTCCCAGGACACGGCCGCGTTAGCCGAGGGCGCAAGGCCGGCCAGGAGCGCGAGGAGCACGATAAGTCCTCTCAGTCGAAAACAACCCACCTTCTACACCTTGTTACTACTTGATAGTAATGAAGTATTTAAAGGTTTGGGTTGGGGGCGGGGCTGCTGGGGGGCTGGAGTATTGGTTCTAGAGTTGTATTAAAAATCAGTTCCCCATACCTTTGTTTGCGGGGTCGTGGTATAACCTGGCAGCACGGCAGACCCACGACGAAATGACCGACGGGGGCCGAAGCTCCAGTAAGGATTTATTTGGAGTTCTGAGCTCGCGAGAGCGATGATTTCACTGCTTTGGCGAAACCTGCATATCCGAGTTCAAATCTCGGCGACCCCATCGAGGGAGGCCCCCTTGACCTCCCCTTGACTCCCGGTGATTGGAATCATTATTGCAGGGTGCGACGAAGCCGCGCGCGGCTGCGTGCTCGGCCCCTTGGTGCTGTGCGCGTACGCGTGCGACGAGAGGGCCGAGCACGAGCTGAAGCGAATCGGGGTAAGGGACTCGAAGCTGCTGAGCGCTGCCGCGAGGGAAAAATTATTCAGCCAGATAGTCAAGCGCGGAAAACACGTGCTTGAAATAGTTTCCGCAGAAGAACTAACCGCCCTCATGAGGAAAAAAATTTCCTTGAACGAAATTGAGGCGATGAAGCTCGGAGGGGCGTTGAAGAGGCTGAAGAAAAAAACGATGTTTGAAAAGGTTTTCGTTGACTCGCCTGACCCGATGCCCGCCAAGTTCGAGAAAAGGATTAGGAAGTACTTCGACCACGAGTTCGACATCGTGTGCGAAAACTACGCAGACAGAATACATCCTTGCGTGAGCGCTGCAAGCATACTCGCAAAAGTGACGCGCGACGCGGAAGTGGAAAAGATAAAAAAAATGGTCGGCGAGGACTTTGGAACAGGCTATTCCCACGATGAGCAGACAATCCGTTTCCTGAAGCGCAGGATAAGCGACCCGACCGTCAAGCCTTTTGTCAGGCACGGTTGGGAAACGGCTAAGCGGTTGAAAACAATTCAAATGGAGTTAGGCAAGTTCGTTTGAAAAAGTATAAAAGGCCAGGCGCCAAATCCTGAAGGTGACTTAAATGATTTTGAGTGACCGGTCAATCAAGGAAGAGCTAGCGGCAGGCAGGCTGGTCGTGGAACCGTTATTCAATAAAAGCATCCAGCCCTCGAGCATTGACTTGCACTTGAGCAATGAGTTCAGGATATTCAGGCACTCCAAGCACCCGGTCATCGACGTGAGGAAGGGGTTCGGCGAGTACACTGAAATGATAAAAATAAAGGACGACGAGCCATTCATCATTCACCCCGGCGAGTTCGTGCTTGGCGCGACCATGGAGCGGGTCAAGGTCCCGGCTGACCTCGTGGGCAGACTCGAGGGAAAAAGCTCCCTTGGAAGGCTTGGAATAATCACGCACGCGACGGCCGGCTTCATTGACGCGGGCTTCGACGGAAGGCTCACGCTCGAAATCAGCAACATGGGAAAAATTCCTGTCGCCCTTTATCCGGGAATGAAGATTGCGCAGGTGTCGTTCATCAAAATGACTACGCCGGCCCAGCACCTCTACGGCTCGAGGGGTGTGAACAGCAAGTACCAGCACCAGAGAGGGCCGACTGAAAGCAGGATGTTCAAGGAATACAAACGATGAGAAAAGTTCTCCAGCGCAGCGTGGGCTTTTTTTTCAAAGGCCGGATTTTTTTCAGGGCGCGGGTGACAACGAAGTACTTCCACTCCAAAAACCGGCTTCGGCAAACGACCGCGTCTTCTCCAGGGTTTTTTCCAACGAAACGAGCGAAACCCCCCGGGCACGTAGCCATTGCGGGAACAGTATTCCCTGACGACCGCCTCCACCTCCTTTCTCCTTTTCCTCAACTCCGATTCCGAGCCTCGCTGGCTGTCCTGAATATGATGCAGCGGTGAAGCGATGCAGCGTGGTCCGCGTGGTTGCGGCCATTATGACGCAGCCCTGTTTTTCCAAGAACCGCCTCGTCTCGGCGTTTTTTTCAGACTAACCGGAATCAAGCAGAACTTCTATCGCATCGCCAGGTTCAGTTCCCTCATGCAGAAACCGTGTGAAACTGGTTTAAGAAACGCTTGCCAGCGCGGCTTTTTCAATCAACAAGTCATCAAGAGAATATTTCGCCAACAGTTTTTTGGGAACGCGAAACAAAACAGCGGCTTTTTTCCCAAGCGCTTTTTCATGCACATCCACTGACTCGCCCCCGAGGGAAAGAATTTCGCGCGGAATTTTTTCAACAGACGCTACTCCAACCAGGGAATTCTTTTTCCTCTCCGGCAGGCAGAAATCAAGCGCTTTGGAAACGTTCCTAGTCCCGGTTATTCGGCACAGCCACTCCAACTCAATTTTTTTCGCCGAAGCGGTTCCGGCCTGGAAAGATTTATAAGCTAGGAACAGCGTATAGCGTAGAAACTTTTTCGAAAAACACAGTTCCGGCTTCACCACGACGAGGTCAAAACCGCAGCTTGCTTTAAGCAACTTCACCACGTTATCAAAATCCGTTTCCGTCCTGAGGAAATAAACGAACATGAAAAAAAATTTAAGGGGTCGGGCTTAAAATGGTTCAGTACCACAAGGCTTCTCGAACCAGGCAATCGGGTTCGGGCGGAAAAAGAAAGGAGTCAAGCGACAAGAAGCTGGCGCACTTCGGGGGATTTTTTGCGAGAACAAAGCTGGCAGCAGAAGAGGAGAGGATGGAAAAGAGGCAGCGGGGGGGCGGAACCAGGGTGGTGGCGAAAACAGTTTTGTTCGCAAACGTGGCTGAAGCCGGGGCAGTGAAAAAAACAAAAATAACCGGTGTGCTCGAATCAATGGCGGACAGGCATCACGCGAGGGAAAACATCATAACCAAGGGCACAGTAATAGAAACCGAACTCGGAAAAGCCCGCGTTACTTCAAGGCCAGGCCAGCACGGCGTGGTGAACGCGGTCTTGGTGGAGAAAAAAGCGCCCGCACCACCAAAATGAAAAAACGGAAAAAGCCTGCACAACAACCTCCTCGCTTGCACAATAACCTCGGAAAACAAACAAAAAATGGCTAGTTATCGTGCAAGACCTCAGGAATAGAAAGGTTTTTATAGGAGAAAATGAATTTGTTTAAATATCTTTCGGTTTTTTGTCCAAAAAACGATTGGATTCCATGGAGTTTACTGTTCTGAAAGCCACCGCCAGCGGCAACCTCCTCCTCAAAAGCGACTCAGGAGAACCAGTGACCGGGAGAAAGAGGCTCTTCTTGAAGGGAAGGGAAGTGGGCGTGGTTTTCGAAACAATTGGTTCTGTTTCGGACCCGTTTTATTTGGCGGAGCCGAGGACCAGGGAAAATTTGGTTGGAAAACGGCTTAGAACGAAATGAAGCTGGGTGGTTGAGTGATTCACGGAAAGTGTCCCGAGTGCGAAAGCAAGTCGTTGAGAAAGGATCCTGACAGGGCCGAAGTGGTTTGCCTTGACTGCGGGCTCGTCATCGAGGAATCAATTATGCACGAGGGGCCTGAGTGGAGGGCGTTCGACGCCGAGCAGAGGGCCACGCGCGCGAGGACAGGCGCTCCGTTGAAATACATGTCTCCCAACAAGGGTCTTGTCACCGAGATCGACCAGTACAACAGGGACGTGCGCGGGGGAAAAATTGCTCCATCCCAGCAGGCACAGCTTTACAGGATGAGGAAGTGGCACAAGCGCGCAAGCATTTCGAACAGCATTGAAAGAAACCTCGCCATCGCATTAACTGAGTTGAACAGGGTCGCTTCTCACCTCGGGCTTCAGGAAAACATTCGCGAGAGTTCCGCGCTCCTTTACAGGCAGTGTGTTGAAAAAGGCCTGATCAGAGGAAGGCTCATTGAGAGCGTGGTGAGCGCAGTCATTTACGCCATCTGCAGGCAGTACGGAATTCCAAGAACCCTCGACGAGATCTCCAACGTCGCGGAGATTCCGAAAAAGGAAATCGGGAGAACGTATAGGCTCATCACGCAGGAGCTCGAGCTCAAAATACCTCTGACGAACCCGAGGTTTTACATCACGCGCTTCATAACAGCGTTGAAGCTCAGTGGGGAGACCCAGGAGAAGGCTATTGAAATCCTTTCCAGAGCAATGGAGAAGGGACTCATTTCCGGAAGGGGTCCGATGGGCGTGGCTGCTGCCGCGGTTTACATCGCCTCGGTCATAAGCGGCGAGCGAAGGACTCAGAAGGAAGTCGCGGACGTCGCCGGAGTCACTGAAGTCACCATCCGCAACCGCTACAGGGAATTGAAGAAAGCCCTCGGACTAAAAATAGCGATATAAACGTTTCCAGCCAAAGGTTTCAGTCCAACCCAGGCACCGGTGGGGACGCGTTGAAAAAGTCATGGAAACCGCTTTGAAACTGGTGGAAAAGTTCAAGGGCATTGATTTGGAAGCGCTCCAGTTGGCGGTTATTTTCCACGACATAGACTACTCCGTCCCAAAACTGCATACTGAAAACAGCATCAAGGTTGCATCTCACCGACCACGGAAATATCGGCGTAGAATATGTCCCAAAACTGCATACTGAAAACAGCATCAAGGTTGCTGACCGGTTTTTGACTGAAATCGGTTACCCGCCGGAGAGGACAGATGAGAAAAAAGTTCGTGAACAAGGATTATTCCAGCCTGTTCTATTTCAGTGAGTCAAAAAGACTATTGGAAGATCTTGCCGGCTGAAGGTAGGGTATTGGAGAAAAATCGGTTAAAAACTGATTCTGGCTTGGCTTATTTCCTTTCCGGCAATAGCTGCATAAGCGTGTTCGCCAGGTGGGAGCTCTGCAGCCACATCCCGATTTCTTCATCGGGATGGGTTTTTTCAGTGGTCAGGAAAATGAGCGCCTGGTCGTCTGCGATAACGAATCTGGTTGGAAGCTCTTTTCCGTGAACTGTTGCTATCCTCGTGATTTCTGGGGATGACACTGGGGAGACCACGTGGATTTTTGCCCCGCGGGATTTTGCTTTATCGAGCTCTGCGGAGCAGGCTTTTATTTTCCTCATCACCCCATCTGGAGTGGAGTTTATGACTACTTTTTCCCGCGCGTGGGAAAACATTGACGCGATTTTTGAGTAGATGGCTTGCCTTCCTTTGATGGTCCACACGATGCCCTCTGGAACGTTTTTTTCAGTTTGGACTGGCTTGAGTTTCTGGTGAAGCACTCTGCCTATCTCCTCGATTCTTTTCAATTCGCTTGAGAGGTCGTTTTCGCGCTGCTTCCTCAGGGTTTTGAGCGCTTCCAGAAGCGACAGCGAGGCGTATTTAACAGGTCTTCCTGGCCTGAGGACCACGAACCCCTTGTCCTGGAGGCCCCTGAGCACGTCGTAAACCCTTGGCCTCGGGAGGTCAGCCAGTTCACTGAGTTCTCCGGCCGTGCTTGGCCCAAAAGCACTTAAGGCATGATATGCCCTCGCTTCATACTGGTTCAGGCCAAGGCTCCTCAGTCCATTGATTATTTCTGGGTTCTGGGGCATCCCAACCATAGAATTAACTGAACCCGACTTTTTAAATGTATTCTTATCTTCACCATCAGCCATGAGTAACAACCGCAAGGAATAAGTAAAAGGAATAAGTAAAGAACTCATATATAAATGTATTTACTGGCTTATGGTTACAAGATAGGAAGGTTTAAATACTTGGTTGTCACGGAATAATAGTAACAAACTTGCATGATGGTTTGAATTGTGTTGGGTGGTATGGTGAGGCACGGGCTTGGATTCATTGCACTGCTCGTTCTCGCTATCAGTGTATTCGCCGGCGGCTTGAGCGTCCGGGCGAGCCCGGATTATGTCGTGCTCCAAGGAACCCAGGCGAAGGTGTTTATTTCAGCAACGAACGACGGGACGGATGGAACAATATCGTTCTCGGTCGACAGGGGCCAGTTGAATGCACTGGTTGAAAACCCAATCCAGCATGCGGCTCCCGGAGAAACGAAGGGAACATACATCATATTCAACGCGCCCGACTGCTTCAGGGGAACCCAGGACATTGTTGTGACCGCTCAGCTTGTTTCCGGGGAAACAATGGTTTTTGATTCAAAGACAATAAGAGTGGTCGTTTACCCGGCAGAGCAGTGCGAACAGTATACTGAAGGAACTCCTGAAGGATACCACTACATTCCAGCTGGCTCGGGGAAAAGCATCCTTTTCACCTCCTACTTTGACCCGGCCGAATACAGGGTTGGAATCATTGGCGGAGAGAAAGCAACAAAAATATTGCCGGGAGAGTTCAAGAGAATAAAACTGTCGTTGATCAACTACGGCGCCGCAGGAACATTTCAGCTGAGGGCGGTCGGCGGGGAACTGAACGCGTTTCTTTCAAGGGACCTGATTCAGCTTCAGCGCAGCGAGGCAACAGATATTTACCTTGACGTCAGGCCTTTCAAGGGCATTGCGCGGACAAGGCATTTTGTGACAATACAGTCAGTCGTCCAAAACCAAGTGGTTTACGAAAGAGACATTGCTTTCGACGTTGTTGACAAACACGATGTCAGAATAGTTCTTCCTAGTTCAGTGACCACAGATGGCTCGAAGCCACTCGCCATAGAAGCTGCTGTCCAGAACCTGGGCACAGCAGAGGAGACGCTCGGAATCGCAGCGAGCAATTTCGCACAGGCTCCAGCAACCATTTCAGTCGGTTCTGGAGAAACCAAGAAATTTACCATCATGGTCGACACGACAAGGCTCGCCCCAGGAGAAAACGCGCTTGAGGTCGTGGCTGGAAACGAGTTCGTGGAAGGAAAGGGAAAAATCACGATTCTGCGCGAGGCCGCGGAGACCGAATTGAAACCGATTCCAGTCACCGTGTCGGTCAAAAACGATGCGGATGAACCGCTTGAAAACGTCACCGGAACCATCACAGGAATTCCTTCCTCTTGGATTGTCATGAAAGGGGAGCCAATAACAGTTCCTCCGCATGGTGAAGCAAACCTCACGCTCTACATAAAACCAACCACGAACGAGGACGCCCAGCCGGTTCTCACAGTGAAGTCGGGCGACCGCGTGGTCCAGACAGTCAAGCTTCCTCCAATAAAAGCGAGGGCAACTGGATTGAGCGGTTTCTTCGTCGCGCTCGCAAGCAACACCGCGCTCGTCATCGCACTCGTTGCACTTGCATTCATTGCGGCCCTCATGCTCAGCAGGGCGAGAATGGTTGACGAGCGCGAAGAGCACATCAAGAGGCTCGAGGCAGTGCGCGAAGCGGTCAGGAGCTGAATTCTTTTTTTCACTTCCGTCCGAACAGCGTTTTTTTATACGCAGAATCAACTGATTACTTCATGGGAGTCAAGGCACGGCTCGTGGTCAAGGGAGAGGTCCAGGGCGTTGGTTACCGCTGGTTCGTGCGCAGGGCGGCCCAGCTCCTCGGAGTCAGCGGTTGGGTGAGGAATGTTCCCGACGGAACTGTTGAAGTCGTGTGCGAAGCGCGCGACAAAAAACAGTTTGAGGATTTTGTTGAACAAATCCGGAGGCGCGACGAGTGGGGCCCGCGCGTGGACGACATCGTCATAGAAAACTTCCACGGGCCTGTGAAGGAGGGTTTTGAAATCGTTTTCTGAACCACTACATTTTCTTCTATGCTTCCTCAACCTGCACTTTCGCCTCCCCTTCCTCTGCGATTATTTCGCACAGCGCGTGCTTTTCAGAAATTTTTTCTGGCTTGGACAATTTTTCTCCGGCCAGCTCCAGTGCCCGGTCGAGGACGGACTGAAGGAATTCTTCTTTTACGCGCATGCTCGCGGCCACGTCGTGACCCCCTCCTGAAACCACTGCATGGGGAAGCTCTTGCTTGAGTTGCGAAATCAAGTGGCTTGCCCTGAAACCGGCTTCAAATGCTTGGTGGCTTGCCCTGAAGATTATAGCGTCCCCGCCGTATCCAATGCTCACAACAGGTCCTGAAAACGTTTTGTGGATTTCGTTCAACACGCTTCCCTTGGATGGATACTCCCCTTTTTTGCAGAACTTGTCGAGCCTCACAACAACAAGGGTCGAGGAACCGATTTTTTTCTGGCTGGTGAACGGTTTTGAAGCAGCCACTGCTCTATTTATCCTGCGGTTGGCTTCCTCAAAGTAGTAATTTATTTTCTTCGCGTCTGAAAGCGCTGACTCGTAGAATTCGAGTGATTCAGGCGAGTTGTAGGTTGCGAGGTAATCAATTACGCGCGGTTCCTTGAACTCTCCGGAGGAGAAAACGCTTTTGTCGCCCTGGAGAGAAAAATGCGCCAGTTTCTCTTCGGCCTCTCCAGCAATCGCTTTCGCCAGCTCAAAGCAGATGAGGCCTGTTGTGTAGTGGCACGAGCCGCCGGCCAGAAAAGGGGAAACGAAGTGGCCAGCAACGCCCTCAATTCCCTGCGCGGGCGGGTGGTGGTCGACCACGACCGGCTCGAACCCGCTTTCCTTCAGTTTCCTCAACTGCTCAATGCTCTCCTCGTTCGCGGCATGGTCCAAGAAAACGAACACCGGCTTTTTCGGCAGAAGAGCTGCTCTTTCAATGTCCTTAGCCAAGTCGTTTTGGGAGTATATCGCGGAATCGGTTTGGCGGGTTGAAAGCAGGAAACGATGTTCCTCCAGTGAAACGCGCGCGGCTGAAAGGAATCGCTTGAGTGCTGAAAAAACCAAGAGCGCGCTGCACACCCCGTCGGCATCCCCGTGATACCTCATCACAATAGGCCGAAACTCTAGGAGGCTTTGCTTGAGGAACCGCGCGCATTCGCGAATCATCGGATAAAGCTTTTCCATGACCTCGTCTCTCACGAAGAGCCGAAACTCGCCGGGTTCGGAAAACTTCTTCAGGTGCTCTTGAATTTTTTTCCCTACTTCCTCAACATCCTGCTCATCGATTTTGTTCACTTTTTCAGCAGCGATGACTGGCGGAAGACCGGTCCTTGTCTTGCCGAACGCCTCAACAAATGTTCCTTCCTCGAGTTCGGTTGCCTCGACAACCGCAGCGCCTGTTCCGTCCAGCAAAAAACCCTTGTCTATTCCTGCCTTGACCACGCACACGAGTTTTCCCACGACCCTAGCCGGTTCCCCGCCCCGGAGCTGGGCGGTTGTTTTCTCAAAAAACTGTTTTTCCACGCGCTCCGCCCCGGCCTCCGCCCCGGCTTCGCCTGAGCGAATGAAGATAAAAACAGGTTCCCCGTCAGTTACTCCTACAAGTTTGGCTACGACCAGCGCGCCTTCGGCGAGCGCCGGAGCTCCTTCAATAATTCCTGCCACGAGCTTGTTCAACCGCATCCTTCCCTTTTCAAAACTTCCTTTATACGTTTTTCCTAGCACGAGTTCCTCAACCGAAGACAATTCATCCAATTCAAGCACTTGCTCCATGCGATTCCCGAAGAGTTTATAATATAGCGGCATTATTATGATTTCCCAAATGGTGGTTGCTTTGATTGGGAGAATAATTAATTACAGGCGCAGCAGGCACGCGCAGTACAAGAGGCAGTACGTGGTGGTTTCAGAGGGTATTTCTTCAAGGGGCGCTGCGGCGAAACTCGTTGGAAAAACCGTTGCGTGGAAGAGCCCGGCCGGAAAAAAAATTACTGGAAAAATAACTGCACCACACGGAAACAGGGGGGCTGTTCGGGTGCTCCTGGAACGCGGTCTTCCCGGCCAAGCGCTTGGAACACTGGTTGAAATAAGTGAATGAGCGACACGCTCCTCGGCGAGGAGTGTGAAATGAAGTTGGTGAAAATCAGGGAGGGTGCTGCTTCCCTGCTCGTTCCCGAAAGGAGCTTCAAGGACCCTTTCCACCAGCCAGTCTTCTTTAATCCAAGAATGGAGTTCAACCGCACCCTCTCCTCGCTCGCCATCGGAGCCGCGAAGAAACTGGTTGAAGGCTTTGTTTTGTTGGATGGATTGTGCGGTATAGGGCCGAGGGGAATAAGGTATGTTCTTGAATCTGGTGTGGAGAAAGTTGTTTTTGTCGAAGCCAATCCTGACGCGGTGAAGGTGCTGAAAAAAAACATCAGACTCAATAACATTCCGCGAAAAAAATACCGAATCGTTGAAAGGGACTTGAATGCCGCGCTGGTTGATTCCGCGGAACGCTTTGACTTCATTGAAATAGACCCGTTTGGGTCGCCCGTGTTTTTCCTGGAAAACGCCGTGAGGAGGCTGAAGAAAAAGGCGGTGCTTTCGGTCACCGCAACCGACCTTTCTTCCCTGTGTGGGGCGGAGGCGCTTCCTTGCCTGAGAAAATACGGCGCGGCTCCCTTGAAGACGGAATACGGTCATGAGCTGGCTGTCCGCATTCTCTTGGGCAGACTCGCCAGAGCCGCGGCGATGCTCGACTTCTCCACAACCCCCCTCCTGTCCTTTTACCACGGCCACGCGGTAAAGGCTATTGTCCTCGTGGAAAAAAGCGCGGCCAAAGCAAATGACTCGCTGAAAAAAATCGGTTTCGTCAACCACTGCTTCAACTGCCTCAACCGCTCGGCTGGAAAAATGGTTGAAGAGTGCGGGTGCGGAAAAAAATTCTCCCACGCGGGCCCGTTGTGGATAACTGAAACGAGCGACGCCGGTTTCCTGGAAAAAATGAGTAAGGAAATCGAGGGAAGGGAGATGGAGAAAGTCCGCTCGTTTCTTGAAATCCTGGTGGAGGAAAACGGCTTGCCGCCGTGTTTTTTTGAAACAGGCGCGGTTGCGAAGAAAACGAGAAAACAGGCCCTGCCGATCGAAGAGCTCTTGAAGCGCCTTGCCCGCGCGGGCTATCGGGCGGCAAGAACCCATTATTCTCCAACCGGCTTCAGGACCAGTGCGCCAGTCGAGGAAGTGAAAAAAATTTTCAACCGGATGCCGAAGGCGTCGGAGGCACGGGTTGGGCCGCAGCGGCCTCCACGTCGAATTCTTCCCTGAGCTGGGTCTTCGTGATTTCTATTCTCCGAATGGGCACTATCTTCCTGAGCCTGTTCGCCGCCTCCTGGGCCGCTTTTCCGTAGAGTACTTCGAGAACGAATTTCCCGAAGTCCTCTGCCCGCGCCTTCGCCTTCAAAAAATCGGACAGCGCGTTCCGGACAGCGGTTTTCTTTCTTGAACTGCACCTGTATTCTGTTATCACAACCGCCTTGATTTTGAATTCTATTCCGTCCCTCGACACGGCTGGGAAGACCACGTCGAGCTTTTCCCTCCCCCTCCTAACCATTGTTTGAATGAATTCCCTCGCCACCTCGTGTCCAATGAACTTCGTGAAGGCAGTTCTTCCCCTGACCTCGAACACGCGCAGGCGAATGTTCGTGTACAGGTGAGCCACGTCCTTCGTCAGGTCCCTGAGTGGAACTTCAATGACCCTGTTTACGAGATGGTGCTCGTCGAGCGCGGGAACCACTGCGACCTCTGCTTCGTTCAAGAACTTTGGCGCGACCACGGAATGCCAAGACTTCGCCTTCCACGCGTCAACCATTTTTTTTACCGCCATTCAATCCCTTTTCGCAGTCCCGCCGTCATTTCACTACGAGCGCAGCCTGTTCTGGGTCGTACTTCCACCCGGCCGGCAGCACCCCCTCGGCTGAATAGTATTTTCCCAAGCGTTTTATCTTCGACTCGATGTGGGAGAGCTTTATCTTGTTTGAAACATCCCGCGGATTGGCCTTCAAGTGTTTTCTGGCCCGCACGGCTCTCTTGAACAAATCAATCATGTCCTGCGGGTATTGTCCGGCGAGCTTTTTTTCCCTGAGCACGGCGGTGATTTTTTTCTTCGTGAGCGCGCGCACGCTCGGCACCCCGTACTCGTCCCTGAGCAGTTGGCCGATTGCTGCAGGAGTCCTTCCTCCCCTCGCGAGTTTTTCCACAAGGCCCCAGATTTCCTCCTTCGAGTGCTTCACCCACGCGGGAGGCATCGTGGTCAGTGGCTTGTGGGAACCTGACTTCCCCCTCTTTCCTGTATGAAGCCTAGCCATGAAAACCACTCATGCAGCGAAATCAAGGACCAGTTCCTTGCCTTCTGCGAGCTCAAGCGAACCAATCTTGCCCACTGCCTTTATGTCCTCTTCGATTAAAGGAATTGTCCTAAGGACTTCCTCGGGAGCTGATATCCTCGCTGAAGAAATTTCTTCGTTGAGCGCCAGGTGCTTGGATGCCTTGAATTTCCGCGCGCCTGAAATTATTTGATGAAGGATTTCAGCAGTTTTTTCTGCATCCTCGTTTATATATTCCTTTGCAGGAACCGGCCAGGCGCACGCGTGGAGCGAGGGCTTTTTCTCTTTTTCCGCAAAAATTTGTTGATAGATTTCTTCGCTCACAAAAACGATTATGGGCGACATTGTCTTGAGGAGTGTCAAAAGGCACTGGCCCAGCGTGAACTGCGCCCCTCGCCTGCTGGCTTCCCCGAAGCGCTCCGGCTGGTATATCCTGTGCTTCACGTCCTCCAGGTAATAGTCGCAGAACTCGCGCCAGAAAAACGAGTGAATGGAAGTGATTGTCGTGTAGTAATCGTATTTATCAAGTGCCTCCGTGCACTCCTCCACGCACCTCGCCAGGCGGCTGAGAATCCACTTGTCCGGAATCCTCAGAATCATTTCCCTTTGCTCGGGCTCGTAGTCCAAAATGGCTTTCTCAACGAACCTTGCCGCGTTCCACAGCTTCGTTACAAACGCCTGCCCGCGCTCAACGTCCTTGTAAGAGAACGGTCTGTCCTTTGCAAAGGCCCCGCTCAGAGCAGCCCATTGCCTGAGCGCGTCGGCAGAGTATTTTGTCAAAAGCACTTCCGGGTCCTCGAAGTTGCCCGCGCTCTTGCTCATTTTTTTCCCGTCAGTTCCCAGGACAGAGCCGTTGATGAGCACTTCCTTGAAACAAGGTTTTCCAGTCAAGGAGAGGCACCTTGCAATAGTGTAAAAAGCCCAGGTGCGGATGATTTCCAGGCCCTGGGGCCTGAGGGAAGATGGATAAACTTTTTCAAAAAATTTTTTTTCCTCGGGCCACTTGCCGATGACGAGCGGGGTTATGCTCGAGTCCACCCACACGTCGCACACGCTGAGCTCTGGAATCACCTTTCCCCCGCACGAGCAGTTTTCAACCGGCGGCTTGTCCTCGGCAGGGTCGACTGGAAGTTTTTTCTTGTCCGGAACAAAAATCTTTCCGCATTTTCCACAGTACCAGAAGGGAAGGGGCGTTCCATAAATCCTCTGCCTCGAAATCACCCAGTCGTATTCGATGAACTTGGTCCAGTCAATCAAATACTGTACTGCAAAGGATGGAATCCACTTCATTTTCTTTGCCGCGTCGATGATTTCCTTTTCCCGTCCCTTGATTTTTATGAACCACTGGGTGGAAAGAATGTACTCGGTCGGCCTGTCGCACCGGTCATGTACTTTCACAACCTGCTTCAGCGCCTCCTGTTTCTTCAAAAGGCCTTTCCGCTCCAGGTCCTCGATTATCTTCTCCCTCGCCTTCGCCGCGTTCAAGCCAGTGTAGGGGCCTGCGTTCACCAGAAGCCCTTGTTCGTTCATTCCCTCGACCACTGGCAGCTTGTGCCTATAGGTCCAAGCAACGTCCATCTTGTCCCCGAAAGTGCACACCATCACGATGCCAGTGCCAAAGTCTTTGTCCACGTCCACGTCAGTCATTATCGGGACTTTTTGTCCGAACAGCGGGACAACCGCCTTTTTCCCAACCAAGTGCCTGTATCTCTCGTCACCAGGGTGAACAAACACCGCGACACACGCATGAAGATATTCTGGCCTCGTGGTGGCTATAAGCAGGTCCCCGGCATCGCTTTCGAAAACAACGTAATTCAGCTTCGTTTCCCTCTCAACATCTTCGCCCTCTGCCTTCGCTATCGCGCTCCTGCAGTGCGTGCAAAAAAGCACAGGGTGCTTGGCGTGGTAGACCTCGCCTTTTTCAAACATTTCCACCAAGGAAAGCTGCACCCGCCGGTGGTAGTCGCGGTCCATTGTCCTGTACTCGTACCTCCAGTCCGGGCTGAAGCCCATTCTCTTCATCTGGCTCTTCATGGACGCGATGTTTTTTTCAGTGAATTCAATGCACTTCTTCTTGAACTCTTTTCTCGGAAGCTTTCCCCAGCCATACAACTGTTCGACCTTGACTTCTGTTGGAAACCCCTGGCAGTCCCAGCCCTGGGGGTAATAGACATTGTTCCCCCTCGTTCTCTTGTACCTTGCTGCGAAGTCGAAGTAAGAGTAAGAAAGCATGTGGCCCATGTGGAGCGCTCCAGACGTGAAAGGCGGCGGGGAGTCAATGCTGTAAACAGGTTTCTCGCTTTTGGCGTCGAATTCATGAATTCCGAGCGCCTCCCATTTTCTCACCCACTTGGCTTCAATCGCCTTCACGTCAAGCTCTCCAAGAGCCACGAACTCACCCAATGCCCGCGAAGCTTTTAATCAAGAAACCGGAAAGCGCTCTGAAAACCTGCGGGGATGCTTCTGGAGCGAACGAAACGTGGTAAACAATTCCTTTCCCGGCCCTGCCACGCACAACAGCATAGTAAGCCACCGAAGTCTGGTACGGCCCCGTGCGAATGAACGCGATAGCCTCGCCGTTTCCGAGATAAACTTCAGTGAGGTTTAATCCAGTGACGTTGAAGGAACCAATCCCTTCAAGAGCAGGGTCCTTAGCCGCCATCACGAACGTGCCGTTCACGCTCAGATTCGCCCCTTCTTCGGGAAGAGTCACTGGAACCACTTGGCCAAGCACATAGTCCCAGCCCCGAACAGCTGGGTCGCCGTGTACAAGAGTCCCTGCATCGCCGAACACGATCAACCCCGTTCCCCGGAAAACCTTTTCTTTCACAGCAGTGCGCGGGACGAAGTCAAGGTACTTGCCTTCCCCACTGTCCTTGAGGACGATCAAGGCGCAGTCCTCCAAATCCATTAATTTCGCGGTGTTGTCCAACCACTTCACTCCGACTTTAATGGTTTTTTCTCCATGCACAACGCCCTCGGAAAGGAGTTCTTCAATCACCTCGCTCCTCTCGCCGAAAATGCACGCCTCCACTTTTTCCGGCAAAACCACTGGAGTCGGAGTCGCATTCAACACCCCGCCAATCCATGGAATAATTATTGTTATGTTCTCTGGAATCGACACGTTTGGCGAAATCGATATGTTAACAGAAACATTTTCAACAGGAACAGTGACTCCAGGTATTGCAACGCACCCGAACAAAAAAGCGGCAAAAAAAACAACCAAAACAATTGAAAAAGTCCTCACAACTCCACCCCAAGCTAACCAGGCGCTTTTGTGGGCAGCGCCTTTGGCGCCACTGGCCTGGCAGCTGTCCTCGTCCACTTGAGTTTCTTTGCTTCCCTTCCCATGGCCGCGTACTTGTCGCACTTGCGCGAACAATACTTCACCGAAGTCCCGTCTCGCTTGAACACCCTCACTCCAACCCCTGGAGGAACCTCCTTTCCGCAAAAACCACAAGCCGCCATTCCACTTCATCTCCGCCGACTAGCCATCCACTGCAGTTTCGCTTCCCCGTCCTCTGTTCATTCATTCCCGCGTCTCGATTACTTCACTTTAATAGGTTTCGCTTCCCTCTCCGTCTCCAGCAGCATGAGGACATTCCCTTTCCTCACTGGTCCCTTGATGTTTCTGCGAATCACTCTCCCCTTGTCCCTTCCGGCGAGCACGCGGCACATCACTTTTTAACTTCCCCGAAAACCCCTGTTTTTCCCAGCACCTCAACCACTTCTGCCGGAATTCCTTCGAGCCCCTCGCCGGCCCTGGGAGCGAACTCCTTCTTCTCCTTGATTTCAGGCACGGGAACTTTCTTCGGAATTTTTTTCTTTCCGCCCACCCAAACCAGCCTCCGAGGCCACCGCCACCATCAGTTCCTTGATTCCAGCACTTTTTTTCTTCACCCTGCACTTTTTCCCCACCTGCCTAGGCCGGCGTGCCTTCCGCCCCCCCTTTTTCTTCCTTTTCCCCTTCCTTTTTCTCCACTCCTTTCTTCTCGCCTTCCATTCCCTCTTTTTCTTCCTTCTTCCCTTCCTCTTTCTCCTCCTTCTCCTTTTTCTTCCTCGGAGCCTTTTTCACCGCTTTCGGCGCAGGAGCCGGAGCAGGAGCTGGTTTTGGTTCGCCGCCAGGAATGCCAGCCATTATTTCCTTGAGGATAGGCTCAGCAGCACCTGGCTTTGAAATGGCTATAGCCGCTGTCGGGACCCCCAGGCCAGCTGCTTTTCCAAGAGCAGTCTTCTCCGCCACGTAGACGAAAGGCACTTTTTTTTCCGAGCAAAGAACGGGCAAGTGCATCACGATTTCTTCCGGGTCCACGTCCTCGGCGATGACCACGAGCTTCGCATCGCCCCTTTCAATCGCTTTCGTGGTCTCGTTCGTCCCCTTTCTCACGGACCCCGAGTTCTTCGCCAGCTCAACTGCCTCAAGCACTTTCTTCTGCACGTCGCCCGGGGTCTGGAACCTCACGTATGCCCTAGCCATTCTCATCACCTCGTTTCATTGGTTCGAAAAAAACAGAAAAAACGCGGAAGAAACTATTGCCGAATGCCTTTATATTATTTTTCCTCTGTCCAAAATTTTTTTCCCATCCTCCCTTGCCGTCGGATTCATTATCACAACGTCTTCATGGACCCCGCACTTATTTTTCCCACCGAGCGAAACATTTTGTCCAAACGCTACGTGGACCGAGCCATAGATTTTTTCGTCGTGCAAAACATTTCCCACTGGCTTCTTGTGCGCAGGGTTTGTTCCAAAACCAAGCTCGGCAATCACTAAGCCGCGCGGCCCTGCTTTCCTCAAATAGTCAACGTATTTTTTTCCGCCGGAGTCCCAGCCCACTATTTTTCCCCTTTTGAACAGAATCATTCCCCCGAGGGAGGTCCTTGACCTTCCCTCGACCCTTCCATTTGCGCGCCATGAGTCGAAAACAATCCTTCCGCCTCCCCTGGCTTCCACGGGCGCCACGAAAACCTCGCCGAAAGGAATGTTTGTCACCGCCCCTTTCCTGCTCAAGTCAGGCCCGTTGTCCCTGGCTTTTCTTCCCTTGACGAACAAGGCGAAGTCCGACCCGCTTGGGCTCACAACGCGGACTTCCCGCGCTCCCTTCAAAGCCCTCATTATTTTCTTGTTCGCCTGCTCCACTTCCCTCGCGTCCGCCCTCAGCGCCTTCACAAACAATTCCGGGTAAATGCCTGGCAAGGAAGCGCCCCGCAGACCCTTTTTCATGGCCTCTACGGTTTCATTGCTGTGGGTTATGCTGGATTCCACGGGCGCCAGCAGCACATCGGCCCACAGCAGGCTCTTTCGAGCCTCGGGAATCGGAGAACTGTGGAGCCTGCCGGTTCGAATGCGTTGTTCCCTTACCACTCCTCCCAACTCAACCGCAGCCTGCAAGAGCGCGGAGTAAACCGGGTCGTTGCGCCGGTCGGTTACCAAAACAACTCTTTCCCCCCTCCGCAGCCTTATGTTGTCGTGCAACAATTTTACAGCAGCCCGCCGAAGAGCCCACCTCTCGACCAATTCAACCACCATCAATTTTTTCGAAAACATGTTCAGTGAACCTGTCCCCCCCACCAAAGGTGCTTCGTTGTCCTATAAATCCATCCCGGGCCAAGAAAGTAATCGCGCTTGAAGTCCTTGTAAGCGCGGTCCAATTCCGCTGCGCTTGGCGCGTCCTTGCGCCCACCAAAAAAAGCGGCGTTGTATCTGGAAGCCTTTGCCACGGACATCACTTGTTCAAAACCATGAATATCCGGTCAACCCTTTTTCTCTTGAAGGGAGTCCATTTCGGCAGCCGCGCCACCTCGCGGAACCCGAGTTTTTCGTAAAGCTTGCGGGCTGGCTTGTTGGGCCCCAAGAGCGTCAGGTAAATGAGCGATGGTTTCAAGCGTTTTTTCGCCAAATTAATTATTCCCTTCAACAAAAATTCGCCCAACCCAACGCCGCGGAAGTCTTTTGAAACGGCTATTCCGATATTTGCATTTGCTGTTTCCCGGCCCTTGTCCGACCTGGCTTCGCAGGCTCCGACAATTCTTCCATTCCATTCAGCAACCAAGTGAACTGCCTTTCCTTTCCCTATTTCTTCGATTCTTGCCTTGAGCCACTTCCTTTCCTCTTTCAAGGAAACTTTCTTGTTCACCAACAAGTAGGTGTCTTCCTCCACCAAGTCGTTTATGTACCTGCACAGCGCCCTCACGCTCTCGCGCGGCGAGAGCTCGCGCACCACGACTTTCCGCCCGTCCTCCAAAACAACTGCCCGCCGCACAAAAACCCCTTTTCAGCACGAGTAGACGAAAATCATTTTCTTCGCGTCGTCGAGGCGCGCGAAACCATACCTGGGGAAATGCACTATTGTTCCCTCCTCTAGACGAGTGCAGGCTTTTTCACAATATCCCTTGTCCGTTCTCAGGCTTTTTGGATTGAATTTTTTCCCCACCAACAAGTCCCCTGGCACGAGGACCTCGCAGGACACGAACCATTTCTCTATCGCCGGAACCCACTGGATTTTCTTCCCCGCGGCGATTGTTTTTCCAGCGAACTCGCCGCGCACGACACCATTCTTTCCGGTTACTTTCACGTTGTACAAGTCCATGAGTCGAAACGTTTCGCCCTCCTTCAGCGCCTCCGCGTCCGCCTTCGTTATCCAGAAATCGCTTCCAGTGGCTACTTCCTTGAAGCCCAGGTTGGATGACGGGTGTTTTGGAATCTTTGCAACCTCGTTCGTTGGATTGGCCACAACAAGCTTGACTGGGTTCTTGACGAAGAAATACCTTTCCGCAATCGGGTCAAGCAGTTTCTTGTTCTCCACGAGCAGCGCTTCCCACGAGGGCTTGGACTCGACCTTGCTCAACCCAAATGAGAGCACGAATTCCCTGATTGCTTGGGGAAGAATCCCCCTTCTCCGCAGTCCAAAAAGCGTGGGCAGCCTCGGGTCGCCCCACCCCATTACTTTTTTTCGCTCAATCAACGGCTTGAGAAGTCGCTTGCTGAGAACTGTTCCTTTTATCTCCAGCCTGGAAAAGTCATAAATGCGGGGCGAGCGCAGCCTCAGGCGGTCAAGTATCGCGTAATACAATTCGTCCCTCAACTCGTATTCCTTGCTCCTCAGCGCGTGGGTTATTCCGTCAACTGAGTCGGCGATGCAGGTTTCAAAATCGTACGTGGGCCACACCGCGTATTTCGTTCCTTGGCGGTAGTGCGGTGCCAAAACGATTCTTGCGAGGGTCGGGTCCCTCATCACGGTGTTCGGGTTCTTCATGTCTCCCTTGAACCTGAGCGTCGCCTCGCCTTCCCTAAGTTTTTTTGAAACCATTTCCAGCCACAACTCCTTGTCTTCCGCCTTGGGCTTGTTCCTGCACTCGCACGCTTTTTTCCTCGACCTGTTCGCAGCAACTGTTTCTTTTGGGCACTTGCACACGTAGGCATCTCCTTGGTCGATGAGCTGCTCCGCGTATGAATAAAATATGGGCATCTTGTCTGAGGCATAGCCCTCTCTATCAAATTCTATTCCCAGCCACTCGAGACCTTCCCTGATGGCTTCCACGAATTCCGCGCTCTCGGTCTCTGGATTCGTGTCGTCGAAGCGCAGGAGGCACTTCCCGCCGTAAGCCCTAGCTGCCTCGTATGAGAGAAAAGCGGCTTTCGCGTGCCCAATATGTAAATAAGCGTTTGGTTCAGGAGCAAAGCGAGTAACGACCTTTCCCTTTTCTGCCCCAGCCAATTCAATTCCTTTTTTAGCCTCTTTTTTCTCCTCGAAAACAAAAGCCTGCAATTCCTTTTCCAGTTGTTGCCTAGAGAGTTTTCCGGCAGCCTCTATCGCTTCGTTAATCAGTTGCATGGTGCGCGCTAGGTCCTCCTTTGCATCAGGCCATTCCCCAATCACTTTCCCGACAACTGCCTTTGAATCTGCTTTTCCGTAGTCAAAAGCGTTTTTCACGACCCATTTCCAGATGATTTCGCTGAGGCCCAAGAAAACACCTCAGAGCAGGCCGCACAACGCGGCCATTGCCTCGGCTCCCTTGAGTGGGTCGTTGTAAGTAGGGATTTTGTTCTGGTGGAGTAATTGAATGCTGGGGTCAGTGAATTTTCCTCCCATGAAAACGCACACGATGGGTTTTGAAGGGAATTTCTTGTGGGCATCGATGATTATCTTCGCGTCCGCAACCGGGTCGGTCATGGTCTGAAGCGTTTGAATGACGATAAGGCCTTGAACGTATTCCTCGCCCAAAAGCGTGTTAATGGCTGCCTCGTACCTGTTTGGCAGCGCGTCCCCCACGATGTCCAAAGGATTCCTTTTGGAATACGCGGGGTGCATTACTCCAGTTGAATCAAGTTTTTCGACAGTCTCCTTCCTCAATTCAACAAGTTTTATTCCCAGCCTCTCGCAGTAATCCGCACACAATACTCCAGGCCCGCCAGCGTTTGTTACGACAGCCACGGCGTTTTCCCGCGCGCGCGGCATCTCGGAAAGCGCTTCAGCGAGCTCAAACAATTCCTCAACACTGTCCGCCACCATTCCGCCGCACTGCCGGACTGCGGCTGTATAAACCTCGTAAGAGCCGGCCAGCGCACCAGTGTGCGACCTTATCGCAGCCCCTCCGGCGCTCGTCCGACCGCCCTTTAATACAATCACTGGCTTTTTCTTCGTTGCCTCGCACACTGCGCGCATGAATTTCTTCCCGTCCCTCAGCCACTCCAAGTAAACAGCTATGGCCTTCGTTCCCTCGTCCGCAGCAAACCATTCAACGAAGTCAGCTGCATCGAGGTCGCTCATGTTCCCCAAACTGACCAAGCCAGAAAAAGTATACCTCTCCTTTATCGCCCAGTCGATGACGCTGTCAGCCATCGCCCCGCTCTGGGTGATGAAGGCAACGTCTCCAGAGGGCGGCATCGCCAAAGCGAACGAGGCATTGAGGAAAATGGGAGGCCTCAAAATGCCAAGGCAGTTCGGGCCCAAAACCCTGATGCCTGCTTGCCTGGCGGCGGCGGCAACCTCTTCCTGCAGCCGCCTGCCCTCCTCGCCTGTTTCAGCGAAGCCCGATGAAATAATCGCAATTGCCTTCACTCCCTTTGCTCCGCATTCCTTGACCACGCCGGGCACGATTTTCGCAGGCACCGCGACGACTGCCACGTCAACTGGTTCAGGGACTGCTGTAATGCTTGGATAACACTTCACGCCCAGAATCTCGTCGGCTTTTGGGTTTATTGGAAAAATCTTTCCCCCAAAACCCTTGCACTCGCCCGTGTCAAACACGCAGCCGGTCAACAGGCTTTTGAGCACCCCGTGGCCCACGCTAGCCGCGTCGCGCGAGGCACCGATTACTGCCACGCTCTTCGGGTTGAGGAGCACGTCGATTTCTTTGACTGGCATGAGAATGGAAAAGGGAAAGGGAATAAAATCCCGCGCCCCAAACACTTTTGCCGGTGTTTTTGGGTGTTTGGAAATGGCTGAACAAGTGATTCTCGTGGACGAAAAGGATAGGAAAACCGGTACAGGCGAAAAAATAGAGGTTCACCGAAAGGGCCTCCTCCACCGCGCCTTTTCCATATTCGTGTTCAACTCCAAGGGTGAACTCCTCATCCACCGCAGGGCGAGGGAAAAATACCATTCAGGCGGCTTGTGGACGAACACGTGCTGCAGCCACCCGCGGCCAGGAGAAAAAACCTTGGAGGCGGCTCACAGGCGGCTGCTGGAGGAAATGGGTTTCGACTGTCCCCTGAAGGAAGTCTTTCAATTCATTTACAAAGTCAGATTCGGCAACGGCTTGTTTGAGCACGAGCTGGACCACGTTTTCACAGGCAGGTTCGACGGAAAACCAAAGCCCGATGCCAAAGAGGTTGAGGACTGGAAGTGGACTGGGTTGAAGGAACTGAGGAAAGACATGAAACAAAACCCTGGAAAATACACTTACTGGTTCAAAGCGGCGCTGCCCAGGATTGTTTCATTCATGAAGTGATTTGAGTGGCTGAACTCGTGGTACTGAAACTCGGCGGAAGCGTGATGACCGACAAGAAAAAAGCCTTGACCGCGAACAAGAAGGCAATAAAGCGCCTGGCCAGGGAAGTTTCTGAAGCTATTCACACCGGCGTGAAACTCGTGCTCGTGCACGGCGCGGGCTCTTTCGGCCACATTCCGGCCAAGAAATACGGGCTCCAGGGCGGGGTGCATGACGCGAGCCAGAGGATTGGTTTTGCAGAAACCCATGCCGCAGTAACTGACTTGTCCCAGATGATTGCAAGAGAACTCGTAAAGAACAAAGTGCCCGCGGTGCCTGTTTATCCACTGCTCGCGGCCAGGCAGCAGAACAAGAAACTCGTTTCCCTCAACCACCAGTTGGTAAAGGACCTGTTATTCTCGGGCTTTACTCCAGTTGTTCCCGGCGACGTGGTCCTCGACGGCGCGCTGACTGGAAGCATTTGTTCAGGAGACGCGCTCACCCCATTCCTTGCGCGCGCGCTTGAAGCGAAGCGAATGGTTTTCGGAGTGGACGTGGACGGGGTATACACTGCTGACCCGAGGAAGAACAGGAACGCTCGGTTGATTCCTGAAATAACTTCAAAAAACCTCAACCAAGTCCTCGCCTCCCTCGGCAGCTCGGCCGCGCCGGACGTCACCGGAGGAATGAGGGGAAAAATCCTCGAACTAGTTGACCAGGCTAGAACAACGCCCATAACAATAGTGAACGCACTCAGGCCAGGCCGCGTGCGCGACGCGGTGCTGGGGAAAAAAGTTTTGGGAACACGCATTGTTTTCTGAATCACTTCACTGCGCGTAGTATCATCACTGGGTAAGTGATTTTCACCCGCCCCTTTTCTTCGCGTATCCTGAACGCCTTTTTTACTCGGCGAGGCGCTCCGAGCATGTTTTCGTGCATGGCTTCAAGCTGTTTTCCGGTTATCTGCCCTGAAGCAATCCAGGCCCGCGTGTCAACCGGGCTTGAGTAAACAGCGGTCTTTGAAACCTTTGAAAAACCGGCTCCGCGGAGCAACGCAGTCCATTCCTGTTCGGTTGGAATGTTTGAAACCTTTGAAAAGATTACAGGGCCTTTGGGCGAGACCATGTCCGCGACGACGAGCGCGCCGCCGGGTTTGAGCACGCGCCTGAACTCCCTGAGCAACGCTGGTTGCCTGCGTTTCGGCACGTCCTTCACGCGAAACCGGGCGAAAACCACGTCCACAGAACCAGTTGCCTCAGGCATTTTTGTTAGGGTTGAAAAAAATTTTTTCGCGCCGCGCAAATGGATTTCGGTCAAGTGCTTTCTGCTCGTGCTCACGAAATGATTTTCAACTCTTTTCCCCTTCATCTTCAGCCGCTTGGTCATCTCCAAACCAATGATTCCCGGGTCTGATGCCGCATCGACGATTACGAGCTCTTGTTTCCTGGCAGGTGGCGCCGCGGCCGATTCCATTAGGTCGAAGAGGCGCGGCGAGTGGTAAGAGGATGGCGGGGCTTTCGCGAAATCGGTTTTTGAATAAAGCCTACAATTCCTTTCGGCACCTTTATCACGCTTGGATTCTCTTTGCTTTCAGGAGGCCCTTGATCGGAGTCACGAGTTGTTTTCTTTCAGAAAGCGGGAGTTTCCTGGGACCGCCAGTCAAGTCAGCGACAAATACTTTTCCCTTGTACTTTCCTCCGCATGCGTCTTCCAGCTCCTTCTTCACCGCATCAGCGTGCTCCGGGGTCGTGAGAACAGCAACGGAGGGCCCGGTGTCCATAGAATAATACGCGACGAAGCCTTTTTTCCTGATTCCGACAACCTTTTGCCTGAGCACCTCAGTGTCTGGTTCCCAGTTGTTCACCCCTCCGCCGGTGGTGATTATTTTGTTCAGCCATATCGAGTCGTCTTCGGCGTGTTCGCCGATGCGCTTCAAGTCCTTCTTTATGACCGCGTCCACGAGGTCTGGCACCGCATGGATTTTTTTCCTGCACCAGTCCACGTAATGAGGCGACTTGACTGCTGCCTCGTGCGCTTCCTCGGTTTTCGTGGCCTGCGGAATCGGCACGACCACCAGCTTCACCGGCAGTCTTCCATCATCAACTCGCACGCTGAATGATTCGTATGACTTGTTCGCGAAAGTTGGGTCGGAGAGCCATACGCTGAATCCTCCGGCGACGGATTGGGGCGCGGAACCGGCCATGACGCGCGCAATGCTTTCCACGAAACCAGTGTCACCAGCCAGTTCGGGCGCGCCCGCGTAAACCAGTGCCGCTGCGATGGCGCCGCCTGCTGCCGCGCTCGTGCCAAGTCCTTTTCCGGCGGTTCCTCCCTTGAAGAAATTCGCTGAAACAACGAGTGCCTTTGAAGAAATGCCGGTGGATTCGCGGAACCTGTTCAGCATGTTGATGACGCGGTCCTTTTCCTTTCCCACGGCCTCCTTTCCGCCGATGAAAACCAGGTCTTCTTTGAGGCCGGGGTCGAATTTTGCGTAAGTCCGCGCCACTGTCGAGTCGTTGGTCAGCTTAACTGAAGAAAAGTAGGCGATGCGCTCTTTTTTGTTAACCATTCCCAAGTATTTTTCTATCCCAAGAATCGAGGATGCCTCTGCCACTGCCTCGCCGGCGACCGCGCCCTTCGGCCGGACCACTGGCTTGGGCCACGGCCTCCAACCCCTTTCCTTAAGCATGCTGGCTATTTTCTTGGTTGCTTCAACAACCCCTTGCCTCACGTCACTTGGAAGCTCCATTGAAACCACTCTGAATCATAATTTCAGCCGCCTTGCAGCTGCCTCGCCTATTACCAACTTTCCTCCACCAACAATATGTTCCTTTAACTTGCGGGGGTTATGCAGGTGTTCTGCGAATTCGCCGAAGTGCTCGAAAACATAGTGCGGCGCAATTTTTTCCACTGCCTTTATTTCCGGCTTTGTTTTGCCGGACAGCAAAAGAACGTTTCTGACATTTACTTCTGAACCCTTAAGCATCTTCGAAAGCGCTTTTTCCAAGGCTCTTCCTGCTTCAATGTCTTTCACCGAGTCCCCGACGACGAAAAAACGGCGGGGGCCGGCGACTCCCTTGTAGAGTTTCTCAGGCTTGAATGCTTCCCTGAGCGCGATGAGAAGCGAGTGGGGAGCTGGTTTGACGAGTTCAGCGCCTGTTTCCAGTGATTTCGGCAAGTCCTCTCTCGCGACGAGCTTCGTGCCGGAAAAACCATGGGCGTCAAGCCACTTCCGCGTGAATGCCTTGTCCGCGTCGGTCACGAAAACGATGTTTGGGCGCACTGGGTCATATAGTTTCCGCACCCCGTCCTTGAACCTGAAAGGAATTTTTGCGGCCTCGGCCGGGTCACTCGGGTACGCCTCTGCCCTGAACTCGTCGGCCAACTGCTTTTCAAGCTCCTTCGTCAGCCCGGCCTTTTCCCGCGCCTCGCGAATCCTTTGCTCGGCGGCCGCCTTGTTTTTTTCAATCAAAAAAACCAGGTCGCTTGGCTTTATCCCAGCCTTCGCAATCGCATAAAACGTTCCCATTGTCTGGTGGCGTTCCTTGAAGAACTCGTTCCTGAACGCTTCCTGGATGCGGTCGCGCGCATCGTTCGTGAAACCCTTCAAGTAAAGTCACTTGCGGCTCAGCACCTTGTTCGTCGCCTCGGCAAACGGCATTTCCCGAAACACGCCGTCTATGTCGAGGAGGAAGAAATTGACTGGCTGCTTTCTAGCTGGTTGCTTTCCGGAATGCATCACATCACGCTTCAAACAACGGTCGCATTGAGTTTCTTGACCCTTGTCATTATGACGTCAAGCGCTTCCTCCGTGACTCTCTTCACGTCCTCGCTGCGGATGACTGGAATGCCGAACTTCTTCGCCTGCTCAACCTGGTAGTCGTGCATTATCCTGTACTGGGGAAGGTTGTCGATTAGCCGCCGCCACCCGCCCTTGAGGTGGAAGCCGGTCCTGAGGCGGATGAATTTCTTGTGCAACTCCACGTCAGGCACTTCGAGGACCATGGGAATCACGCTCGGGTGCCCGAGGATTTCCTTGTCGAGGAGCTCTGGAAGAAAGTGCAGGTATTCGATGACCATGCTTTCGCCGTCCTTTATCGCTGCTCGCCACATGATTTTCTGGAGCACGCGCGAAATTATTTCTGCCTGCTTCCTGTAACCAGCGATTACTGTTTCCTTCGTCGGCTCTTTTCCAAAGAACTTCCATGAGTCATAAACGCTCGTGAAGAATTCCGGGTGCTCTTTTTCTGAAACGAGTTCCCTCAGCGACTCCCTGATGGTGTCCCCGCTGATTATGGTCCCCATTCCGAGCCTCAAGCCGATTTCCCTCGAAAGTGTGGTTTTCCCAGTACATGGTAGGCCGCCGATGACTGGAACAATGGCTTCCTTGAGCTTTTCCGCTCGAGTGAGTTCCTTGTATTTCCTGAAAGTAACGTACCTGTCGAGGCACTTGGGGGAAATTTGTTTCAGCCGCTCCTCGAGCACTGCCTCTGTAGGCTCGTCGAAAATTATTTTGCTTATCTTCCTGAATCCCAGCCCTGTCGAGAGCAGCAGCGACTCTTTTTCTGAATAAAAACTCATTTCCCTTTCACCAAGTACTCGTCGTGTTTTTCAATGTGCTCAACCAGTTCTGCCGCGTTCCTGAAAACAAAGTCTGGCCCGGCTTTTCTTAAATCCTTTTCGCGCCCCATTCCCTCAGTAATTGCTATGGAAACCATTCCGGCCTTTTTCGCGGCAACCACGTCGTCGGGCGCTTCGCCGACGTAAACCACGCCCTCCTTCAAACCCTTCAAGTGCTTGTACGCGTCTTGTGAATCAACATTAACTCTCTTCTGTTTTGCCCGCGCCACGGTCGGAAAAGGTTCCTTGAAATGAATGTTGTGGAGCGCCGCGTTCAAAATGTATGGATGGGGCTTTGACTTGTCCCCGAAACTCTCCTTCCCGACAATCACTGGAATGTGTTCATCACTTATCCCCCTTGACCTAAGGTACGCTCTCCCGGCCTCTTCGCTGGCGTTGGTTGCAATCGCCATCCTGACTCCCATTCTCGCCAGTTTCTTTATCGCCTCGCTAACTCCTTCAGCCAGCGGGCTTTTTCGGTTTCCTTGTCCTCGAAAGCCGCCCTGAAAACAGCCCTCCACTTGTTCAAGTGCTTTTCCAAACGATTCTTGGGAATCCGGTATCTCTTCAGTGCCTTGTTTATCACTTCTAATGGATTTTCGCGTTCAAGGATTTTCTTCAGGTCAAGCGGCACCCTTCTGCCTGGCTGCGCAGGGTCTATTTCTAGCCCGCCTTCCTTGATTTCCTTTATTTTCAGGGTCCACAGCGCCTCAACCATCGTGTCTTCCTTGGTTAGTCCGGGCAGTCCCATCATTTTCCACGTGTCCTCGGCATCAAACCGCTCCCTTGGCTCAAGCTTTCTTCCAATCAATCGCTCGACCGCGTTGTTGTAGGCCTCGTTGAGCGCCACGCGCGAGTCCCTAATTGGTCCGCCGAAGTCGAAGATAATTGTATGGACGTTCAGGCGCTCCATTTTCATTCCGACTCCACGACGCGCGCGCCGCCGACTATCTTGCATTCAATGGGGTTCTGGCCCCTTTTCCTCAGTTCTCCAAACACCTTGCCTGCGTGGGGTTCCCACGTAATCGCATTGATTACATTCCCGCCGCCGGCAGTCCAGTAAACTGGCAGCCCGCTCGCCCGGATTTCTTCCACGTCAATCACTGCCATCATCATTTCCTTGCGCCTGCACCTCTTGCCCCCGCTTTCAATCAAGTAATGTGCATTCGCGCAGTTCTCCTCGGCGTTCGAGAAAACCTTCGCCCAGTCCCTCTCTGCCAGCCCCTGCTTTATCTGCGCCACCCAGTGGGGGACGCGTTCGAGCCGCATTTTCCAGTACGGGCTCGCCCTGCAGGTGTCGAAAATCTCCTGCGCCGAAACCCTTGTCTCGTAGTTGAAGCCCATGGCGAAAATCCGTATGTCCCTCAAATCATTTTCCGGAGCCAGTTGAATGCCGTGCGGTTTTCCCTGTGAAACCACGTACATGTTCAACCCGCCGTAAACGCTTCTGATGGCGCTTTCGGAAATACGGTTCGCCATGTCGGCTAGTTTCTGTCGTGGAAAGTTTGTTCCGAACACGTCGTTGAGGCCGACCACGAGCGCGGCTGCTCCCGAGTCGCTGGAACCCGAGAAAATCCTGTAATTGTTGGAGTTTATCATTAAGCCGGTTTCTTCGCCGGCCGCTTTCATGAACTCGCGCGCAACACTTTCAATGTCTTTTGTCCTCCGCGGGTCAACTGGCTTTCCCTCGAGGAGAAAAGTGATTCCCTTTTCCTCTGGCTGTACCTCGATCACCGTCTCGCTCCTCGTCTCTTCCCTGAGGTCGGTGACCGCAAGCCCCATGGTGTCGTGGAGCGGGACCCGCTTCTCGTCCACTGAGGCGACGAAAATGACTGGAATCGTCGGGTACGCGACTGAAACGACTTTTTTCTTCATTCAAATCAGTCGATAGCAACGAATCTGGGCCGCGATATTATATATGCGTTTCCATAAAAAACGCGGGTCATCGCCATGCCGTTGCCAAACGAAACGGAATTGGAGAAGATAGTCGTCGAGGAATTGAAGAAAAGGCCCGGCCACTTGAAGGGAGTTGAGGCAGGACGATATGCTGCTGAGCGCGTCGCGCACCGCGTGCTGGAGCGACTGGAGTTGGGCGAGAAAAACTTGGGCGCCTGAAGAGCTTGGAGTCGCATACTGCGCTTTTGCACACGATGGCTTTCGCCAAAGGCACCCGGAATTCGGCAAAAACGAGTTGCAGGCGCTCGAGAGGCTTGAAACCATAGTGACGGGCTCCTGAGGCGCGCGAAATTCGAGGTCGCCTACGGGTATGTGCCGATGGAATTGTTCGATGACTGTAGAACAATCCACGTGGAAGAAGCAGTGCACGAGCTCGGGCCCCACGCGCCCGAATACGCTGGGACCATGAAGACGGCGTATGCCCTGCTCCAAAAACACGACCGCAGAGTCTAGCTGCCTTTCTTCAACTCCTCCAGTATCTCTTTCGCCTGTCCGCGCGGATTTTCTTCTCCCCGGCCATGCGCGCCGCTTTATGGCGTTGTCGATGGTTACTTGCGCGAAGCTTCACTGAATCTGGTAACCGGAAAGCTCTTTCAGCAATTCAGCAGCCCGCGCGTGACTGATTTTCTTTTCCTCAATCATTTTTTGCGCGATAAGGTCTATCAACTCTCCTTTTGCGCCTGCCGCAACCGCGAAATTCCTCGCGTGAAGCTTGAGATGCCCGCTCTGAATCCCGACCGTCGCCAGCGCCCTGAGCGCCGCAAAGTTCTGGGCAAGCCCCACCGCCGCGCATACTTCGGCCAGTTCCTTCGCTGACTTCACTCCCAAAATCTTCACGCACACTTGGGCAATTGGATGCGTCCTGGTGGCGCCGCCCACGAGCCCAATGGCCATTGGCAGTTCTATTTCGCCCACGAGGTCGCCGGCATTGTTTTTGTAGTATTTCGTCAAAGGCCTGTATTTTCCATCCATTGCGGCGTACGCGTGGGCTCCTGCTTCAATGGCGCGCCAGTCGTTGGACGTGGCCAAAACAACCGCGTCTATGCCGTTCATGATTCCTTTGTTGTGGGTCGCGCATCTGTAAGGGTCTGCTGCAGCGAAGGCATAAGCGTCGAGAACCCTTTCAATGACTTCCTCGCCCTTGTACTCCGGGGTTTCCAAGGCTTTTTTCGTCCAAACCGCTTTTGCCCTCGCCAGCCTTTTGACTGCCAGGTTGGATATGATGCGCAAGCGCACTTCCCCGCCAGTTAGTTCCTCGAGCCTTGGAGCCAGTGCTTCGGCCATCGTGTTCACGGCATTTGCGCCCATCGCGTCCCTGCAGTCCACGAGCAAATGCACGACAAGCATTCTGCCGCGCAGGGACTCTATGACGCGGACTTCGATGTCCCTTGCCCCTCCGCCGTGCTTTACCAACGGCGCGTCCAAGGAGTTGGCTGACTCGATTAAGGCATTTTTGTTTTCAAGGATTTTTTTCTTCGCTGCCTCGAAGTCCTTTACTCCCACTAACTGGATTTGACCAATCATCACCGGCTCGTCCGCGGAGGCGGTGAATCCTCCTGCCAGTCTTGCCAGTTGGGCTGACTTGCATGCCGCTGCAACAACCGATGGTTCCTCGATGGCCATTGGAATCAAGTAATCCCTTCCGTTGACGAGGAAGTTCGTGGCAATGCCTATGGGCAGCTGCGTTTCACCAATGACGTTTTCAATCATGCGGTTAGCGAGGTCGAGTTCGAGTGCGCCGGTTTTCTGGAGAAGGCCGGCCTCGTCGTCGCTGAGTTCAGCGAAGTTTTTGACAAATGCGAGCCGCTCGGATGGATTTTTTTTGTAGAACTCGGACACCGCTGATGTTTTTTCCATAACGCAACAACTCGGACACGAAAGTGATGATTAAACCGCGGCGCATCATATTTAAATTTGTTCGCGGCACTTGACGAAAGCAGGGCCACGGCGGGCCCTGAACCTACACCGGCGATGGCAAACCGAAACCGGCGTTGGCGAAGCCAACGCCCAGTCAGGTCGGTCGCCGCCCAGTTAGTTCGACCCTTGCAGCCACTACAACCACTGGAAGCGGGTGCCGCAAAATTTATTTAACCGCTTTTACTCAAAAACGAGTTCATGGTATTGAAAAAGAGTGCACTGCATCTTCTTTTCTTCCTCGCGTCCAAGGGCGGGGTCAACAGGTTTGTTGGAGAAACGACCTCCTCGCTCGCCAAGGGCCTTCGCGCGCCCCAGCAGACGGTTTCCCGCTGGGTCATTGAGTTGGGAAAAAACGGTTTTTTGGAGAGGGACGAGGCCGGCTTTCGCTTGACTGGAAAGGGCGCCGAGGAACTCCGCGGCGTGTATTCAATGCTTTCGGCGGCGTTCGGCGAGCGCAGGGTTTCCAGGCTCGAGGGAAGCGTGGTCAGCGGGCTCGGCGACGGCGCGTATTACATGTCGAGAAAAAGATATCTGGAGCAGTTCAGGAAAAAACTCGGATTCATCCCGTTTCCGGGGACACTGAACCTGAGGCTCAGGGGAGCCGACGACGTCGCGGAGAGGATGAAACTATCCAGAACGAACGGGGTTCGAATCAGTGGATTTGTGGAGGAAAAACACGTTTTCGGCGGCGCAACCTGTTTTCCTGCAACGCTTGCTTCGAGGGAGGGCAGGGCAACTGGCGCAGTCATCATTCCGGACAGGTCCCATTACGGGACCGAGGTCGCGGAATTCATCTCCCAAAAAAATCTGAGGAAGGCGCTTTACCTCAAAGACGGCAGCCCGGCCACCATCGAGTTTTTTTACCCAAAAACGAGTAGGAATACTTGAAAGCAAGTATTTTAAACCCCGCGGCCGATTTTTGTGGTGGCGGGGTTTATGTGGGTTGTTGGGGTAGCTGACACTACTTTTGCAAGAATAAACCTGGGCAGAATCGCTGCGAGGACCATCGAGGAGAACGAGGAGCACGCGAGAGTCGTTAGATACACTGTTCCCGGCTTAAAGGACCTGCCCCTCGCGGCAAAAAAGCTTTTTGACCAAGGATGCGACGTGGTGATCGCGCTTGGAATGCCTGGAAAAATGCCTGTGGACAAGCAGTGCGCGCACGAGGCGAGCCACGGACTGTTGCTGGCCCAGCTTTTGGCCGGAAAACACGTGCTGGAGGTTTTTGTCCACGAGGACGAGGCAGAGGATGACGAGGGGCTTTTGGAAATCGCGGAGGACAGGGCAAGAAAACATGCTTTGAATGCGCTGGCGCTTTTGAGGGGGCAGACTGCGTTGACGGCTTTCGCAGGAACGGGCAGGAGGCAAGGGAAGCCTGATGTTGGCCCGTTGATGATGCACTGAATGATGTTGAAGTGGTTTGAATGGCTGTGAGGCTCGGGATTGTCTCTTCGGAATTCAATTACAACATCACGCGAATGATGGAGGAGAGGGCGCTCGAGCACGCAAAGTTCTTGGGCGCACAAGTCGTGAAACGGGTTCTTGTGCCCGGAGCATTTGACATGCCGCTTGCTGTGAAAAAACTCTTGGAGAGAAAGGACGTTGATGCCGTGGTCACCCTGGGTGCCGTGCTCAAGGGAGAGACCGGGCACGACGAGATTGTTGCCCAGCACGCTGCACGCAAGATAGCAGACCTGGCTCTTCAATACGACAAGCCGGTTGCGCTCGGAATATCCGGTCCTGGCCAGACCAGGCTCCAGGCAGAAGCGAGGATTGACGAGTACGCGAAGCGAGCTGTCGAGGCCGCGGTGAAGCTAGCACAGCGCCTGCGAGAAAAATAAAAGCCTTTCGTTAGGCAATTGTCGTAGGGAATGTTTTTATTCGGTGAAGCCCCGCACAATGAGTGAATGCAGAGTCTTGCTTGGACTGAACCCATTGAGTCCAACTGCTTCTCCACCCGAATCATTTGTTGATTGCAATGAAAGTCGGAATCGTTTCCTACGGCGCATACATTCCTAGGAGGCGGATTAAGAGCGAGGAAATCGCGCGCGTGTGGGCGAAGGAAGGGAAAAAGATTTCCGAAGGACTCGGAATAAGGGAAAAAACAGTTGGCGCCGCGGACGAGGATTCGGCTACGTTCGCGGTCGAGGCAGCGAGGAAAGCGATGAGGGGTTCGGGTCCGGCTGTTGACCCGCAGAAAATCGGGGCCGTTTTCGTGGGAAGCGAGTCCAAGCCCTACGCGGTGAAGCCAACTGCGACAATAGTGGCGGAGGCAGTTGGGGCCACGCCAGTCATGACCGCAGCGGATTTTGAGTTCGCGTGCAAGGCAGGAACAACAGCCATTCAAGCGTGCGCTGGAATGGTTGGTTCTGGAATGATTGAATGCGGTTTGGCGATTGGTTCGGACACCGCCCAGGCAAAACCCAACGACCCCCTCGAATACTCTGCTGGCGGCGGGGCTGCTGCGTTCATCATTGGAAGGAACAACTTGATTGCAGAAATCGAGGACACTTACTCTTATTCGACGGACACGCCTGATTTCTGGAGGCGCCAGCACGCGCTGTTTCCCAGGCACGCCGGCAGGTTCACCGCAGACCCAGCCTACTTTAAGCACGTGGTCGAGGCAGGAAAGGGTCTTTTGGAAAAAATGAGTGTTGAACCAAAGGATTTTGACTACGCGGTATTCCACCAGCCGAACGAAAAATTCCCCCTGAGGGCTGCGAAGATGATTGGCTTTCCGGAGGAGAGGGTGCGCCAGGGACTGGTCGCTCCCTTCATTGGAAACACTTACAGCGCAGCGTCGTTGATCGGCTTGGCCGCTGTGCTTGATTCAGCGAAGCCCGGGGAAAGGATTTTCCTGGTTTCCTATGGTTCTGGCGCAGGAAGCGATGCCTTCTCGTTCCTGGTCACTGAAAAAATAATGGAGGGCGGGGCCAGGATGAATCCGGGTGTTTGGGAAATGATTCACGGCGAAAAGGAATACGTCGATTACGCGCTTTACGCGAAGCACAGGAAAAAACTCAAGAGCATGTGAGGTGGGATGACGTGATGGATTACGCTTGGAATCATCATCGCGGTTTTGACTGCGGGAAACCTTTACTTGATTCCTGAAAACGTTTTGGTTATTGAAAAAATGGCGCCTGAAGTGGGAGGGGAAGCAGCTCAAGCAGCTTTCTATGTGGGTTCGGTCATCACACTGGTCGTTCTGGCACTCCAGCTGGTCGTGCTTTATTTTTTTACGGAAACAAGGAGTTGTTTGGACAAGAACAGGTGAGAAAAAAGAAGGAAAACAAGTGAAACCAGGGAAATAAGTATGCGCAGTGTTTCAATCATTGGAGTGGGGCTCACGAAGTTCGGCGAGCACTGGGACCGCGGGTTCAGGGAACTTGTTGTCGAGGCGGCTTCAAAAGCAGTTGCCGACGCCGGAATAGAGGGAAGGGAGATTCAAGCAATCTACGGCGGGGTAATGGCTTCCGGCCGGTTGATTGGACAGGAGCACATTGGAGCGCTCATTGCAGACCAGCTCGGAATGAATCCAGTGCCCTCCACGCGCGTGGAGGCAGCGTGCGCCTCTGGAGGAGTTGCGTTGAAGAGCGGTTTCCTCGCAGTCGCCTCAGGCATGTATGACGTGGTGGCAGTGGGCGGGGGAGAAAAAATGACTGAGGTGAGCACCGAGGACGTCGCAACCGCCCTCGGCGGAGCAGGGGACCAGGAGTGGGAGTTGTTTCACGGAGCGACTTTCCCAGCGCTCTATGCGTTAATGGCCAGGAGGCACATGAAAGAATACGGAACCACAGAGGAACAGATGGCGATGGTGGCTGTCAAGAATCATTCAAACGCGTGCCTCAATCCCTTCGCCCAGTACCAGAGGGAAATCAGTGTCGAAGAAGTCATGAATTCCGGATACATTGCTTCCCCGCTCAAGCTCCTCGACTGTTCTCCGATAACCGACGGCGCCGCTGCAGTAATCCTGTGCGCGACCGAAAAACTAAGGGAACTCGCGCCAAACGCCGAACCAATTGAAGTCATTGCGAGCACCCAAGCAAGCGACTCGCTCGCCCTCGCCTCGAGAAAAAGCCTCACCGAACTCTCTGCAACGCGCGAAGCAGCTGCGAGGGCTTATCGAATGGCCGGAGTCGGGCCGAAGGACATTGATGTTGTAGAAGTGCACGATTGTTTTACAATCGCTGAAATAATGGCCGTGGAAGACCTGGGGTTCTTTCCCAAGGGAAAGGGCGGAAAAGCAGTTGAGGACGGGGAAACTGAATTGAATTCAATAATATCAGTCAACACTTCGGGCGGCTTGAAGGCAGCGGGCCACCCGGTCGGGGCAACGGGCATAAAGCAGGCGATTGAAATCGTCCTCCAGCTCAGGGGAAAAGCCGAAAAGAGGCAGGTTGAAAACGCCGAGGTGGGTTTGGCTCACAACGTTGGGGGAAGCGGGGCGACTGCAGTCATACACGTTTTGAGGCGAGTTAAATGAAGGAAGCGCTTCCACTGATTTGGAGAAGGATTCCTGAAAGATACAATTTGTTGGGTACAAAGTGCCTATCATGCGGAACGCCGTATTTCCCCCAGCGCAGGATTTGCCCAAAGTGCAGGAGGAAGGGAAAGCTCGTCCCCGAAAAAATGCCTGGAGAGGGAGTGATTTACTCGTTCACCCAAGTGCATGCCGCGCCAAGGGGCTTCGAAAACGAAGCGCCTTATCACCTGGCAGTGATTGAATTAAAAAACGGGGCCAGGGTGCTTGCGCAAGTAGTGGACTCGCCGCCTGAGAAAATATCTATTGGAGCGCCTGTTGAAATGGTTTTCAGGAAAATAAGCGAGGACGGAGAGGAGGGGGTCATTGCGTATGGATACAAGTTCAGAGTCAAGTGACGTCGCGGCGTTCCTCAGGGAAAAAAAGCCCGCCATCGACAAGGCCATAGAAAAATTCGTTCCGAGGAGGCACGATGCACGGAGTCTTGAATCCATTCTCGGAAAACCAAAATACGCCTACGACGCGGAGAGCGCCACGAGAGCCATCAGCGAACCTGTATGGGACCTTTTGGACAGGGGCGGCAAGCGGTGGAGGCCTGTGCTTCTGCTGCTCGCGTGCGAGGCCCTGGGCGGAAGGGCAGAGGATTACATTGATTTTGCAGTGATTCCGGAAGTAGTCCACTCTGGGACGCTGATCGTGGACGATGTCGAGGACGACTCCACCCTGCGAAGGGGCAGGCCGTGCACCCACAGAATATTTGGGGTGGACGTGGCGGTAAACGCGGGCAACGCGATGTATTTTCTGCCTCTTCTTGCATTGATGAGGAATGGGAAAAAACTCGGGCTTGAAAAACTGGCTAGGGCGTACGAGATTTACGCGCAGGAAATGATTAACGTATCCTACGGCCAAGCATTTGATATATGGTGGCACAAGGGAAAGGGAGAGCCTTCTGAAAAAGAGTACTTGCAAATGTGCGCGTACAAAACAGGTTGCTTGGCGAGAATGGCTGCAAAACTCGGAGCCCTCTTAGCCGGTGGAAGCGAGAAACAAATCGAGGCAATGGGTTCTTTTGCCGAGGCGCTTGGAATAGCGTTCCAGATCCAGGACGACATACTCAACCTCGTGGGCGAGGAGTTCGGGAAGAGGAAGGGCGTCGGCGAGGACATTCACGAAGGGAAGAGAACGCTCCTCGTCATCCATGCCCTCGGGCACGCTGGAAAAAAAGATGCGGGGAGGCTGAAGAAAATCCTTGCAATGCACACGAACGACAAAAAACTCGTTCGCGAAGCGATTGAAATCATCAAACGAAGCGGCTCGATTGATTACGCGAGGGAGAAAGCAGAAAAAATGGTTGAGGCTGCGTGGAAAGAACTCGACGCGATGCTGCCTGAGAGCGCGGCGAAACAAAAACTCAAAGCCCTCGCGGACTACTCTTTTAAAAGAAGCATCTAACTCTTCTCAGCCGCCTTCATCGCTTCCAGAACCCTTGAATCGTTTCCGCTTCCTCCCATGAACTGGATTCCCACCGGCAGCCCCTGGGCTTCCCCCGCCTTTGCCACGCCAGCCGGCAACCCGCAGATGTTTGCCGGAACCGTGAGGATGTCGGCCAAATACATTTCAAGGGGCTTCGCCTTTTCCCCGAATCTCCATGGGAGACAGGGCATCGCGGGCCCGGCGAGGAGGTCGAAGTCCTTGAGCGCCTTTTCAACCTCCCTCTTGATGAGCTCTCTTGCCTTCAGCGTCTTCGTGTACCACGCCTCGCGGTACTCCTTCGTCGTCACGTAGGTGCCCAGCAGAATCCTTCTCTTCACTTCCTTCCCAAAAGCCCTGCTCCTAGCGTCGCTCACTGCCTCAACCAAATCAAGGCCCAGCCTCCAGGGAAAACCGTATTTGAGGCCGTCGTACTTCTGCATCGCAGAGGCGAACTCGGAGTAAACAAGCAGGTAGTAAACGGGCAGGGCGTAGGAGAGGACTGGAATACTCGTTTCCTCAAAGCGCCAACCCCTTTCCTCCAATGCCGCTATTTTCTCCCTCACCACACTTTCAACTCCCTCGTCGCAACCTTCAAAAAACTGTTTCGGAACACCAACAACCCCTTTTTCCATCTTGGTGCGCTTGAATGTCATTCCCTTCGTGGTCTGGTCCTTCGGGTCCTCGCCTGCGATGACTTCCATGACAGCCTCCGCTTCCAGCGCTGTTTTTGCGATGGACCCGATCTGGTCAAAACTCATCGCCAAATCAGCCAACCCGTACCGCGAAACCATTCCATACGAGGGCTTGAATCCAGTCACTCCACAAAAAGAGGCAGGGCACCTGATGCTTCCGCCAGTGTCGCTGCCAAGCGCGAAGTCGCAGAAGCCCGCTGCCACAGCCGCAGCAGAGCCTCCGGAGCTTCCTCCAGGAACCCTTTCAAGGTCTAACGGGTTCTTCGTTGTCTTCAACGCGCTGTGATTGGTGTCCGACCCGCACGCGAACTCATCCATGTTCGTTGTCCCGATTATTATCGCGTCCTCGGCCAAGAGCTTTTCAATCACAGTCGCGTTATAAGGAGAAACATAGTTTTCAAGCATTTTCGAGGCGCACGTCATCCTCTTTCCCTGAATAGCGATATTGTTTTTCACCGCGCAAACCATTCCTGCCAAGCGGCCTGTTTTTTTGCCGCCTTTTGCTTTTGCATCAATTTCCTTCGCTCTTTCCATGGCTTCGTCAAAAAACAAGTCAATGAATGCCCCGACTTCCTTTTCCCTTTTTCTAATACGGGCGGCGAATTCCTCGACTCTCTCGACAACATTTTTCATTTCCATCACAGGCTCCGGGGGGCAATCATGTAGTCGTCCTCCTTTCTAACGAACTGGTCCCTCACCCGCCCTGCTTCACCAGCCCGTTTTTCAGGAGCATCCTTTCGGTGCACGGCGTCAATTTTTCTCACATAATAGAGTTCGCGGCCGCCGGCCTCAATTTCCGCGATGCGCGAGAAATAGGACAAAATGTCCTCTAAATCGGCCTGGAGTTCTTTTGCCTCTTTTTCGTCGAGCTTGAGCCTCGAAATCTCGGCTATTCTCTTCAGCGTCGACGCGTTGATGATTGGCGTATCAGCGGGCATGAAAAATGGTTTGCGGAACTTTATTTAAAACAACGAGGCTTTAACGAATCGGCACAAAAGTGCCTTTGGGCCTCCCCCTTGTTTTGGAACCCCCACTTCCAGCACACGAGCCAGCGGCGGAAAAAAGCCGGTGTCGGCGGGGACCTCCCCCTTGTTTTGGAACCCCCACTTCCAGCACCCCGCTCTTGAACGAAGCGCGGGCGGCCCTGGGGCTGGACTGGGACTGGAAGGGAAATTGTTTGGAAAAAGCTCTTGAACTCGGATTCTGCGGCATACGCGCACGCCTCCTCGG
>FWPU01003121.1_pt1 | contig 42873 bp, 34 predicted proteins | sample 2228361 | NCBI WGS metagenome assembly FWPU01 (sample SAMEA103939777, study PRJEB20133) | metagenome | reverse complement strand
TATTAAACAGTCGTTTGATATTCATTCTTTAACTATACCCTGCTTAACCTCTGGTTGTATAGCCGGAGTTTATCGGTTTATCTAATGATTAAATCAGGATTTCGGTGCATTCCTTTCCTGCTGTTATGCGGCTTCAGCATTGCCTGCTCCCAGCAACTTGGCCCTAAGGACGGGCTGGAGCTTCCCCCGAACGACTTGGATAGGATTAAAATAGGAGAGGCCGCTCCCGACTTCACTTTGGAAGATGTCAACGGAAGGCCCATCAGCTTGTCCGATTTTCGTGGGAGGAAATTCGTCGTCTTGGTCTTCTATCGAGGCCACTGGTGACCCTGGTGCATAGAGCAGCTAGGCAGGCTGCAGGAATTCATCGAGACGAACAATGCCGGCGACGTGGAGCTGCTGGCCGTGAGCACCGATTCGCACGAGGACGCTAAAAAAGCGATAAGGATGGTGAGGGAGACATATGGTCGGGATATCGCCTTTCGCATGCTGGCGGATACCGAGCACAAGGTGATAGCTCGCTACGGCCTGCTGAACATGGGGACAGCTCCCGGGCCGCGCACCCGCAGATACGCTACGCCCGCGACGTTTATTCTGGACAAGCAGGGGTTGGTGCGCTGGAGGGCGGTTGAGGAGAACTGGAAGGTTCGCCCCACGAATGGGACGATAATTGCCGCCCTTGAAAGGGTGAAGCGTGGCGAGGACGCTTCCGGCGTTACTATTCGGTCCATCTCTTTAGTTGAAGATCCGCCCGAGGCGGCTTCGCTCCTAAGGTCCCGCGATGGCGGGAGGATCGATAACATGGTCTTAATTCCGGCCGGGCGGTTCAAGATGGGGGCGAAGGGCCGGCTCGGCAGGGACTCCGAGGAACACGAGGTGGAGCTGGACGCCTACTATATCGACAAGTACGAGGTGACTAACCGGCAGTATCGGATGTTTCTCGATGAGATCGAGGGGAGCGGCGACCATAGCCGATGCCACCCCTCCGAACCGCGCGATAAAGATCATAGGCCGAAATACTGGAACGACCCTCGATATAACCGCGATGATTACCCTGTGGTTGGGGTGAATTGGTACGATGCTTATGCTTATTGCGCATGGGTTGGCAAGCAGCTTCCGACCGAAGCTCAGTGGGAAAGGGCGGCGCGCGGAGGTCTGGAAGGTAAGGAATACCCATGGGGCGAGGGCGGAGACGAGAGCAGGGCCAATATTAATAGGGAGTCAGGAGAAAACATGGCTCTCCTGGCGGACGAGGGAAAGCAGGTGGAGGCACACGGCCACGGCCCGAAACCTGTAGGTAGTTACGCGCCTAACGGTTTTGGCCTGTTCGATATGACCGGCAATGTAGAGGAGTGGTGTTGGGACTGGTATGACCAGGACTACTATCGGCGCTCGCCCCGCCTGAACCCTTCCGGCCCAAGCGGCGGCGTCTTCAAAGTAGTTAGGGGCGGCTCCTGGCATCACGGCAGCGGCCGAACCTACGTTAGATATACCCATACTCCCGATCAGCGCGAGGTGTTTCTCGGATTTCGCTGCGCGAAGCCGGCCCGGGGAGAATAAAGCTATTTGGTCGGATGAACTGAACTGGCATCGGCTTGAAAACGACTAAACCTGGAACACCAATGGCGAACTGGTTGGGAAGAATTGTATCCCGGATGACGGACTGGAGCGCAAGGTGGGTGCCGAGCGCCTTCGTCATCGCCTGTCTGCTGACGCTGGTTACCTTCGCTCTGGTCTTATTTATCGCAGGCAAGGGGCCGGTGGAAGCACTGCGCTATTGGACCAGAGGATTCTGGGAGCTGCTCGAGCTGGCCATGCAGTTTTCTGTAATGATGATCACCGGCTACATGGTGGCTGTCTCCCCTCCAGTATCTAGGGTGCTTTATGGCATCGCGAGCATTCCCAAAACAGCGCGAGGAGCGGTCGGGCTGATGGGCATTGTGTCCATGGCGCTCTCCTGGACACACTGGGGGCTGGGATTAATAGGCGGGCCGATCTTCCTGCGCTTTCTGCTAAAGAAACATCCCGATGTGGATTACCGGCTGCTCGTCGCCGCCGCATATCTCGGACCAGGTTGTACCTGGCATGCCGGGCTGGCCGGGTCGGCCCCGCTGCTCATGGCCACGCCGAACCACTTCATGCAAGATCAGGTGGGCATCATCCCGATGTCAACCACAACCTTCTCGGCCTTTAACCTTTCTCTCACCATCTTGGCCGCTGTTTTTGTTATCGCCACGCTCCTGGCGCTATATCCCAAAAATAGCCCGGTGACAGCAAAGCCTGCTCTGTCCGAACGGTTTTTAAAGGAGAACGATCCTCTGTCAGACCCGTCGCCCGCACCTCTGCACGTTGCCGATGGTACAGTGGCCGGGACGGCTGACTCGGCCTTTTCCTTTGCCAGGTTTTTAGAATCGAGCTATTCGATGAATTTGGTTATGGGGCTGCTTGGCCTCGCCGGCTTCGCCGTCCTAATTCTAGGAGAGGGCTTTCACATTTCGTTGAACGTCTTCAACTTCGCCTTCCTGTTTCTGGCCCTGCTGCTTCACCCCAACCCGGCAAGTTTCGCCCGGGCGGCAGGAGAGGGGACAGAGTTTTTGCACGGCATCATCATCCAATTCCCTTTTTACGCCGGCATGTACGGCCTGATGCACCATTCGGGGCTTGCTGTGATCATAGGCAATTGGTTCGTATCGATTGCAAACAGCAACACCTTTCCGCTTATCGTCTACTGGTATTCTGGGATTCTGAACTACTTCATGCCCTCGGGCGGCGCCAAGTGGGTGGTAGAGGCCCCATACGTTTTGTCGGCCGCGCAATCGCTGGGCGTTCCGGTCCAACAGGTGGTCTTGTCTTATGCCTGGGGAGACATGGCGACCGATCTGTTGCAGCCGTTTTGGGCCATTCCGTTGCTCACAGTGGCAAAGCTGGAGTTTAAGGATATACTCGGATACCTCGGGGTTTTATTCGTGGTTTATGCCAGCTTGGTCTCAGCAGCTTTGATTCTGATGCCGTTTGTCTGGTGATCTGGATCGGAGGGGCACATGAGAGGCATTCTGCTTTTGGTTGTTGGGAGCAAAGCGCTTTGCCTGGCAACTCTCGCCGCCTTCTGTTTAGCCGGCGATGTTCCGGCGCCACGCTTTCCAGATATGCCTGAGGTTCGGAGCGCCGAGGAATTGCAGGCAGGGGTGCGAACTGCCTTGAGGCGCTTTAAGATGGAGGATATCGAAGCTGGATCATCGGTGCTTATTGTAACAGATCGCAGCATCGATCTCAGGCTGGCCGAGGCGTTCCAGAAATATGCAGCCGGGCGCGGCGCCCGAGTCGATGTCGTAATCTTGAACGGCTTTCCGGACGAGCGGGACCCGATTAAGCTCCTGGATCGCTGGGGCGAAAACTGGTGGCCCGATTGGCTCTGGCGAGCGGCCACCGGATATCGGTACCTGATCAACATGACTTATCTGGTCGTCGGATACACCTACCGGGAAGGCCAGGAGGTCCGGCGCTGGCTCAGCCGGCACGGCGTCCGCCCCGCCATGAACGTCCGCCACTCGGTGGAGAAGCTGGCCTATCGGCCATATGTGCAGTTCCCGCAAGAGCTGATGCGCGCCATTAACCGAAAGGTTATCGAGAGCGTTCCGCGCGGAAGGGTTCAGGTGCGCCTGACCAGCCCTGAGGGGACCGACCTTTGGCTGGACAACGATTACACCGAGGAGCTGGAGAGGCTTGAAAGGGAGGGCGCGCCGACATACTCGATGCAGGTATCGGCGCTTCCGACCAGGTTCAAGAACGGGCGCGGCAAGATAGTCACTTCATGCTTGCATGTGGGCATACTGGAGGAGCCGGTTACGCTCTGGGTCGAAAACAGCCAGGTGAGAAGGGTCGAAGGGGGCAAGGGGCTGGATTCCTATCTAAAACGGATGTTCGAAAGGTTCGACTCGGTGGACTTCGGCGCCCACGGCGGGCCAGGGATTCGATGGCTGGAGGAGATCACTTTTACCACCCATCCTAAGGAATTCGGCCTGATCAAAAGCAACGATACCTTTTCCGGTCTCTTTGATAGCTGGTCCGGGGCCCACTACCGGTCGGGAGCGATTCACATTTCTGTGGGGGGCAGCTTCCAGGGACCGCCCCCGCCAGCCGGCATCGATCGGGGGTACCATTTCGTTTTCGAGCTTTATTTTCCGACGCTGGTGGTGGGGGGGCGAAAGCTAATAGAAAACGGTCGCTTGCTGGCCCTCGATGATCCGGAAGTTCGGGCAGTGGCCAGCCGTTTCGGCTCGCCCGAGGAGCTGCTCGCCGAAGACTGGATACCGGCCATCCCTGGTGTTAACGCGCCAAGTAACTCATCCAGCTCGCGCTAGGATTCCCAGAGGCCGCCGGCCAGGTCGCACCTGCTGCCGAATGGAAACCTTCCAGGCAGTTTTGGGCAGGAGGAAACTATGGTCTTATTCTCGAAAAAAGCATTAATGCTGTCGATGTGCGCTCTATCCGTTCTCGCACCGGTCACCGATGCGACATCTAAGCAAAAGATAAAAAAAATAGCGGAGGGGGTATACGCTGCTTTTGCTGATCCTCACGGCGAAATCAGCGCCAACTCAGGATTTATCATCGGCAAACAGGCCGTATGGGTATTCGATGCCCAGAGGGCGGATTTCTCCCAAGAGCTGCTATCGGAGATCAGGAAGCTGACCTCTTCTCCGGTTAAATATGTCATCCATTCGCATCACCACAGAGAGGTGGTGGATGGAAATTCTGTCTTCAAGGGGGCGCTGATCATTGGCCACTGGGCTATGAGAAAGAACCTGATCGCAGAGCCGAGGCCGGGCGTGCGGCTCCCGGATATCACTTACGATGAGCGGCTGGTCTTCCATGACGGCGAGCGCGAGCTGCATGTGATCCACCTAGGGCGATATCACACCGATGGCGATTCGATCCTCCTTTTACCGCGCGAGCGGATCTTGTTCAGCGGAGACCTGCTTCCAGGGAAAGGCGGCCCCGGTGGGATGCGCCAAGCACATCTCAGGGAGTTCCTGGAGGTCATCGACAAAGCCTTGGAACTAGACTTCGACGTAATCGTTCCGGGACGGGGCGATGCGCTGGCCGACAAGAATGACTTGCGAAAATTTCAGGAATACCTGAGGAGGGTCTTAAATGACGTTCAAAAATTCGTCGATCGGGGCGCCACATTACAGGAAACTCTAGCAGGAGTGAAAGTGCCTGAGTACATCGATCCTGCGCGCAGAAACAGCGAATCGTTTAAACGCCTTTGGGCCCTGACGATTGAGCGCGCCTATATGGAGCTTCGATCTATAAAGGAGAAGGCTCGGCGGCAGTAGAATTCAGATCTAACCCGAACAAAGGGCAAAAGCTTGCAGGCTCCTGGCATAACGAGCCTTCCGCTTAAAGCCTTTGACCTGCCTGGGCATTGAGCGTTTTGCACAATTAAAGCGGCATCACCGATGTCCGCGTAAAGAATCTCGGCACTAACATAACCAAGACACCGGCAATTGCTCCAACAAGGAAACCTATGCCTGTCTTAATATTGCCGAGTTGCTGTAGCAGGTCTTTATTGAATACGTACAAGAGGCTTCCGATCACTATGGGCAACAGTGCACCTGCCAATGTAGGAACTCCTTCGTCGCGCCGCGGCCCAATACTGCCAGGAGCAGGCGGCTGGCAACCTGGCGCTCCGCCTGGCCGGTGTGCTCGGTCGCATCGAGTCGACCGGCGGGCGCGCCGCACCGGCGAGGCCTTTCGGAAGGCGCTCGGGAGGCGATCGTGATCCTGACAGACGCAGGCCCGCTCGCGGTGCTCATCGACCGCGGAGAGCCTGACCATCTGCGCTGCCGCGAAGCGCTTGCCCGGCTTCAGGCCCCGATGCTTACGACTCGGACCGCGTTTACTGAAGCGATGTATCTCCTGGGTGAAGCCGGCGGGTGGACGGCGCAGGAGGCGCTGTGGCGCCTTGCGCTTCGCAGGGACCTTCTGATCGAGACGCTGCGTGGGCTTCGCTGGATTGCTGTCCTGATGGACAAGTGCCGGAGCCTCCCGATGGATCTGGCCGATGCCAGCCTGGTCGCGCTGGCCGAAGAGCGGGGCTTGAGCGCCGTCTTTACACTCGACCGGGACTCCCGCGTGTACTGGCTTCCGCGCGGCAAGGCGTTCAAGATCGTTCCCTGATCCAGAAGCCTACGTCGCAAGCCCCTAACAGTTTGCGCTACATGAACAGCTCCCAGGAACCACAGGTCAATGGGAATTTGTGTGCGATTCCAAGGCAACTCCGGAGCACCGCCGCTCGAACATCCGCTTGACGCAGCGCGCGATCTCATCCACGGCGGCGGCCGGTCGTTTGCCTTGGCGGTGAATGCCGCAGACGGCTGTGGTGCAGGCATGGTCAAGGTCGGGGCTCCAGCGCGAGCGTCCCGCCAGATCACGGCCGTAAGTGAGATAGGCCGAGAGCGTGTTCAAGCCTGTGCCGGGTCGCTCGCCAATCAGATGGATGATGACATCCACATCGAGCAGAGCACCCACATGATAGCCCGCGCGCACCCGCCCATTCTCCACGACGATATCCACGTCCCCGACGTGAAAACCATTTGTCGCCAATCCGCGCCGAAGTGGAGGCAGCACAGCGCGCAGGTTTTCGTTGAGCGCATTCGCATTCAGCCCATCCGAGAGCACGATCTGCACCTGCGGTCGGCGCGACGCATAGAGCCTGATGATGCGACCCGCGTCTTCATCGCGAACCAATTCACCCGCTGTCGGATGCGCCAGATAGTCCTCCCGGTCGAGCGCCCGGCTGCGAACCCGAAGGCGTTGTGGCGATACGTCATTGAGGACGCTCTCATCGAGAGTCGCATAGAGCGCCCGCCGCGCGTGGGCGTAAATCGCTTCCAGTCGCTGTTTGACTTCGGGCGGAGCAGCATAGCCCGCGCTGTGTCCGTAGCCGAGGTCGTAGCCACGCTGCTGCAACAGCTTGAGCTTCCGCATCCCTTCCACACGGAGCGTATCGGTTGAACGGGTATCGCCACCAGCCCTCATGTACAGCGCGTAGAGCGAGGCCGTCTGCCCTGTGGTGTCAGCGCTCTCGCCATTCTGATCCATCACGCCGAGCGCTGTAAGCCTCTCTCTCATGGCTGTCGAAATGGATCGGCCCGTCCGGCGGCGCAGGCGCGGGTGTTCGCGAAACGAGGTCGTGAGATAGCCGAGCATCGGATCGGCATTCCCGGCTACCGCCATGAGATAGGCCGGCGCTGCCCTCTCAACAATCTCCTCGGTCACCCGCTGAAGCGTCTGGGGATCAATGCCCATGTGGAACGTGGCGCAAACATCGAGCCCCATCGTCAGACCATGCAGCTTAGCCATGACCGCGTCTTCCAAGCAGGTGCGCCGCAGTTGATCCGGCGTGCGGAAGACTTCCGGCCCGATGAAGCCGGCGACATCGTTGACGATCATCCACGCGCCGGTCCGTTGGCCAATGTAGCGCGCGACGCCATAGGTGCGTGCTTCGAGCGTCACCATGTCTACGCCTTCAGCCGTGCCGTTGGTCACTTCCGAACCCTGTCCGGTCTCGAAGTAAAGCCCCTTAAAGCCGCGCGCCAGATAGAGAAGGCCATCCACATCGAGTCCTACCATTCCCTGCAGCGCCTTGGAGGTTCCCGCCAGGCTCTGGAAGCCAACATCCACTTGCGTTCGCTCACGGGCGCGAGTCTGTTTCACGATGTCCGACAGCACGCAGTAGCGCGTGGGCAGCTCGAGTCGTTTGACGACTCGGCACAAAAGGTCTTCCAAAAGAATGATCGTTTCGACATTATCACTGGCCGGATTGAGGCCGAGGATCACATCGCCGCAGCCATAGGCGAGACCCTCCAGAATGGAAAAGAGGATTTCTTCCTCGTCATCACCGGGGCTGTTAGGTTGAATGCGCGAGCCGAAGTGCTGGGGCGAGCCGATGGTGATGCCATGACCGGGCAGTGGGTTGAAGAGCGCACGGGCGACAGCCGAGAGCTCATCGTCCGTCATCACTTTGACAACCGAGGCGATCGCTTCGCTCGCGAGGCCGTCACAGTAACGCCGCGCCCATTCGACAGCATGATCGCTGAAAAGAATTTGCTTCAGCCCGGCCACGGTCAGGCGCGATATCTCCGCCGCACGCTGCTGATTCAGCGACCGGGCCAGCGCGTCGCTCACGCCATCCTCGACGAGCATGCATTCGGTAATGTCCCCTAGCCGCAGCGCAGAGAGCGCCCGCCGCGCCTCCTGGCGCAGGCGCTCATCGCGGGTTCCGCCCACGAGCCGATCGCCTTCCTTAAACTCGTTGGCGAGGACGAAGGTTTGTCGTAGCTCCTGCTGATTCATCGCCCCACCTAGCCGCTCCCTTCGCTCAGCCAGCAATCTCGCTGCCCACTACCTTCGAGGACTTCTGCCATCCGGTAATCATCCAGCGGAAATGACTTCAGCCTTGATCTTCCTCCTGAAAAATACTTTTAAAACACCCTCTGGTCTTCGCTAATTCCGGGTAAAGTCCACTTGGAGGACGCATGTTAAGTTTACTGAACAAGCTTAAATAGGGTTCAAGCCATAAATATCTATGAACAAAGGAGTTAACCTTATCCCGAAAAGCACAGGCTGCTATGAAAACGGCTCCACGGGTCTCTGGCCACCCCTGTTTTTGCCCAGATTTCCAGTGGGCGCACCCGTCAGTAAACGTAACGTGCCTCCCACTTGAAGCTTTCCTTGACAAAAACTGACCTTTACGTTAAAGTAAAACTGGTTGTAATGCCATATATAATATTACCGCGCTCGAATATGATAACGGTAACGCCAAATGCGGTCGAGAAGATAAAGCGTTTTGCGGCGCAGCAGGGTAACCCCAACCTCGGGCTGCGTATCCGCGTCGTGGGCGGAGGCTGCTCCGGACTGCAATACCAGATGCAATTCGACAGCCGTGTTAACTCCGACGACCGCATCATCGAAGTCGACGGGGTAAAGATCCTCATTGATATGAAGAGCGCGCTCTTCCTGCGCGGCATCGAGCTGGATTACGAGGAGGGCCTGATGGGCAAGGGGTTCCGCTTCAAGAACCCGAACGCTAAAGGGACCTGTGGCTGCGGCGAGTCATTCTACGCGTAGTTCCGGAAATCCGCAAAACGGTTATTATGCAGGACTGCCACCGGCAGTCCTGAAGCTTTATATGGGGCTATGAAAGTCGCCTGTCTTCACTGCGGGGCCAAAGGGGAGGGGAACTTCTGCAGCGTGTGCGGCAATATCCTGCCCGGCTCGGACTTAGATTATTTCGCCCTGCTCGGCCTGCCGCGCCTGATTGGGCTCGACCTGGCTACCCTCAAGAACAATTTCTATCTCCTAAGCCGCAAGTTCCATCCCGACCGGCACGCCGGCTCGGCGCCGGAGCTTAAGGAGCTAGCCTTTAAAAAAGCTACCCTGATAAACAAGGCCTACAATACCCTGCGCGACAAGTTCAGCCGCATCCGCTACCTGATCGATCTCGAACTCGGCCTTTCGGTCAAGGAACGGGAATCGGCCATGGATATCTCGAGCGAACTCTTCCTTCTCGCCGAGGAGGTCAATGAGGCGATATTTGCCGCCCAGAGCGGCCAGGCGGCTGCGCTCGAGGCGGCTGAGGCGAAGCTGAATCAGCAGCTGGCACGCGAGGAAAAGCAGCTCGACGAGCAGGCAGCCCGCTGGGATGAGGCGGTGGCGCGGGCCGAGGCGGGGGAAAAGATCGATCCTGAAACGCGACGCGCTATGGTCGCTGAATTGAAGCGTAAGATGGATGAGATGGCCTATTGCGAGCGGATGCTTGAGCGGATCGAGCGCATGCGCGAGGAGACATTCTACAAGAGGCTCTGAGCAGGGACCCTGGCTATGAGCAGGATTATCGGCATTGACCTCGGTACCACCAACTCCGTCGTCGCCTATATGCAGGACGGAGCAGCTTATACTATAAAAGACGAAAACGGTTTTTCCATACTACCTTCGGTCATAGCCTTTACGGCGGAGGGGGTGATGGTCGGCTTCCCGGCCAAGAACCAGATGATCCTCCACCCCAAGAATACCATTTACTCGATAAAGCGCTTCATGGGGCGGCGGCGCAACGAGGTGGCCTACGAAGAGAAGCTCGTCCCTTATAAGGTGCTGGGAGATGCTGAGGAGTTCGTTAAGGTAGAGCTTGCCGACTGGCTCTACACGCCGCAGGAGATTTCCGCCTATATCCTGCGGGCGTTAAAAGAGCGCGCGGAAAAGCACCTGGGCGAAAAGATCGATCGCGCAGTCATCACTGTGCCGGCCTACTTCAACGACAGCCAGCGGCAAGCGACGCGCGATGCCGGCATCATCGCTGGGTTCGAGGTGGAGCGGATAATCAACGAGCCGACGGCTGCCGCGCTGGCCTATGGCCTGGATAGAAAAGAACGGGCAAAGATCGCGGTCTTCGACCTGGGCGGCGGGACCTTTGACATCTCGCTGCTCGAGCTTTCGGAGGGGGTATTCGAGGTTCTCGCTACGAACGGCGATACCCATCTGGGCGGCGACGACTTCGACAACCGCGTGGTGCGCTGGGTGGCCGAGCAGTTCGAAAACGAGCATGGTTTTCCGCTCCCCCAGGACCCGGCAATATGGCAGAGGATTCGGCTGGAGGCCGAGCGCGCTAAAATCGAACTCTCCTCCCTGGAAGAGGTCGAGGTCAGCCTCCCCTTTCTGGTGAGCCGCGACGGCAAGGCATATCATTTCAGTCGTCCGCTCAGGCGCGCGGAACTCGAAGCGATCTGTTCGGACCTCCTGGCGCGCCTCCATGACCCCTGTTTACAGGCGATGCGCGACGCTGGCCTCAGGCCTGAAAATATCGACGAGGTCATCCTGGTGGGGGGAGCGACGCGCATGCCTGCCGTGAGGCGAATCGTTGCTGAGATGTTCAAAAAAGCTCCCAATACCTCAGTCAATCCCGACGAGGTTGTGGCGCTCGGCGCGGCGATTCAAGGGAGCGTGCTGGCCGGAGAAATCCTGGACGTGCTGCTGCTCGATGTAACCCCGCTCAGCCTCGGCATCGAGACCTACGGCGGCGTGATGGAAAAGCTGATCCATCGCAATACCACGATACCGACCTCAGTTGCCGAAACCTTTACCACCTTCTTCGACGGGCAGACCTCGGTCGATATTCACATTTTACAGGGGGAGCGGGAGATGGCCGCCAACAACCGCACCCTCGGCCGCTTTCGCCTCGAGGGTATTCCGCCTCTGCCCAAAGGGATACCGCGCATCGAGGTGACTTTTACCATCGACGCCAACGGCATACTGACGGTGACTGCGAAGGAAACTCACGGCGGCGTCGAGCAGTCGATCCAGGTTAATCCGGCGTCTGGGCTGACCGACGAGCAGATCGAAAAGATGGTCCTCGAGTCGATCGAGCATGCCGAGGAGGACTTCCTCCAGCGCCAGCTCACAGAGCTGCGCTTCGAGGCTAATTCCATTATCGAGACCACGGAGCGCAGCCTGCGCGAATACGGCCACTTCCTGGAGCCGGCCGAGGTCGAGAGGATCAACGCCGCGCTCGAAGGACTGCGCGCTTCGCGCGACAGCCAGGACCCGGCCGAGATTAGACGCTGGCTGAAGGAGACCGATCAGGCGACCTTTCGCCTGGCCCAGATCATGCTCGAAGAGGCGGCGCGCGCGGCGGCGGAAAGGGAGGAGCCAGAGGGAGAAGCTAGAAGCTAGGAGTTAGGAGCTAGAATATTAATCTCGATGAAGCTACAGAAGTGGTGGTATGGCAATGGGTGCAGAAGCATAGAGTTTCTATTCCCCCTCACGGCCTTTATTCTAGCTCCTAACTCCTAGCTTCTAGCTCCTTACCTTGGGCGGCTTGACCCCGCCGGACGATTTTGTTTTATAATAGGTCGATGGAGGTGGGCGGATGAGACATACCGAGATTGTAGAACCATCCGGCAGATTTTATTCTGCTCGCGGAGCTGGCCCCTTGAAGCCGGCTTTCATGCCCAAGCTGTTTTGCTCGCGGCACACATAGCCTACATATTCTCTTTGGGATTCTCACATGCCCGGGAGTCAGTGTGAGCGTACCCTGGCTCCACTTTTATACGAGGGGAAAAGAATGAAAAACAAGCTTTCCTGGATGATCGGCGGACCTCAGGGCAGCGGCGTCGATTCTTCAGCAAATACTTTCGCGCGCACCTGCGCTATGGGCGGGCTCTGGATCTACGGAAAACGCGAATACCATTCTAATATCAAAGGTGAGCATAGCTACTTCCAGATAAGAGTCGATGAGCGGCCGGTGCACTCTCACCTGGATGATGTCCACATGCTGGCAACCTTCGAGGCCGAGACGGTGAGGCTGCACAAACACGAGGTGATACCGGGAGGCGCCCTGCTCTACGATCCGGCGGTGACCAAACCCGAGGAGGTGGGGCGCGAAGATATTCTCCTCGTGCCGGTACCGTACAGTGATATCATCAAGGATGTCGCGCGGGAGTTCGACAAGGAGAACGAGCTGGGCAAGCTCCAGATCATGAAGAACGTGATCAGCGTTGCGGCGTCCCTCGGGATGCTGCAATACGAATTCGCTTACCTGGAGCAGGCCCTGCTCTCGATCTTCACCGGGCGACGCGCCAAGCTCGCCCCGATGAACATCTATGCCGGGCGAAAATCGTACGATTATGCTCTCGAGCATTATGCTCATAAGTTCCCTTACCGTCTCGAGCCGGTGCGCGGCGACGGCAACGGGAGCCGCATCATTTTGACCGGTACGACTGCGACCGCTCTCGGCAAGTTGGTAGCCGGCTGCCGCTTCCAGACCTACTATCCGATCACCCCGGCCTCGGACGAGAGCGAATATCTCGAGGGCCATCCTGAATACGGCATCGTTGTGGTTCAGACCGAGGATGAGATCGCCGCGCTCACCATGGCAATAGGGGCAGGTCTGGCCGGCGCGCGCGCCGCGACCTCGACCTCCGGCCCGGGCTTCAGCCTGATGGCCGAGTCGATGGGCTGGTCGGGAATGAACGAAGTGCCGGTGGTGATCTTCAACTACCAGCGGGGCGGACCCTCCACCGGGCTGCCGACGCGGCACGAGCAGGGGGACCTGAAGTTCGCTCTCTCGGCCGGCCACGGCGAATTCCCGCGCATCGTCCTGGCGGCAGGCGACCTCGAGGACTGCTTCTACGCCTCGATCGATGCCTTCAACTGGGCCGAGCGCTACCAGTTGCCGGTCGTGGTCCTGCTCGATAAGGCTCTGGCTAACAGCACCCAGGTTATCCCAAGCTACGAGATCGACGGCGTGAGGATCGATCGCGGACAGGTGCTCACCGAGCAGGAACTGCTCGAAATGGCGGCCAAGAACGGGCCCTACAGGCGCTTCGCCTTCACCGAGTCGGGCATCTCGCCCCGTTCGCTGCTCGGCCACCCGGCGGGCATCTTCTGGAACACGGGCGACGAGCACGATGAGTTCGGCCATATCACGGAGGACGGCGAGAACCGGATTCACATGCTCGATAAGAGAATGCGGAAGCTCACGACCGCCGCCCAGGAGATACCGCTCGACAAGAAGGTGAAAGTCTACGGGCCGGAAAAGGCCGACCTGACCATCGTAAGCTGGGGCTCGACCCAGGGGGCGATACTGGATGCCATGGACAAGCTGGAGAAGGAAGGCTACAGCGTTAACTTCTTGCAGATAAGATTGATCAAGCCCTTCCCCTCGGAGTTCGTCGCGGAGTTCCTGTCCAGGGCGCGTCGCAAGGCGGCGATCGAGATGAACTATTCGGGACAGCTCGCTGCCGTCATCAGGGAGGAGACGGGCATTGCCATGGACCACTACGTCTTGAAGTGGAACGGCAGGCCGATCTCTGAGAACGAGGTCATTGCGGGCGTCAAGAAAATCCTAAAGGAAAAGCCGAGAAAGGTGGTATTGACCTATGGCGTATAAGGTGGCCGATTTTAAGACCGAGGTCCACAACGACTGGTGCCCGGGATGCGGGGACTTCGGGATATTGTCGTCGCTTCAAATGGCCCTGGCAGATATGGACCTTGCTCCACATCAGGTGGTGATATTCTCGGGCATAGGCTGTTCGGGCAAGACCCCGCATTTCGTGCGCACCTATGGCATCCACACGCTGCACGGCCGTTCGCTGCCGTTTGCCGTAGGGGCCAAACTGGCCAATCCCGACCTGACCGTGCTCGCCGTTGGGGGCGACGGCGACGGATACGGCATCGGCGCCGGCCACTTCATGAACGCGGGGCGTCGCAATGTGGACATCACCTATGTGGTTTTCAACAACGGCGTCTACGGCTTGACCAAAGGGCAGGCCTCGCCCACTCTGCACCGCGGCGAGAAGCCGAAGTCGCTTCCCCTGCCTAATATCAACGACGCTGTGAATCCACTGGCCATAGCCCTCTGCGCGGGCTATACCTTTATCGCGCGCGGCTACTCATTCGATGTGAAGCACCTGAAGGAGTTGATCAAAAAAGGAGTGCAGCATAATGGCCTCGCGCTCATCGATGTGCTGCAGCCCTGCCCGACCTACAACGATATCAACACCAAGGAGTGGTTCGAGGGGATCGTGCGCGAGGAGAAAGGGACGCGCCAGACAGTAAACCCGCGTATTTACAAGCTCGAGCAGACCGGCTATGATCCGGTCGTCCACGACCCGACAGACCAGGACGAGATCGATCAGAAGATGGCACAGGCCTTCCTGAAGACGCAGGAGTGGGGAGAGCGAATACCGATCGGCATCTTCTATCAAATAGAATTGCCGACTTACACCGATAGGCTCAAGCAACGGGCGCCGAATCCGGAAAGAATAGCTCCGGCCAAAGACCCGATTTGCGACGACCTGGGGCGACCGACCACCGACATCGCTCCGCTGCTCGAGAGCCTGCGCGTCTTCGGGTAAAAAGCTGGGAAGCTGTATCGTGAGGCGTGAGGAGATAAATAATCGCTTCACGCTTTACGTTTCACGCCTCACGCTTTTTAGTTCCAGCCTCTTGGCTTCACGGTATTTCATGGAAGATCGGCTGCTCGACAAGGTCGAAAAGCAGCTCGCCCGTTACCGGCATCCCTTGTTCGATTTCTCTTGCGCAAGGCGAGGAGAAGGGGTTGAGCTGCAAATTAAACTCAAGCCATCCGAGATCTACTCGAATCCCTATAAGATTGTCCTAACCGAGCGGGATATAGAAGACCCGCAGTTCGAATGGGCCTTCCAGAGGCTCCTCTACAACTGCCTCCACGATTATGTGGTGGAGATGTTCGAGGCCACGCCGCAAAGCCGCTAAAAGCAGGAGCTAGAAGCTAGGAGTTAGGAGCTAGAAGATTAATCTCGATAAAGCTACAGGCCTAGTGGCGTAGCAATGGGTGCAGAAGCATAGAGTTTCTATTCCCCCTTACACCTCACGGCTTTTATTCTAGCTCCTAACTCCTAGCTTCTGGCTCCTCATCTGGCTCCTTTGGTGTTAGAATTAATTTTTGAGGCTAGCGAGCTAAGGTCTCTAGCTTCCTGGTATTCTAAGGAGGAATGGGCATTGGCTACTAACCAGGTGACCCAGCAGAGCGCAGCGACAAAGAAGCCCGAGCGCAAGCGCAAGCCTAAGATGCTCGCGGTAATCAACGAGATTGGCTGCACCGGCTGCGAGGCCTGCATCTTCTTTTGCCCGGTCGATTGCATAGATCTGATCCCGACCAAGCAGGGGCCGGTTTTAGTTGGCTCGATCTGCCGCGTCGACTTCGACCGCTGCATCGGCTGCAGCCTCTGCGCCCAGTACTGCCCGTGGGAGACCATACATATGGTACCCTTCGAGAAGGTAATGGGGGAAGCCTAGCGTTGACAGGGGTTTAAGCGCGGGGTATAGTATAATGTCGCCTCAATGCAATAGAAGGCTTAACCCTGACAACGTAGCGCGGAGAAGGCGAACTTCAGCCGGAGCGCTGATTCGGCAAATATACGTTTGCCCGCGAACCGAGAATGATTGGCCTGATATTAATGTTCCTCCTTTCGGCGGCGATTGCTGGAAGTCTCCTGTTGTTCGCCTCTCTGCTCGGCCCGAAGCGCCCGAGCCTGATCAAGCAGGCCCCGTTTGAGTGCGGTAACAGGCCGGTTCAGCTTCCGACCGGCCGGGTAACAATCAAGTTCTACCTCGTCGCCCTGCTCTTCATTCTCTTCGACGTCGAACTGATGTTCCTGTTCCCCTGGGCGGTCGTACTGCGCGAAATGGGAAGCCAGGCCTTTGTCGAGATGTTCATATATTTGGCGATAGTCTTTTCCGGACTTATATACGCCTTGAAGAAAGGAGCGCTGGAATGGGACTAGGGAATTTCAACGCGGGCGGCTTTCTCACGACCAGGCTGGACGAGGCTGTGGCCTGGGCGCGCAAGTTCTCCATCTTTCAGTACCCGTTCGTCACCGCCTGCTGCGGCATGGAGTATATGGCCGTGGCCTCGTCGCACTACGACATGGACCGCTTCGGCGCTGGCCTGCCGCGCTTCTCTCCGCGCCAGGCCGACCTGCTGATGGTCGTCGGCACCATCAGCCATAAGATCGCGCCGATGCTCAAGCAGGTCTACGATCAGATGGCCGAGCCGAAGTGGGTCATCGCCTTCGGCGTCTGCGCTTCGACCGGAGGGTTCTACGACGACTACGCCACGGTGCAGGGAATCGACACGATCATGCCGGTGGATATTTACATGCCAGGATGCCCGCCCCGTCCCGAGACCGTGCTCGATGGGCTGATTAAATTGCAGAAGAAGATAGAGAGGCAAAAGCAGGAGGTATAGGGCCGGCGCAGCCTTTCCTCGATCGATGAATATGACTCCAAACCTCAGTTCCTGGGAGCCGCGCGACAGCGTGACGTTGAGAAAGCTCGCGGAGCGCTTCGCTCCGGCGATATACCGGCTCCACTCCTTCTGTGGGGATGACACGGCGGTGATCAGGCGCGAGGCGCTGGTCGAAATCGCGCGCTTTCTGAAAGAGGACCCGGAGCTGGATTACAATTTCCTGATGGACATCACGGCGGTCGATTACCTGCGGATGCCCCGCTTCGAGCAGATCGACGGGGGCGAGCCGCGCTTCGATGTCGTCTATCACTTCTTCTCGCTTGCACACAAGCAGCGCGTGCGCCTGCGCGTGCCGGTCGCCGAGGAGGATGCCGAGGTCGATTCGCTGGTCCAGCTCTGGCCGGCGGCGAACTGGGCGGAACGCGAGGTCTACGATATGTTCGGCATACGCTTCCGCGGCCACCCCGACCTGCGCCGCATCCTGATGTACGACGAGTTCCAGGGCCACGCGCTGCGCAAAGACTACCCGATCAACCGGCGCCAGCCGCGCATTCCCCAGACTCGAAACGTAGCGCATCCGGTGCCGAGGATTACCGGGAGGGAATAGTTATGAGCACGGAGCCAGAGGTCCGCAAGCCGAGGACGACCATACTGCAGATGGGGCCGAGCCATCCGGCGATGCACGGCATCATCAAGATCAATCTCGAGCTGGATGGAGAGACCGTGCTCAAGGCCGACGTCGAGATCGGCTACCTGCACCGCGCTTTCGAGAAGCACTCTGAAGACGTTACTTATTTCCAGGTGATACCCTGGACCGACCGCCTGAACTACGTCTCGCCGCTCATCAACAACTTCGGCTACGCCATGGCGGTCGAGAAGCTGATGGGGATCGAGGTGACCGAGCGCTGCAGGTACATCCGCGTGATCATGAGCGAGATCTCACGCATCACCGACCACCTCACCTCGATCGGCGCTTCCGCTATGGAACTCGGCGCCCTAACTGCTTTCCTCTACTTCCTGAAGGCGCGCGAGTACCTGTACGAGCTGGTAGAAATGGTCACCGGTGCCCGCATTACTGTATCGTATGTCAGGATCGGCGGCGTGAAGGCGGACCTGCCCGATGGGTTCGATGAGGAGGTGAGAGAGCGCTTCGCCGGCGTGCGCGAGGCGCTGGACGAGGTCCACAAGCTGCTCACCCATAATCGGATCTTCATCGAGCGGATGCGGGACGTCGGGGCGATCTCGGCAGAGGAGGCGATCGCCTACGGCTTCACCGGGCCGCTGCTGCGCGCCGCCGGCGTCTCATATGACGTCAGGAAACATCAGCCTTATCTTATCTACGATCAGCTCGATTGGGAAGTGCCCCTTGGCACGCGCGGCGATAACTACGACAAGTACCTGGTGCGCATGAAGGAGATGGAACAGTCGATGCGCATCGTCGAGCAGTGCCTGGCGAAAATGCCGAAGGGGCCGGTTCAGGTCGATCTGGCGGGCCGGCCGATCGAGGCAGCCGAGGCCGTCGATAAGGGGAAGGTGGGGGCGATCCGCGGCCTGCGCGAAGGCCAGATCAAACTCTCGCCTAATTTCGAGGGGATGGAAGAACAACGCTATAACCTGGTCAACCCCTCCGAGAGCGAGCCGGGCAAGCGGGCGGTCCTCCCCCCCAAGGAGGAGACTTATACCAACATCGAAGCGCTGATGCAGCACTTCAAGCTGATCATGCTCGGCCATGGCATTCGCCCGCCTAAAGGGGAGGTCTACCAGGCGGTCGAAGGGGGCAACGGGGAACTGGGGTTCTATCTGGTGAGCGACGGCACCGACCGCCCCTACCGGCTGCACTGCCGCGCCCCATGCTTTTTCCTGATGTCCGGGCTGCACAGGATGATCGAAGGGGGAACGGTCGCCGATGTCATCCCGACCTTCGGCCAGGTCAACATGATCGGAGGCGAGCTGGACCGGTAGTAGTATGACCGAAGCGGTGTTGACGAAAAATTGGGGGCTGCCGAATTCACACACGCTCGAGGTCTACCTGGAGACGGGAGGTTACCAGGCGCTGCGCAAGGCGCTGGGCGAAATGACGCCGGAGCAGGTGATCGATGAGGTCAAACGCTCGAACCTGCGCGGGCGCGGCGGCGCCGGCTTCCCGACCGGCATGAAGTGGGGGTTCGTGCCGCGCGATAAGCCCGGGCCGAGATACATCGTGGTCAACGCCGACGAGAGCGAGCCGGGCACATTTAAAGATAAGTACATACTGGAGCGAGACCCGCACCTGATGCTCGAGGGGATGGCAATAGCAGCATATGCAATTGGAGCAAACGTCGCTTTCATTTACGTGCGCGGCGAGTACTTCAACTACGCCCGGATCGTCGAGCGGGCGATTGCCGAGGCTTATCAGCGCGGCTTCCTGGGAAAGAACATCCTGGGCAGCGGCTTCTCGCTCGAGGTGCATCTTATCCGCGGCGCGGGAGCTTATATCTGCGGCGAGGAGACCGCCCTGCTCGAATCGATCGAGGGCAAGAAGGGCTGGCCGCGAAATCGCCCCCCCTTCCCGGCAATCGTCGGGCTCTACGGCGGCCCGACCGTGATCAACAACGTCGAAACGCTCGCCTGCGTCCCCCATATCATCGCGCGCGGCGCCGAATGGTTCGCCTCGCTCGGCTACGGGCGCAGCGGCGGGACCAGGCTCTTTGCCGTGAGCGGCCACGTCGAACGCCCCGGCGTATACGAGGCCTCGATCGGCATAACCTGCCGCGAGTTGATCGCCCTGGCCGGAGGAGTGGCCGGCGGCAGGAAACTGAAAGCAGTAATACCGGGCGGCAGTTCGGCCCCGGTGCTCGCCGCCGAAGAGGTCGATGTGCGTATGGACTTCGATTCGCTCATGGCGGTCGGATCGATGGCCGGATCGGGCGGCGTGATCGTGATGGATGAGACCACCTGCATGGTTAAAGCACTCTGGCGCATCGCCCGCTTCTACGCGCACGAGTCGTGTGGCCAGTGCACACCCTGCCGCGAGGGGACCGGATGGCTGGTCAAGGTCCTGAACCGGGTCCTGGCGGGGCGGCCGCGGCCGGATGACGCCGATAACCTGAACCTTATCGCGGGCCAGATGATGGGGACTACAATCTGCGCCCTGGCCGACGGGGCGGCTATGCCGGTGCAGAGCTTCGTTAGAAAATTCCGCCGCGAGTTCGACTACCACATCGAGCACAGGAAATGCGACGTGGAAGCGGCAGCAGAGGTCGGAGCTTATTAAGAATGCCTAACGAGACCGCGGGTGAGGGGGCAAGCCGTCAGCTTTCAGCCAGTTGGCCTAAAGCTGATGGCTGATAGCTCGAAGGCAGCCTCAGCCCGGTTTTGGTAGGCGCGCTGAGCGCAGAGAGCGCCGCTGAAAGGATCGGTCGAAGATGCCTGTTGTGACTATCGATAATCGCCAGGTCGAGGTCCCGCCGGGGACCAACCTGATAGAGGCGGCCCGCAAGCTCGGGATCGAGATACCACATTATTGTTACCACCCGGCGCTCTCGATAGCCGGCGCCTGCCGGATGTGCCTGGTGGAGATCGAAAAGATGCCCAAGCTGCAGATCGCCTGCAACACGGCGGCAACCGACGGGATGGTGGTGCGGACCCGAGAGACCAGCGAGAAGGTCAAGCGGGCCGTCCAGGGGAGCCTGGAGTTTCACCTGGCCAACCACCCGCTCGATTGCCCGGTCTGCGACCGCGCGGGCGAATGCTGGCTCCAGGACTACTACATGGTCTACGGGCTTTACACCAGCCGCTTCTATGAAAACAAAGTCAAGAAGCAAAAGGCGTTGCCGATCGGCGATTACGTGATACTCGACGCCGAGCGCTGCATCCTCTGCTCGCGCTGCGTGCGCTTTACCCGCGAGATAACCAAAACCAGCGAGCTGGCGATCTTCGAGCGGGGCGATAGGGCTGAGATCGGCATATATCCGGGTCACACCGTCGATAATAACTATTCGGGCAACCTGATAGACATCTGCCCGGTGGGAGCCCTGCTCGACCGCGATTTTCGCTATCAGTTGCGCGTCTGGTATTTGCAGGAGGCGAGGTCGGTCTGCCCGGGCTGCGCCAACGGATGCAACGTCAAGCTCCACTACAATACCCGCCGGCCCTGGAAGGCGGGCGGGCGCAGGCTGCTGCGCCTTAAGCCTCGTTACAACGAGTTCGTCAACCACTGGTGGCTTTGCGATGAGGGGAGATACGGTTATCACTTCGTTGATGAAAACCGCATACAGCGCCCGGTCAAAAGAAGCGGCGGAGGCCGGGAGGAGATCGATTGGGGCCAGGCGATAACGGAGATAGCGACCAGGCTGCGTGCGGTCATCGACGATCATGGACGGTCGGCGGTCGGCGTCATCGCTTCGCCTAAGATGACCAACGAGGAACTCTATCTTGCGAAGCGGTTCTTCGGCGACACCCTGGGGATAACCAACATCGACTACCGCGTGCCCCCCGTGGCCGAGCGCGCCGGCGACGATTTTCTGCTCAAGGCCGACCGGAACCCGAACAGCCGCGGCGCCCAAGAGTTGGGCCTCGGGCCGAGCGACGGGGCCCTGGATTCCGAGGCTATGGTCAAAGCTGCGGCTGAAGGTAAAATTAAGGCGCTGTATATTTTTGGACATGATATTTCGGTCTACGGCCAGGACCTGCTGCGGGCGGCGGCCGAGCGGCTCGACCTCTTCGTGCACCAGGCGAGCAATTATAACCCGACCAGCAGCTACGCCCATTATCTTTTGCCCGCGGCCGTTTTTGCCGAAAAGGAGGGGACCTGGACTAATTTCGCCGGGCGGGTGCAGAAGATCGAGCGCGCCTTTCCCCCGATGGGCGAGGCGCTGAGCGATTGGGAGATAATCCTGCGCCTGGCGCAGGCGATGGGCATCTACTTCACCTACCGGCAGGCCGAGGACATCTTCCGCGAAATCGCCCGGCAGGTTCCGGCCTTCTCCGGCATGAGCTACAAACAGCTCGGCGAAAAGGGCAAGATGCTGGCCGGGCTCGAGGAACGGGTCGCTCCCCGCGCGCGGGGCGAAACGGCTGGGAGATGATTCGCGGCCTTTTGCCACGAATCGACGCGAGATGGATATGATCGAGATAGCCATCGGCCTCGGTAAGACCCTGGCGATGCTCGGCGGGGTGATGACCCTGCTCTATATCATCACCTGGATGGAGCGCAAGCAGAGCGCGGTGATGCAGGACCGGATAGGTGCGAACCGGGCGGCCGTTTTGGGGATACGCGCCTTCGGCCTCTTTCACCCGCTCGCGGACTCGATCAAGATGATCACCAAGGAGGACTTCGTTCCGGAGTTCGGGAACAGGTTCCTGCACACTTTAGCTCCGGCCATCGGCGTCTTCTTCGCGCTCGCCAGCTTCGCGGCGATCCCTTTCGGCAACGCGATCGAAATCGGCGGCAGGACGATCGAGCTTCAGGTGGCCGATATCAACATCGGCCTGCTCTTCGTCTTCGCCATGATGTCGCTCGAGGTCTACAGCGTAATCCTCGGCGCCTGGTCGTCGAACAACAACTACGCGATAATCGGTGGCCTCCGGGCCAGCGCCCAGATGCTCTCATATGAAATAACCATGGGCGCAACCATCATCGGGCTGGTGATCATTTACGGGACGATAGACCTCAACGATATGGTGCGGGCGCAGGGGCGCCACTTCTGGGGATGGCTGCCGGCCTGGGGGTTTATCCTGCAACCGCTCGGGTTGATATTGTTCCTGACCGCCGGCATCGCCGAGACGCGGCGCATACCGTTCGATCTTCCCGAGGCGGAGTCGGAAATAATCGGTTATTTCATCGAATACAGCGGCATAAAGTTCGGCATGTTCTGGATGGCCGATTTTCTCGAGACGATCCTGGTCGCGGCCCTGACCGCCACCCTCTTTTTCGGCGGCTGGCAGGTCCCTTATCTCGCGCAGGATGGCTTTCATTTCCCATGGGGAAGCTACCTGGCGCTCGCCCCGCTCTCGGTGGCCATCCTGCAGGTGCTATCGTTCTCGATCAAGGTCTTCCTGCTCTGCTGGTTCCTGCTGCTGGTGCGCTGGACGCTGCCGCGCTTCCGCTACGACCAGGTGGTGCGGCTCGGCTGGCGCATGATGCTGCCGCTGTCGCTGGCAAACGTGTTGGTTACCGGGATAATAGTATTGCTGTGAGCTTTCAGCTATCAGCCGGAGGAGCGTGAGTTGGGGTCGATAAATGGCGCGCGAACCCCATGGCTTTAAAGCTGACGGCGGATGGCTGAAGGCTTGTTATAATTTACACTATGCGGGTTAGCGAAAGAGTATACCTGATAGAGATCGCAAAAGGGCTGTGGCTCACGGGCCGGCATTTCTTTCGCAACCTGGGGGCCCACATCGCTAGCCTGCTCGGGATGAGGCCGGCGCGGCGCGGCGCCGTGACCATCCAGTATCCTGAGGAGCGGCGGCTTTATTATCCCAGGACCCGCTCGCGGCACCGGCTGACCAGGCGCGAGGATGGCTCGCCGCGCTGCGTGGCCTGCATGATGTGCGAGACCGTTTGCCCGGCCCGCTGCATCTACATCGTGGGAGCCGAACACCCTGATCCCAATATCGAGAAATACCCGGTGCGCTTCGATATCGACCTGGGAGTCTGCGTCTTCTGCGGCTTCTGCGTTGAAGCCTGCCCCGAAGACGCGATCCGTATGGATACCGGGATCTTCGAGTTCGCCGCGGAAAATCGAGAGCAGATGGTCTATCACCTGGAAGACCTCCTGATGTAGCGAAGCGAGAGCGAGCTGCGAAAGGCGGTGCGATATGCCAGAGCGGGAAAGCCTTGAATTCGATGTCCTCTTCGTTGGGGCCGGACCGGCTAGCCTGGCCGGCGCCATCCATCTGGCTAAATTGATCGCCAAACACAACGAGGCGGTGGCGCGAGGATACAGCCCTATCGCTAGGACGCTCAGCCCGAGCATCGCCGTGATCGAAAAGGGGAGAGAACTGGGCGCCCACTCGATCTCGGGCGCTATCCTTGACCCCCGTTCGCTGCGCGAGCTGCTCGCCGAGGATGAGCTTGAGGGGGCGCCGCTCGATACCGAAGTCGCCGGCGATCAACTCCTCTTTCTGACGGAAAACCGCAAGTTCAAAGCGCCGATTGTCCCGCCGCCACTACATAATCACGGCTGCTATGTCGTTTCGCTCGGCAGGCTGGTAAGATGGCTCGGCGGCCTGGCCGAGAAAAAGGGGATAGAGATATTCACAGGATTTGCCGGAAGCGAGCTGCTCTACGATGGCAGCCGCGTGGCCGGCGTCAGGACCGGCGACAAGGGGGTCGATAAAAAGGGACAACCGAAGCCTAATTACGAGCCCGGCATCGACCTTTACGCCAAAGTCACTGTGCTTGGCGAGGGGGCGCGCGGCTCGCTTGCCAAGGGGCTGATCAGCAAGTTCAACCTCGACCGGGGAAAGAACCCGCAGATTTATTCGATCGGCATCAAGGAAGTATGGGAAATTCCGCGCGGCCGCCTCGAGCGGGGCGCCGTCACACATACCATGGGCTACCCGCTCAAGAGCGATACCTTCGGCGGAGCATTTATCTACGCTCTCGAGGAAACGCTGGTATCGCTCGGGCTGGTGGTCGGGCTCGACTATCCCGACCCGTTGCTCGACCCGCACCGCGAGTTCCAGCGGCTCAAGCAGCACCCCTTCCTGCGCCGCCTGCTCGAAGGGGGACAGATGGTCAGGTACGGGGCCAAAGCCATCCCGGAAGGGGGGTATTTCGCCATGCCCAAGCTGTACCTGGATGGGGCCCTGATCGTTGGCGATTCGGCCGGCTTCATGAACCCGATGCGGCTGAAAGGGATACACCTGGCGATTAAATCGGGCATGCTGGCGGCCGAAGCGATATTCCAGGCGCTGCTGGTTGACGATTACTCGGCAGCGCGCCTCTCGCTTTACGAGGAGCTTTTCGAGCAGAGTTGGGCGCGGCGCGAACTCTACCGGGTGCGCAATTTCCACCAGGCCTTCGAGCACGGGATGTGGCTGGGGCTCGCGCGCGCCGGCTTGCAGATGCTCGCCGGCGGGCTCGATATCCGGAATCGCCTGCGCAACCGCCCGGGCCACGAGTACATGAAAAGGATCGATGAATATTATGGCCAAGGCGCCCGCCCGACGATGCCGCCGCTCGAGTACGATGGCAAGTTGACCTTCGATAAGCTCACCGACGTTCACTATTCAGGCACGCGCCACGAAGAGGACCAGCCCGTCCACCTGCTCGTGCGCGATACCGGTATCTGCATCAACCGCTGCACCGTAGAATACGGCAACCCATGCCAGCGCTTCTGCCCGGCCGCCGTCTACGAGATGGTCCAGCTCGATGGAAAACTCCGCCTTCAGATCAACGCCAGCAACTGCGTCCATTGCAAGACCTGCGATATCATGGACCCCTATGGGATCATCGATTGGGTGCCGCCAGAGGGGGGCGGCGGCCCGAGCTACGAGATACTCTAGTCCATTAGACATATAGCGAAACGTAACAATCCCGCCATGCCGGGAAATCCGCGACAACTTATATGCGGCGGATTGCCCGGGCCTATTCAAAAATATGAACAGTTGATTCAAAAGTTTGGATTTCTAGCGGAGCGCAAAGCGGGGTGTGGCGTCGGAAAACGTTATTTTATCGCGATTTAACTCCCGACGCTTATCTGGAACGCTTTTTGCATTGTGGCCAGCGGGGTTGTCTTTTAATTTTTAGCGAAAGGGGGAGAGATGCGCAAGCTTTCACATTTCGTCTGCAGTGCTGTTGCTCTGGCTTTACTTTTCAGTTTTCTGTGCACCGACTCCTTTGCCCAAGCCGTTACCACCCGGGTGAATGGGGTGGTCAAAGACCCTTCAGGGGCGGTCATCCCTGGAACGACGGTGAGATTGATTGACAACGCCGGTGGCCGTGATAGGGTTGCTGTGACCAACGATGAGGGGTACTTCGTATTTACCGACGTGCCGGCCGGTTATTATACCGTTACTGCGGAGCTTCAAGGGTTCAAGAAGGCCGAGGTTGTAGGGGTCAAGGTAGACGTGGGGATTCCCACCACGGTGAACATCGAACTGGAGCTGGGCGAGGTCTCGGAGACGGTAACGGTCGAGGCGACGGCAGCGCAGGTGGTGATTCACACCGAGAGCGCCGAGCTACAGACGGTGGTACAGAAGCAGCAGATAATAGACCTTCCGCTCAACGGGCGCAACCCGATCCAGCTTGCCGGGCTGCAGGCGGGCGTTGCGGGGAGCACCGGAGTGCGAAGTTCCGCCGTGCACGGCCTGCGCGGCAGCTTCACTAACATTACCTGGGATGGGATCAACATAAACGACAACTTCGTGCGCACCGACAGCTTCTTCGGCATAGCCGCGCCTAACGTGGAATCGGTTGCTGAGTTCAGCATCACCACCCAAAACGTCGGTCCCGATTCCGGTTTGGGGGTGGCGCAGGTCAGGCTGGTTACGCCGCGCGGCTCGAACGAGTACCACGGCAGCCTCTTCTGGTTCCATCGCAACGATGTTCTGGACGCCAACTCCTTCTTTAACAATGCGGTCGGCCTGCCTAAGGAGAAGCTGCTGCGCAATCAGTTCGGCTTCAGCGCCGGCGGTCCGGTCTTGAAGAACAAGCTGTTCTTCTACGCCTACTATGAAGGCTTCAGACAGCGTTCGGAGTCGGGCCGGTTGAGGACGGTGTTAACCGAGCCGGCGCGCCGCGGCCTCTTTACCTACCGGCGGCGCGACAACGGCCAGTTGCAAACCGTTAACCTGCTCGCCCTGGCCGGCGCATCGATCGATCCGAAGATGCAGAGCCTGATCGGCCTGACCCCGCTGCCGAACGATCTGGAGTTCGGCGACCGCGTGAACTTCGCTGGCTTTCGTTTCAACAGCAAGGTGATCAGCGACAACGACCTCTGGGGCTTTCGCTTCGATTATCACCTTGCCCAGAATCACAAGTTCGAGGCGATCTACAGCCGGTTTACCTCCGATTTTCCCAACGACACCTTCAACGATATAGGAGAGCCCTTCCCGGGCCGCCCTGGAGGCGGACAGGCATCGGCCCGCCCGCGCGGCTCTTTCGCCTGGCACTGGACGCCCAGCCAGAGTATAACCAACGAATTGCGCTGGGGCTTTAACCACTACGATGTGGACTTCGTTAATCGGGAGAAGTTCGAGGATGGCTTCAGGCTGGGGTTTCCGACCACCCCCCAGACGGTTGCTACTAATCCCGTGCAGAATTTCCTGCCGCAGGGGCGCGATGTGCAGGTCTACGAGTTAATGAACAACCTCTCCTGGGCCAAAGGCAAGCACCTGCTGCGCTTCGGCGGCAATGTCCGCTGGGTCCTTTCTGAACCCTTCAACGATGCCGGTATCATCCCGATCTTCAACCTGGGGTTCAATACCACGGGCAACCCGAACCCGCTCAGCACCGGCATGTTCCCGGGCGGGATTTCAACCAACGATTTCAACAACGCTTCGAATATACTTGCCCTGCTCGGCGGCTTTATCGGCAGTGCCAGCCAGACCTTCAACGTCACGAGCCGCGATTCCGGGTTCGTGGCCGGGGCCGGGCAGAGGCGAGACCTCGACTACTTGACCCTCGGCTTCTATGGCGGCGATAGCTGGCGCATCAGGCCGAACCTGACCTTAAACTTCGGCCTGCGCTGGGAATACATCTCGGTGCCCACCGAGAAGAAGGGCCTAGCCCTGCTGCCGCTCGGCGGCGCGGCGGCCCTGGCCGACCCCAACGCGGTGCTCGACTTTCACGGGAGCGGAACCGGCCGTCCTTTCTTCAAGAGGGACCTGAATAATTTCGCTCCCAGTTTCAGCTTCGCCTGGGACCCGTTCGGCAGCGGCAAGACCTCGATTCGCGCCGGCTTCTCGATCTCCTATGCCATCGATAGCAACCTCACCACGACTCAGAACGCCTTCAATGCCAACGACGGGCTGGTGCAGGGCGTTACGCTCAATAACACCTCGGGGACGGTGAGCAGAGGTGGGATTTTCAGCATACCAGCTCCGCCGTTTAAAGTCCCGCGCACCATCGCCGATAACATACTGCTCGATCCGGCATCCGCTCTGTTCACCATCGACCCGAACCTGCGTATGCCCTACGTCCAGCAGTGGACGCTGAGCATAGAGCGAGAGATCTTCCCCGATACCGCGTTCGAGATACGCTACGTGGGCAACCACGCGGTGAAATTGCATCGGGCCATCGATTTCAACCAGGTAAAGGTCCGCGAGAACGGGTTCCTCGAGGACTTCCTGCGCGCCCAGCGTAACCTGCTCAACAACGGCGACCCGAGGCGCGGCGAGCCGCTCCTGGTTTTTCCACAGCTCGGCCTGGGCGGGCTCCTGACCAACGCTACCATACTCAACCTGCTGCGGCAGGGAGAGGTCGGCGAACTGGCTGCTATTTACGTCATCAACCGGGCCCTGTTCCTCACTCCCGGTCGATTTGGAGCGCGGTTGGATCCGAGCTTCTTCCTCTTGAACCCCAACTCCTTTGTCGCCGACCTGGTGGGCAACAACTCCTTCTCTAATTACCACGGGCTGCAACTTGAAGTCCGAAGGAGATGGAGGGACGGCATCTATTTCCAGGCCAATTACACCCTGAGCAAGGCCCTCACCGACTTCGAGGGGAGCCAGAGCAACTTCTCGGCCCTCCTCGATAATGCCGCCGGGCGGGTGCTGGAAAAGAAGCGCGCTAATTTCGATGTCCGGCACGTCTTTAACGCCAACTGGGTCTATGAGCTCCCCTTCGGTCCGGGCAAGCGCTTCCTGCCGATGGGCGGCTTCATGGGGAGGCTACTGGGCGGCTGGCAAATCGGCGGCATCTGGCAGGTCCGCTCGGGGCGACCGCTCTCGTTCACCTCGGCGCGCGGAACCCTGAACCGCCGGGCCCGCTCGGCAAAGAACACGGTCTTCACCACCCTGTCGCTGAGCGAATTGCAGAAGATGACGGGCGATTTTCGCGATTCGCAGGGGCGTCCGATAATGTTCGATCCGCGCTTGATCGGTCCCGACGGCCGGGCCAACCCCGATTTCTTCCAGAACCCCGGGGCGGGCCAGCTCGGGCTGCTGCACCTGACGCCGGTGAGCGGTCCCGGCTTCTTTAATATGGACATCAATATAATCAAGCGCACCGCCCTGACCGAGACCACTAACCTGGAGTTCCGCGCCGAGTTCTTCAACATCTGGAACAACGTCAACTGGTTTATTGGAAATGCTGGCGAGAACAGGGACATCAACAGCGTGAACTTCGGGCGGATAACCAGCACCTTCGATCCGCGCATCATCCAGTTCTCCCTCAAGCTGAACTTCTAACCTGGGAAACGACAGGGGCAACCGGCAACGGTTGCCCCTGAATTCCCTCCCCATTTTGAATTTTCAGAAGTATAATTCCACCGCGCAGGAAGGGAGGGGACTTGGCCGGGGCCCTCGAGGCGAAGCCGATCAAAGCGGCGCCGGTTGTGCTGCCGGCGCGACTGCAGTCCCTCGACGTCTTTCGCGGCCTGGCCATCGCCGGAATGATCCTGGTCAATAATCCCGGCAACTGGCAGCATGTCTATGCTCCGCTGCGCCATGCGGAGTGGCACGGCTGGACCCCTACCGACCTGATTTTCCCCTTCTTCCTGTTCATCGTCGGAGTTGCACTAACCCTTTCCTTTTCAGGGCGGCTCGAGCGTGGCGAGCGGGCGAGACGGCTCTGGCTTAAAGCAGCGCGGCGCAGCGCGATCATCTTCGCCCTCGGCCTGTTGCTCAACGGTTTCCCCTACTTCGACCTTTCGACCATCCGCATCCCCGGCGTGCTCCAGCGCATCGCGGTCTGTTATCTTTTGGCCGCAACCCTCTTTCTGGTCACGGGCATCAGAGGACAAATTGCGACAGCTCTCGTGCTGCTCGCCGGATACTGGCTTTTGATGACGCGGGTGCCGGTGCCTGGTTACGGAGCGGGCGACCTGTCGCCGGAAGGGAACCTGGCCGCCTACATCGACCGGCAGTTGATGGCCGGACACCTCTGGCGCCCGAACTGGGACCCGGAGGGGATCTTGAGCACGCTGCCGGCACTGGCAACCACGCTGTGCGGGGTCCTCGCCGGTCGCTGGTTGAAAACCAGAGCGTCGCCCGCGCGAAAGGCCGCCGGTTTGGCAGGAGCCGGGTTGGCTGGCCTCCTGCTCGGTGAAATCATCGATCCATGGTTCCCGATAAATAAAAACCTCTGGACAAGCTCATACGTCCTTTTCACGGCGGGAGCAGCGCTTATCCTCTTAGCCCTCTGCTACTGGACCATAGAAATCAAAGGGTTCAAACGCTGGGCCAAGCCGTTCGAGATATACGGCGTCAATGCCATAGCAGTATATGTCCTCTCGGGCCTGATGGGACGGCTGCTCGTCGTCATCGATTTCACGCTGGCGGATGGCTCGCGGGTGCCGCTCAAAGCCTATCTCTTTCAATCCTTTTTCGCCCGCCTCGCCGACCCGATTAACGCCTCGCTCGCTTTCGCCATCTGCTACGTTCTCTTCTGGCTGGCGCTGATGTGGGCCCTCTACCGCAGGAGAATCTTCATAAAGGTATAGGCATATTTAGGAGCCAAGAGCAAGAGGGAGAGCGAGAGGTCCTCTTGCTCTTGCTCCCCCTCTTGCTCTCGAAGAGTTGTCTTTTGCCGGCAACTGGTGTAGAATTCATGGGCCGATTTTCAGCCGGCACTTATTCCCGCGTCTTGAGAAGACAATCTAGGAGGTAGCAGTGAAAAGAGAGGTGAGCATCGAGATCAACGGTCGCCTTTATCGGCGCGAGGTTGAACCGCGCATGCTGCTCGTGCACTTCATTCGAGATCTGGCCGGCCTGACAGGCACGCACATCGGCTGCGAGACTTCGATATGCGGCGCCTGCACCGTAATGCTCAACGGCACGGCGGTGAAATCCTGCACCCTGTTAGCGGTACAGGCCGACGGCGGGCAGGTAACCACCATCGAGGGGCTGGCGCGCGAGAACCTGCTCCACCCGCTCCAGGAAGGGTTCTGGCAGGAGCATGGCCTGCAATGCGGCTATTGCACGCCGGGCATGATCATGGCTGCGTATCAGCTCCTGCTGCGCAACCAGAGCCCGAGCCTGGATGAGATCAGGCGCGGCATCGAAGGGAACCTCTGCCGCTGCACCGGCTACCAGCATATCATTAAGGCAATACAGTACGCCTCGGAAAGGCTGCGCCAGCAGCAGAGCGCCGTCGCAGCTACATAGGCGACTTTGGTCTACCATAGCTCGGCAAGTTAAAGCGATAGCCTGTCGCATGATGCTGTTTTAAGCAGGAGAAGACCATGGCTGTAGAAGGTAAATATATCGGACAGCGAGTCGTTCGCCGCGAAGATCCGCGCCTTGTCACTGGAACCTCTCATTATGTAGACGATATCGTGCTGCCGCGCATGCTCTGCGCCGCCGTGCTGCGCAGCATACATGGCCACGCGAAGATCCTCTCGATCGATACCGCGCGCGCCGCGGCTCATCCGGGCGTCGTCGCGGTTTTCGTCGGCCAGGACGTGGTCGATAAGGTCGGCCCGGTCCCCTGCGCCGGTCAACTTCCGGGACTTAAGGTCCCCCGACATAATGTCCTCGCTGTGGGAAGAGTACGCTACGTGGGAGAGCCGGTAGCGGTGGTTGTCGCGGAAGACCGCTACACGGCGCGCGATGCGCTGGACCTGATCGAGGTCGAATACGAGCCGCTCCCCGCAGTAATCGACCCGGAAAAGGCCCTGGAGAAAGACGCGCCGGTTATCTACGAGGAGTGGGGCTCGAATATCGCCTTCGAATCGAAATCGGAAGGGGGCGACGTGGAGAGGGCTTTTCGCGAGGCCGACGGCCTGGTCAAACAGAGGATGGTGAACCAGCGTTTGATCCCGGTGGCGCTCGAGCCGCGCGGCGTGGTGGCGCAGTACCTGCCGGGCGAGCAGGTGCTGAATGTCTGGACCTCGACGCAAGTGCCGCACCTGGTCCGCACACAGCTCGCGGCGGGATTGAACCTGCCGGAAAACCGCGTGCGGGTCATCACGCCCGAGGTCGGCGGCGGCTTTGGTTCGAAGCTCAACGTCTACGCTGAAGAGCTTCTGGTAAGTTACCTGGCGATGGCCCTGGGGCAGCCGGTGAAGTGGACTGAAACCAGGCGCGAGAATTTCCTTAACACTATCCATGGCCGCGGCCAGATCGCATATCTGGAGGCGGCGTTTAAAAAAGATGGCACGGTTACAGGGTTGCGCTGCAAGATAATCCAGGACATCGGAGCCTACCATCAGCTCCTGACACCTTTGATCCCAGGCCTGACCGCGCTGATGCTCTCGGGCCCGTATGCTATTGCGAATCTGGCCTGCGAGATCGTGGGCGTTTTCACCAACAAGATGTCAACCGACGCCTATCGCGGCGCGGGGCGGCCGGAAGCAACTTATTATCTCGAGAGGATGATGGACCTGGTTGCCGCCGAGCTTAAGATCGATCCGGCCGAGGTGAGGCGGAGGAATCTCATCCCGGCCGATAAGTTCCCGTTCAAGACCGTCACCGGTCTGAGCTACGATAGCGGAAATTACCAGGCGGCGTTCGAGCGGGCCCTCGAGATGGCCGAATACGGAAAGCTCCGCCAGGAACAGGCGAAGCTGCGCGCCGAGGGAAAACTCATCGGAATCGGGCTCTCTAGCTACGTCGAGATCTGCGCGCTCGGCCCCTCATCGGCCCTGGCTTCGGGCGGATGGGAATCAGCTACGGTGCGCGTCGAGCCTACGGGCAAGGTGACAGTGCTGACCGGAGCATCGCCCCACGGACAGGGACAGGAGACCACCTTCGCCCAGATCGTGGGCGACATGTTTGGCATCGATATAGACGACATTGTGGTGATACACGGCGATACCTCTATCGTCCAGTACGGCATAGGGACCTTTGGCAGCCGCGCCACCGCGGTGGGCGGGACCGCCGTCTACAACGCAGCCCTGCGCATCAAGGAGAAAGCGACCGAGCTTGCCGCCTTCCTGCTCGAGATCCCCGAAGATTCGATCGAGGTGCGCGAGGGGTACTTCTTCGATAAAAACGACCGGAACAGGCGCATCTCTTTTCGCGATATCGCCCAGGCCGCTTACCGCGCAGCTAAACTGCCTGTGGGCATGGAGCCGGGGCTGGAGGCGACCAACTTCTTCGAGCCGAGCAATTTCACCTTCCCATTCGGCACCCATGTCGCGGTGGTGGAGATCGACCCCGATACCGGCGAGATTTCGTTCCGCAAATACGTGGCGGTCGATGACTGCGGCCGCGCCATAAACCCGCTTACCGTCGATGGGCAAATCCACGGCGGGATCGCGCAGGCGCTGGGGCAGGCCCTGCTGGAAGAGGCCGTTTACGACGAGAACGGCCAGCTGGTCACAGGGGAGCTGATGGATTACGCCGTGCCGAAAGCGCACGATGTCCCCTGGTTCGATACCGAGCGCACGGAGACCCCTTCGCCGGTCAACCCGCTCGGGGCTAAAGGCGTGGGCGAAGCGGGCACTATCGCAGCGACGCCGGCCATCGTCAACGCTGTGGTGGACGCGCTGTCGCATCTCGGGGTGCGGCACATCGATATGCCGGTAAAGGCGGAGAAGATATGGCGCCTGCTGCGCGCCCAGGGGCGCATGAAACGGAGCGAAACATGATACCGAATGCTTTCGATTATTATGCTCCCGCCTCCCTGAAGGAGGCGGCCAAGCTGCTGTCGCGATACGGAGCGGATGCTAAGCTGCTGGCGGGCGGCCACAGCCTCATCCCGCTGATGAAGCTGCGGCTCGCTGCGCCGCGCCATCTCATCGACCTGGGACGCATACCCGACCTCGTTTATATAAAAGAGATAAAGGGGAAAATAGCCATCGGCGCGATGACCACCTATTATAATCTGGAAAGCTCCGAGCTGCTGGCCGAGAAATGTCCGCTGCTGCGAGAGGCGGCATCGGTGATCGGCGACGTGCAGGTGAGAAATAAAGGCACAATCGGGGGGAGCTTGAGCCATGCCGACCCGGCCGCCGACCTTCCGGCCGCAGTGCTGGCGCTCGATGCCGAGCTTAAAACGATCAGCGCCGGCGGCCAGCGCTCGATCGAGGCGCGCGACTTCTTCGTGGATATGTTGACCACGGCCCTGCGCCAGGACGAAATACTCGCCGAGATCAGGGTCCCGGTAATGCCGGCCCGTTCGGGAGCCGCCTATGAGAAGCTGCCGCAAAAAGCTTCGGGCTTTGCCATCGTCGGCGTGGCGGCGCAAATCACCCTCGATGCTAAAGGCAACTGCCGCGAGACGCGCGTCGCGCTTACCGGAGTCGGCACGAAACCCTTCCGCGCTGCTCGAACCGAAGAGGCGCTGGCCGGCAAGAAAGTGGACGAGAAGCTGATCGCTGAAGCTTCGGCACTGGCAGCCGATGGCGTCGAGCCGCTCGAAGATATACACGCCTCGGCCGAATACCGCGCCGAGATGGCGCGCGTCTATACGCGCCGCGCCCTGCTGCGCGCCCTGGCACAGGCAACGGGAAGATAATCCGCCGCGGAGGTCGCATGTAGGGACGCTGCTTGCGGCGCCCTTTTGGGCAGGGCAAGCCCTGCCCCTACATTTCTACGGTTAAATCCGGAGATGAAAATCGAAGGGAGCTACACGCTCAAAGCGCCGAGAGAGAAGGTCTGGCGGCTGTTGCTCGACCCGGCTGTCCTTTCCCGCACCATCCCGGGCTGCGAGAAACTCGAGGCTGTAGGGCCGGATGCCTATCGCGCCCTGCTCAACGTTGGGGTGGGCGCTGTCAAGGGCCAGTATACAGGTCAGGTCCGACTCGAGGAGCAGAGGCCGCACGACCACTTCAAGCTTGTCGTCGAGGGGAAAGGGGCGCCGGGCTTCGTTAAAGGAGCGGGGACCATCGACCTGGAAGAACGGGAAGGCGAGACGGTCGTCAATTATGTCGGCGATGCCCAGGTCGGCGGAACCATCGCCGGCGTTGGCCAGCGCATGCTCCAGGCGACGGCGAAAATGCTCGTCGCGCAATTCTTTACTGCTTTAACCGCCGAATTAGACGCCGCGGGCACGGGAGGACCGCTGCCGAAACAGGGCTTCTTTCGCAACCTGATGCGAATGATCCTGGCTTTTTTCAGGAATATTGTTTAGGGCGCCTAACGAAACTCGGGAGAGAGTGCTTTCGAGCCATCAGCAATTAGCCGTCGGCCTTTAGCTTCGCCTGACTGCTGAAAGCTGTGGGCTGATGGCTTGCCCTGGAGGTATTACAATGGCTGAAGCAAAAACTTTAGAAAGGAATTGGCTTTTAGAGGTCTACGGTATGTGGCAAGGGCCTGAGACAGCAGATGAATTGATCGAACTAATCTACAGCACGCGCGCATAAAGCATGCGCGACGTTGACTTGGAGACGCCATGAGTTACGTTCTGGATACTGATACAACCATCTACATCCTAAAGCGGCGACCTGAAGTGGAAGCAAAGTTGAAAAGCGTAAATGCAGAGGAGGTATTCGTTACCCCGATTACTATTGGAGAACTTTTCTTTGGCGCTTATCACTCCTAGCAACTCGAAAAGAATGTGGCTGCTTGTCAGCATTTCATTGAAAGAGCAAATCTGCTCTCCTTCACAACAGAGGTGGGTCGGCAGTATGGGTTTATCAAGGCTGACCTAAAGAAGCGGGGACAATGATCTCTGGATTGCGGCTTTTGCGCTCTCACATGGATCAGTGCTTGTGACTAATAACACGCAGCACTTCGGGCGAGTTGCCGGGCTGGCCTTGGAGAATTGGGCAGCTTGATCATATGGTGTAAGTAGCGCATTTGCACAGAGTTGCTGAAAAATGGCAGAAGTCGAGCTAAGGGGCGATCATGCGACCGCCCCTTAGAAATTTTAATAAGCCGTAATCCTTCCGGTCTGTTTTACCCGGACCGGTATGCCCTCCAGATGCGAGGGTATAGCAGCCAGGACATCCGGCCTGGCCGCCTCGACATAGACCTCAATCAACGCCTGTCCGGGCGTATCGGAAAGACCAACTCCGGTCCCGACAACGCCGGCTATCCTGAAAAGAGCATCCTCGTGTCTGGCCTTGACCGCGCTGGCCGCGGCCAGAGAGGCCGGGTCGATAGCGGGAGAAGAAGAGGGCGAGGCCCCTCCAGATGAGGAGCAGCCCACTATGCCGACGTTGAATGCTGAAAGGACATCGGCAATCGGATTGGCTATGGTTACGCTGCTGCTGCCGGCAAAGAGCAGGCCAACCGGACGGGGGCAGGTCGCGATGTTCTCTACAATGAGCGAGCCCGAATCGCCCCCTGCGCTGAAAGTGCCGGGCTCGATAGCAATCTGGCCGACGAACCTGGCCGTTTGTGAGCCGATGCCGCATTGCTTATTGTAAGTGACATCCACGGTTACGTTGACCGCCGTCACCTGGCCTGTGGTCAGGCCCGTGGTGCGGCCGCTCTTTTTGACGGCAACGCCAAGAGGCGAAGCGTTGATCGAAGTGCTGACCTGGCCGATATCCATAATGTTGCCGTCAGTGCTAACCGCTCCGGCCCTGGTCTGGGCGATGGCTGCATCGACCTTATTGGTGGTGCCCCGTTTGAACGAGATGGGAACGAAGGCGCTGAGGTCAGCCACGGCATCGTCAGCATCTCGCAGGCAGGCTGTCTCCTGGTCGATCAGGCCGGGCTGGATGATGTCCTCGCCAGCCGAGGCCTGGTTGGTGCGGGCCAGGACGTGGTTGTTGCTCAAGATAAACTGGGTGCCGGCAGAGTTTTGTACCAGAGAACCGAGCGTGCCGCCGCAGCAGAAGGCGCGGCTTATGTCGTTGATATTCCCGCCGGAGACGCCGAGCGGAATCGGCCGCGGTTGCTCGGTCTGATGGTTGGCCCCTCCGTCGGCGAGCAGAGGCGCGGCGACTGGCATCGAAAGTACTAACGCTAAGGCAAGGTTCTTAATCAGCTTGAAAGCTATGGTCATGTTTGATCCCCCTCGTTTTGCAAAAGCTAACCCGTTACATTTGCCAATGTTAAAGCCCCACCATTATACTTAAGGCGGATCGGACAGGCAATCATTTTTGCACTCGCGGGCGTGCCTGGTCCCTCCTCAAAAATCGACAACAGTTTGCCATAAGAATCCACAAAGTACAAGAAATTTTTTGCATAAATTACAATCGGATATAATTTGACTTGCAGGCCGATTTTATTATACAAGACAGGTGTTGCTGCCGGAACTGGGGGGAAAGCTTAAACCTGTGGGAGCGCCGCGCGCTCCGCTGCAACGGGGGCGGATATGAATATAACCAGAAAAGAATTCCTGGAAATCGGAGGGAAGGGGATAACCGCGGCCATGGCCGCGCGGCTCGGTTTCTTTTCCTTTCTGGCCGCGCCGGCCGGCTTGGTCGAGGACGTGCTGGAATCCCAGGCGGTCAAGAAAATCCATAAATACATCGAGGAGCATAAGGAGGAACATGTCAGGAAGATACAGGAGTTCCTGCGCCAGCCTTCGGTCAGTTCCTGGAACATGGGAATAAGGGAGTGCGCCGAGATGCTGGCCGACTATTTTCGCAAACTGGGCTGCAAGGAGGTCGAGCTGGTCAAGACCGACGGCAATCCGGGGATCTGGGCCTACTACGATTCCGGAATCAAAGGGGCTAAGACGGTCTCTCACTACATGATGTACGACACGCAGCCCTTCGATGAGAAGCGCTGGTCGCAGCCGCCGCTTGCCGCTAACCTGGTCCCATTGCCGCCTTTCAAGCGGGTGGTCATGGCCCGGGGGGCGATCAACTCGAAGGGGCCATTGCGCGCTTTCCTCAATGCCTGCGAGTCGATCATAGCAGTCGAGGGGAAACTGCCGCTTAACATTATGTTTACCTGCGAGGGCGAGGAGGAGCAGGGGAGCCCGCATTTCCACCAGGTACTGCATCCTTACCTCGACCGGCTGAAACAGTGCAAGGCCCACCTCGGGGCGGGACCCTCGCAGAATCGCGACGGCCACATCAACATGTACCTCGGCAACAAGGGGATAGCTTATGTCGAGCTTGAATGTCACGGCAGCAGCTGGGGACGCGGCCCGCAGAAGATGCCTATACATTCGAGCCGCAAGGCGATCCTCGACAGCCCGGTATGGCGCCTGCTCAAGGCCCTCTCCTCAATGGTCAGCGAGGATGGAAACAGGATCCTGATCAAGGGCTACTATGACGCCATCCGCCCGCCCAATGAGGAGGAAGAGATGCTGGTCAGGACCCTGATCGAGCGCTTCGGCGAGAAGCTCTTCGCCTCCGAGCGCGAGAACATCAAAGCCTTCGCTAACGACTGGAGCGCGGCCGAGGCGATCAGACACCTGACCTTCGATACTACATTGAACATCGACGGCATCTGGGCCGGCTATACCGGGCCGGGAATTGCTACCATCCTCCCCGAAAAGGCGGCGGTTAAGATCGATAGCCGATTGGTCCCCAATCAGGAAAGCAGCCGCCAGGTCGCCTTGATCCGCGAGCATCTAGACAGCCACGGCTATAGCGATATCAAAATGACCAAGCTGGCCGGGGGCGACGAGTGGTCACAGACGAGCGTTCAAGCGCCGGTAGTACAGGCGGTGCTGGCTGTTTATAAACATTACGGACTTGAGCCGGCAATATGGCCCCGCTCGGCCGGCTCGAGCCCGCAGGCGCAGTATACCCGCCCGCCTCTCAATCTCCCCGCCGCCAGCGGCGGCCTCGGACACGGCGGGCGCGCCCATGCTGACGATGAGTACTTTGTAATCGATGGGAACGAAAAAGTCGGCGGCCTGGTCGAATGCGAGCAATCGATCGTGGATATCCTCTATACCTATGCCCACTGGCCCGAATAGCCGGCGCGGGCTTTTTTTGGCCGGGCGCTTCCATCCGCGCCATAGCTGTTTGAAAACAACCGCCGCGTGAGCCAACGAGCGCGAGGGGCGCATTGCGATGCGCCCCTACTGCTCGCCATAGTTAGCTTCAGACCGGTCCCGATTAAAGTTTTGCGCCCGGGCTGGAACCTGGTGGTTATTTCTTCCACAGATAGCTCAGCTATCGGCGTGCCGAAGACAGCAGCGAATCCCGCCCTGATGCCGCATATCACCAACTTCTTGCGGTCGGCATCTTCGAACTTCACCAGGTCGCTGAAAAGCGACGAGAGCCCGGCCCCTCCTTGCCCGCCGAACCGCCTCGATAACCTTTTCCGTCCAGTGCCCTTCCGCATACGGCGCTAGGTATCGTATGGTCAAAGCGCTCAGAAAAAAAGCGAGCGGCAACAAAAAATAGTAGTGTGGATATCGATGGGTTAGGGCAGTGGCCCAGCTCAGCGTCTTCAAGAACAGAGTGGTCGATAAGCCAACCGTGGCCCCAACCACTGTGGCCAGAGCGACCCATTTGAGAACGCTGAAAAAGAGAATCGTCTGTTCCGCAAACCTTTTTACCATGCCCCGCTCTTCTAGCGAAACGTTATAAACTATAGTTGCGCGATCATCAGGTTGTGGGTGAGGATGAGCTTTCGCTGCTATCGCCCGAAACAGCCCGGGCGCCATGGTAAGCCCGGCTCACGATTTTTTATCATCGTTTGCGCCGACGTTGATGCCGTATTTTTTCATTTTGTAATAGAGCGCTCTCGGGCTTATCCCTAGAATCCTCGCAGCGTTCTCGCGGTTATCGGTTACTTCCTCGAGGGTTTTCTTAATCACTATTTCCTCGATTTTCTCGAGAGTGGTTTCGAGGGGGATGGAGATCTCCTTCAGCTTCTTATTTCTAATAGCTGGAGGGAGGTGGGAGGGGGTGATCACCGGATCGCTCACCGTGACGACGAGCCTCTCGATTAGGTTTCTCAACTCCCTCACGTTGCCGGGCCAGGGATAACTGGTCAGCAACTTCATGGCTTCTCTCGAGATCTCCTTTCTGCCACGCCGGTTGATCTCGGCAAACTCCTGCAGGAACGCCTCGGCCAGAAGCGGTATATCCTCCCGTCGCTCCCTGAGGGGCGGGATGGTGATCGGCACGACATTCAGCCTATAGTAGAGGTCCTCTCTGAACCTGCCGGCGGCCACTTCCTTTTCCAGGTGCTTATTAGTGGCTGCGATGAAGCGCAAATCTACTTTTATCAGCTTGGTTCCCCCTATTCGCCTGAGCTCGCGGCTCTCCAGCACGCGCAGGAAATCGACCTGGGTTTTCGGGCTCATCTCGGCCGCTTCGTCCAGAAAGAGGGTCCCGCCGTTTGCCAGCTCGATCCGGCCGGGCTTGCTCAGAGTGGCCCCGGTAAAGGCGCCCTTCTCGAACCCAAAAAGTTCGCTCTCGAGCAGGCTCTCGGGCAGGGCGCCGCAGTTTATCGTTACGAAGGGCTTATCCCTCCGCTCGCTCCGGCTGTGGATGGCTTTAGCCACCAGCTCCTTGCCCACGCCGCTTTCGCCCTGAAGAAGAATGGTGGCGTTGGTCGAGGCGACTTGATCGATGATCTTATAAACCGCCGCCATGGCCGGGCTTTTGCCGATAAGGTTGCCGTACTCGTCCTTGGCGCTGAGCCTACTGCGCAACCTTTTGTTCTCCAGGGCCAAGCGCTGTTTCTCAAGCGCCTTGGCGACGAGGATCGGGAGACGGTCCTGATCTATCGGCTTAGTTATGTAATCATAAGCGCCCAGTTTCATCGCCTCCACCGCCGTCTCTATCGACCCGTAGGCGGTCATGATGATGACCTCGGTATCGGGGCTGGCCTCCTTGATCGCCTTAAGCAGGCTCAGTCCATCCATGCGCGCCATCCTGAGATCGACAATGGCCAGATCACACCCGCAGCGTTTTAAAAGCTCCAGCGCCTCTGCCCCGCTTTCGGCTGCCCTCACGCTGTAGCCGATCTTCTCCAGGATCTTAGCGAGAGCGGTACGGATATTGACCTCGTCATCGACGATAAGTATTTGCGCCAGCTTCCCGGTCATATTACTCCTGCTGGCCGCCGACCAAAAAACCGGCGGTGGGAAGGCGCACTATCATCGTCGTCCCTTTTCCCACCTGGCTCTCGATGCTCATCGCTCCATTATGGTCTTCGATTATCCGGTGGGCGATGGTTAGGCCCAGGCCGAGCCCTTCGTCGCTGGTGGTAAAATAAGGATCGAAGATGCGATCGATGTTTTCCGGAGGGATTCCCACCCCGTTATCCGTGATTCTTACTTCGATCGACTGGTCATGCTCTTCTCTACCGTTTAAGCCCGCCTTTGAGGCTTTTATAGCCAACGTTCCGCCGTGCGGCATAGCCTGAAACGCATTAATGATGATGTTTAAAAAAGCCTGCTCGAGCAACGCCTCGCTGCCCGTGAGAGGCGGCAGGTCCCCTTCCACCTCCATTTCTATGGCTATCTTTTTCTCGGCCGCTTCATATTCGACCAGGCTTATAACATAATTTAAAAGAGCCTCTATATCGAACCGTTTGAACTCAACTTTGGCCGGCCGGGCGAACTTCAGAAAGTTCTCCACAATTCCGTTCAGCCGCTTTATCTCCGCCTCTAATATTTCCAGGTATTTCTTGACCTCAGCATCGTCCCTGGACGTGGCGAAGATCTCCTCCCTCAAAAGCCGCAGGTTCAAATCGAGAGCGCTCAGGGGATTCCTCACCTCGTGGGCTATGCCTGCGGCCAGCGTTCCCATCGCCCGTATCTTATCGGCGGTTCTGAGCTGCTGCTCGAGGCGCATCAGCTCCGTGATATCTTTAATCAAAATTATAAATCCCGTCGTCTCGTCGCTGCCCCCCTTCAGGGGCGCTACGCTCACCCGCACCGGTATCCTCGTGTCCTTGTCTCTATCGTATGCGAGGTCTCGATCCTGGACGGAGCTATTTGCGCCGATAGCCCAGGAAAGCAGTTTCCCCACATCGCTTTTTTCGTCCACAAGATCGAAGATGCAAGGGGGGATTTCATCTGTCTCGCTGAGGCCGAGTATCCTCCGCGCAGCGAGATTAATAAGTCGGATCCTGCCGGCGGGATCTGTAACGATCACTCCCCCGGTTAAACTCTCGAGTATATTGGTTAGCAGATTCTGGATTTCGTCTAATTTCCCGGTAAAAACATATCCTCTCCTCATCGTTGACCGCTACGGCTGGCGCGCTTGATTATATCACACCAGAACCGGCTCGGTCTCGGCGAGCCTGCCGGTCGCTTCATTCACCAGCAACTCGAATCGGCGGCCGGCCCGCTTAATTTAAAGGCCAGGTCTTTATGCGCGCGACGGCTAAAATGCTCTCGCCGGAAAGACAATCAAGACCCGGCTCCTCTCCGATAAAGACCAGAATAGGGATTTCGCGTCCTCTTCATCGAGGGTAAGGAAAACGGAGACAGCTCGTTTTCCCTTAAGACGGCCCCAGAGGCCAAAGGCGACCGCCTCCAGGCGATAGGCTATGGACGTGCAGAGGCTTTTGATCCGCTCGACTCTATTGCCGGCGGCTGAATTAACCCAGATAATAAGCCCCTCCTCGAAGGCCAAGGCAAAGCGCGATGGCATATCTTCAAGGTCGAAATAACTTTCCTCAAACGAGCCACCTTTTACGACCGGCCCCGCTCCGTTCGCCGCGTTCCGATCTTCCGCTCGTGCAGGTTGGGTCCTGGCCCTGCTCGGGTTCGAGCTGGCCTTTTTAGCTTCGAGGACCCATATCGCGGACCCTTCAAAAGCGGTCGAGCTTAGCTCAGCGCTTTGGATATCGAATTCCCTGAGCAGAACCCCCCGCATCTTCAAATTAAGCTTTAGCGCTTCTAGATCGACCACAGCATAGAGCGATGGGTCTCGGGCCAGTTTAAGTTCAAGCTCGAGGCGCCGGTTCTCACGCTCGAATCGCCTCTTTTCTCTTAGCAGGTCTTCGCGAGGCCTAGGCTCGGGATGGTTGCTGTTGCTCTCCTGCGGGCGCGAGAGCATCAGCAGCGAGGAGCTGACAACAAAGAGGGCGATAAGCAAGCAAAGCGAACCAACGAGACGCGGCCTTTCACGCGACATAATAGATAAACCGATAAACTCCGGCTATACAACCAGAGGTTAAGCAGGGTATAGTTAAAGAATGAATATCAAACGACTGTTTAATAACTTCTC
>FWPU01003061.1_pt1 | contig 42881 bp, 44 predicted proteins | sample 2228361 | NCBI WGS metagenome assembly FWPU01 (sample SAMEA103939777, study PRJEB20133) | metagenome | reverse complement strand
AGAGGTCCAGGATCATCTCCCGCTCTTCGATGGCGTAGAGGGCCGGGGTCTGCAGGGCGCCCAGGTCGTTGAGGATGAAGCCGATGGACCACATGTGGTTGACGATACGGGTCAACTCGGCCATGATCACCCGGATGTATTGGGCCCGCTCTGGCACCTCGATGCCGGCCAGCTTCTCCACCGCCAGGGCATAGGCCAGGTTGTTGCTCATGGAGTTGATGTAGTCCAGCCGGTCGGTGAAGGGCATGTTCATGAGCCAGGTGTTGCGTTCACCGATCTTTTCATGGTTGCGGTGGAGGTAGCCCATCTCCGGTTCCAGGGCCAGGATGGTTTCGCCCTCGATACGGGCGATCATGCGGAAGACGCCGTGGGTGCTGGGATGGTGGGGCCCCAGATTGATGACGATGTTTTCCGTGTGGATGTGGGGCTGTTGTTCCCCCTCCGGTGAGGGCACCACCGTGTGGGGGGCCTGGCTGACGGGCACATAGGAGACCGGCTCCTGCCAGGTGTCGGGATCCCAGCCGGCGGGGTAGGTGGCGTTCTTGCCCCAGGGGAGCTTGTCCTCGTGCCAGACATAGTTGCCGTTGGGGTGACGGCTGCGGAAGGGCTTGGCATCCTCCTCGTAATAGGCTTCCTTCCAGTCCTTGCGCATGGGGTGGCCGTGGAAACCCTCCCACAGGAGGATCCGCCGCAGGTTGGGGTGCCCCTCGAACTTGATCCCATACAGGTCGTAGACCTCTCGCTCCTGCAGGTTGGCCCCCGGATAGATTGACGTGGCCGAGGGGACCGTTTCGTTCTCTGGGACCCGGACGTGGAGGGCGATGGGGCCGCCACCCTTTTGGGTGCTGTAAAGGTGATAGACCACCTCGAAGCGCTCGGACACGCCGCTGCGCAGCTTGCCCTTGTAGGCGCTGTAATCCACACAGGTCAGGTTGGAGAGGAAGTCGTAGCCCTCGTTGTCCCGCAGGTGGGTCAAGAGGGGTAGGAGCTTGTCCGGCGCCACGATGAGGGCCGGCTCGGTCTCCTCGGCCCACCTGCCGATGACGGCGCCAGGTACGGCGTCGTTGAAGGGCAGGCTGGGGTCGACAGCCTGGGATTGGGCATCGGCCACTGCGGTTGCATCACTCATGGGATATCGCCTCTTTGTGCAATTGTGCGGGCAACTGTGCGGGCAATCGTGTGGACAGCCGCGTCACGCTTGCGTCATGTTGCCATCCGTTTGCAATTGATTCTGCAATCGGTTTACGCCACGGACGACCGCTTCAGGCCGTCTGCTGTTTCTTGGCGCGGTAACGGGCCTTGGCCTGTTCGATGCGGGCCTTGGCCTTTTCCGACAGCTCCTGGGGGGCTGCCGCCTCGCCCCGGCGTGCCGCACCGCGCTTGGCGGCCCCGTCACCGTCTGTCCGAGCCGAAGCCAGGGTGTACTCCTTGATCAGCTGAATCTGCCGGGGGTCGAAAATGTCCGGGCCCAGCCGCGGAACGGGCACATATTCGGAGGTATCCCGGCGATACCAGGGCACTTTGGCGATGCTCTGCCGCTCCACCTTTTCGTGGAGCTTGAGCAACCCGAAGATGAGCGCTTCAGGCGTGGGCGGACAGCCGGGCACGTAGACATCCACAGGGATGTACTTGTCGATGCCGCTGACCACGTTGTAACCCTCTTTGAAGGGGCCGCCACCCGTGGCACAGGCGCCCATGCTCAGTACATAGCGGGGCTCGGCCATCTGGTTGTAGATGCGCACAATGGCCGGCACCATCTTCTTGGTGACGGTGCCCGAGACGATCATCAGATCGCTCTGCCGGGGGCTGGGGCGCATGACCTCCATGCCGAAGCGGGCCAGGTCGTATCGGCTGGCCGCGGTGGCGATCATCTCGATGGCGCAGCAGGCCAGGCCAAACAACAGGGGCCACATACTGGACTTTCGGCTCCAGTTGTAAATCTTATCCAGCGTAGTCACCACTACGTTGCCCTCGAGCCCTTCTGGCACGGTAATGGTGTCGTGGAGATACTGCTGCATCTGCTGCTGTTTCAACTCGATAAACCGGGACTTGGGGTCGCTCGTCATCGCTATGTCTGTCCTTTTATCGTCCTGTGCCAAGGCTTTGATCCGCATGCCAGGATGGGCATGCCCGAATGCAGAGCGGCAGTGACGCAACTCCCGAATTCACTGGGCCCCATGTGGAGCCATGGTGAATGTCAGAGGAGATGCCTGCTGGCTTTCCGGCTGGAACCCCTCAGGACCCATAGGCGAGGGCCATGCCGGAAGCCGGACTTTGCCTGCATTCTACCTGATGGATGGGCCAAATGCAACTTTTCAGGGCAGGGCGGGCACTTCCCGCCGTCTACGTTTCAAGATGCTTTTGAAATAGATGCCGCTGCACAGGTGGGCCCAAGGCAGCACCAGTATACCGGTGCCGATCCCTGCTGTCAAGTGTTTTTTTTCACAAATACGTTTTTCGTCCAAAGCAATATTTATCATGAGTTTCATAATAATTGACGGTGCTGGGAGCCTGTGCTATACTCCGCACCGAGCCTGGTCCGGCACCGAAAGCGCCAGGCTCAGCCCATCCTCCTGGACGGGCACGCCTGCCGCCCATCCGTCCCCTGCCGGCGGCGGTGGCCTGCTCCATTTGGCGAAACCTGGGTGATTCATGTAGAGTGCTTCCTGTAGCCTGTTTCGCGTGGGCTCCTGTCCCATGGGGAGTGCCCTGCATGGATGCCGGAGACGATTTGGAGGTAGATTCAAGTGGCGATCTCATGGCCCTGGCGCACCAAGCGCAAATCAAACATCCTGTGGCTGGATCTGGGAGACCTGGGAGACCTGGTTCACCCGGATGGACCCCATGAACAGTGGCAAGACCATGGTCTGGGGCTCCTGCGCACCATCCTACATCAAAACGGCATTGTCACCGACCTGGCCTCCACCCGGGCCGTAACCTCCTGGGAGCAGTTGGCCCGCCAGATGCAGGGGTACGACATGCTGCTCATGAACGTGCGCAGCTATACCTTCCCCGTGGCCTACCGCTCGGCCCAGATCTTCAAAGAGTTGAACCCCCAGGGCAAGGTGTTGACCGGCGGCATGCACGCCACAGTCTCCCTGGATGAGATGGAAGCCATCCCTGCCTTTGACAAGATCTGTCAGGGGCCGGGCGAGAAGATCATCGTGGACCTGGTGCGGGATCCGGACGCGTTCCCCCGGGTGATCCAGGGGGTGGGGGCCCGCTCCATGGCCGAGTGGCCCATGATCGACCGGACCCTCTGGCCCAAACCGGCCAGCTGGCGGGTGCGTCGTAAGTTCAACTGGCCCCTGGAGCCTGAATGCGGCTGGGGGCCCGGACCGGTTGCCACCATCCTCACCAGCCGGGTCTGCCCCTGGCAGTGCGTCTTCTGCAACGAAAATTCCTACATCCCCAACATGGGGCGCCGCCCGGTGGAGGCGGTGATCGACGAGCTGAATTACCTGGACAACAAGTACGGCGTGGGTTCTGTGGTCATCCACGACTCCATGTTCTTCCAGAACCCCCGCTGGCTCAAGGAGTGGATCGAGCTCTATCCCCGCAAGGCAAATAAGGTCTGGCCCTACTGGGCCGCCGGCCGCTCCGACACGGTACGCCAGTGGCCCGACCTCTTCGAGGCCCTGGTCCGGGAGACCAACTGGAACGTCATTTCCATCGGCTTCGAGTCGGGCAGCGACCGAATCCTGAAATTATTGAACAAAGAGTGCACAGAAGAAGATAACTACTTCGCCATCGATCTGGTCAACCGTCTGGGCGACGAGATGGAGCGGCAGGGCAAGGAGCCGCCCAAGTTCTGGGCCAACATTATGTTGGGAAGCAACGGGGAGACGCGCGAGGATGCCTTTAAGACCATGCGTATGCTCAAACGCATGAAGCGGGTCTTCCCCTCCATTTCCTACTACGCGCCCTATCCGGGCTCCGCCCTGGGGCACCAGCTCATCGCCGAGGGCAAGAGCCTGATGACCAAGGACAACTACCACCGCTTCCCCGACGATGAGAAGGTCAAGGGGGTGGACTACCAGTTCTACCGGGAGTTGTTGGCCGGCAAGTACGACCATCTGATCAACGAGGGGCTGGATTCGGTGCAGCACGATGCCGGACTCTACCGCGGTTCCCTGGTAAAGGCTTGAGTACTGAAGATTGGGTCGTGTGGAAGTGCGTGATTGGAAGTGCGTGATGTGGAAGCCAGCATAGGGGGAACGGTATGAGCAGCTTCAGCAATCCCCACTATATGTATCTCTTCGATCTGAAGAACGGCAAGAAGAAGCTGGCCTACGGCGAGTCGCCGGAGGATGCCCTGGAGATCCTGCGCATCCGGCTGACCGACGAAGAGATGGCGGAGATCATCACCGACAGCTACGTCAAGATTTCCCAGCGGGATCTCCAGAAGTACGTGCCCCTGCTGGGCTAGTCCAGTCTGGCGTAGATACCACGGCAGAAACTCGACGGCACTCCCTCTGGTGGAAACCATGGGCAAATTTCTGCCGGGGGGACCAGGGTGGCTGACATCTGGGTAGCTCTGCATGGGACCATGGCCGGCCTTGGGCCGATGATTGAAATCATCGGCTGGCACACCCCAAGTGCGTTGAAACGCACTCAACAGGGCGGATGGCACCCGGCTTGAATCCGTTTTCAACGGATTTTCTGCCCTAGCGAGGCATGGCCATACCTCGCCATCTGGCCGATGGATGTACTGGCTGGAACCATGTGGGATGTTTGGACTCGACTCAGGCCTCTGCACGGCGAGGAAAAACAAGTCCTGGTTGCCATGGCCGCGGGGCAGCGGCTGCGCTCCCACCGCTACCTGGACGGTACCAAGGTTTACCTCCTTCACGCCCTGGAGGACGACCGGGGGCAGCCCGTGGCGGCCAACACGGTGGCCTCCCTGCGCCGTCGCGGCCTGATCGAAAGCAACATGAAGTTCCCCGTGGCCACCTACCTGTTGACCGATAAAGGGGCCGCCCTGGCCCGTCGCCTGACCCAGGAGGCGGTGCGGTCCTTATCTTCTCGCAATTTCCCTTCCGGCGCCGGCCCGGGGTAAAAGGGGCTCCTTCGGCGCCGTCATCCATTCCAGTTGAATCAGATTTCGATAGGCCTCTTCTGCCGAGGTGCCGCACATCTCCGGCGCAGGGCGCAGGCGCACGCAGACGGCAGGCCGCTCTGGCTTGCCGTACAGCTTGCACCGGTTGTCCTCGGTGAGCTGGACGCAACGCACGCCCGCCGGCTTGCCGTTGGGCATGCCCGGAATGGGCGAGGAGATGGACGGGGCGATGCAGCAGGCGCCACAGCCAACCCGGCATTCCATGGCCGGGTTCATCCCTCTGGCTTTTCCGCCACACACAGGATGCTGGTCCCAAAGGGCAGGGTCGTCCAGCGAAGCAGTTGGGCCTCCAGCCAGCCCACCCCATGCAGGATGGTGTTGAAGGGCTCCGGGATGGGCTCCATCTCCACCTGGTAGACCTCTTCATCCTCGGTCAGGTGGGGGCTCTCCAGATCTGGCTGATAGGGGCGCAGGAGACGAATGCCCGCAATCAGGGGGAAGAGGAAGAAGTTGTTGTAGCTGATACGCCGAACCTGTAGCCCGCTGAGCTCCAGTTTCTGGCGTAGCTCCGGCACGGTGTAGCGGCGCTGGTGGTTGTTGATCTCGTCGTTGTAGCTCCACAGCCACATGAACGCCGGCACCGTCACCATCAATTTGCCCCCCGGCTTCAGCACCCGCCGGCATTCGGCGAACACCCCCAACTCATCGGGAATGTGCTCCACCGTATCCAGCAACGCCACCAGGTCGAACTGGTTGTCGTCGAAGGGCAGGCAGGTGCCGGTGCCCTGGAGCACCCGCAGGGCCCGGGCTCGGGCCACGGCCAGGGGCCGGGGGTTGTCGTCCAGGCCGATGACCTGGCCGTAATGGGCCAGGTGGTGGGCCATGTTGCCGGCGCCGCTGCCGATATCCAACACCAGGCGGGGTTCACCGTTGTGGCGGGGCGGCAGTTCGACGTCCAGATATTGCAGAATGGCCCGGGTGCGTCCTGCAAACCAGGCGTGTCTGTCTTCTTCCAGCACTGTCAAAACCGGTGTTGCCATCGTTCCATGCCTCGAGTATGCCAATGTGGACCTGCCGATGATCTCCTTCACACCGTGCGGGTCACCAGGGTTTCATGGCCGTAGATGTCGGTGATGCGCACAGCCACCGTCGTGTGGGGCGCCGCCGGCAGCCGGTAGAGGCCGGTCACCTGGGATCGACGATGGGCCGGCACATCCACCAGGCAGCTCCGGAAGATCTGCCCATCGTAGGCCGTGTCGATCTCCACCGCATCCACCAGGGCCCGCCAATCCGGCCGGGGGTGGGAGCGCAGCCAAGCCGCCAGGGCGTCCGTTCGGTAGTCGCAGATTCGCACCTCCACCCAGCGGCCGTTGTCTGTCTGGCCGTCCTCGCCTGTCCAGCGGCGGATCTCCAGCTCCACTGTGGTTCCCGTCGGCGTTGGAACCGGCGGCGGATCCCCAACCTGCCACAGGGTGAAGCCGGGTGTCGGGCGTCCGCCGGGCGTGGCGCCCAGCCGTTGTAGCCGCTGCCGGGTGGTCTGAATGGCGCCGTAGTTCAGGTCGGCGGCGATCCAGCGTCGCCCCATCTTCTGGGCCACCACCACGCTGGTGCCGGAACCCACAAAGCAGTCCAGCACCAGGTCGCCCGGCCGGGTGGAGGCGGCGATGATGCGGCGCAGCAGGGCCTCGGTCTTCTGGGTGGGGTAGCCCACGTCTTCGCCAGGGGTAGTCCCCAGCCCGGGGATGTCGTCCCACAGGTTGTCCACGCCCCGCTCCACCGCGTACCGGCCGTCGCCCAGGTCGGTCAGGTAGTACTTGACGCCGATGTTGCCGCCGTTGGAGGCGTAGACCCGGCGCTGCTTTTCGTCGACGATGATGTCGCCGCCGTAGGGCGCGTACAGGCGGCCCTCCGCGTGGAGGGCCTTGAGCCGGGCAAAGCTGTAGGTGCCCGGGTCCGACGTGCGGAAAAAGCCCCGCTCGTCCTCCATGAAGCGGGCCGCGGCCTGGCGTCGGGTGAAGATCAGCCGTTTTTTCTGGGGCTGCCAGAAGGTCGGTGCCGCCCGGTTTTTGGCGAAGATCTCGATGTATTGGGTGCTGAAGGGAAAGTAGAAGGCGTTGACCTTAGCGCCCCGGGCCACCTGGCTGCGCCAGGCGATGGTGTTCAGGTAGTTCTCCGGCCCGAAGACCTCCTCCAGCAGCAGGTGCAGACGGTGAACCTGGCGGTAGTCGCAGTGCACCCAGATGCTGCCGTCCTCGGCCAAGAGCTCCCGGAGCAGCAGCAGCCGCTCGTACATGAACTGCAGGTAGCTGTCCCCCGGCCACCGGTCGCCATATTGCACCTGTTCGCCCACCACCGGCCGTCGCCCGGTGCGCAGGCGGATCTTTCGGGTGTAGTCACTGCCGCTGTCAAAGGGCGGGTCGATGTAAATGAGACGCACCTGGCCGCCCAGGCTGGGGCCATGGGGCGGAGGACGAAGCAGATGGGCCAGGACATCCTTGTTGTCGCCGTAGAACAGCTGATTGGGTGGGTACCCGGCCACCAGGCCCTCCCGGGCGTTCCCTGCTTGTTCGTCGGCTTCCCGCTCGTCCGTCGGGACGGCCAGGCCTCCATGTTCTTCCAGCCGGATGGCCGGCGGCGCCATTACCTGTTGCGGGACCTGTTTTCCCTCCCACTGTAACATGGCCCGGCCCCGGGGGGGACCGACGGCCACGGGGGATACCTGGGGCTGCACGCCCTTTCCAGATGCCATGGGCACGTGCCTGGGGTTGTCAGCGTCGTTCAACGTAGAAGGCATAGACCGGGCGCCCATGGGTGATGCACCAGAACTCCCGATGGGTGGGGGCGAATTCCCCGATGCGCTCCGCCAGGGCCGGGTTGTGGGCGTGGAACCCGCCGTGGCGCTGGATCAGGTAGGCCACATATTCGCTGTATTCTTTCACATCGCTCTTGAAGTGGAGCAACCCGCCCGGCCGCAGCTTGGTGGCCAGCAGATCCACAGAGGGGGGCGAGAAGAGCCGCTTCACCCGGTGCTGGGGCTTCCACCACGGATCCGGGAAGAGGACGTGGAAAGCGTCCACCCGGCCGTCGGGCAGGAGGCGGGGCATGTTGAAGCGGCAGTCGTCATCGCTCACCCAGATGTTGTGGATCTCAAAGCGCTGGATACGCCGCAGAAAGAGCCGGGCTGCCTTGGTCTTGGTCTCGTAGCCGATGAAGAGGCGTTCCGGGTAGCGGCGGGCCCGGTCCAGCAGGAAATCCCCCCGCCCGAAGCCGATCTCCACTTCCAGGGGACGGGCGGAGGCCAGCTCTTCCCGCAGACGTCGGCCGTTGTCCCCACGGGGGTCGTCCAGGGCCAGGGCCCGAAAGAAGGGTTGATTCAGCCCCCACTCCGGCAGACGGTCCGCACCCGGTCGCCGCCGGGGGTCGCCGCCGATGAGGCCCTTGCCGGCTTCCCAGTCCATGTAGGCCTGGCGGATCTTCTCTTCGGTCAGTTCTTCCCACTCAAAATCCATGCGCCCCTGGGAAAAGGAGGCAGGGTGGTAGTCCAGCAGTGGATTCGACGGTCTCTTGCGTTCAGCCATGGCGATATAAATTGGGCGATTAGGGGATTGGGGGACCGGGTAGACGTCTCTCCGAATCACCCCATCACCGAATTCCCCAATCCCCCATTCACAACTTCAGCTTGCGGGCGATGGTCTCCCGGACCACCTTGGCGTCGGCGGGCAGGTAGACGGGCGGGTTGGCGTAGCGGCTCTCCACTTCCTCCAGCCGCCCTTCGTGGTAGCCCACCTTGAAGCTGGTGAATTTGAGCCCGTGGGCCGTGCTGATCACCACCACCCGGTCCTGGGAGCGGATCTCTCCCCGTTCCACCAATTTGAACAGGACGGCCAGGGCCACCCCGGTGTGGGGACAGGTGTACATGCCCGTGAGGTCGGCCAGGGCGGCCGCGTTGGCCAGCTCGTCTTCGCTCGCCTGTTCCACAATGCCGTCGGTGGCCTGGATGGCCTGGACTGCCTTCTCGTAGCTGACAGGGTCGCCGATCTGGATGGCGGTGGCCAGGGTTTTGTCAGCCTGGATGCGGGTCTTCTGGGCGAAGCCCTGCTGGTAGCTGCGGTAGAAGGGGTTGGCCTTTTCGGCCTGGGCCGCCACCAGCCTGGGCATCCGGTCGGTGATGCCCAGGTCCATCAACAGGCGCAACCCCTTGTACAGGGCGCTGATGTTGCCCAGGTTGCCCACAGGGATGATGATCCAGTCCGGCACTTCCCAGTCGAACTGGCGCACGATCTCGATGCCCACCGTCTTCTGCCCCTCGATGCGGATGCTGTTCATGGAGTTGGCCAGATAGATGGTGTTGTCCTGGGTCACCTCCCGGACGATGCGCATGCAGCCGTCGAAGTCGGTATCCAGAGCCAGGACGTGGGCGCCATTGGCCACAGGCTGCACCAGCTGGGCGGTACTCACTTTACCCTGGGGCAGGAAGATGATGGCCGGTATGCCTGCACACGCCGCGTAGGCCGCCAGGGCGGCGCTGGTGTCGCCGGTGCTGGCACAGGCCACGGCCCGGACGGGGCTGCCGTCGGCCATCATCTGCTTTACCACGCTGACCAGCACCGTCATGCCCAGATCCTTGAAGCTGCCCGTGTGGCTGTTGCCACAGAGCTTCACCCACAGGTCGGACACCCCAATCTGTCGGCCCAGGCGCTCGGCCCAGAAGAGGTTGGTGTTGCCCTCATACATGCTGACCACATTTTCGTCCCGCAGGTCCGGCGCAATCCACTCCCGCATGCCCCAGACGCCACTGCCGTAGGGCCAGCGGGTGGTGCCCACCCGGCTGTCGATGAGCCGCCTCCAGTAGTCCGCCGGCTGGCTGCGCAGGGCTTCCAGGTCATGGTGGACCTCCAGCAGGCCGCCGCAGTGGGGGCAGGTGTAGATGACTTCGTAGATGGAGTACTCGCCAGGACAGCCCCGAAAACAGCGGAAGTAGGCCCGGTAGGCACTGTCCGTGGCGGATGACAGGACGGGATCGAGCAACATGGCTGGCTGGCCTTTCTTCGCTTCCAGAAAAACGGACCGGTCCTATTTCTGCTGTCCCAGCCGCTTCTTGAATTCGGCGGTCAGGGCCGGGAGCACCTCGAACAGATCGCCCACGATGCCGTAGTGGGCCCGGGAAAAGATGGGCGCATCCGGATCTTTGTTGATGGCCACGATGATCTTGCTGCCGCCCATGCCCGCCAGGTGTTGGATGGCGCCGCTGATGCCGGCGGCAATGTAGAGATCCGGGCGGACGGTCTTGCCTGTCTGGCCCACCTGGTGCTTGTAGGGGATGTACCCGGCATCCACCGCGGCCCGGCTGGCCCCCACCGCCCCCCCCAGCACCTGGGCCAGCTCGGCCACCAGCTGGAAGCCCCGGGCCGGGTCCGCCGCCACACCCCGACCGCCCGAGACGATGATGCGCGCGTCGGTCAGGCTGATCTCGCCGCCGTCGGTCTGGGTGACCTTCAGGATCTTTTCCGGGATCTGCTCCTCGTCCAGCGCCAGGGCAAGCTCCCGAATCTCGGCCGAGGCGGCGTCCGCCGCTTCGGGCATGGGGAAGGAGCGGGGGCGCACGCTGGCAAACTGGCGCGGCGTGGTGAAGGTGACATCCACCAGGATGTTGTTGGAGTAGACTGGGCGAGTCGCCACCAGTTGTCCCTCCTCCACCCGCAGGTCCACCGCATCGGGGGCCAGGCCGGCATCCAGCTCACACGCCACCGCCGCGCAGAGCTCCCGCCCGTTCTGGGTGGCGCTGGTCAGGATCACCGTGGCGTCTACCTCCTGGATGGCCTGGCGCAGGCCGGCGGCGTAAGCTGTGAGCCGATAGCGGGCCAGCATCGGGCTGGTGAAGGTCAGGACGGTATCCGCGCCGTACTGCGCGGCTGCAGTCGCGGTGGCTTCCGTCTCTTTGCCCATGACCAGGGCCACCAGGGACATATTCAGCGCGTCGGCCAGCTTCCGGCCCTGGCCCAGCACTTCCCAGCAACTGGGGACGGCGTTGCCCTGGGCTTGTTCGATCCAGACTAAAAGGGACATGGCAGGCTCCTGAACAATCTGACGTAAAGACCGCGGCAGAAATTCGGCGGCACGGCCTTCAGTGGAACTATCGGCGAATTTCTGCCGGATTTCCTAGATGACCTTTTCGGCCAGGAGGGCGTCGACCAGCTTGGCGGCCTTCTCTGCCACAGTGGCTCCGTCGAAGAGCTGCACCTGGGTCTTGCGCTCCGCTGGCTTGCGGATGTGATCCCAGCGGACGTGACTGTCGGGCACGGCGACGCCCAGCTCCTCCGGCGTCAGGGTAGGAATTTGGGCTCGGCTGGCCTTGCGGATGCCCATGAAGCTGGGATAGCGGGGTTCGTTGATTTCCTTGCCCACGCTGATCACCGCCGGCAGGGGCACCTGGACCGTCTCCCGGGCGCCGTCGACCAGGCGTACAGCCCGCACCTGGCCCCCCTCCACCTCCTGGATTTCCACCACGTTGGTCAAGAGGGGGTAGCCCAGCTTCTGGGCCACACCCACGTGGACGCTGCCGCTGTTCTCATCCACGCTCTGTTTGCCGGTGAGGATCAGGTCCACTTCCCCCTCGGCCTGGATCGCGGCTGCCAGGAGGGTGGCCGTGAGCCAGATGTCCCTGTGGGGCAGCTGGCTGTCGTCAATGCGTTTGGCGCCGGCCACGCCCATGGCCAGGGCATGTTTGAGGGCATCGGTGGCTTCCGATCCCCCCAGGGTGATGGCCACCGTCTCGGCGCCGAAACGTTCATCCAGACGCACGGCCTCTTCGGCGGCGAATTCATCCCAGGGGTTGATGACCATGGCCGCCTTCACCTGGCCGGCACGCACTTCATCGGCGGAGACTTTGGGCAGCTCGGCCGTGTCGGGCGTCTGTTTGATCAACACTGCGATTTTCACATTGCCTCTCCTGTCCATTTATGGCGCCCCAGCTTTTTGGGCCTGTTGCTATCTCTTGCAATCCTACCAGAAGGCCCAATGGCTGACAAGGCTGTCGCCGCCCCGGGTTCCCTTCCGTTGGGGCTCAGGGGAGGCCAGCCATGCGGTGGGTCGGCCGGGGCGGCTGGGGGCTGAAACATTCAAAGCGGACGAAGCGGTACTGGAAGTCCGTCGGCGGGCAGAGCTCGGCCATGGCGTGGCGAACGGCCTGGGCCAACACGTCGGGCCGGCTCCCCACCCGGGCGTTAATCACGAACTGGGCCTGATCCTGGGTGGTGCCCTCGGTGGCCACATCCCACGAGAGGGGCGTACCGGCTTGGGTGAGGCTGGCCTTGCAGACGATGTCCGGCGTCTGGATCTGGGCTTTGATGTGGGCGATGGCCGCGCCCTGGGCCGTCAAGGTCGCCTCCAACAGGTGAAAAAAGTGGCGTAGCCAGGTCTGGGGCGCGAAGGGTTGCCGGGCGCGGAGGGTGCCCCGGGCGTTGAGCCAGCCCAGGGCCGCCTCTGCCTCGCCGTAGCGTCCGTAATCAATCTCCAACACCCGCGGGGGCCGGCCCGCGCGGGCGAGGACCGCCGCCAGCCAGGCATCCAGGCCGGCCCCGGTGCGTACGGCCAGGGGCATGATCTGGGCGCCGGGGTAGCGGGCCGTCAGCTCCTGGGCCAGGTTCTCTTGTTGCTCCAGGCTGAGCCGATCCACCTTGTTGAGGCCGATGAGTTCCGCCTCTGCTAGCTGTTGGCGGTATAGGTAATCCACCGTGGCGGGAAAACCGTCCAGTTGTCTTCCGGCATCCAGCAGGACGGTGAGGGGGGCCAGCTCGAAGGTGTCGGCGTGATAGTGCTGGAGGGGCAGCAGCACCGTGGCCGCCAGGTCCGTACAGCTCCCCACCGGTTCGGCCAGGATAACGTCGGGTCTCACCGTCCGTTGCAGATGGTGTAAGGACTGGAGCAAGTCTGGGAAACGGCAGCAGAAACAGCCGCCGGACACTTCTGCCACCGGGAGCTGCTGTTGGGTGGCCAGGGCCGTGTCCACCAGGTCTGCGCCCTGGTCATTGGTGACCAGTCCCACCCGTTTCCCCTGGGCTGCCAGGCGGCGGGCTGCCGCCAACAGCAGGGTGGTCTTTCCGGCGCCCAGAAAGCCGCCCACCAGCACGACTTTGGTCTTCATGGTTTTCCTCCCATCATTCCGTGGTTTCGGCCCGGCGGGGCAGCCAGAAGACGGCCGGCACGCTCAGGAGCGCGATCAGGCTGCTCCACCAGAAGGCCGCCATGAGCCCGTAATGGTCGGCCAGCCATCCCACCGTCCAGATGGCCACGGCCCGGATGATGAAGTTGAGGAACATGAACACGCCGTTGGCCGCGGCCCGGTTATCTGGAAACTGGTCCTGAACGACGGCCAGGAGGACCGGTGTGGGGGAGATGGCCGTCAGGCCCAGGGCCACCAGTACCGGGGCCGTCAACCAGCCGGGCCCCACCAGGAAGAGCAGCAGGAGCAGGGGGGCCAGGGCCAGCAGGAGCAGGAGCACCCGTCCCCGTCCCAGCCGATCGCTCAGGGTGCCGGTGGTCAGGGCGCCCACCACGCCCGCCCCTTCCAGGATGGTCAGGGAGGTGGCCGCCAGCCACAGGCTGGTCTCCAGCTCATCCCGCATGAAGATGGGCAGGTAGGTGGTGATGGCCACCACCATGAAGGCCTTGGGGAGCATAATCCACGTCAGGACGGGGAAGGTCTGGCGAACCCGGACCCAGACCATCTCCATACCCGGTTGTCGGGCCGGCGGGCGGGCAGCCACCTGGCGCAGCCGCCAGTAGAGGACGGCCGAGGTCAGCCAGCCCAGGATGGCCAGGCGCCAGAGCCCTTCCAGGCCCCACCAGGTCACCCCAGCCACGGCCACCACCGGGCCGACGGTGCGCCCTAGTTCGCCGCTGGCCATAAAGATGCTCATGCCGGTGCCGATGCGCTGGCCGGCCACCCGCCCGATCATGGCCGGCGCCGGCGCGTGGAAGGCGGCAATGCTGACGCCCGCAGCCAGGAGCAGCAGGGTCAGCACCAGGTAGTCGGGCGCGAAGCCCATGAAGCTCATGAGGGTGGCCGTGATGCCCGGCGCCAGGATCACGAAGTAGCGCAGGCTGACCCGGTCGGCCAGGTAGCCGATGAAGGGATTGAGCAGGCTGGGAAGTTGGGTAAAGATGGCCAGCCCGCCGGCCACCGCATAGCCGATGTTGAGCCGGTCCTGCAGCAGGGGGAGGAGTGGAGCCAGAAAGGCGCTGAAGCTGTCGTGCATGAAGTGGCCACCGGCGATGGTCATCACCTGATCCACGTGAAAGCGGGCTGCCGCCTGGGACTCCCGGGCGGCGGGAACGGCGGGGATGGTGCTCTGACGTGTGGGTATGGCCATGGTGGGTTGGTCCCAATCGTCGGTGTGGCGGCGCCGACCTGCCGGGGGAAAGGCCGGGCTGCGGGATGATTTCAGTTTGCCTGGTATAACGTGAATGGACGTTGAAGTCAAATCTGAGGTGTACCCGCCGGCGTGGTAGGAGCGCATTCAACTGGGGTACCTCCATTCGCCAGAGGATGAGGCATTGTGATGTATCGCTGGAACAGGAAATCCGTTGAAAGCGGATTCAAGCCGGGTGCCATCCACCCCATGGAGTACGTTTCAACGCCCTTGAGATGTGCCAGCCGATGATTTCAATCATCGGCCCAAGGCCGGCCATGGTTTCATGTAGAGCGAGCATCGACGTTGCCCTGCTCGTGGCATTGGGTATATTTCACAACCGTCGGCGTTTGCCCTTTGGGCGTCGCTGGGTAGGCGCAGCAAGCAGCGCCCACCCACGCCTTGTGGAAAAGGAAAGGATTGGAGTATAGTATCGGCTACCATGACCGACGCATACCCCCATGCCGAGGCGCGGCGCCGTACGGTGCTGGTGGCCGTGATGAATAACCCCGAGGACCCGCACCGGGCGGCTGCAGAGCGCTGGTATCGCATTCCCCAGCGCCGGGCCCCCAGGCGCATCGGCGCCGACTACCTGGCTTTCTACCAGACGGGTGCTTTCCGGGGGCAGCCGGAGGCCTGGACCATCACCTATTTTGCAGCCACCCGTCGGTATCGTCTGGTCACCCGGCGCCAGCTTCTGCCTGAAGAGGCAGATCACCCCCGGGCGGACGATTATTACTTTTGCATCGAGATTGGCCCCCTCCAGCGCCTGGAGCGGCCCATCCCTTCAGCGGCGTTGCGCCGCGTCACCTTCATTCACACGACGCTGGCACGCCTCTTGGAGGCCCGGGAGCTCTTCCTGCGGGAGGATCCTTTTGAGAAGTTGTGGCATGCCCTGCGGGAGTACAGCCTCCGCCCACTGCCAAACCGAATCGTGGGGGAGCGTCCCCTGGACATCACCCTGCGTGCCCGGGGCGGCTACCTGGGTATCCAGTGCACGGCAGAGGAGAGCGCCATCGAAGAGGTGAACCTTCCGGCTGTCCAGCCCTGGCCCCTGCCGGAGCGCTGGGCGCTGTTGCATCTGCCCGCAGCGCGGATTCAGCACGATCTGAACGGCTGCCTCCAGGAGATCGGCGCGGCGTTGCTCCAGTTGGGTGGTTCGGTGTTAAATCAGGATTGACTCCATGTCTGGCATCAGCAGCACACGGCCCTTCCCTGGCCCGGAGGAACTGATCCAATGGAACCGGCAGGCCCTGCACGCCCTGCGCTGGCAGTGGGTTGGGGTCCTGGCCGTCTACCTGGCCGCCTGGCTGGGAACCTATGGCTGGCTTAGTCGTTCGGTAAGCTTCAGTGGGGCGGCCCGGTGGTTGGTGATGGCCGGCCTGTTGCTGGCCCTGGTGCTGGGGATCCTCTGGCATGCCCTCTCCCAAAACCATCGGCCGCACCAGAAGATGTTGTTGCCCAGCCTGGGCTATGGCAACGGTCTCTCCTTGGTGCGGGGCCTGCTGCTAGGCCTGTTGGCCGGCTTCCTCTTTTCTCCCCGGCCGACCGGCAGCCTGGCCTGGATGCCGGCCCTCCTCATCACTCTCACCCGCCTCATCGACCATGTGGACGGTTACGTGGCCCGCATCACCCAGGGCGAAACCAGGCTGGGCGCCTTGCTGGACATCGAGCTGGACGGCTTGGATGTGCTGGTGGCCGTGGCACTGGGGATCCAGTATGGGGTCCTGCCCCTCTGGTACCTGCCCCTGGCGTTCTCCCGGCAGCTCTTTGTCGCCGGCCTCTGGCTCCGGCGGCGACAGGGCCTGCCCATTTACCCCCTGCCCGAGAGCGACCACCGCCGGCTCATCGCCGGCTTCCAGACCGGCTTTCTCAGCGTAGTCCTCTGGCCCATCCTGTATCCGCCGGTGACCACCCTGGCCAGCGTGTTGTTTGCCCTGCCCCTCCTGGGCAGCTTTGGGCGGGACTGGCTGGTGGTGAGCGGCCTGGTGGATGTGAGCAGTCCGGCCTATCACACGGCCCGTCGCCGACTGAAGGCGATGCTGGAAGGCTGGATGCCCCTGGCCGCACGGGCCGTGGGCCTGGTGGCGGGTGGGGTGATCCTCTGGCAGGCGTATCCCGCCTTTGCCCACTGGCGCAATAGCCTGGCCGAAATGGGCGTGGCCCTCTCGCCGCCCATCCTGGGAGGACTGGCCGTCGTCGTCCTGCTGGCGTTTGCCCTGGGCGTGGTAGGCCGGGTGGCTGCCCTGGCGCTGATCGCCCTGGCCTGTCTGGACATCTGGGCGACCGGCTTCCGCTGGTCGGCCAATGTTCCGCTCTTGGTCTCTGCCATTCTGGTGGCTCACTGGGGGAGCGGCCTGGCCGCGCTGTGGCAGCCGGAGGAGCGCCTCTTGCGGACCCAGTTGGGCGTGCCATCTCCTGCCGAAGCCCCATGAGCCCTTGCGATTCTGCATGAAGACATCCTGGTGGTGGGCCGTGCTGGCCCTGGGCTTGCTCTGGTGGACGTTTCACCAGGCTGCCCTGGCAGATGTCATCCGGGTTTTTCAGGGGGTGAGACCGGGGGCGCTATTGCTGCTGATCCTGGTCAATGTCCTGATCCTGCTCAGCTTCAGCACGCGCTGGTGGCTCTTCCTGCGGGCGCAGGGATATACCCTCCCCTACCTGACCCTCTCCATCTATCGGCTGGCTGCCTTTGCCGTCAGCTATGTCACCCCCGGGCCCCAGTTCGGCGGTGAGCCATTGCAGGTGTACCTGGTCTGCCGGCGCCATCAAGTACCCGTGGCCAGCTCGGTTGCCGCGGTTGCCCTGGACCGGCTGCTGGAGATGTGGGTGAACTTTGCCTTCCTGGCCGGTGGCTTCCTGGCCATCTTGGGGATGGCCCTGTGGCCTTCTGCGGTCGCCTTTCGGGCCGGTGGCGTGCTGCTGTTGTTGATTCTCCTGCCTGCCCTGGTCCTGGGCGCCCTCTGGCGTGGCCATCATCCCATCTCGGCAGCGGGACACCTGCTGTTGAGGAGGTGGAGGGGGATGGGGCGAGGGGACGCAACGGGCCGGCTGGCCGCTTTCCTGGGCGGGGTGCGGCGCAGCGAGGACGAGGCCATCCGGCTCTGTCGCAGCGACCTCTGGCTCTGGCTGGTCGCCCTGGCCGCTTCTTTCCTCACCTGGGGATTGCTCCTGGGCGAATTCTGGCTCATGGCCTATGTGCTGGGGATGGCGCTGTCGCCGGGCCAGCTCCTGCTGGCGCTCCTGGCGGCCCGGGTGGCCATCCTGCTGCCCATGCCCGCGGCCCTGGGAACCCTGGAGGCCAGTCAGATGCTGGCCATGGCGCATCTGGGGCTGGGGGCCGCGGCCGGTATCAGTCTGGGCGTTTTGATCCGGGCGCGGGATATCCTCCTGGCGGCCATGGGCCTGTGGCTGGTGGTGTTCCTGTTGGGGCGCCCCTTGACCGGGCACCTCCTGGCCTCGGCCCGCCGGGGGATGGAATGGCGGGAAAGTGGATGGCCTCCCCTACGGAGGGACGAGCCGCCGTCAAAACCACCCAGCCCAGCATAAGGGAGTGTCCGTATTTCAAGGAGGTTTTCAGGTGATGGCTCTTTCGATGGCAAGCCGACGTCGCGATCCAACTTCAGATGGGGTATCGCCCTCGAGGTGGAAAAATTTGGGACCACGCCTGTTCCTGGCCTGGCTGTTGGGCCTGGGACTGTGGCCGCCGGCCGGGGTGGATGCCGCCGGCCCGACCGATGGAGAAACTGTGGTTTTGCCCGGCCACCGGCTCTTTCTGCCCGTGGTCACCCGCCACGCGCCCGGGGCATGTCCCCAGCAATCCCAGGCCACCTTTGCCGCCGTGCCGATCCAGGGGCCGCCCTCTTCCCGCCAGGCCGCCCAACACCCGGACCTCAACCTGGTCCTGCGGGGCTATGTGCCGACCTCTGCACCCCTGACCCTGGTGGATGTGGATGGCCCCACCGACGGCGATCCGCCCCAGCTGGCGGCCATCTTCTCCTCGCCCCGCCTGCCGCCCTTTACCGCCGCCTACCAGGTCTACGACTGGGACTGGCAGTGCACGCCGGATGGCTGCCGGGGGGCGCCCATCGCCTTCCCACCGGTTACTCTGCTGGAGCTGGCTGCCCATCCGGGCGAACCCCTGACTGTCCCCGACCGCGGCGCATCCATCTGGACCGGCCACCTGAAAGCCATGGTCCTCTACGCGGAGAGCCGCCGCATCACCCTGGCCTATACCCGGGAAGACACGGCCGCGGTGGGCTACCTGGTCCACATGGAAGGTATCTGCGTGGATGTGAACCTGCTGGCCCTCTACCGGCAGTTGGACAGCGCGGGGCGCACCCATCTGCCTGCGCTGAGTGGAGACGATGTGCTTGGCACCGCGGCCGACGCCCGCTTCCGGGTGGCCATTCGGGACACCGGTTCGTTCATGGATCCCCGCTCCCGCAAGGACTGGTGGCAGGGCTATTGAAGCTGCCCGGCCAGCAGCTGTTGAATGCGCCGGGCCACCAGGCTGGGGTTTTCCATGGGCAGGAAGTGGGTGTACTCTGGCCGATGTTCGTCCCGGCCATGGGGGAAGTGGCGGGCCAGGTCCGGCGCCGTGGGCGAGCGGCGCATGTCCAGGCCGTCGGCCTCTTGGGGCGCGCCTGCCCGCACCACCCACACCGGCACCTGGATCTGGCCCAGCCGGTCGTAGATGTCCGCATCGGCCTCCAGGCCGGTGGCGTAGAGGGACGCTTCCACGGCCGGCGGACAGGCCAGGACGTAGCCGGGCTGGCCGTCCGCCGTGGTGCCATCCCGGCGCAGGGCATGCCGACAATAGTCCCAGAGTACCCGTCGATCCCAGCTGGCATAGGGAATACGGCCGGCAAAGCGTTCGAACATGGCCTGGGGCGAGGGCCAGCGGTTGCGCCGCCGGGCGGTGAAGTGTTCTTCCGGCAGGCTATGGCCGTAGTAGTGTCGCGGAAAGATGACGGGCTCGATGAGCAGCAGCGCCTGAAAGCGCTGGGGGAGCGCAGCCGCCGCCTGGGTCACCAGGTGGCCGCCCAGGGAATGGCCCACACCGATCATCGACTGCAGGGAGCGGGTTTGAAGCAGGGCCACCAGATCGGCCCCCAGGGCAGACCAGGCGTACGGGGGGGGCGGGCAGTCGCTGTACCCGTGCCCCCGGAGGTCCACAGCCACGCAGTGGCGTTTGGGCAGTTCGGCCACCACCGCATCCCAGCAGCGCCCATGCATCCCCGCGGCGTGGATCAGGAGGACGGTGGGCGGGTCGCCGGGCCATTCGTGGAGCGCCAGACGAACCTTGCCTGCTGATACGATGGTGGTAATCGGTGTGCGCGCCATGATTCTTCCCTTTACTATGGCGATGTGGATAACAGCCACTCCTGGAAGCGCTGAGGCTGTTCCAGGTGCACCGCGTGTCCGGCATCGGGCACCACGGTCAGGGTGGCCTGGGGCAGCGCCTGGGCCATGTGCCGGTTGAGGGCGACGAATTTGCTGTCCAGGGCGCCCACCAGCAGATGCACCGGCATCTGGAGCTCGCCCAGGCGGGACCACAGGGAGGGCTGGACCCCAGTTCCCATCCCCCGCAGGCTGCTGGCCAGGCCGTGGGCCCGGTTTTGGAGCCGTTGCCGACGCAGCCGGCTCCGCACATGGGCGGGAAGCCGCTGCTGGCTGGCGAACAGGGGCAGGGTTTCCCAGAAGTCTACAAAGGCCGGCACGCCTGCCTGTTCGATCCGGTCGGCCAGTGCCTCATCCTGTTCCTGCCGCTGCCGCCGGGCTTCCCCGTCTTCCAGGCCCGGCGAGGCGCTTTCCAGGTAGAGGCTCTTTACCTGGGCCGGGTAGGTGAGGGCGACGTAGAGGGCCAGCCGCCCGCCCATGGAATAGCCCAACAGGTGGGCCGGCTCTGACGTCAGCCGTGCCAGGAGGGCCGCCAGATCGGCTGCTGCTGCGTCCATGGCGTATCGGGTCGGCGTGGCCGGCGCGGATGTGCGGCCATGCCCCAACAGGTCCACGGCCAGCAGCCGGTAGCGTGTGGCCAGGGCCGGGAAGTGGGGGCGCCAGTTGTCCACGCTTCCGGTGAAGCCGTGCAGCAGCACCAGCAAGGGGCCCTGCCCGGCCATTTGGTAGTGGTAGGTCACGCCATCCAGGTGCACGTAGGGCATGGTGTCTGGACACGCCGCAGGGGGTCTGTCATCGGTTCGGGCGCTGGAGCATCTCCGCCACCGTTCGCCGGGCAATTTTCCCCGAAGCAGTCTGGGGCAGGCTTTCCACAAAGGCCAGGAGGCGGGGCCGCTTGTAGCCGGCCAGCCTGGGCTGCAGGAAGGTGTCCAGCTCGGCCGGGGTGAGCTGCTGTCCGGGGCGTAGCTGAACCATGGCCGCCACCCGCTCTCCCCACTCGGGGTCAGGGACCCCCACCACGCAGGCTTCCTCCACTGCGGGATGCTGGCGCAGGGCCGCTTCCACTTCTGCCGGGTAGATGTTCTCGCCGCCGCTGACGATCACGTCGCTGCGCCGCTGGAGCAGCCACAAATCCCCATCCTCGTCCAGATAGCCGATGTCGCCTGTGTGGAGCCAGCCATCCCGCAGGGTGCGGGCCGTGGCTTCCGGATCCTGGTAGTAGCCTGCCATGACGGTGGGGCCCTGCACCCGGATCTCCCCTGCTTCGCCAGGGGGCAGCACCTTCCCCCCCTCGTCCACCACCTGGACCGTGATGAACATCAGGGGACGGCCCACGGAGCCAGGTTTGTGCCGGCTTTCCTGGGGGCGCTGGGTGGCCACCTGGGAAGCGGCCTCGGTCAGGCCGTAGGTGGTGGCCACGGGGATCCCTTCGTCCCGGCAGTGGGTCAGCAGCTCGGCCGACGCCGCCGCGCCGCCTAACAGAATCAGGCGCAGGGACGCAGGGAACCCTCCCCGGGGGCCTCCCCCGCCCGACCCGGTGAGCAGCCGGTGCAACATGGTGGGGACCAGGGAAGTCAGGGTGACGCCATCGGCTTTCAGGCTGGCCCGGAAGGCGTCCACGTCGAAGTGGGCATGCAACACCAGGGGGATGCCGTACAGGCAGCAGCGGAAGACCACCGCCAGGCCGCCCACGTGGTAGAGGGGCAGGCAGCTCAGCCAGCGATCGTCCTCCCGGAGGCCCAGACGATAGAGGGAGGCTGTGGCGCTCCAGAAGTGGTTCCCGAAGGTGAGCATGGCGCCCGTGGGCCGGCCGCTGGTGCCAGAGGTGAAGACGATGGCCTGGATCTGCTCCAACGGGGTGCCCTGGCGCCAGGGCGCCTCCCCGGCCGGCGCGGTCTGTGCCAGCAGGGTATGGGCATCCAGCCGGCGGCAGCCAGGGGGCGCGGCGGCCGCGGCCACAGCTTCTGTCTGGCTTTCGGACACCAGAAAATCGGCCCCGGTCAAGGCCAGTGGCCAGGCCAGCTCTTGGGCGACCAGGCGGGGGTTGAGGGGAACCAGCACAGCCCCCAGCCGGGCCAGCCCATGGATCAGGGCCACGTAGGCAGGGCTGTTGGACAGGAGGGCCGCCACCCGGGTACCCGGCCGGACGCCTGCCTGCCAGAGGGACGCGGCCAGGCCTTCCACCTGTTGGTCCAATTCGCCGTAGCGGATGACCTTCCCTCGAAAATACAGGGCTGGCCGCTCCGGCGTGACCGCTGCCCGGCTGCGGAGCCAGTCGACGGGCTGGCGGGGTGGGAGATTGGAGGATTGGGCGATTGGGGAGTGGGTCATGGCATCACCAAATAACCGGGCCACCACCCAATAACCGAGTCATCGAATAGCCGAACTCCCTGCAACAGCCGACATCTGCACCTTCCGGCCTACGGCCAGCGGGGGAATTTTTCGAACTCGGGCCGTCGTTTCTCCACGAACGCGTCCCGGCCTTCCCGGGCTTCATCGGTCATGTAGGCCAGGCGGGTGGTCTCCCCGGCGAAGATCTGTTGGCCCACCAGGCCGTCGTCGATGAGGTTGAAGGCGTATTTGAGCATCTTGATGGCCGTGGGGCTCTTGCTGTTGATGGTTTTGGCCCATTCGCAGGCCACCTTTTCCAGCTCGTCGTGGGGCACCACCGCGTTGACCATGCCCATCTGGAATGCCTCTTCGGCTGAGTAGACCTTGCCCAGGAAGAAGAGCTCCCGGGCCCGCTTTTGGCCTACCTGGCGGGCCAGATAGGCGGAGCCGTACCCCGCGTCGAAGCTGGCCACGTCCGGGTCTGTCTGCTTGAACTTGGCATGTTCCTTGCTGGCCAGGGTCAGGTCGCAGACCACGTGGAGGCTGTGGCCGCCGCCCACCGCCCAGCCGGGCACCACGGCCATGACCACCTTGGGCATGAAGCGGATGATGCGCTGCAGCTCCAGGACGTTTAACCGGGCCAGCCCGGTGTCATCCACGTAGCCGGCGTGGCCCCGCACCCGCTGGTCGCCGCCCGAGCAGAAGGCGTAGACGCCGTCCTTGGGCGAAGGGCCGTTGCCCGTCAGCAACACCGTACCGATGGAGCCATCCATCCAGGCATCCCGGAAGGCCTCGATCATCTGGTCGATGGTCTGGGGGCGGAAGGCGTTGCGCACCTCGGGCCGGTTGAAGGCGATGCGCGCGATGCCTTCTCCCTTGTGGTAGGTGATGTCACTGTATGCCTTCACCTGCTGCCAGGCGATGCCGCTGGAGGCCAGCAGTTTTTCCAGGTTTTGGGCCGCAATTTCGGCCAGTTGTTCGTTCGTCTGGGGTTCGCCCATGGTGCTCCCATGCTCCTTATCTTCAAACTGTCTCTTTCAGGCTACTGCATCCATGTATCCCGTCGTATCCCGTGGTTGGTGATTCATTTCAGGCGGCCTTCAACCTGCAAACCGACCTTCGCCACCTGCTGTAGAATGGCCTGACCCACCGCCAGGTCCTGGGCGCTGTCACAGGGCACTTCGATCAGGGTGGGGCGTTCTTCAGCCAGGCAGGCACTCACCTGGGCGCCCACTGCCGGCCCGGGCGCGACCTGCCGGTATGCCAGCCCATACAACTGGGCCACCAGATCGAAGCGTAGGTCGTGGGGCGTCAGGAAGAGGCGGGTGAAACTGGGCTCGAAGCGGACCACCGGCAGCCGGCGGAAGATGCCGCCGCCCCGGTTGTTCAGCAGGACCACGCAGAAGCGCCCCAGGCCAAACTGGCCCAGGGCCAGCAGCCCGTTCATGTCGTGGTAGAAAGAGATGTCGCCGGTGAGCAGCACTGTGGGCCGGTTGGGATCGGCTGCAGCGATGCCCAGCGCGGTGGATGTGATGCCGTCGATGCCGCTGGCGCCCCGGTTGACGAACACCTGCAGGGGCTTCGGCTGGGGCAGCCCATACCGGTCCACGTGGCGGATGGGCAGGCTGTTGCCCACGAAGAGGTTCGCCCCGGCGGGCAACCCCTCCATGGCAGCTGCCACAGCCGCCCCTTCAAAACCGCCCCGCTCCACCGCCTCGGCCAGCACCTGGCCGGCCGCGTGGCTGCCCGCCAGCCAGGCCTGGGCCCAGCTCCCCAGTCCGCGCGGGGACAGCGCTCCCACCAGCCTGCGACAGGTGAGGGTCGGATCTGCCTGCAGGAAGGAGTGCACCAGGTGGCTGTCGTCGGCCCAGACGCCGCTGGCCCGGATGTGGACGGTGGGCGCGGCCACCCGTTCCAGGTAGGCGTTCAGCGCAGCGGAGGTGGGCACCGCGCCCAGGCGAAGCACCAGCTGGGGCGGCGGCCAGGGCACATCTCCCGCGGCCAGCAGGGCGTCATACGCGCCCACCAGGGGCGCGCCGGCCACGTGGGGGCCAAAGCGGAGCCCCGAGGCCGGGTCGGCCAGGATGGGATAGCCGCTGGCCCGGGCCAGGGCCGTCACCGCGTCGGCGAAGTCCGGGCCGGCGGCGGCTGCCCGGCGAGGGCCGCACACGATGAGGCCTCGCTCCGCGCCGGTGATGGCCTCTGCCAGGCGCTGCACCTGGGCTGGCGTGGGATGGATCTCCCCCCGCGCCACCGTCAGGTTACCGGGCGGTTCGGCAAATAGGGTCGCCACCTGCTCTTCAACCGCCTGGAACTCGGCTGGGGAAGCAGGCTCCAGGGGCTTGCGGAAAGGAAAGTTGAGGTGAACCGGCCCGGCACGCAGCCCGGCCGCGCAGGCATAGGCCCGGGCTGCCAGGGTACGCAGGTTGCGCAGGGCTACTGCCGGCGGATCGACCTCGGGCAGGGCCACATCCACCGCCCACAGCACGTGGTCGCCGTACATCTTCACCTGGTCGATGGTCTGGTTGGCACCGCTTTCCCGCAACTCGTGGGGGCGGTCCGCCGTGAGCACCAGGAGCGGAATCTGGGCCTGGTACGCCTCCACCACCGCAGGATGGAACTCGGCGGCGGCCGTGCCGGAGGTGCAGACCAGGGCCACAGGGCGTCCGGTGGCCTGGGCCAGGCCCAGCGCGAAGAAAGCAGCGCTCCGTTCGTCCAGGTGGAGGTAGACCTGGACGGCGGGGTGGCGGTCAAAGGCCAGGGTCAAGGGGGTGGAGCGGGAGCCGGGCGCGATACAAGCGGCTTCCAGGCCGCACTGGGCCAGCTGCTCCACCACAATCCCGGCCCAGAGGGCATTGGGGTTCACGGCTGTCGTCAACGTTACTTCGCTCCTCTTCAATCACGAAGCCTCGGGCCGATGATTTCAATCATCGGCTGGCACACCCCAAGTGCGTTGAAACGCACTCCATGGGGCGGATGGCACCTGGCTTGAATCCGTTTTGTCACTGTTCATCCCCCATCCCCCTAACCCTTCCAAACCCCCAACGCCTCCAGCACCGGGCGAAACTTCCAGCCCGTCTCCTCCCATTCCCGTTCCGGGCGGGACGCGGCCACGATGCCTGCGCCGGCGTAGAGCCAGGCCCGCCGTCGTTGGACCACGGCCGAGCGGATGGCCACGCTGAAGGCGCCATCCAGGTTGTGGTCGATCCAGCCCACCGGCCCCGCATACCAGCCCCGGGGCGTCTGCTCGTATTCCTGAATGAAGGCCAGGGCCGCGTCCCGGGGCCAGCCACCCAGGGCCGGCGTGGGGTGGAGGAGCTCTACCAGGGGCAGAACGCCCTCCGGCCTGCGCAGTTCCGCCTGGATGGGCGTGAAGAGGTGCTGAATGTTGCTCAGCCGCATGACCCCGGGCGTGGCAGGCACGGTCAGGGTTGTGGTCAGGGAGGCGAGCCGCTCCTGGATGGCCTGGACCACCAGGGCATGCTCGTGGCGGTCCTTGGCCGAAGCCAGCAGTTCGGCGGCCAGGGCCTCATCCTCCTGGGGAGTTGCCCCCCGGGGCGCGGAACCGGCCAGCCCCATGGTCTGGAGCCGGCTCCCCTGGACGGCCACCAGGAGCTCCGGTGGCGCGCCGAAAAAAGCCTGGTGGGGCCGGGGTTCCACCAAGAAGGTGTAACACCCGGGGTAGCGTTGGTCCAGGTGGAAGAGGGCCGCGTCGATGTCCAGGTGGGTGGGGCTGCGCACCTGGCAGATTCGGGCCAGCACCACCTTGTCCATCCGACCGGTGGCAAAGTGGCGCAGGGCCTCCTCGATCATGGCGACCCAGGCGGAATAGCCCAGGGGATAGTCCACCTCCGCCTGGGGGGTCGAAGGCAGTGCGGGGGTGACCTTCGGCAGGCTGCGCAGCAGGCGATAGCGGGCGGCCAGGGCTTCCTGCAGGGCCTGCCGGCGCGCCCGGGCCGATTCCCCCGGCGCCAGCAGGGCGTTGATGGTGAGCCAGCTCTCTCCGCGGCAGGTGACCAACTGGTAGTGGGGCAGGATGAAATGGGCCGGGTGAAAGGCAGCCCAGGTGAAATCCGGCACGAAGTCCTGGCGAAAGGCGAAGCCGCCAAAGAGGCGGGGCGCGGCCAGGGATGGCCCCTCGTCCATGGCCAGGGCCTGGGTGAAGAGGGTACGGGCCTGGCGCTGGATCTGGCGGAAGCGGCCCTCCCCCCAGCCCATCAGGCTGAGGGCGACCCCCACCCCCGCGAACTGGATCCCCTGGCTGCCGTCCCGCCAGTAGAAGCGGGGCTGCTGCTCTCCGTGGCGCAGAAAGGTGTAGATGTCGATGCCTTCGGCCGGGCAACAGGCGCTGATCAGCCGACCCTGGAAGTCCGGCCGATATTCTACGCCTGGGGAGGGTAAATCCGCCTGGGGCAGGCGGGATGGATGCAGGGCCATGGCTACTCCTTCGCCCCGTCCTCTGGCTGGTAGCCGATGCTGCGCAGGAGCAGGGGCGGCAGGGTGCGGACGATGCGTTCTGGCGCCGGTTCGCCGGTCTGGAGCCAGCGGATGACCAGGTTGTAGATGGCGCCCATCCACGCGTGGGCGGTCACTTCCGTGTCCACGGGCTGGATCTGGCCCAGATCAATGGCCTCCTGGAGGTATTGCTCGATCAGGCCGGCAAAGCGTTCGTGGACCTCGGCCCGCTTTTCTTCGAATACGGCACCCAGGCCCACAGCCTGGATGAGCAAGATCTTGGCCGGCCAGCGGTAGCGGCCGAAGGTCTGAAGGCAGGCCTCGATGGCCGCGCGTACCCGCTCCATCCCCTGTTCCCGCTGGCTGATGGCCTCGATGATGTGTCGCTCCAGGGAGTCGGCGAACTGGTCGATGAGGGCCAGGAAGATCTGCTCCTTGCTGGCGAAGTGGAAAAAGATAGAACCCTCGGACGTGTTGGCCCGGGCGGCCACTTCGTCCAGCTGGGTGTCCCGGTATCCCTTGTGGGCGAAGATGTCCAGGGCCGCGTTCAGGATGCGCTCCCGGGCCTGTTGGAACGGGCTTTTGTCCTTGTCGGTCATTGTGTGTTCTTCCATCGATTGAGCGTCGTCTATCCCTGCCGTCGCCCATGGCACGCTTCACCTTGCTGGGCCAAGGCAGATGGGATGGACCCTGGCCCGGCACTCCCCATTGTAACACGGTCCTAAAGCCTGGGACGAAGCAAAGGGGGGCGGGAAAAATAGGGAACCGACCTGGCGCACCGGGCCAGCGTCCACGGGCCTTTCTGCGCCGGAGCGGGACATGAAGACATGAAAATTTGTGGAAAGCAAGAACTGGCCTGATAATGGCGCCATCCGTTTACATAGATAGGGTTGGAGGAGGACCATGGGCAACTCTGCAGCGACCCGTCTATTGCTGAGCCTCGTCCTGGTGGTCGTCGGGATCGCCGCGCTGGTGGGGCTGGGCAACCAGTGGCGTTCCCAGGCAACTGGAGGAGCCGGAAGTCCGTTAGCCCTGCCCGTGGGGAGCGCCTCAAGCGGTTCAATCAGCCCACTGGAACCGGCCAGCCCTCTCCCCGGCTCGCCGCTATCGCCGTTGCCGGCCGTGGACAGCCCCCTGCCGACTCCAACTGCGGTGATCTCCGGCGGGGGGACGCCCGTCTACAGCTATCGGGTGGTGAATGTCTATCCCCACGATCCCAACGCCTTTACCCAGGGGCTGGCCTTTTTCGATGGCTTCCTGTACGAGGGAACCGGGTTGCGGGGGCAGTCCAGCCTGCGTAAGGTGGAGTTGGAGAGCGGCCGGGTACTCCAGCAGGTGGATCTGCCTGACCAATATTTCGGGGAAGGGATTGCCCTTTGGGAGGACCGGATCTTCCAGCTCACCTGGCAGGCTCGGGTGGGCTTTATGTACGATCGGGAGCGTTTTTCCCTGCTGGGGGAATTTGCCTATGCCACGGAAGGGTGGGGACTCACCCAGGACGGCACCCACCTGATCATGAGCGACGGCACGGCCTACCTCTATTTCCTGGATCCCACCACCCTGGCGGTGGTGCGGCAGGTAGAGGTCCGCGATGGGGCGCAGCCTGTGATTCGCCTGAATGAGCTGGAATATGTGGAGGGAGAGATCTACGCCAACATCTGGCAGACAGATCGGATTGCCCGCATCGATCCGGCCGATGGCCAGGTGGTGGCCTGGGTGGACCTGGCCGGCCTGCTCCCTCCGGCGGATCGTGGCCAGCCGGTGGATGTCCTTAACGGCATCGCCTACGATCCGGCGGGCAGGCGCCTGTTTGTGACCGGCAAGCTGTGGCCCAAGCTATTCGAGATCGAACTGATTCCGCCCCGGTAAGCCCCTTCTGCTGCAGGCCCACAGCAGCTCCGCCATTTGGGTAGGGCTTCACGGCGCGGACGGGTTTTGGGTGACCAGGGCCAGGATATCCTCCACCAGGGTCGCCCGGGTTGGCCCGTCGACCTCGGCCAACAGGCACTCCCGGGCATGGCTCTGGACGAAGTGGCCGGTGGCGTTCTGGACGGCCGCCCGGATGGCGTTCAGCTGCTGCACGATCTCCCGGCAGTCCCGATCGTCGTCCAGCATCTTTTGCACACCCCGCACCTGTCCCTCGATCCGGCGCAGCCGGACGCGCAACTCTTCGCGAGTCATTTCGGAGCGAATTTTCATGGAAAACTCCATTCTTTGAAAGCAAACGGACCGTTTGCTTAACAGCTCGCGCCCGCTCAGGTGAAGGGGCTGGTGCGAGGAGGGGTGGCTGTCCTGCCTGTGTTGCCCCCACCCACGGCAAAGGTGGACAGGCGGCGCTGGGTCTGCTTGCTGCCACAGGTGGGGCAGACCTGGGGTTCATCTGCCCGGGACATGGAGAGCAGCTTCTCAAAGGGCCGCTGACACTCCTGGCAGATGAATTCGTACATGGGCATGGCGTCTTCTCCTGTGATGGTTTCGATATTCGAACCTGAATACTATAGAGGAGTATAGTATGGCGGTGGCCTGCCTGTCAAAAACAGGTGGACGCAGGGGCTGTCTCTACGAGAATTGGTGCCCCGCCGTAGGCGCAGCTCGTAGCTGTGCTTCGGCGCCATGCCTTCACCTGCCTGGATTCGACGGGGCCGTGCGGCCGGAGACCGAACCCACGGCAAAGGCCGTCACCCGAGCGGATTGGAGACCGCAGGAACGTAGGGCGGGTCTCTGGCCCGCCGGAGATAGCCGGATCGATGGGGTCCTGGTGACAGCGGGCGGGCACGGCGGCCCGCTCCTACAGGAGATGATCGCCTTTTCGTAGGCGCAGCTCGTAACTGCGCATCGGCTGACTCCAAAGTGACCAAAGTCCCGGTACAGGAAGGTAGCCTGTGGTAGAGTCTATCCTGTGGACGCGCAAAGAATATCCTGAAGTCGATGTGGAGCGTGGACAATGGCGTGGCTCGATGTCAATACCGAAACGGAGAAAGGGCCGCTACATCCTTACGGGGCTGTGGCTATGTTTGCCCTGGCCCTGGCAGCCAGCACCGGTGTGCTGTTGCGCTTTGGCCTCTACCAGGGGATGCCCGCCTGGGCTCAAAATTACGTGGCCGTCCGCCACGCCCACAGCCATCTGATGTATTTCGGCTGGGTCACCCTGAGTCTGATGGCGCTGATCTGGCGGGCATTGCCAGCTCTGACGGGCCGCCCACTTCCCCGCGCGGTCGCCCCCCAGATGGCCGCCAGCGCTGCGCTGGCCCTACTCAGCTTTCCGGCCTTCTGGGTGAACGGCTACGGCCTGACCCAAATCGGCCGGGCTGAGCTGCCCCTGGGCGCAATGGTGGCCGGCCTGAATGGTGTGGGCTGGTTCCTCTTCGTCTGGCTGTATGGGCGGGCGACCTGGCAGCTTCCTACGCGGCCGCTCCCCATCCAACTTTGGGATTGGGCCCTGGTGCTGCTCTTGCTGGCCTCGTTGGGCGCCGCGGGGTTGGCCGCCATGCCGGCATGGCCGTCCGCGGCGGCCACGCTTCAGCCCTATTTTCTGCACCTGTTTCTGGACCTGTTTGCCGTGGGCTGGTTCAACCTGGCCTTGCTGGGCCTGCTGTGGGCCGAGTTGAGCCGCCGCGGTTGCGCCCTTCCCCGCTGGCTGCCCACCCAGAGCCTGGCCATCGCGGTGACGCCCACCTTTGTCTTGGGTGTGCCCCCATCCCTGGTGCCCGATGGGGCCTTCTGGACCGGTGCCCTGGCCAATCTAGTGGCAGCCTTTTTCCTGGCCTGGCATGGGCGCTGGCTCTGGCAGTATCGCCGGGCGCTACCATGGCTCGCCCGTTTTGGCCTGATCTTTCTGGCCGTTCACGGCCTCAGCGCCCTGGCCGTGCTCTGGCCCGGCTTCTGGGCCTGGAGCGCGGGCACCCAGCTGCGCATCTTCTTCCTCCACAATCTCCTCCTGGGCTGGGTGAGCAGCGCGCTGTTGGGCCTGTGGGCAGACCCACAGCCGGAGCAGGCCTGGTGGCCGGAGCGGGGGATCTACCTCCTGTGGGCGGGCGGCGTCAGCCTCATGTTGGTGGCGTTGCTGGGGCTTGGCTTCGTGGCGTGGACCGGCATTACCGCGGGGAGCTGGCTGCGTCTGGCGGCGTGGGGGAGTGTCCCGGTGGCCCTGGCTGCGTGGGGGACTCTGGGGCTAGGACAGATTTCTGCGGCTAAGATTCCGTTTCAACATGACGTAAGACGGCTTCGGCAAAGGCTATGAAGTCATCCAGACGCCGCTGGAACACGCCATAGACCGCGGCGTCGTCCAGCTTTGCATATTCGTGTACGAGGATATTGCGGAAGCCTGCCATCCGCTGAAAGACGTCTAATCTTTCCGCTGGCAAGATGCCAGCCTCGGTCAACACGGCGAAGACGTCTCTGTTGTCCTCTGGCTGCCGCAGGCCCATCGCCGAAATCAGGCGATTGCCAATATCCAGACAGGCTTCCAGCGCCGTATGGAGCGTGCGCTCGATGAACTTGCGTTTGAACTTGTCCTGTTGGTAGATCTCAAAGGTGACCTCGTCTTGCAAAGCACGTAGTTCGTTGACATAGCTGAGTAGTCGCTGCACCCGTTCGACGATGACACCGTTAAGCTGGTCGGCCAAGTTTCCCCTCCCGCGCTGCCTTCAACAGCGCTTCCCGGTGCTGGCGCAGACGGGGCAGGAAGTCGAAATAGAGTGCACGGGCGCGGGCTTCGTACTCCACCTGGGTCGCTTTATCGGCCGCGTATAGGAGACGCCCCTCCTTCAAAACCTGCCCCTGCAGCAGCAGGGAAGCGCGATTCAAGAGGACCACGTCCACCGGCCCCCGTACGATCTCCTCTGCACGTGCTGTGAGATCCAGACGACGTTCCAATAATTCGAATGGCGTGCGATCCCGTTCATCCAACAGGATGGCGATGTCCAGGTCACTCTGCAGGCGTGCCTGTTGGCGAGCATGGGATCCGAATAGATAAACGAGGCGGACATCCGCCTGACCCTGGAAGTAGGCCACCAGTGCTTGCAGACGATCTTCTGTCTCACCCATGATCACCGTCCTTTGTGGACGCCCCTCTCCTTGCGTTACACAGTCAGTATACTGCACCCGGTGCCTCCCTTCAAGGCCGGCCCAGGGGCAGGGTGCGTCCCCGATTGTTGGTCAGTCGGTGCGGTTTCCTGCCGCGCGGAGGCCGTCCCGTATGGAAACGGGACCTACGGCCTCGAGGGCGCCAGAGGGCCAGGCTGCGGCAATCCATCCTGAGTTCCAAGGGGCGGCATTTCATCCACCCGGCGGCTTGATCCGGGGCCAGGCGTGCCAGGTGAAAGCCAGGGCGGATCCGGCCTCTGCTGTGCGGCCGGCCAGGGTCAACCAGGGGAGCTGGGGTAGGAAGGGAGCCAGCCCCACCAGCCATACGCCCACGTTCAGCAGCACAAAGGACAGCCATGCTGGCCGGATATTTCCCCGGGATGTCTGAAAGCGGGGCAAGATCCAGAAGGCCACGCCCAGGGCCAGCTGGACGGTCCAGCCCAGCAGGAGAAATTCGATGTGGGCGGGCAGCAGGAGCCAGAGCAGGGGGTGGAGGGGGAGCCCCTTGTTCCAGAGGAGCAGGGCCCCAAGGGTGAAGCCCAGGGCCAGGTGGACCAGGGCGGCACGGATGAACCAGCAGCTCAGCCGGGGCATCTCACTTCTCCTTGACCCGGGGCCAGGTGTTGACCACAAAGGCCATGCCCCCCAGCCACTGGAGCGCAGCAGAAAGGGCCAGGAACATTCCCCAGGTGGAACCTGGCGCCAGCACGGCGGCCGGCTCGGCCACCATGCGCAGGAGCAGCCCCGCGTTCAGCAGCCCGTAGGCTCCCCAGCTCAGCCAGTCGTGGCCCCGGGGCTTCTCTCGAGAGTACTTGGGGAACATCCAATAGGCCACCCCGATGATGAGCTGGGTGACCCAGCCGACCATGAAGAGGTGAAAATAGACCGGATTCAACAGCCCCACGAAGGCAGGCAGGGGCACGTGGCCGTTGGCCGCCAGGGCCAGGCCCGTGGCCAGCGCCACCACGAAGTAGGCCAGGGCAGTCTTGACAAAGAGGCGGGTGATGGGCGGCATGGACGCTTCACAGCTTTGATGGGTCCGGTTGTCGACGCATTAATGCCGATGATAGCCGGCGCAGCCCATTTGTGCAAACGGGCAACGTGGAGAGGGTGTTACCCAGAAAGAGGAGCACGACCAGCACGTTGAGTAGGCCGCCCCACTGGCGGCCCGGCCACCAGAGGAGCAGATCGCCGGCGACGCGCAGCGCCAGGCTGAGGTGGAGCAGCACCAGATGGACGTAGAAGCGGGGACGATACTGCACCGGCAGCCCCAGCACCGCAGGCAAAATGATGGGCGCGTGGCCAAAGATCATGGTGAAGACGTAGCCCAGGAAAAGGGCATGGAGCCAGGCGTCGTAGGGAGGGCCGGCGTTCACGCCGCCGTAGGCCAGGGCCAGCCCCCCAGCCACCCCCAACCACACGTAGCCCGAGAGGAGGCAAAGGGCGATGAAGCGGGCCTGTCCCCCCGCACCCAGGCGTCGCCGCGCGATGTCAAAGCGCCACAGCCACAGGGCCAGCAACACCATCCCCAGGCCGGCCAGTCGCACGCCCAGGTCGGCCTGGGCCAGGGCCACGGCGCTGCCCCCCACCATCAAAGCCACCGTGACCACAAAGGCCACCTGGGCGCCCACCGGCGGGCGCAACAGCCGGCTGAGCTCCAGCCGCTCCCCCGCGATGGTCAGAATCAGGAAATTGGCCCACCAGAGCACCACCCCATAGATGGGCCAACCGGCCAGCCAGAGCAGGTTCCCCACCAGCCAGGACGCCGCCCCCGCGGCCAGGGTCCAGGTGAAGGTGGCCGGATGCATGCGGACGATGGTTCCCATCAGGGCCAGGAGGAGTGCGCTGCACAGGCTGATAAACAGGGGACCTGGCCAGCCGGGAAGCCCCAGGGCCAGGAGCAGCGCACCCAGACCGGCGGCCACGGGCGCGCCATAGCCCCAGGGCCGTCCCAGGGCAACGGCCCGCTCCAGGCTGATCAGCGCGCCCAAAAAGCCTCCCACCATCAGCGGGCCGTGGGCCATGGGCAGGGTCGGCCGCAGGGGCGGCAGGGGCCAGCCCAGGCGGATCAACCCACTCCACAGGGCCAGCAGCAGCGCACCCCCGGCCAGGATGCCCGGCAGCAGCGCCCGGGTCGACGGCCTGCCGGGATGGTGGATCTCAGGCGGCCGGGTCATTGGGGCCCTCCTTCTCCGGGCGGAACATCACCAGCAGCAGGGTCAGCGGTGCCTCGCCCGCCCGGACGCTGTGGGGCAGGCCGGGGGGCATGTGGACCCAGGTGCCGGGCCGTGCTTCTACCTCCTCTTCTCCCAGGGTGAGGGTGGCCGTCCCCGCCAGCACCTGAAGCAGCGCAGCCATGGAGGAGGTATGCTCCGACAGCTCCTGGCCGGGGGCAAAGCCGAAGAGGACGGCCCGCATCTGGCGATCTTTGTACGGGGTGCGGCTGACGATGGTGTCTGCCGTGAGGGGCGGCAGCGCCTCCATCAGGTTCTGGATCAGGGTAAAGGGCACGATCGACTGTGCCGGCTTTGTCGGATTGGGCTGCATGGCTTTTCCCTTTCTTGCGGCCTTATCCTGCTGCCTTCAACTATCGCCTTCTCCCGAGCTCACAGCCAGCGGGTCAGGCGGCCCCGAAGGGCCCGGACCACCAGCCGCCCCAGGTGTCGGGGGAACAGGCGTTCCTGATGGGTCACCCGGAGTACCCATGGCCGCTCTGTGTCGTTGTGCAGGCCGTGGGGGGTGCCCGCCGGCACGAACAGGCATTTGCCCGGGCCGCCCCGGCACACGAGCCCGCCGACCTCCATGGTGCCGCTGCCTTCCACCACGTCCAGCAGTTCGTGGCGACCCGGGTGGCTGTGGCGGCCGATGCCCTGGCCCGGGGGAATGACCAGGAGCTCGGCATGCAGCTCTTCGTGCTGAAAAAGGGGCACCTGTTGAATCTCCTGACTGCGCAAGTTCTTGTAGCTGTGGATGTTTAACTGTCCGACGTCTGTCATGGGAGATGCCTTTCCGGCCACGCTACCGGTGGATGGTGCGAATGTAGGCGATGATGTCCATCAACTGCTCGTCGGTCAGGGCCGGGTTGCCCCCTTTGGGCGGCATCAGCACGCCGGTGGTGTTCAGCGGATCGTCCGGGGCGCGGCCCTTCTTGATGAAGTCCAGTAGCTCCGCGTCGGACAGGCTGGCGATGAACTCGCTCTGGGTCATGTCTTTGCCCAGCCCCTGGACGCCCTCGCCAGCCGGGCCGTGGCAGGCGGCACAGGTCTGGACGAAGAGTTCCTTTCCTTTGGCCGGGTCGCCCTGGGGCACCGGCTCCGGGGTGGCGGTGGGGGGAACGGGCGTCGCGGTGGGCTCGGCGCGGCCGCCACCACAGGCTGTCAACGTCAGGGTCGTCAACCACAGGGCCATGAAAACCAGGATCCACTTGCGCATAGTCACTTCTCTTTCTGTCCGTCTTGTTGGGTGTGAACGGGATGATCGCTGCCCTGCATCTCCCCGTGGGCCGAGTCTGGAGTCAGCTCCTCCCAGGTGAGCACCGTCCCGCCCCGTTCCGTCGCCAGGGCCTGGGCCGCCGCCGGGTCGGCGAAGGCAGCCAGACCGTGACCCATGGGGGTGTGCAGGGCACTGCTTCGGACGTAGATGGCCTGGGTCGCGTCCAGCCATTCCTGGCTGTGGTAGTCGTGGACATACCAGGCCACAACTGCGTGTTCCGGGTGCCGGGCCGCATGGGCCAGCATGTCGCCGATGTCGTCGAAGGCCAGGCTTTGGTAGCGGCCGGGCCCGATCTCATAGGCGTAGCCCGCTGCGAAGCGGGGATCGCTGATGATCATCTGGCACTCCTGGCAGATGTCTTCACCGTAGCGGATCTCGGGCGGCGCCGGCTCGGCGGAGCCCCGGGCACAGCCGGCCAGCAGCCAGCCCGACATCAGGGCCAGGAAGAGCAGGAAGATTTGACCTCTTGGGCGCATCCTTTGGCCTCCTTTTCCCTACAGATCCCCCTTGCGGGCAAAGCAGAAGTACGCGGCCAGGGCCGGCACCACTGTCCACCCGGCCAGGACGCCCAGCAACATCCAGAAGAGGGCCTGGCCGTAGCGTTGCATGGCAAAGATCCCTGCCGGCCCCAGGATGTCCAGGGTGGCCTGGATGTTGAGAATTGCGGCCAGCTTGAAGACCTGCAGCGGATTGGTCAGGGAGAGCCAGAAGAGCCCCTCCGCCGGCATGCGCAAGATCAGCGCGGTGCCCATCATGCCCAGGTCGCCCAGGAAAACAAAGAGGAGCCAGAGGAAGAGCCCCACGCCCACGGCCACCGAGGACCGCCGGCTCAAGGCCGAGGTGAGCAGGCCCACGCCCAGCATGGCCAGGCTGAGCAGGAAGGCCAGGAGCACCAGATGGATGTAGCTTCGGGGATCGGAGGCAGCCACGCCGCCCAGGGCCAGCAGGGCGCCGGCCACGCCGAAGCCCAAGGCCAGGGAGGTCAACAGGCTCAGGGTGAGGCCCAGATATTTGCCCAGGAAAATCTCCAACCGGCTCAGGGGCTGGGCCAGCAGGTAGGCCAGGGTGCTCCGTTCCTGTTCCCCGGCCAGGCTTTGGGCGCCCACGGTCAGGGCCATCAGGGGCACCATGAGCAGGACCAGGTTGATCAGGCTGGCCGCGGTGCGGCCAAAACCGGCGAACCCCACCAGCCCCGCCCCGGCCATGGCCAGGTAGGAGAAGGCCAGGGAAAGTAGGGTGAAGGCCAAGGTATAGAGGACGAACCAGCGGTTGCGCAGGGCGTCCCACAGCTCCTTTTGGGCCAGGGTCCAGATGGGCTGGACGCGCATTATTCACCTCCGAATCAATCTCGCTAATCAATCTCAAAGTCGATGACCGGGATGTGGGCCCGGCTGAGGGTGTGGATGGGTCGGGCCTTCTCCCCCGGCGAGACCGCCACCAGCAGGCCGGTGCCGTTGCGTCGGGCCTGGAAGCCGTCCGCCTGGAGGAGGGCCAGGGCCTCATCCAGCACATGGCCAGGCATGCGCAGCTTGATCTGGACCTGCAGGCCCAGGCGCCGGGCGAGCTGGTCGCCCGGGCAGACAAACTGCAGGCGCCCCGCCTCCATCACCGCGACCTGATCGGCCAGTTCTTCCACCTCCTCCAGCCGGTGGGAGGTGAAGAGGATGGTCTTGCCCTCGGCCTTCAGTTGCCCCAGCAGGTGGAGGAAATGGGCGCGGGCGTGGGTGTCCAGGTTGGAGGTGGGCTCGTCCAGCACCAGGATGGGGGGATCTCCCAGCAAGGCCAGGGCCAGGGCCAGCCGCTGGCGCATACCCCCCGACAGAGCGGACACGGCCTTGCCTCCATCCTCCAGCAGGCCTGCCTGGGCCAGGGCCGGCATCACCTGGGCCTCGGGCACCTGCCGCAGCCGGGCAAAGAGGCGGGTCGTGGCCAGCACGGTCAGGTCGTCGTAAAAGGCGCAGCTCTGGGGCACATAACCCACCAGGCGTCGGGCCTGGGACCCCTGCCGTCGCGCGTCCAGGCCGTCGATCCGGATTTCCCCTTCATAGTGCACCAGGCCCAGCAGGCACTTGATGACGGTGGTTTTGCCGGCGCCGTTGGGTCCCCAGAGCGCGGTGGCCTGGCGGGCCGGTATGGTCAGGTTCAGATGGTGGACGGCCGTGAAGCGGCCGAATTTTTTGGTCAGGTCGGTGATGGTCATCATAGAAGCACCTTCCTCTGCCATGGGGCACGGAGCCCCACAGCCAGCAAAGCCAGGGCCAGCGCCACCAGCCCTAGGGCCGTGGCCAGGGCCGCCTTGGGCTGCGGCATGGGCAGGCTGGCCGAAGCCGGCAGGGCGGGCGGCGCCATTAGCGGATATTCGTCCACCAGTTTGGGCCGGGGCTGGAAGAGGGGGAAAGCCCGGGCGGCCAGGTCCAGGGCATCGGTCGCGGGGCTCAGCCGAAACAGGCGCAGCTCCGGCATCTGGGCCATCAGATCCTCGTAGAGGCTTTGGGACTGGTAGGGGATGTCACCGATCCGGTCGCCGTTGGCGTCGAAGCCGGCGTAGTCGCTCCAGTAGTTGCCCATGCCATCCTGCCACCAGGCGTTGCCGCTGAGCTGGCCGCCGCCGTTCACGGCTACCTGTTCGCCGTTGTCCAGAAAAATGTTGCGGGTATAAATATTGTTTCGGGTCAAGGGGAGCAACATCAGCCCCACCTCGTTGTAGGCAAAGAGATTTTCGACCACCGTAACGGTGGTGTTCGGCTCCCGGGGCGAGTTGTCCACGTAGAGGCCGATTCGGTTGGCCACCAGCCGGTTGCCACTCAGGTGGACGTCGTCCATGTCCTTCATGCCCACCCCGTAGCCGCTGGGCCCCCGGTTGTTGTAGAGCACGTTGTCCCGCAGGGTCAGGCCCCGCCCGTACATGAGAAACGCGCCCACGGAATTTTCGGCGAGGAAGTTTCCTTCCACCACTTGATTGTCGCTGAACATGAAGTGGAGGCCGTAACGGCTGGCGTAGACCCGGTTGTGGCGGATGACACTGTCCGGCGCGAACCAGATGACCACGTCCCGACTGCCGACGACCGTGTTGCCTTCCACCAGGCTGTGATCGCTGTACCAGACCCGGATGCCGTCCCCCCGCCGGGCCATGGGCAGATTTTTGGCCTGGATCACGTTGCCGCGGATGATGCCGTGGGATGCCTGCTTCAGGTACACGCCAAAGAGCGCGTCCTCAATGCGGCAGTTCTCCACCGTCAGGTAGGGGGCCAGGCCGGTGACGGCGGCGTCTTCCCGATCCAGGGAGGTGCCGCTGCCCCGGATGACCAGGCCCCGCAGGGTCACGTGGGCCGCGGTCACGGTGATCACGTCGCCCTGTCCATTCCCCTGGATGATCGGCCAGCCCACGCCTTCCAGGGTGACAGGCTTGTCGATGTGTAGGGGCCCCGGGTAGACCCCGGCCGGGATCTGGATGGTGGCGCCCGGCTGGGCCGCGGCCAGGGCGGCCTGCAGGTCGAAGGGTGCGTCTGCCGCAACGGCCATCCCCGGGGTGAAGCCGGCCAGCAGCAGGGCCAGGCCAACGAGCCAACGCATGATGCTCCTCCTCACTCGGCTGATGTCGGCTGGTGTTCCTGGGCCTCCACCAGGGGCTTGTAGGCCCGACGGTGGAACCAGAGGCCGACGAGGATCAATACGGAAGCCGCGGTGGCCATCCACAGGCCCACATCCGGCACGGCCCAGGTGCGGAACTGGGCGATGCGCCCTTCAAAGAGCACCGGTGGCACAAAGGGCTTGACGCTGCTGGACAGGGGCGCCCTGGGGTCCAGGTTCTGGCCGAAATTGGCCATCCAGTACTGGAGGTCGGCCAGGAAGATCAGGGGGAAGAGGAGGGCCGGCAGGGCCAGCAGGGCCGCCCAACGGGTGTGGACGAAGACCGTGGCCAGCAACAGGAGGGCGATGGCGACCACGCCGATGATGGAGATGGAGCGCTCGAAGGTGGCGGCCTCGTTCAGGGGGCGCATGCCGATGTAATGGTTGAGCCCATCGATCTCCCGCACATCCCCCTCCAGCCGGTTGAGGTAGGCCTGGATGGTCAACCCCTGGGGGTACTGGGGCGCGTGGAGGGTCAGCGACCAGTAGGGCATAAAGATGGACGCGATGAGCAGCACCGCTGCGGCCATCATAAAGAGGGTGGGCAGCAGGTACCGGCTGCGATGGGCGTGGAGCTCCTCCGGTGGAATCCGGGGGCCGAGAATCTGTTCAATCCGATCTGCCATCATTGTCCTGCTCCTTTCCGGCGGCCCGGCAGGGGGGGGAGGGGCCATCGTGCCCCTCCACCGGGGTCGGACGTGGCGAATCTGTTCCGACGTTTCAGCCAAAGGTAAGGGCGCTGCTTACTGCGCCCACGGACAGGGCAAGCCCCACGGACAGGGCAAGCCCTGTCCCTACGGCTCCACCAGCAGGTAGCCGGCCATCTCCAGGTGCAGCGCCGAGCAGAACTCGGTGCAGTAGAAGGTGAAGGTGCCGTCCTGGTCCACGTCCAGCTCGAAGGTGGCCGTCTCGCCGGGCTCCAGGCTCAGGCTGACGTTGTGGCCGCCCAACTGGAAGCCATGGGTGGCGTCGTGGGCCGTTTCGATGTTGGTGATGTGCCAGATGACGTGGTCGCCCTTCTTGACCACCACCCGCTCCGGCGTGAAGTGGGAGCGGATCGCGGTCATGAAGACCTCCACCTGGTTGCCGTTGCGCTCGATGCGCTCTTCGCCGGGTTTGGTGGCGAACTCGGACGGCGCCTGGGCCACCGGGTCCCAGCCCACCTCCGGGTAGGTGTTCCAGGCCTGGATTTTGTCGGCCTTGATAATCTGGGCGTAGTGGGGCTCGCCGATGCCCATGGGCATGTCGTAGATGACCTGCATGGCATCGCCGCTGATGTCGATGAGCTGCTCGTTCTGGGGCAGCAGCGGTCCCACGGGGGCGAAGCGGTCCACCGCCCACTTGTTGAGGGCCACCACGTAGAGCCCATCCGGGCTGACGGTGTCACCCTCCGCTGCGGTGATGTGGCCGATGTTGTACTGCACGGGCAGCTTTTCCACCAGCTGGTAGGCATCGGGATCCTCGCCGCCCAGCTTCCACTTGGCCACCGCGCTGTCCAGGAAGAGGCTGGTGTAGGCGAAGCCCTTGTCGTCGTAGACGGTGTGCAGGGGGCCCAGGCCCAGCTCCACCTGGGCATGGCGGACGGCGTCGTAGTCCAGCACCGGGATGCCGAACTCATCCAGCTCCCAGTTCTGGTCGGCGATGGCCTGCTGGATCTTGGCGAAGGAGTAGACGGTTACGTGGGGATCCAGCTTGCCCGAGACCACGATGTACTTGCCGTCGGGGGTGACATCGGCACCATGGGGGCTCTTGGGCTCCGGCGCCAGGTAGAGGATCCCCTCTTCCACCGCGGTCTGCATGCGGATGACCTGCATGCCGTTGATGACCTCGGCCTTGCCGGCTGCCACCACCTCTGCCGCTTTCCGCCAGTTGAAGATGTGCAGGTAGTCCATGTCCCGCTGGCTGGCGCCGGCCTCGAAGGGCGGGTTGCCCTCTTCGATGCCGCCGGTGGCCATTTCAGAGTTGAAGGAGTTGCAGAAGGCCCAGCCTTCACTCTCCAGCTTGCCCGCGTCGCACAGGTCCTGCCAGTACGGGGGAACCTCGATGCTGAAGGAATTCTCCACGTCGATACGGCCCTTTTCCCGGTCGAACTTCCAGAGGGTGATCAGGCCCCGGTACTTCTCTTTGTACTCTTCGATGGGCGCGTATTCCCAGCCCAGGGGCGTGGCGTACTGGCTGCCCTGGACCACGTACTCGGTGTTGGGGGTGACGAAGGCGGAGCCGTGGTTGCTGATCAGGTTGGGATCCTTGACGATCTGCTTGGTCTCGAAGTCCCGCAGGTCCACCACGGCGATGCGGGCGTTGGCCTTGTCGTTGATGAAGACGAACTGGCCGTCGTAGTCGCCGCCGGTCTCACTGAGGGCGGGGTGGTGGGTGTCGCCGTAGCGGATGGTGCGCCCCCGGACGTTGCCGGCGTCCAGGATGGCCTCGCTCTCCGAGCCGCCGATGCCGTAACCCTGCCAGGATTCGGGCGTGAAGACGGCGATGTTCTTGAGGATGCGCATGGAGGGGATGCCGATGACGATGAGCTGGCCCGAGTGGCCGCCCGAGGTGAACATCAGGTAGTCGTCCCACTTGCCGCTGGGTACGTAGGTCTTGAGGGCGGCGTTGATGTCCTCGGGTGTCAGGCCCCGCGCGTTGGCGATCTCCATGGCGGAGGTCGGCAGCCCCGCCTCCACGCTGACCGGCTCCGGCGTAGGCTCTGCGCGCCTGCGGCCGCACGCGGCGAAGGTGGCGGCCAGCAGGAGCAAGATCAGGGAGAGATACACAATTCGTTTCATGGTTTTTTGCTCCTGTCTACTGGGTAAGTTGGCTAACGCGGTTTTTTGAAACACCCGAAGTCGGGTGGTTGGGCCAACACGATTAAAAAGGGCAGGGCAATGGCGTTTTCCGGGCACAGATCTTCACAGACCGTGCAATAGGTGCAGGCCTCGGGAAAGCGCAAGTACGCCTTGCCTAGATATTGGTCCAGGGCCTGGGTCGGGCAGACCTCGACGCAGCGGCGGCAGCCGGTGCACAGGTCACGGTCGATTTGGGGGAGCGGATCCTGGGACATGGGTATTCATCCCCTGGCCGGTCTATGGGCTGAGCCTGCTGGAAAAGCGCCTTCGGTTGCGCTGTTAACTATATTTGCAGGGTAACAGAGGGGCTCTGGCGGGGCTGCGACTAAAGTCTCATTGCAGGGGAGATGAGGCTACCAGTGAGGGGTGTGCCCAGAGCAGGGATGGCGCGTGGTATCCAGATGGGTTCGCTACCCCATCGTAGGCCCGGCCTCTCGGCCGGACAAGGGCGCCGGTGGAGATGCATGGCCGTGGGACTCGACCTTGCCCTCTGTCGCGCAAGGATGCGTCACCTACGCACCATGCACGAAAGTCTCATGGCAGGGGGATGCGGCTACATCGCTGTGGGAAGGGGGCGGCCACCTGGCCCGGCGGGAGGAGGGAGCACCAAAACCATCACGCCCCGCTCCGGAGCACTTCCCGGAACGGGGCGTGGAGATGCGGGGGAGAAGAATGATTGTGTGTTTGCGGTGATTCTACCTTTTGGCTGTAGGTCACCTATCCGTGTATCCGTGGCCGGCGACGTTACTCGACGAACACGCAGATGGCGTAGAGAATGGCGTCGAACTGGGCGACCCCGCTGCCCTGGTTGCGGAAGCGGACCTGCCAGCTGCTATCGCTGTCCGGATAGGAGCCTTCCAGCAGGAGCTCCTGGCCGGTCAGGTTCTGATCCGACGGCAGCTGATATCCACCCGCCACCACCTTCTTGCCGCTTGGGCAGTGGATCCGGTCAAAGGCGTAGTTGACGTTGGGCTCCGGCAGAATGTGGAAGCTGCTGGTAATGCTCACGATTTCATAGCCGGACATGCCGGGAGGCCCCTGGGGGCCAGGCTCACCCTGGGGGCCAGGAGGACCTTGGGGACCCGGTTCGCCCTGTGGTCCGGGAGGCCCCTGGGGCCCGGGTTCACCCTGAGGGCCAGGAGGCCCCTGCGGGCCGGGCTCGCCCTGGGGGCCCGG
>FWPU01003120.1_pt1 | contig 42888 bp, 35 predicted proteins | sample 2228361 | NCBI WGS metagenome assembly FWPU01 (sample SAMEA103939777, study PRJEB20133) | metagenome | reverse complement strand
CCCAACTCCAACACCCCCGCCGACGCCGACGGCTACTCATACCCCCACGCCCACGTCTACTCCTACCCCGACCCCGACGCCCACGGAGACGCCCACTCCCACCCCGTCCCCCGTACTGCTGTGGCCTGCGCCCGGCACCCTAGTGGTCCCCTCGCCATTCCCGATGCCGACGCCGGACCCTAATCGGCCGGACATCCCCCCGCCGGTCAACCCTATCCCCGTCGCGGCGGACGCGGTCAACATCGTCGTCCTGGGAAGCGACAAACGGCCCCACTGGGCCGAGTGGCATACCGATGCCATCCATTTCGTCTCCATCCAGCGGAGCCGGGGGGTTGTCACGATTATCTCCATCCCCCGCGACCTCTACGTCTATATCCCCGGCGACGGGATGAACCGCATCAATATGGCCGATTACCACGGGGAGGCCGTTGGGTACCCCGGCGGTGGATTTGCCAACCTGCGGGATACGCTCCTCTACAACCTGGGTCTGCGGGCCGACTACTTCGTCCGCACCGATTTTGACGGACTGATCGGTATTGTGGACGCCCTGGGCGGCGTGGATATCCCCGTCCACTGCCGCCTGAGTGACCACTGGCCCTATAAGGATGAGACCGGCCAGTACCCCATCTTCACCCTGGAGCCGGGTGTCCATCATCTGGACGGTGAACAGGCCCTCTGGTACGCCCGCTCCCGGATGACCACCAGTGTCTTCTCCCGGGACCGCCGTCAACAACAGGTGCTTCAGGCCATCTGGCGCAAAGTTCGGGACGGAGGATGGCTTCCCCAGATTCCCACCCTGTGGAACCAGTTGCAGAGCATGGTGGTGACGGACCTGGACCTGGCCACTGTCCTGGAGATCGCCCGGGTGGCTTTTGTCCTGCAGGACACGAACATCCGTTACTACAACATCGGCGCCCAGCATGTCACCCCCTGGACGACGTCGTGGGGCGGTAATGTATTCCTGCCCCGCTGGGAGGTCATAGAGCCGATGCTGCGGGAGGCGATGGCGCCGCCTCCCGAGGGCCGCCTGACCCGGACTTTTATGCCGGTGGAGGTCTGGAACGGGACGCCCCACGAGGACTGGGACCTGCTGGCGGTGGATCGGCTGGTCCGGGCGGGCTTCCCCGCCCTTCCGGGGCAACCGGACCGGCGGGATTATCCCCATACGATGCTCATCGTCTTCCGGGAACACGCGAAGGGGACGGGAGTGGAGGACCTGAAGCGGATGTTCGGCATTCCGGATGAGCGAGTTTCCTTTGAGCCGAACTGGAACACCGCCTACGGCTTTCGCCTCATCATCGGCGCCGACTACCAGACCTGCTACGAACGGTGAGCCGACGATTGCGATATGCGATATGCGATATACGATACGCGATACGCGATACGCGATACGCGATAAGCGTAATTAAAGGTGGCGGAGACCTGGGCACAGGTGTCGCCTGGCGGCTGGCCCGCTGCGGCTTTCGCGTACTCGTAACGGAAACCGCTCAGCCAACAGTCATCCGGCGCACTGTCGCCTTCGCCTCGGCCGTCTATGAGGGGGCCATCACCGTAGATGGCATCACCGCGCGGCGGGTGGAGGACGAGGCGGGCATCCGGGCCGCCTGGGACGCCGACGAGGTGCCCGTGGTCGTGGACCCGCAAGCGGAGTGGGTGCGGAGACTCTCCCCGCTGGTAGTGGTGGACGCCGTTATGGCCAAGCGCAATACCGGCACCCGCATCACCGATGCCCCCATCGTTGTCGCCCTGGGGCCGGGGTTTGTCGCCGGAGTGGATTGCCACGCCGTCGTGGAGACCAGCCGGGGCCACGATCTGGGGCGGGTTATCCTGGAGGGGAGCGCGGCGCCGGATACCGGCGTTCCCGGCGAGATCGGCGGGGAGAGCGCGCGGCGGGTGCTCCGCGCCCCTGTAGCCGGGACCTTCCGCGGCGTCCGCCGCATTGGCGATCTGGTGCGGGCCGGGGAGATTGTCGCCTATGTGGACGATACTCCCATCCTCTCCCAACTGGACGGCGTCCTGCGCGGCCTGCTCCACGATGGCCTGACCGTCTATCCAGGGATGAAGGTCGGCGATGTGGACCCGCGGGGGGTTGTCTCCCATTGCTTCAGCATCTCCGACAAGGCGCTGGCGATTGCCGGAGGAGTGCTGGAGGCGATTCTGTACCTGTGGAGACAATGCAGGGGAGCTCCTGCGGACTTGCCCTCCACGGATGTCTCCCAGTTGCCCTGCTGGCAACCTGATGAAAATGGGGTATAATGCGCCCCGCGCCAATCCCGGTGTTTACCGCGGAGTCCGCAGAGCACGCAGATTATAGCCCACAGTCCGCAGGCCACAGTCGGTAAGGAAAACTCCGCGTCCTCTGCGTCTCGGTGGTGAAACTGAAAGGAGATCGCCCGATGGCCGTAAACTGGGACGAAGTCACTGATGAGACGGTCCGTCACCTGCAGGCGCTGATCCGCATCCCCACCGTCAACCCGCCGGGGAACGAGACCCCGGCGGCGGAGTATCTGGCGGAGGTGCTGGCATCCGAAGGGTATAACCCGCTGGTCCTGGAATCGGCGCCGGGGCGGGGAAATCTGATCGCCCGTTACAGAGGCCGGAGCGAGGCGCCGCCGCTCCTGCTCCTCTCCCACCTGGATGTGGTGCCGGTGGAACCGGAGAAGTGGACCCATGACCCCTTTGGTGGAGAGGTGGTGGACGGTTTCGTCTGGGGGCGGGGCGCGCTGGATATGAAGTACGTCGCCGCGATGCAACTGATGACCATGTTGCTCCTGGCCCGGGAACGGGTCCCGCTGGCCCGCGACGTCATCTTCGCCGCCACTGCCGATGAGGAGGCCGGAGGGGTCTTTGGTATTGGCTTCCTGGTGGACCAGCACCTGGAGAAAATCCGGGCCGAGTACGCGATGACCGAGTTCGGGGGGTTTCCCATCACCATCGGTGGGAAGCGGGTCTACCTGTGCCAGGTGGCGGAGAAGGGGGCCTGCTGGGTGCGGATGCGGGCGCGGGGGACGCCAGGTCACGGCTCCGTCCCCCACGGAGATAACGCTGTGGTCAAACTGGCGGAGGCGGTGGCGAAACTGGGGCGGAAATCCCTGCCCTTTCACCGAACAAATGCCGTCGCCGGGATGATCGGTGGCATGGCCGATGCCATCGGAGGCATCCGGGGCCTGGTGTTTCGGGGACTTCTCAACCCGGTGCTCAGTCCCCTCATCCTGCGCGGGCTCATTCGGGACCCGCAGCAGGTTCATTATCTCCATGCCCTGCTGCACAACACCGTCTCCCCGACCGTTCTGCGCGCCGGGAGCAAGACCAACGTCATTCCGTCGGAGGCGGAGGTGGAACTGGACGGGCGGATTCTGCCCGGGCAGGACCTGGACTCATTTCTGGCGGAGGTGCGGGCGATTGTGGGGGACGGGCTGGAGTTTGAGCCGATCCGGGTCGCTCCGGCGGTGGAGGCGGACTACCGGACGCCGTTGTTTGCGGCGATGGCGGAGGGGATTCGGCGGCACGACCCCGGGGTCGGTGTCGTTCCGGCGATCGTGACCGGCGGGACGGATGCCAAGCACCTGGCGCGCGCGGGTATCCCCTGCTACGGCTTTTCGCCGGTGCGTCTGCCGCCGGAAATTAACCTGATGCAGATGGTCCACGGCCACGATGAGCGGATTCCGGTGGACGGGATAGCCTTTGGGGTTCGGGTGCTCTACGAAGTGGTCACCGATTTCTGCTCAAGGAGATAACCATCAGCCACAGAAACACGCGGAAACACACAGACTCTTTGCCCTCCGGTGTAAGGGCGACCGGCGTTACTCTACCTGCTATGCTATCATGTACGTCGCTCTGCTACGCTTCGTGGCTCACTGCAAATGTTACCGTTTGCAGTGCGCTACGAGGCGTAGCGGAGTAGCGCATAACAGCCCCCGAAGGGGGGCTTCCGCTATGAGCCCGACGGTTTAGCGTCGGGCGAAACAGTCGCTCAAGGAGGTAAGCCCATGGAGTGCAAACAGGAGCGCAACCTGACTCGCTGCACCTGCACGTATGAGCCTTGCCCGCGCAAAGGGCTCTGCTGCGAATGCATTGCCTATCATCTGAGCCACGACGAACTGCCCGGCTGCTGCTTCCCGCCGGAGGCGGAGCGCACCTACAACCGCTCTAAACGGTATTTTGCTCAGATTTATGGGCGGGGGTAAGGAAATCCCAGGCCCTTCCGGGTTGCCGATGACGGACCAGCACACTTCGGAGAAAATCACTTCGCGGCAGTCTGACCACTCTATCGCCCACCGGGCCGCGCTGGGGGTTCTAATACTCTTTCTGGCGGTCGGTTTCTGGTACACCCTCTGGATTCCCCTCGGTGAAGGGGTGGATGAGGGCGCCCACTTCCAGTATGTGCGCTTTGTTAAGGAAACCCGAACCCTGCCCGTCCAACCGACTGCCGATCGTCCTCGCCCTCTGCACATATTTATGGGGCATCACCCGCCTCTGTATTATCTCCTGGGTGCGTTGTCCATCTCATGGATAGATGTCGGCGATGCCCCACAGGTGCTCATTCCCAATCCTCACTTCGTATGGGGCTTGGACCATCCCCGGAACGGCTGGAATGTGATGATCCATACCCCACGGGAGGAGTGGCCCTGGCGCGAGACGGTCCTGGCGATGCATGTCCTTCGGTTGCTGACTCTCGGATTTGGAGCCATCGCCCTGTGGGCCGTCTACCGCACTGTGCGCCTTCTTGTGCCCCGAATGCCGTGGGTGGCCGTTACAGCGATGGCCCTGCTGGCGTTCAACCCCTCGTTCATTTTCATGTCCAGCGCCATCCATCATGATGCCCTGATGGCCGCTCTCTATGCCAGCGGGCTGTGGTGGGCCGTCTGGCGGGTAGACCGGCCCTTCTCGGTGCGCGAAGGCCTTCTCGGGGGCGGGATTCTGGGAGCGGCGCTGCTGACCAAAATATCCGCGGCGGCCCTGGTGATTCTCTTTGCCTTTAGTTTTCTGGTGAAAGCCCTCCGTCGCCGGCAATGGCGTTCGTTCCCGTTGGAGACGATCATAGTTTACGGCCTGGCATTCTTGATTGCCGGGTGGTGGTATATTCGGAACTGGGTTATGTACGGTGACCCTCTGGGGTGGGCAGCGTACAAGCATGTTTTCTGGTTCAACATCCGGCCCGGCTCCTTCACCTGGCAGAACTTCGTCTATGAATTCCTCTACCAGTTAGCCCAGACGTTCTGGGGCGCGTTCGGGTTTATGCACATCACCCTTCCGCCGGTTATCTGGTGGGGTTTCTGGAAAGGTGCCGCTCTGGTGACAGGAATTGCCCTGCTAACGGTCGGATTTTCCCACCGAACATTTTTTCAGCAGGGGCTGGGAACCCGCTGGATTGTTGCACTGGCAGGGTTGGTTGCCCTTTTTGCGGTGTTCGTCCGTTTCGCAATGACCACCGGTGGGGCGGGTCACGCGCGGTATCTGTTTTCACCCCTCGCTGGCCTGCTGACTCTGTGGGCTGTCGGCCTTCATGCCCTGACTGCCCTGCGCGTCCAGCCCCTTGTGACGGCGGTGGTTTCTCTGGGGATGATGACGTACTCGGTCGTTGTCCCCTGCGGTTTGTTATCCCCCTTTACTCCAAACCGGAAATCGCGACGGAGGCGGAGGTGGCCGCTGCGCAACCGATCGGGGTATGTTTCGGAGAGGCCGTCTGTGTGCAGGCGGGTCAGTTGATCCCAGGGGATGCCGAGGGGAAGTACTGGTTGATCCTCTACTGGCAGGCCCTTCCCGGGGAGCGCCCTGACCTGTATGCCCACCTGCAGGTGTGCGGCCCTGAGGGGACGGTTGTGGTGGAAGATGCGTTCTGGCCGATGCCCGGTTTCTCCACCATTGCGTGGGACCCAGCAGTGGTCTATCGGACTCAGCGCTTGCTGCAACTGCCGCCGGGCACCCTGCCCGCGACCTACAGTGTGGAACTCTCCCTCACGGCCGGACGCGATGGTCCTGCTCTTCCTGTCCAGGGCCATCCAGAAGAGACGGCTGCTCATCTGATAGCCTTTTCGCTGGATCGTACTGTCCCTCTGGGAGTCTCTATCGGGATGGCTCGCTCCGAAGAGATGGAGTATGGCGTCCGTTTCCTGGGGTACTCGCTGGAAAAGAGTCTCTACCATCCGGGGGAGACGCTCTGCGTTACCCTCTTCTGGCAACCCCAGCAGATGGTGTACCCCAACCTGGTTGTCTTCACCCATGTGCTGGACGGTCAGGGGAATCTGGTCGCTCAGCACGACGGGGTGCCGGATGAAGGCCGCCGCCCGACCCCCTTCTGGCAACCGGGGGACGTGGTTGCTGATCGGCATTGTATTCCTCTGCCTTCTGCCCTTCCGCCAGACCGCTACGTATTATCGGTTGGCATGTACGATTGGCCTGGATTGCAACGGGTACGGGTAGTAGAGGGGGAAAGCGCGGGCAGTGACCACATCTTGCTGGAGGAGATTCGGGTTGAGCAGTAAGGGGAGAGGTAGGTCGGTTATCTCCGATCTGTTATTCCTGGTTGCGGCCCTCTTTCTCTTCTGCTGGCCCCTCTGGCTGCTGGGATACCGGTTCCCCAAAGGAGGCGGTGACCTCTGGAATCTCCTGCACCCGGTCTGGTCCTTCGTTGCGGAATGGATGCAACGGGGCGTGTTTCCCCTCTGGAATTACCGCATGATGGGCGGAGACCCCATCATCGCGGACACACAGTACGGCCTGCTCAATCCCTTCAACTGGCCCCTGTTTTTAGCCCATCCGATCCCCAACAGCCTGGTTTTGCTGCGCGGCCTCTTCCCCTTATGGTGGGCCGGACTCGGTCTCTACCTGTACCTGCGATACTCCCCCATCTGGCGATTGGGACGACCGGCAGCGCTGGTCGGGGCGATCGCCTACATGCTTTGCGATTCCTTCATCATCCATCTGGGCAATCCCCCCTTCAACGACGCGATGGCCTGGCTTCCCTGGGCCCTTCTTGGGGTGGACCGGGCCGCCCGCCGGTCGCGGGCGATCCCTCTCGCGGCATTGCCTGTTGCTCTGCTTCTGGTCTCCGGGCATGGCCAGATGGCGCTTTACGCGGCCCTGGCTATCGGTCTGTACAGCCTCTGGCAGGTTATGGAGGGGGGATGGCCCAATGGAGGGCGGCGACTCGGCCGGCTGGCGCTGGCCGGGGGGATGGGCGTTGCGCTGGCCGCCCCCGTCCTGCTCCCCGCGCTGGAGCGGTTCCCGCTGACCGTACGGGCGGGGACGCCCCTGGAGGCGCGCGGCGGGCTGGAGTACTTTCCGGCAATGCTGATAGATATTCTATCCCCTTCCTTCCATGGCCGCGGGGTGGACAAATCCTGGCTGGGTTGGGCGCGGGCGGAAACCGGGTACATCGGCGCGGTGGCGCTCTACCTTGCCGTTCTCGGCATCCTGGGAAACCTTCGCCAGCGCCGCACCTGGGCAATGGTGGTCCTGGGCATCCTGACATACGAACTTGCTCTGGGCCGTCGGGGATGGCTGTATCCCTTCCTGTCCCGCTGGCCGCTCTTCGCCGAATCCTGGAAGACAGCGCGCGCCGTCTTTGTCCTCTCGCTGGTCCTATCCATCCTCGCGGCTCAGGGGATGGAAATCCTTCGGCAACGATCTCGCCGGGTGGTGTTCTTATGGGCTGCCGGTTTAACTGCTGGAGGGCTCTTCCTCTGGCTGCGTGCCCCGATGTGGGTGTCCGTAGTGCCCGCCGGTCCCTCCCGCCAGCAGGCGCTGGTAGGTTTTCATTTCGCCGCCATCCTGGCGTGGGCAACCGCGGCGGTGGGGCTGATGGCGTGGCGAACCCCGCGATGGGCTCGGTCCGGCCTCATTCTCCTGCTTCTGGCCGAACTGGTGGCCCTGGGCGCTCTGGTGGAAACAGAACCAATGCCGCAACGAACCACCGCCCATGACCCGGCGCTGGCCTTCCTGCACGCCGATACCGGCTGGTTCCGGGTGGACGTGGACGCGGCTGCCCGTGGGCTGTGGTCCCCCGTTTCCCTGCAGGTAGAAGGGTTTGAAGTCCCTCAGAGTGCAGGGAACGCGATTGACCTCCGGGAATTCAACGTGATCTTCTGGTCCATCCCATACCGAACCCATCCCGCTTACCGTATGCTGGGGGTCAAGTACGTCATTGTTCCCAAAGGTGTCCCGCCAGGAGGAGAAGGCATCTGGCCCGTCTTTATAGACGACCCGGTGGTGGACATTCACTTGAACACCCTGGCCCTCCCCAGAGCCTGGCTGGTCTACCGGACGGAAAGGGTCAGCGATTACGGCGAGGCCTTGCAGCGTGTCCTGGACCCTGAATTCCGCCCGGAGGAGGTCGCGCTGGTGGAGAACGGTCCGGAATTGAACGGGGCGGGAAAGGGGAGCATTGAAGTGGGATGGTACGGGCCCAACGACGCGGTGTTCACTGTTCACACCGACGAGACCACGCTTTTCGTTCTTTCGGATACGTTCTACCCGGGGTGGTATGGCGAAGTGGACGATCGGCCAGTTCCCCTCTATCGCACCAACGCGATTTTCCGGGGGATCGTTGTCCCGCCGGGCACCCATCGGGTGGAGATGCATTTCCGGCCCCGCAGCCTGCATATCGGGCTGGGATTGGCTGCAGAGGCCATATGGCTGATAGGGATTGGAGGAGTATGGAGAAGGTTCGCTGGAAACCCTCGCTTCTGACCGGTGGCTTGCTGGGGCTCCTTGGGGTCGCCTGGGCGTTGCGGGTGACCACTCTCACGCTTCAGAGCATGTGGATTGACGAGGTGATGGCCCTCTACTTCACGCGCGGAACGTTCACCGAAACCCTGCGAACCATCGTCCGCCCGGAGCATAACGGCCCGCTCTTCTACCTTCTGCTTTTCTGGTGGCGACATCTGACGGGGGATTCGGATTTCGCCGTCCGCTATCTCTCCGCGCTGTTCTCCATCCTGACCCTTCCTCTGGTCTATCGGTTGGCCCGGGCGCTGCTGAACCGGCGCGCGGCGGCGCTGGCGCTGTGGCTGACCGCCTTCTCGCCGTTTATGCTCTGGTTCGCTCAGGAGGCCAAGATGTACGCGCTCCATATGATGGTGGCCGTGGCCTCCACCCTGCTGCTCCTGGAAGCATTTCGGAAGGGTAGGGCCTGGCGGTGGGTCGCTTACGGTCTTCTGGTCTCTCCTGTGCTCTACAGCCATTTATTCGGCGGGTTTCTGCTGGTGGCCCAGGGGGGTATGAGCATCGTCCTGGGCTGGAAACGGCCGAAGCGCTGGCTGGCCTACGGCGCGACGGTGCTGGCCGTGGTGCTGGCCCATCTTCCCCTGGTGCGCGTGGCCTGGAACGTCATCCGTTTCTACCAGCCCCGGGACATCTGGCGGTACTTCGTCCCCTTGAAGGATATGGCCCGTGACCTCTTGGGCCAGTATATTTACCGCCTCTCCTATCTGGAAGTCTCCTGGTGGCTGCTCCTGCTTCCGGCGGCGCTGCTCATTGCCGGCCTGGGGGCGCTCTGTCGCCGCCGCTGGAGAGATGCCTGGATTCTGCCGATCCAGGCCCTCCTGCCGGTGCTGATTTTCTATCCGATCTCCTACCGCGCTCCCGTCTACTCGGCCAAATACCTTTCCGCCATCGCCCCGGCCGTCCTGATTCTGATCGCCTGGGGCGCGGAACGGTTGGCCCGCCTCTGGCGGCCCCTGGGATTGATCGTTGCCGTTCTGGGACTCCTGATGCTGGGAGGGATTCGGCGGGACCTGACCGAACCAGCCTTCCAGCGGGGGGACTGGCGCTTCATCGCGCGCTACATAGAGGCTCATGAGGGCCCCGACGATGTGGTCGTGATATCCGCCTTCTACAACAGCCACGCTTTCCAGCGGTACTACCGGGGTGTGTCCACCGTACTTCCTTTTGAGGCCAATCCGTACGAACCGGAGTTCATCTACCGGGGACTGCCGGAGCACTACGACCGGATGTGGCTTGTCCTTCACCACGATGAGGCAATGGCCCCCAAAAACCGCCTCCGAGAGGGTGCCGATGTTCTGTTCCCGCGTATCACTGAGCAATATCCCAACGCGGGGCAGATAACCCTGATCGGGTACCTCCTCCGGCCGTTCCGGTCGGCGCTCCCGGAAACTGCCCAGCCGCTGGATGCCTGTTTCCAGAACGGGCTTTGTGTGGTGGGCTATCAGGTGGATACCAGAGCCCTCCCCCCGACGGAAAATCTTTCCCATCCGCCCAGCAACTGGCTCCACGTCACCCTCTACTGGCGACGGGAGGCTTCGTTTGACGGCGTCCCCGTCCGCCCTTTGGTCCGGCTGATAGACGGGGCGTTTAACGTCTGGGGCGGGAATATGGAGCGAAACCCCGATTTGCTCCATCACTATCCCCCAGACCGCTGGCCAACCGACGGCATCGTGGAAGCCCACTACGACCTCAACCTGAATCCCGTCACTCCGGCGGGGGAATATCGCCTGGAACTCAGCCTGGCAATAGAGGGGGATGAGAACAGACGGGTGCCATTGCGCCAGCCATCTCCGGGGCTGCCCCCAGACCGCCTCATTTTTGAAAATATCCGTATCATAGCCGGACGATGAACTCTCAGGAACCCGTTTTATTTCCCGGAAAGGGTGAGGAATGGAAATAGAGAAGACGAACTTGCGGATATCGCCGACCATTGCCTTCCGCGGGGCGGTGGTTCTCGTTCTGCTCATTGGGGCGGTTATGCGCTTCTCCAGCCTGGGCCTTATGGCGGATATGCTGGGTCGCGATGAATCTTTTTACGCCGTGGATGCCCTCTCCCTGCTCCGGGAACCGCGGTTTACTCCCTTTTTCCCGACGAACTACGGTCACGAGAGCCTCTGGTGCTATATCCTTGCTCCCTTTATTGCGGTCTTTGGCGCTCGCCCTTTCAGCCTTCACCTGGCGGCGACCTTCACAGGGGTGCTGACGGTCGCTGCGGTGTACCGGTTCGGCAAAGAAATTCTGTCGGCCCGCGCGGCCTTATGGGCCTGTTTCGCCCTGAGCGTTTCCCACTGGCATGTCCATCTGAGCCGGACCACTCTGCGGGCGATCCTTTTTCCCCTTGTCGGCGCGCTGGCCTTTGCCGCGCTGTTCCGTGCCTACCGTACCAACCGTATCGGTCGCTGGATCATCGCCGGGGCCTGGCTCGGTCTGCTCGGATACACCTATTTCTCGGCTACCTTCTGGATCGCCTACGCCTTGCTCTTTATCCTCTGGTGGGGGGTCCAGGAACCGGATAAACGCCGTGGCGTTCTGATCGCCGTGACGATGATGGCCCTGATTCTGCTGCCACTCATTCTGTACGGCATCCGGCATCCTCAGGAGATGACCGCGCGGTCGCAAATCACGCGTGCGGCCTCCGTTGCCGAAGTATGGAACAATGGGCGCGCCTGGTTTTTCGCCTGGTTCCGGCAGGGAGACCTGAACACCCATTACAACCCGCTGGGTCGCCCGGTGATGGATCCCCGGGTGCTCCCGCTCTTCATCGCCGGACTGGGTGCCCTTATCTGGGCTGTCAAAAAGAGATGGTATGCGCTTGGGCTGGTTGGGCTGATGATGGTTTCTATACTTCCCTCCCTGCTCACCCATCAGGCCCCCCATTTCCTGCGGGCCATCGGCCTGATTGTTCCCCTTGTGTTGACCATTGGCGCTGGTGTCTGGGGGACGGAGCGGGTTCTGCGCCCGCTTCGGTTACAGCCCCTGGTATGGCTTCTCATCACCGTGCTCTTCACACTGGTGGCGGTGACCACTTATCAGGATTGCTACATCCGCTGGCCGTTCACAACCGAAGTATTTATGCTGATGGAGCAACATATCCATCAGTCCACAGACTTTATCCGAACCCACCTCCCCGGAGAGACGTCCGTCTACTTCTCCCCTTTCTCCCCCTCCCACCCGGTGGTTGCCTTCCGCAGCGCCGATCTGGCCCCGCGATATGTGGGCGCCTTTGACAGCCATACCTGTCTGGTCGTTCCCGAGTCTCCGGCCGTCTACGTCTCCGTCACCCTCTATGAGCCGGAGTTCGGCGAGAAACTCTCCCGCTGGGCCGACATCTCCGTCCTGCACCAGGACCCCGCTCAGTCGCCTCCCCGCTATCAGGTTTTCTACGCCGCTCCTCACCTTGCCACTCTGCAAGACCTGGCCGCAACCGCTCATCTTTTCGGGGAACGGATAATGCTTAACCTGGTCGCTCCTGTTCCCGCTACCGCCGCAGCCGGGGATACAATCCCTGTGGAACTGGCCCTGAAGGCGACGGCCCCGCTGGATCGGGATTATATTCTGTTTCTCCACCTCTACGGGGACCCAACGCCCTATGAAGGGGGCCCCCTCTGGTCCCAGAGCGATCGCCTGATCTGTGAACCATACCCCTCTTCGCTCTGGAGAACGAACGAATGGGTGATCCAGACGTTCTCCCTCCCTGTACCCGCCGACATTCCGGCCGGACGCTATCTGGTTGCCGCGGGGGTATACGAACTCCCCAGTGGGGCCCGGTTACCCTTTCCAGCAGGAAAGCATGACTTTCTCCCGCTCGGCACGGTGGATATTCAGAACCAAGCAGGTCTTCCCTGATCTTGCAGGGCGACTATCGTTCCTGAATCGGCAATGGCAGATTCTAATATATTGACAAACAGCCCCCTAAAAGTATAAAAGGCATCGTTCTGTTAGACTTCTTGCTCCAGGAATTTTCTGGCAGGGAGGGGAATTTTGCCCCTCCCTCTGCTCTCTTCCCCGTTGCGGTTGGCGCCGCGCAGTGAGGGGGAATTTCTCCTATTCTCCCCTGCCGCGGCGGGGTGTAGGGAGATGAGAGGGCGCTAAAGGCCCAGGCTTTTCCGCACTAAATCTGGACATGAGCCACGCCTTTTTGCGATGCCCGCTTCCCTAACCGATTGTTCTGGTGTATAATCTAAATGTATCGTTCCCAACAGGGTTTTCGGAGGAGGTGTGAGATGACTGTACGAGCAGGAGTCGGATGGAGTTTGGCGAAGGATGCCCGGACGGCCGCCGCAGAGGTGGTGGAGACGGCCTCCGCGGGCCTCCAGGGAGAATCCCCCACTTTGGCCCTCCTTTTCGCCACGGTGGATATGGACCTGCCGGTTCTGGTGCCGCAGGTGGCGCGCTTGCTCCGGGGCGTCCCGATGTTTGGCGGCACTTCCTTCACCGGCATCCTGACCCCCGCCGGCTTTCAATCCGGCCCGAACGGGGTAGCGGGGCTGATGCTCCTCTCCGGCGTCCAGGCAGGCGTCGCCCGGTGCCAGATCGGGGAGAACCCGCGCCGGGCCGGCGCCATCGCCTCCGGATTGGCCTGCCGCCAGGCCGGTCAAAGCCGGGAGCCGGACCTCTTTTTGATGCTGACGCCGCCGGGGAGCGAGGAGGGAGTGATCGCGGGCATCGCCGCCCGGCATCCGGGCGTCCCCGTCGTGGGCGGTAGCCCCGGCGATAACACCATTGAAGGATACTGGAAGGCCTTCGCAAACGGCCGGGTCCTGGAAAACAGCACCGTGGTGGCCGCCCTCTATGCCCCCAAAGCAGGCTATGCCTTCGGCAGCGGCTATCGCCCCACCACCCGGCGGGCCCGTGCCGGCGCGGAAGGCCGTACGCTGAAGACGCTGGACGGACGCCCCGCACTGGACGTCTACGCCGAATGGACAGGGAAACGGCGAGAGGACCTGATCGGCGGCCTGAAACTCCTGGGGGAGAGTTTGCTGGCCCCCCTGGCGACGCCGCTGGGAGAGACGTACCTCATCAAGCACCTGGCAACGGGGAATGAGGATGGCACCATCGCCGCTTTCGCCGAGTTCGCCGACGGCGAGGAAGTCGTCCTGATGGAAGCCACCGTGGACGAACTGATCGCCTCGGCGGGCGACGTCGTCCGCCGGGCCGCGCAGGGGATGAAAACGGTCCACGCCGCTTTCCTGGTCCACTGCGCCGGGCGACGGGTGGCTCTGGGGGACCGCATCGGCGAAGTGGTCGGGGCGGTCAAGAGCGCCATCGGCGACGCGCCCTTCCTGAGTTTCTGCTCCTTCGGCGAACAGGGGATGCTTCTCCCCGGCACCAACCTCCACGGCAACCTGATGCTCTCCGCCCTGGTCATCGGGGAGTAGAAATGAGCGATCCACACCCCCGCGCCCCATCGTCCGCCCTGGAACCCGAGGAGGGGCCGGCCCGTCCCCCCTCCCCAATGGAATTCGGCTCTATGCCCCTGGACCCGGTCTACGGGTGGGGGATCGTCCTGGAGCCGGTGGAGACGCTCATTGAGGAGACGGCCGCCTATATTGAGCAACTGGCCCGGGAGACCTACGCACGGGGGGCCGAATTCAGCGACGAGGAACTGCAGGAACGGTTCTTCGCCTTCTGGGACCGACTGGTCGCGGAGGGGAAACTCCAGCGGTTGCCGGACCGTCCGCCGGAATTCGGGAGGGCGATCCTGGGGCCGCGTCGCTGGTTGCGCGCCCAGCGCATCCGTATCCGACGGCTGGTAGAATACTGGCGCGCGGTGGGGGGACCGACAGAGTAAACCCAAAAGACGTGCCAGGCACCCCCGAGGTGCCTGGCACGTCCTGGCAGGGCTATCGCAGAGCCCGCGGGGAATGCAACGGCAAAATCATCCGGGGACGGGCGATCACGCGCTCAGCGCGCGGCGCATCTGCTCCAGTTGTCCGGCGAAACTGGCGTCCACGATCCGGTCGCCGATGCGGACGACCAGCCCGCCCAGCACCTGCGGGTCCACCCGGAAGGTGATATCCACCCCGGCCCCCAGGCGCGCCTCCAGTTCCCGCCGGACGATCTCCGCTTCCCGTTCGGTCAGCGGGACCGCGCTGGTGACCACGACCGGCCCTTCGGCCTTCTCCATCTCTTCTGGGAGCACGACAACCCGGCCCTCCCGCACGCCGCTGAAGAAGGCCTCCACCAGTGCCCGCTGTCGCTGCTCGTCCAGCGCCTCCCCCACCAGTTTGTGCGCCGCGGCGATGGCCAGCGCCACAATCTGCTCCCGCATCTGGCCCAGCACCTGCGCCCGCTCCGCTTCCGCCTCCTGACGAGCGGTTTCGCGGACGCGCTCTGCCTCCTCCCGCGCCTGGGCCAGCAGTTTTTCCCGCTCTTCCCGCGCCCGTCGCTGCGCCTCAGCGACGATTTCCTGCGCCTCCGCCCGGGCGCGGCTCAGAATCTCCTCCCGCTCCGCCTCCAGTTTCGCTCGCGCCTCCTCAACGGCCTTCGCCTCCTCCAGCGCCCGGGCGATCCGCTCCTGCCGTTCCCGCAGCATCTTCTGGATCGGCTGATAGCCGACGGCGCGCAGAATGACCACCAGCAGGACGAAACTGATGATCTGGGCCAGCAGCATCCAGGGATTGATTCCCAGGCCTTCCATACTGGCCCTCCTTTACGCCACGAAAATCAGAATCAGCGCGATCACCAGGGCGTAGATGGCGACGGCCTCGGCGAAGGCGATGGCCAGAATCATGTTGGTGAGGACGGTGCCCGCCGCCTCCGGATTGCGCCCGGTGGCCTGCGCACCTCCCAGCCCGACCAGGCCAATACCGATCCCCGGCCCGATGGCCCCCAGACCGATCGCCAGACCGGCAGCCAGCAATTTGATGACCTCTTTATCCATCCCTGTCCTCCTGATGAGATGATGATGTCGGTTTAGTGGTGCTCCCCATGTCCGGCGGTCGCCACAGCGATGAAGGCCGCCGTCAGCATCATAAAGACCAGCGCCTGGACGGCGCCGACGAACAACTCCAGCAGATAGAAGAGCAATGGCGCCACGAAAGGCACCAGCGACGAGATGACCAGTAGGAGCACCATTCCGGCGAAGATGTTGCCGAACAACCGGAAGCCGAAGGAGATGATTTTGGTGAACTCGCTCAGCGTCTCCAGCAGGCCGACCGCGAAGTTCATTATCCCCATCAGGCCGCCGCTGACCAGCGCCTTGAGGTTGATGAACCGGTAGAAATACGACCAGCCCAGCGCCTGCACGCCGTAGACCTGGGTCATAAATACGGAAATGAGCGCCAGCGCCAGGGGAACGTTCAGGTCGGTGTTGGCGGCCCGCAGGAAGGGCACCAGCGTGTACTCCCCTTTTTCGTGGCTCAGCAGCAGAATCGGCCCCACATGCTGAACGGCATGCCCCTCCATTCCTTCGTGGACGTGCTCAATGAGACCAACCGTATCAAAACCCGGGATCAGCTCAATCCAGTTGGCGACCAGGATGAACAGGAAGAAGGTGATGAGCAGCGGCAGCATCTTCTCGGCCTGATCGCCCAGGATGTTGCGCAGGAAGTTCGCCAGGAACTCGTAGATGGTCTCCACCAGGTTCTGCAGGCCCCGGGGCACCATCGCCTCCGGCCGGCCGGCGCGGATATGGCGGGTGCCCACGGCGAAAAGGCCGATCAGCAGAAGATCGGCAATGAGCAGGCCCATCAGGGTGTTGGGAACCCGCACCGGCCCTACGGGAAATGTCTCCGCGGGCATCTGGATGTGCGGACGCACCACCACATTGCGGCCCAGCGGGCCGAGAAAACACGAAAATATGCACAGGCCGATCAGGACAAGGACGGCCAGGATGGTGACGACTCGCTTCATCCTTCCTCCTCTTGTTCTTGTTCCGGTTTCTCCTCCACCTTTTCTGCCGAGGGCGGGTAGGCCCGTCGGGCGGCGGAGAGGGCCAGCCGAACGACCATATAGAGGCTCACCGGGATACTGGCCAGCACCAGCCCCAGGGTGAACCACGGCTTGGTCCCCAGACGGCTATCCAGCCACAGCCCCGCCCCCAGGGCCAGCAGGATCACCACCACCGTCAGGCAGCCGATCTGCGCCGCCGCTTCGGCCAGAAACGCCCCTTCCCGCCAACCCATCCCTTTCCGTTCCATTCTGCACCTCTAAGAATTGGACGCTGACTCACGCAGACGAACGCTGATTTTTTATATAAGGTTCAAGACTTACCTCAAACTGAACCTTATGCCGAAGCACTTCGGAAGCATCCAGAATTTCCAGACCAACAGCCGGCCGTTTCTATCAAAGTCGGCATACACGCCCGGCACCACGGTCTCCGTCTTCGCCAACTTCTCCCCCGGCGTTCCAAACCAGCTATACAACAGATCACGCGCTGGATCGTATTCAATTTTCATGCCCCTACCTTCGCGGAAAATCCCGCCCGTACCTCGCTGCTGACTCCCAGATTCCCAATCCTCTGCGGCCTCTGCGTGCTGGTCTGAAAATAAACGGGGAGACCTCACCCCATCCCCCTGGCCCCCTTCCCCTCTCCCACGGGGCGAGGGGAAGGGGGAGAAGCCCCCTCTCCCTCTGGGAGAGGGGGCGCGTCGCCGAAGGCGCCGCGGGGGTGAGGTCGCTGGGCCACCCTCGCCGAAGGCGACGGAGTGAGGTATTCCCCTCCCTGTGGGTTGCAGGGGCCGCTTTGAAAGACGCCCTGGCCGTTTACCTTCCGGCGAGGAATTTTCATGCTTTATGGTGCCCTTGGGGGCATGTTAAACTGCGGTGGTAGGGGACCCTCCTCACTTACGAAAACCACGCCCCACTCGCCTGCCACACCCACAGGAAGACCGGATAGGCCAGAATGCCCAGGAGCACGATGGCCGCCATCGTCACCCCCAGCACCCATTTGGAGGGCGCTGGCACCTCCAGCGGTTCCCGCTCCTGCTCCGACCGTCGCTCAAAGACCACCTTCACCACGTTCAGGTAGTAGTACAGGCCCACAATGACGTTGATCACACCCACCACCGTCAGCGCGATGAGGCCGCTCTGGATCGCCCCGGCGAAGATGAACACTTTCCCGACGAACCCGCCAAAGGGCGGAACACCGCCCAGCGAGAAGAGCGCCAGCATCAAACTCCAGGCCAGGAACGACGACCGGCGACTCAGCCCGGCGAAGGAGTCTATATCCTCACTCCCGGTCAGGTTGGAGATGAGCACCACCACCGCGAAGGCGGCGACATTCATCACGGTGTAGACGATGAGGTAGAAGGCCGCCGAGGCCACCCCCCACTGGGACGCCGCTGCGACACCGATGAGCACATACCCGGCCTGGGCGATACTGGAGTAGGCCAGCATCCGCTTGATGTTCTTCTGCCAGATGGCGAAGGTGTTGCCCAGCGTCATCGTCACCATGGAGATGGCGACAATCAGCACCACCCAGGTCACCTCCAGAGCCGGAAAGAGGAAGCGCAGCGCCCGCAGGATGACGGCGAACCCCGCCGCCTTGGAACCTACGGAGAGGAACGCGGTGATCGGCGTCGGCGCGCCCTGGTAGACGTCCGGCGCCCAGAAGTGCATCGGCACCATCGCCACCTTGAACCCGAAGCCCACCAGCACCAGCAGAAGGGCCAGGACGGCGAAGGGGAAGGGGATGAAGCGGACAGACGCCGCGATCTGGGCGTAGGACGTGCTCCCGCCGAAGGCGTAGAGCCAGCTGAACCCGTAGAGCATCACCGCTGAACTGAACGCTCCGAAGAGGAAATACTTGAGACCGGCCTCCGCCGACAGCGGCGTCTCCCGCATGTAGGCGACTAGGACGTAGGCGCTGATCCCGGTCAGTTCCATCGCCACGTAGAGCATCACCAGGTCCTCGGCGATCGCCATCAGCGACATCCCCAGCAGGGAGAAGAGGAGCAGCCCGTAGTAGGGGCCGTCCTGCCGCAGCGGCCGGAAGTCCATAGACATCAGCGCGACCAGTATACCGCCCAGCAGGAAGACGGCGCGGAAGACCTGCGCGACCGGGTCCACCCGTACCACACCGCCGAAGGCCGTCTCCACAGGCGGCGGCACCAGCAGGACAACCAGCAGGATGACGATCAGACCGGCTGCCGTCCAGAGCCCCAGCGCCCGCTTGCGCTCCGCCGGAAGCGCCAGGTCCACTCCCAGGACGACGACCGCCAGCACCAGAAGCAGAATTTCCGGAAGGATGGAGAGGAGCCAGATGGGGTTGAAGGTCGTGATGTCCACTATGCACCTCCCAGGACGGCGAGGACGGATTGGACGCCGGACTGGATGACCGGCAGGACCAGCATCGGGAAAATGCCGCCCACAACCAGCACCGCGCTCATCAGCGCCAGCGCCACCTTATCCAGGGCGGTGACGGGCGGAATGTCGGCGTATTCGGGCTTCAGTTCGCCCAGGAAGATGTACTGGAACAGCCGCAGCATGTACGCCGCCGTCCCAACGATTCCCAGCGCCGAGACGATGGCGACGATCGGGTACCACGGGGCCAGGCTGGCCGCCTTCCAGAGCCCCATGAAGACCTGCACCTCGGCGATGAAGCCCAGGAATCCGGGCATTCCCATAGAGGCGAAACTGGCGATGGCGAAGGCGACGGCCGGTTCCGGCAGCCGTCGGATCAGGCCGCCCAGTTGCTTCAGTTCGCGGACATGGGCCCGATCGTACACCATCCCCATAATGGCAAAGGACATCGCGGCGATGATACCGTGGGCGAACATCATCGTGACCGCGCCGCTCCAGCCCAGGTCGTTCATCGCCGCAAAGCCCATCAACACCATCCCCAGATGGGCCACGCTGGCGAACCCGACGATGTACTTGAGGTCCGTATGCACCAGGGCGATGAAGGATGCGTAGACGACGTTCATCACCATCAGGAAGACGATGTAGGGCATCCAGAACTTCGCCCCCTCCGGCAGGAGAAGCACTGCCACCCGGAAAGCAGTGAAGGCACCGACATTCTTGAGCACCCCGGCGTGGAGCATGGAGACGGCGGTAGGCGCGGCGGCGTATCCGTCGGGGGACCAGGAGTAGAAGGGCCAGAGGCTCGCCAGCACGCCGAACCCCACGAAGATGGGCAGGAACCAGATACGCTGGAATTCGGGGGAGAACTGGACCCCGCCCAGGGCGATCATATCAAACGTCCGCAGGCCGGAGGTGAAGTAAATCGCCAGCACGCCCACCAGCGCCACCAGGCTCCCCAGGAGCAGGTAGAGGGTCAGTTTCATCGCCCCGTACTCCCGCAGCGGCTTCCACCCCCAGGTGACGATGAGAATGTAGATGGGGAAGAGGACCAGTTCGTAGAAGAGGACCAGCAGGAACAGGTCCAGCAGAGTGAACGCGCCGAAGACGCCCACGCCCATCAGCAGGAGCAGGGCGAAGAACTCCCGCGGGCGGTCGTCAATGTGCCAGGAGATGAGGACGGCGCAGAAGAGCAGGATGGCATTGAGCAGGACCAGCATCACCCCCATCCCGTTGACGCCGACGTAGTAGGAGGAGCCGATGACGGGGAGCCAGGGCACCTGCTCCACGAACTGGTAGCCGCCCAGGGAGCGGTCGTAGGCCAGAAAGACCCAGACGGCGAAGAAGAGAGAGATGAAGGAGCCGGCCGCGGCCAGCACCTTCGGCTCCGTCTGCCGGTCCCTGGGCAGCAACAGGATCAGGACGGCGGTCACCGCCGGGGCGAAGATGATGAGGCTGAGGAACGGGAAGTTCATGAACACCTCCAGACGATGGACAGGATATGGCGCAGGATTTCAGAGAAGGACATCCTCCACTTCCCTCTCAATGTAAGGCCGCAAATAGGGACTCGCACCTTCCGGCGTGACAATCTCCACCGGAAGATTCAGCATTTCCTCCAGGAGAAAACACATGCGGATGTAGTTGTCAAATGTCTTCTGGCCTCGTTCAAACTCCACCAGCAGGTCCACATCGCTCTCCGGGCCCGCTTCTTTGCGGGCGAACGACCCGAAGAAGCCCAGACGCTTCACTCCCAGTGCCCGAATCTCGGCCCGACGGCTCTGGATTATCTGGACAATCTCCTCTTTGGAGCACACCATTCTGTTGCCTGATAGTAGATGAAATTTGGGGTTTTGCGAGGCGGCGAGGCCGCCGCCCCGCAAAACCCTCTCTTCCTCCCTCGCCGGGACAAGGGCTGCTGGGCGATAGCCCATCCGGTGTCTGCCGTTCCGGCGACCTCTCCTTCGCCAGCCCGAAAGCCGAGTCCGTAGTCCCAGCGTGGTGAGTCGGGATACCTGGCCTCTAAGGCCTCGTCCAGATGGACACTTCCGGTAAAGCGCTGGGGGTCACGGCATTCCACTTTTTCGCTGTAGCGCCCCAGCGCTTACTTCCCCGGCTGGTAAGCGTTCTCCAGTAGCGGTATTTGCGAAAGGGCTTCACGAAATTCGCTTTTCGTTCTCCGCACCGGGAGCCTCCAGGCGCTTTTCCTCCCGACGGATCACCGCCGCAATAATATCTCCGACCTTGCCGCTGAATTCCGTCAGCCCTCCCCAGCCCGCTTCATCTTCCGAGGGCGACCCCGGGTCCAGGCCGGTAATATCCACGACCCGCCCATCTCGCCGAAAGTAATAACCCGATACTCTTTTTTCAGCACATCCTCTGCCAGCGATCGCAGCGGACGTCTGGAGGGAAGGGAACACAACTGCAACACATCTGCCGGTTGCCCGTGATGGGATTTCATCACCTGTAAAGCCCACACCACATCCAGAACGTGAGGAGAATGGGTGGAGAGCACCACCCGATAGCCCCGGTGGAGAAGTTCCAGAATCAGCACCATCACCGCCGAAATGGCCGTGGGGTGCAGGCCCATTTCCGGTTCCTCTATCGCGACCCACTCCAGCGCGCCCCGCCGGGACTGCTTTGTCGGGGGGATCAGCCAGTATAACCCCAGCAGGAGGGGGACGAACTCCCGCTGACCGGCAGACCACACCAGATATGGCAGGCTTCGCCCGGTGGGACCTCTTAAGACCAGGCGCCGCTGGAAGCGCTCTGTCTCAATTTGCAGTCCCAGCCCGGCGAAGATGTGCTGAAGCAGAATCTCCCGATACTCACTCTTCAAGCGCCGTTCCTGGGGGAACAGTTCCCCCGCCGTCGCAAACTCCGATTGTACCAGCTGATGAATCTTTTCCGCAAATTCCCGCACAACGAAGGGATCACCGGAACGGTAGTCCGTGAAAGGGTGAGTCAGCCCATCTCGCAGAGCCAGCACTCGCTGGGCGGGGACGTAGAACATCCGCTCCTCTTTACCCCCTTTTCGGGTTAACAGCACGGAAAGCCGAATCGGGGATTGATCCTCCTGAATCCATGTCGCCCCGGGCTTCCCCGTCCCTTCGTGGGCTACCTCATCGTTTTCGCGGTATATTTCCGACATCCCCTTCCCAAAGTACAGTTCCAGAAAGTTCTCCAGCCGCTTCCCCCAATCTATATTAAACCGCCGGAATTCTTCCCGGATCGCAGGACAATCCAGGAGCAACTTCAGCAGTTGCATCAGGAGGCTTTTCCCGCTGGCCTGAGGGCCGACCAGTACCATCAGATCGCCAAAAACGCTCTCGGCTTCCTGAATGGGTCCCAAATTCCACACCCGCAAAGTTTTCATCGCGCTTACCGTAATTTCATAGCAACGAATTTCACGAATTATTTACTGGAGTCTGGCGAATTTTCCGGGTGCTATGATTTCCGCAGTTTTTCGGCCTGCTGGACAGAAAGCCGGTAGCCGGAAGCAGGAAGCCGGAAACGGAAAGCCGGAAGCAAGAAGCTGGAAGCCGGTAGCAATCAGGCTACCTGCTACGCTCAAAGCCGGTCTGTGACCGGCGTCTGGCAATCGGCGGGTCGCAGACCCGCCGAGAGCACCCGCCGGGAGCGAAAAAGAGCATTTCGCCAGAGTCCAGTAAGGCATCATTTTCCGGGTCAATTCGGATTCTCATACCCCCCGAAGAGCAATCAGCCCTATCCAATGAGCCGCATCACGGCCGCATTGAACAACTGAATCAGCCACGACGGCCAGACGCCGACGATGAACATCAGTGCCATCAGCGGCACCAGCGCCACCACCTCGCGAGCGTTGATCTCGGGCAGGTCCGCCCAGCGGGGGTTCAGCGGGCCCAGCAGCACTTTCTGAATCATCCACAGCAGGTAGGCCGCCACCAGCACCAGCCCGATCGTCGTCGCTGCGGTGACTGCCGGGAAGACCGGCCAGGCGCCCCGGAAGACCATGAACTCGCTGACGAAGCCGTTCAGCCCCGGCAGCCCCAGCGAGGCCAGCGTGCTGAAGAGCAGGATGCCGCCGTAGGCCGGCACCACCACCCCCAGACCGCCGAAGTCCTTCAGGTTGCGGGTGTGCGCCCGGTCGTAGACCACCCCAACGAGGGCAAACATCGCCGCGGCGGTGATCCCGTGGTTGAACATCTGCAGGACCGCGCCGTTGGCCGCCAGCGCCGCGTCCAGCGGGTTCACCCCGCCGCTCAGCGCGCGCGCCGCCACCGCGACCCCCAGCACCACAAAACCCATATGCCCCACCGAGGAGTAGGCCACCAGCCGCTTAAAGTCGTCCTGGCCCAGGGCGGAAAAGCCGCCGATGACCGCCGCTGCCAGCCCCAGCAGGGCCAGCACCAGTGAGAACTGGAACGATTGCTCCGGGAAGAGCGGCAGCACCAGCCGCAGGAAACCGTAGGCCCCCAGTTTCAGCAGCACCCCGGCCAGGATCATAGAACCGGCCGTCGGCGCTTCGGTATGGGCATCCGGCAACCAGGTGTGGAAGGGCCAGATGGGGACCTTAATGGCAAAAGCGATGGTGAACGCCCAGAACCCGATGGTTTTGACCACCGTGATGGGCAGGCCGAAGAGGGTGCCCTGGAACGCGGGCCAGACCTCCTGCAAACTCACAATGTCAAACGTCCCCGCAGTCAGGCCGATGACCTGGATGGCCAGGAACAGCCCCAGGGAGCCCGCCATCGTGTAGATGATGAACTTAAAGGCGGCGTAGGTGCGCGCCGGGACTTTAAAACCGCGCCACAGTTCCCGCTCCCCCTTCGGGCTTCCCCAGCGGTTGATGAGGAAAAACATCGGGATCAGCCCGATCTCCCAGAACAGAAAGAAGATGAGCAGGTCCAGCGCCACGAACACCCCCAGCATCCCTGCCTCCAGGAACAGGAAGAGGGCGAAGTAGGAGCGGACGTTTTCCTCAATGTTGAACGAAATGAGCAGGGCCAGGGGGGTGAGAAGCGTGGTCAGCAGAGTCATGACCAGGCTGATGCCGTCTATCCCGACGTGGTACGAGGACCCGATCGCCGGGAACCACTCCAGGCGCTCCTCAAACTGGAAGCCCGGCGCCTGGGGCGAGAACCCCGCCCACAGGAAGAGCGAAAGGACAAACGGGATCAGACTGATCAACAGCGAGACCCACTTGATGAGCCGGTCCTGCTCTTTGGGCAGGAGCATGACCAGCCCGGCACCCAGGAGCGGAGTGAGCGTGATCAGGCTGAGCAGATGTTCCCAGATGAACTCCACGGTTGGACCTCCGGTAAAGGATTCGTTCTGATAGGGAAAGGTGTAACCTCACTCTCTCCCCCAACCCCTCTCCCTCTCCCACTGGGAGAGGGAGAGGGGTGTCGCCGAAGGCGACGGGGTGAGGGTGAGGTCATCATCCCTGGACATACTCTACCTCAGCCAGGATATACGGGCGTACCCGCGGTTTCAGGTCGGGCTCCAGAACCAGGTCCACCTTCCGCTGGAACAGGTCTTCCAGGAAGAATTTCACCTCCATATACCGGTCAAAAGAGGGCTGCTCCAGCACTACCAGAAAGTCTATATCGCTTTCGGGGGAAGCGGTGCCGTGGCGGTACGAGCCGAACAGGCCAATTTTACGTACCCCCATCCCCCGCAGCATCTCGCGGTGCTGATGCAAAATGTCCAGGATTTCCTGAGCCGTCCAGTTGGATGCGCCCGTGCCCATAACCTTAACTGGACTCTGGCGAAATGCTCTTTTTCGCTCCCGACGGGTGCTCTCGGCGGGTCTGCGACCCGCCGATTGCCGGACGCCGGTCACAGACCGGCTTTGAGCGTAGCAGGTAGCCTGATTGCTACCGGCTTCCAGCTTCTTGCTTCCGGCTTTCCGTTTCCGGCTTCCTGCTTCCGGCTACCGGCTTTCTGTCCAGCAGGCCGAAAAACTGCGGAAATCATAGCACCCGGAAAATTCGCCAGACTCCAGACCTTAACTCAGAAACAGCAAATACAACAGGGCAAACGTACACAGGAAGAACAGTACCGAAATCAGGTAGTGCTGTACCTGCCCGGTCTGCAGGGCCTGGCGGAACTCCCGTCCGATAGCACCGACCGCCCGCGCCGAACCGTCCACCAGACCGCCGTCAATGATGTAGCGGTGAATCCAGCGGCCGACGATACCCCACAGTTCGCCCAGACGGGCCAACCCGTGCAGGATGCCGTCAATCAGGCCCAGGTCAATCCAGCGATACACTGCCCCGGCCAGCCAGATCGTCGGTCGGATGAAGACCATCTGGTAGAACTCGTCCACGTAGTACTTGTTGCGCAAGACGGTGTGCACCGGCCCCAGCCAGCGGACCAGCGGGTCGGGCTCGCCCTCCGCCAGCGGGCGTCGGCCGTAGACCAGCCAGCCGCCCAGAAGCCCCAGCAGCGCCGCCCCCACAGAGAGGGAAACGGGCACCGGGTTGAACGGTAACGCCTCCGGCGCCTCTCCCAGCGTGGCGCCCACAAAGTGATGGAACCAGTTGTGGTGGATCCGTTCTCCCAGCACCGGGAAGTCCTCCGGCACGCCCGCAAAGCCGAAGAAGAGGGCGAAGAGCGCCAGCACCACCAGCGGCCCGGTCATCACCCAGGGGGTCTCGTGCGCATGCTCGGCGTGGTGACTGCGCGGCTCACCCAGGAACGTGAGGCATATCTGCCGCATCGTGTAGAAGGCGGTCAGCAGCGCCCCCGCGGCCAGCGCCCAGAAGACCGTTGGGTTGTGCGCCCAGGCGTGGGCCAGAATCTCGTCCTTGCTCCAGAACCCGGCCGTGATGATGGGGAACCCCGCCAGCGCCAGCCCGCCCACCAGGAAGGTCCAGAACGTCACCGGCATCCGCCTGCGCAGGCCGCCCATCTCCATCATATCCTGCAGGTGGTGCGTCCCGATGATGACCGACCCGGAGCCCAGGAACAGGAGCGCCTTGAAGAAAGCATGGGTGACCAGATGGAACGCCGCGGCGACGTACGCGCCGATCCCCAGCGCGGCGACCATGTAGGCTAACTGGCTGATGGTGGAGTAGGCCAGCACCCGCTTGATATCGTTCTGGGCGACGGCGATGGTGGCGGCGAAGACGGCGCTGAAGGTGCCGATGAGCGCCATCGCCTGCATCGGGGGCGTCCCCACGGCGTGTTCCAGCCCCGCCGCCAGCAACGGGAACATCCGCACGACCAGATACACGCCCGCCGAGACCATCGTCGCCGCATGGATCATCGCGCTGACGGGAGTGGGGCCTTCCATTGCGTCGGGCAACCACACATGCAGCGGGAACTGGGCCGATTTGCCCACCGTCCCGGCGAAAATCAGCAGCCCCACCGCCGCGGCCACCGACAGGGTGGGGATCAGCGACGGAGTGATCGCCAGTTCGTGCAGCACCTCCTCGTGGCGCAGGATGGCGTCAAAATTGAGCGTGCCGGTATGCGCGTAGAGGTAGGCGATCCCGATGAGCATAATCACGTCGCCGATCCGGGTGGTGAGGAAGGCCTTGATCGCCGCCCGGTAGGCCGACGGCTTCTCAAACCAGAAGCCGATGAGCAGGTAGGAACAGAGGCCCATAATCTCCCAGAAGATGAAGAGCATCAGGAGATTATCGGCGACGGTCAGCCCCAGCATCCCGGTGGCGAAGAGGTTGATGTAGGCGAAGAAGCGGCTGTAACGGGGGTCGCCGTGCATGTAGCCCACGCTGTAGGCAAAAATCGCCAGACAGGTGATGGAGACGAAGAAAAGGGTGATCGCCGTCAGCGGGTCCACGAAGACCCCCATCTCCAGGGCGGTATCCGCCGATGGGAGCCAGGGGACGCTCACCGCGATGGGGTGCTCGTAGAGGGCCTCGCCGCCCCACCCGACGACCGTCCAGAAGACGAACTGGGCCATCAGGAAGGAGAGGGCCATCGCGCCGATGGCGACCGAGTGACTCAGCCGCTTCCAGCGGTTGAAGAAGAGGATAATGAGCGCGAAGGCCAGGAACGGCGGCAGCGGGATCAGGACAGTGATGAGTTCCAGAAGATGGCGCATCTCCATACTCCCTACTCCTTACTCTTACTCCCTACTCCTTACTCCCTACTCCTTCCTCCCTGCTCCTACCACTTCAGCAAATTGATCTGGTCCACATCCGTCGTCTCCCGGTTGCGGTAGATGACGACGATGAGGGCCAGGCCGACGGCCACCTCGGCGGCAGCGACCGCGTAGACGAACGCGGCGAAGGCCTGCCCGGTGGCCGCGGTCGGTTGGGCGTAGCGCCAGATGGAGAGCAGGTTCAGGATGACCGCGTTGAGCATCAACTCAATGCTCATCAGGATGGCGATGGCGTTCCGTCGGGCCAGCACGCCGTAGACGCCGATACAGAACAGCGCAGCGGAAAGGATGAGAATCCAGGATAGAGGGATCATCACGGCGTATACTCCTCCTCAAGAGATTGGAAGAATCTGGTTCAGGATGAGATCACGCAACTCCGGCCGCAAATCCCGTCGGGGCATGTAAGAGCCGAAAACACCCACCATGGCCACTCCGTACCGCTGGGCCAGGGTATCCTGATGTTCCCGGATAAGGCTAAGGATTTCTGGCAAGGTTTTATACAACTATCCCGTCCTCTCGGGTGCCCGCACCTGACCTTCCAGATACCCCAGCAACTCTTCGGCCAGCGCGATGGCCTGCTCCGCTTCGGTGGTTCCGAGGGTCGCGGAGTGTTCGTAGCGGGCAAGATTGCGGTACCGCAGCATCCGGTGAAGTCTCCTGCCCAACTCGGCAGGGAGTTCTCCGGATTGAATGTACAGTTCTCCCAACTGGCCCACGACTCCCCCGGGGGTCTGGGCCACCCGGTCTGCCCGCAGCAGGATGAGCCCCTTAGCGGCCAGTTCGGCCGCATTGTAGGCCGCGTCCACCGCCAGACGGTGCCGTCCGCTCGCCAGCAGTTCCCGTGCCCCTTCCAGATATTCCCGCCCCAACTCGTAGAGCCCTTCCACCTCCAGGCGCTTTAACTCCCCCTTTTCCATCGCGTACAGTTCCTCCCCCTCCTGCAGGGCCCGATAGACAAAGTAGGACGAAGGATAAAGGGCGTCATTGAGCGGATAGACCAGCGGCTCCACGCTTTCGGCCAATTCCAGTGCCACCCGAAAGCCCGCCTCGTCGCAGGCATCCTCCACCACGCCGGAGCCGTCGGTGCGGAAGACAATAAGGTCTATATCGCTCTCCGGGCGGGCCACTCCCTGGGCCACACTGCCATGCAGGATCACTCTGGCGATGTAGGGATGCGCGGGGCTCGCCAGCAGGTACGCCAGAAAGGCCTCTGCCGCCCGACGCTTCCGGTTGAGCACCGCATCATTTTCCATCTCTTCCCGAAGGCGCCGTCACCCTGAAAGGGACCGCCGACCTCTTTGCTTACCGCTCCCGCACGATGGTCACGGCGCCGATGAGGGCCATCACCAGCAACACCGAGGCGACCTCAAAGGGCAAGGCGAACCCACCGGGGTCCACCAGCGCCAGCCCCAGCAGGTGAATGGTGTTCTCCGGCACCGCCCGGGCGGTGGTGACCGTCACGTTCCGCAGGATGAGGAAGATAAATACCCCCAGCAGCACCGCCGCCAGCAGGGCCGCCAGCCACCACTGTTCGTTGGCGCGGGGCATCGGCTGGCGCATCAGGCCGCGGGTGAGCATCACGGCGAAGATGATCAGAATGCCGATGGCCCCCATGTAGATAAACAACTGCGCCGCGGCGAAGAAGGGGGCCTCCAGAAGCACGTAGATGGCCGCCAGGCCGAAGAAGACCAGCATCAGCCAGAGGGCGGCATGGAAGAGGTTGCGGACGGTGACCACCGCCACCGCCGCGGCGAGGACGATCAGGCCGAAGAGGATGAAGAGAACCTGCACCATGGTCATGCGCCCACCTCCAGTTCGGCAATCTGGGCGGCCTGCCAGGCCTCCAGGCGGCGCTGGGCCCGGCGCTGACCCAGGGATGAAAGCCCCCAGACAATCAGTACCAGAAGGATATTGGTCGCCAGCAGGATGCCCGCCCGGGTCCAGGCCGGCGCGCCGCCAGGGAATGCCTCCGTAATCCCCTTGTTCACCAGCACTGTCACGCAGAGGTTGACGATTGCCAGCGGGGTCAGGAACTTCCAGTTGAAGTTCAGCATCTGGTCAATCCGCAGCCGGGGCAGGGTGATCTGGATGAACATCCACATCAGGATGACCAGCCCCATCTTCATCAGGAACCAGACGGTCCCCAGAATGGGCGCCACGTCCACCCACGGGCCGCGCCAGCCGCCCAGGAAGAGGGTGGTGAAGATCGCCGCCACCGCCACCGAGTTCATAAACTCGGCCAGGTAGAACATGCCGAACTTCATCCCACTGTACTCAATGAAGTAGCCGCAGACCAGTTCGGATTCCGCCTCCAGCAACTCAAAAGGACGGGCGTTGATCTCGGCCAGGGTTGCCACATAGAAAATGAAAGCCGTCAGCGGCATCGCTACCAGGAAGATGACGTTCTGGGCGGCGATAATGCCCTGCATCTTCATCGTTCCGGCCACCGCCACGACGGTCAGGACGGCCAGCAACTGAGGAATTTCGTAGCCCACCAGTTGGGCCACTGCGCGAAACGCGCCCACCGTGGCGTACTTGTTGTTGGACGACCAGCCGGCCATCAGGAAGATAAAGAGGGCTGCCGAGGAGAAGGCCAGGATGTAGAAGATGCCGATGTTCAGGTCGGTGCCGATGAGCGCGCCGCCCGGCCCGAAGGGGATGACGGCCCAGAGCATCACCGAGGCGAAGACAACCAGCATAGGGGCCAGGTTATAGGGGATGGGGTCAATCCCCTGAGGACGGATGTCCTCCTTGACAATCATCTTGATGGCGTCGGCGAAGGTCTGGAGGATGCCCCAGGGCCCGGCCCAGGTGCCGGAACTGTTGGGGCCCAGCCGTCCCTGCATCCGGGCGGAGATTTTCCGGTAGGCCCAGATCAGGAAGATGACGACGATCAGGGGGAAGAAGCCGACGACGAGCGCGCCGATGGCCCGGACAATCAGCCAGGGCCATGGCTCCGGCAGTCCGGCCTGGACGAGCAACCCGTGAATCCAGTCCCCGGTGTTCACTATACCGTTGGCGAGGAAGGTCAGCAGACGATTGAGGAACTCCATCGGGTGGACCTCCTGGGAATCCGTTGGGAATACGCGGGATGCGACGGCACGGCCGTCGCATCCCCGTGGCTTATGCCCATTCCAGTGCGCCCTTGCGCCAGGCGTAGACCAGGGCGCCCAGAAGGAGGACAAGGAAGAGAACTCCCTCTATGGCTGCATACAGAGGGAGCCAGTTATAGATCAGAGCCCACGGGAAAAGGAAGACCGCCTCCACGTCAAAGACCATGAAGACGAGCGCGAAGATGTAGTATTGCGCCTTGTACTGGACCCATGCCTCACCGTGGGGGTAGATGCCACATTCGTAGGGTTCACTCTTACGGGGATGGGGCCGTTTGGGCCGGAGGACCCAGGCCAGAGCGGGGGGTAATACGCCGAGAAGCGCGGCAACGAAAAAGAGCAGGCCGACGAAGATGAATTGTTCCAGCAAGGTTGCCTCCTTGTGGGAACGGATTGGGATTGTGGTTCAAAACACGTAAATTATAGCACGCTCTTTGGGGAAGGCAAATGTTTTCAGTCCACAGTCCATAGTCTTCAGTCCGCAGTCTGTACCGCAGTTTATACCAATTGCGTTTGGATACGTTATATTGGAAGATATCCTTAATCTTTGCTCCACCTCCCTGCCCCCCTTTCACAAGGGTAGGTTTTTCGCCTCCGGCGAGGGAGGGGTAAAAAGCCGATTTTTGCATTGGGCGGCAAAGCCGCCCAATGCAAAAATCTATTTTCTCGCCTTATCCAGGGGCAATGTCCGTTCCCTCTCGCCTGACCGTAAACGGTCAGGCCGGGCTTTAGAAGGGCGCTTTCAGCGCCCTTTTCCCCCAGCCCCGCCGGTTTACGGCGGGGCTGGAAAAAATCTACCCTTGTCAACCTGCCTCCCTCCCCGTGGGCTGCACCCACGGGGAGGGGGGATAAGGGCAGGGACAACCCCTTTTTTCTCTCCCCTTTCTACACTCCCCACGTTTGCGCGGCCTGCGCGGCGGGGGCATAACAGCGCGTGGTGTACTCCTTCAGCATCCGGCGGGTACAGAAGTATGGCATTGCCGAACGGATGGCCTCTTTCATCACCCGTACCCACCCCCGCGGGACGCCGTCCGGATCGCGCTGATAGAAGAGGGGCGCGACCTCTCCCTCCAGCAGGCGGTACAACTCCATGGCGTCGTGGGCATCCTGGGCTGCCGGGTCGCCCTCTTCCAGCGGGAGAATCGCCCAGCCGTTGACCCCGTTGTACCCTTCATCCCACCAGCCATCCAGAATGCTCAGATGGGGCACTCCGTTGATAGCCGCCTTCTGCCCACTGGTACCGCTGGCCTCCATCGGGCGGCTCGGGGTGTTCAACCAGACATCCACCCCCTGGACCAGGTACCGGGCCACATGCATATCGTAGTCCTCTATGAACGCAATCCGTCCACCCACCGCCGGGTCCTTGGCGAAGGTATAGACTTGCTGGAGCAGGTACTTGCCCGCGTCGTCGGCGGGGTGGGCCTTCCCGGCAAAGATGAACTGGACCGGGCGGTAGGGGTTATGGAGGATGCGCTTCAGACGCTCCGGGTCGTGAAACAGAAGCGTGGCTCGCTTGTAGGTGGCGAAACGGCGGGCGAAACCAATGGTCAGCGCTTCCGGATCCAGAAAGGCACCGGCGACCAGCACCTGGTCGGGGTCCATCTCTCCGGAGATGCGCCGCTGCCGGGCCCGCTCCCGGATAAAGGCCATCATCTTTCGCTTCTGGTCCTCGTGGAGGGCCCACAATTCCTCGTCGGGGATATCGTCCAGCCGCTCCCAGAGATTCGGGTCGTCGTACCGTTCCAGCCAGTCCCGGCCCAGGTATTTGCGGAACAATCGGTTCAACGGGCCGGGGACCCAGGAAGGGACGTGGACACCGTTGGTGATGTGGAAGATGGGGACTTCTTCCACCGACCGGTCGGGCCAGAGGACATGCCACATCCGGCGGGAGACCTCTCCGTGCAGGTGGCTGACCCCGTTGCGATAATTGGAGAAACGCAGCGCCAGCGCGGTCATGTTGAATTCCGGACCGCCCGGGCCGTTCGTCCGGCCCAGTTCCAGAAACTCCTCTCGGGTGAGCCCCAGTTGCTCCCGATAATCGTGGAAGTATTTCTCCATCATCGGGAAGTCAAACACGTCGTGCCCTGCGGGAACCGGGGTATGGGTGGTAAAGACAGTGGTCTCCCGTACCGCTTCCGCGGCTCGATCAAACGGCCAGCCCTGGGCGACCAGTTCGCGTATCCGTTCCAGCACCAGAAAGGCACAATGTCCCTCGTTGAGATGCCAGACGGCGGGGTTCAGTCCCAGGGCCCGCACGGCCCGGACGCCGCCGATGCCCAGCACGATTTCCTGACTGATGCGGGTCTCCCGATCGCCGCCGTAGAGGCGGGAGGTGAGCGTCCGATCCCACGGTTCGTTCTCCGGAAGGTTGGTATCCATCAGACAGATTCGGGCACGGCCCACCTGTATTTGCCAGAGGGCCACCTGCACGGTTTGTCCCCCCAGGGAAACCTGGACCCGTACCTGGCGGCCTTCCGGGTCCAAAACCGGGCGGATGGGAGTTTCTTCTATGCGGAGGGGGGGATAGATGGCCTCCTGCCAGCCGTGCGGGGGGATATGCTGGCGGAAATACCCCTGAGAGTACAGAAACCCTACCCCGACCAGCGGGAGGCCCAGGTCGCTGGCCTCTTTGGTATGATCGCCGGCCAGAATGCCCAACCCACCGGAGTAGATGGGGAGGGAGAAGTGGATGCCAAACTCAGCGGAGAAGTAGGCCACCGGTCGGGTGGGGTCCGGATAATGCTGGCGGGCCCACAGGTGGCCATTGCCCATATCCCGATCAAACGCCAGAATCACCGCATCATACTGGCGCAGGAACAGCGGGTCACGGGCGATCTCCTGGACCCGTTCGGGGGATACCTCCCGCAGCATCTGCACCGGGTTGTGCCCGGTGGAGCGCCAGAGGGGATAATCAAACATTTTCCACAGGTCGCGCGCTTCCTGATGCCAGCTCCACCACAGATTGTAAGCCAGGTCCGCCAGCCGCTCAATGCGGGGTGGGAGTTTTTCCAGAATGGGGGTCAGAGTGTCTTCCATATACTGCCTACATCCTCGGAGATTGATCCGTTGCCTGTCATGGACTCAGAAAGAGCAGCAAAGCCAACACGGCCGCTGTGACGATGCCAAACTCCAGCAAAACAGCTGGTTTCAGGCGGTCCAGCAAATGCTGTTGGGCGATACCGGTCGTCAGGTAGAAGAAGAGCAGCAGAAGCAAGCCGGCCGTCCAGTTATCCACCCGCCAGTAATTAAACGCCCAGGTCATCTCCCCCACCACCAGGCCGACGATGCCGGCGTAGAGGGCGACCCGCGCGGCACGGGTCTCCGCCACACCCAGCAGGTCCAGCGCGATGAGGAATGCTACCAGAGTGGTCGTCGTGGCCGTGACCAGGCTGCGGGCGCGGGTCCGGTAAATCATGTAGAAGAAAAGGAAAGCCAGCAGATACGCCAGAATATTCAGGCCCAAACGGGCTCGGGTGGACGCAGGATGACGGGGCGAGAGGGCGGCGAACTCTGCGGCCACTGCCAGACCGACGAGGAGCATAGCCAGAAGGAGCCCTCCCCCCCAAATGACCTCGTTCGGAGCCAGTTCTATCAGATAGGCCGCCATACCGCCCAGAAGGCCGGGGAGCACCCAGGAGAGGTACAGGGGACGCGGCAAGCGGTCGGGAGCGTCAGGATGGGCCGCCAGCACATAGCGGGCCCCCATAGCCGCCAGTCCACTGACCAGAATGATCAGGAGGCCTGTTCCCGTCAGGTTTACCTCCAGCGGAGAGCCCAGCAGGTGAAACCGACGGGTGATCTGAGGCAATTGGACAAAACGGAACAAAACGCTGGTCAGCAGGATTAGCGCAATCAGTACCGAAAGCCGGTCCCGATTCAATCGGGGGATGTATTCTCTCATAAACAGGGCAAATTGTACCGCCAGGCGGCCGTTTTGTCAATCCAGCGCTTGCGGTTTTCCATTACCGGGGTACAATACCATCAGAGGCATGGGGCGATTCGGGGTGTGCACAGGAGATGAGACAATGAAAAAGTGGATCGGGTTGCTCGTTATCCTGGGACAGGTTCTCGTATTCGCTGGGCCGGCCGCGGCGCAAGAAGGGCGAACCGTCTACGTGCTTACGGTGGACGGTGCCATTACAGCCACCATCAACGACTACATCGCCCGGGGTATCCGCCTGGCGGAACGGGATGAAGTGGAAGCGGTGGTGATCCGGCTGAACACTCCCGGCGGTGATGTGGCATCCACCACGAAGATTATGGAGACCATGGAGAACGCCCGCGTGCCGGTCATCGTCTACGTCTGGCCGCGGGGCGGGATGGCCGCTTCTGCCGGAACCCTTATTCTCCTGGCGGCTCACGGCGCGGCGATGGCTCCCCGCACAACCATCGGCGCCGCCCACCCGGTTACCCTCCCCGGCGCAGAGGGGACGGTCAGCCAGGACGCGATAGAGAAAGTGGTCAACGTACTGGTGGAGCACGCTACCCTCTTCGCCGAGCGACGGGGCGAGGCCGCGGTGGACTGGGCCAAGCGGGCCATCCGGGAGAGTGCCACTGCTGGGCCCGAAGAGGCTCTGGAACTGGGAGTCATTGACCTGATCGCCAGCGACCTGGATGAACTGCTGGCCGGAATGGATGGTCGGACTTTCACCCTCGGTGATAGGACGGAGAAAACTATCCATACCGCCAGCGCCACGGTTCAGGAAATCCCTCTCTCCCCCATAGAAAGGTTGCTTCAGGTGTTGATCAATCCCAATATTGCCTTCATCTTGCTGACGATCGGCGTACAGGCCATCCTGATAGAACTCTCCTCCCCCGGCGGCTGGGTCGCCGGATTCATCGGTGTTCTTTGCCTGGCCCTGGCGGCCTACAGCCTGGGGGTCCTTCCCTTCAACTGGCTTGGCCTGGTTCTGATGGCGACGGCCATTGTGCTCTTCATTCTGGACATCAAAGCCCCCACCCACGGCGCGCTCACCTTCGCTGGGACGGTCAGTTTCATCGCCGGTGCCCTGATCCTCTTTAATGCGCCTCTTTCCCCCTACGGGCAAATCTCTATCCCGCTGGTGATCGTCGTGGGGATTCTGACCGCTCTCTTCTTCGCCTTCGTCATCGCCAAGGCGCTCCAGGCTCAGAAGCCCCGCTCGGTGACCGGAAGGGAGGGGCTGATCGGGCGCAGCGGGGTCGCAAAGAGCCGCCTGGACCCCGAGGGCTGGGTGCTGGTCGCCGGGGAACGCTGGAACGCCGTGGCCGAGGACGGCCCGATAAATGAGGGGGATGAAGTAGAAGTCGTGCGTGTGGAGGGATTCCGCGTGGTCGTGCGGAAGCGGTAAAAGGGACGCACACAAGCACGGGGAAGGCTGGGCAGTGCTGTGCTATGGTGCCTTCGGATAGTCTGGACGCGCTGCTATTTGACCTGGATGGGACGATCCTGGATTCGGACGATGAAGGGGTAGAGGCATTGGCCCGCTGGCTGGAGCAGTTGCGGGTGCGCGATCCCCGCCATCGGGCGCGCCGCATCGTGATGCGCCTGGAGACACCGGTCAATGCTCTGACGACCGCTCTGGATACGGTAGGGCTGGACGCGCCTCTGCTGGGCCTGGCGGAACGCCTGCGTCACCGGAAAAGCCGCCCCGGCCCCCGTTTCCGGATTGTACCTGGTACAAAGGAGGCACTGCACCTCCTTGCCTCCCGCTACCGTCTGGCTGTTGTCACCACCCGCGGCCGCCGGGACGCCTCCGTTTTTCTGGCGGATTTTGGCCTCTTTGACCTTTTTGAAGCGGTCATCACCCGCGAGTCCACCTGGCGGCTGAAACCGCATGCCGCTCCCATCCGTTACGCAGCCGGGCGACTGGGCCTCCCGCCTGACCGCTGTGCGATGGTGGGGGATACGCCGGTGGATATGCGGTCGGCCCGGAAGGCGGGCGCCTGGGCCATCGGCGTCCTCTGCGGCTTCGGCGAAAGGGACGAACTGGAGCGGGCCGGCGCGCACCTCATCCTGGAATCTCCAGCCCAACTGCCGGAGGCGCTCAACGTAAGGCATAAAAGGTAAAGTGTTGCCTCCCCGCTTTCTGGAACGAATGACAGCCTGGCTGGGGCCGGAATTTCCTGCCTTTTTGAATGCGATGATGGCCCCGCCCGACACTGGCCTGCGAGTGAATTCGCTGAAGATTTCTCCGGAAGGCTTCCTTGCCCGTTCCCCTTTCCCCCTTCAACCCGTCCCGTGGTGTGCGGAAGGATTTGTGGTGACCGACCCGACGATCCGCCCTGGCATCCACCCCTACCACGAGGCCGGGCTCTACTACCTCCAGGACCCGGCGGCAATGGCCGCGGCGCCCCTGCTGGCCCCCCAGCCCGACGAATGGGTGCTGGATCTCTGCGCCGCGCCCGGCGGAAAGACGACCCATCTGGCGGCCCGGATGGGAAACCAGGGCGTGCTGGTGGCCAACGAAATCCATCCCCGGCGGGCGCGCGTTCTGGCCGAGAATCTGGACCGTTTGGGAGTGACCAACGCCCTGGTGGTGAACGAAGCCCCGCGCCGTCTGGCCGACCGCTGGGAGGGACTATTTGACCGCGTGCTGGTGGACGCACCCTGCTCCGGCGAGGGGATGTTCGGGCGGGAGGAGGCCGCGGCGCGGGATTGGAGCGAGGAGGCCGTGCGGGGCTGTGCGCGGCGCCAGTCGGCCGTCTTGGAGGACGCCGCGCGGACCATCCGCCCCGGCGGCGTCCTCCTTTATGCTACCTGTACTTTTGCCCCGGAGGAAAACGAAGGGGTCATCGGCCGTTTTCTGAAAAACCATCCGGAGTTTGATCTGGTGGAGTTGCCCCACCACCAGACACTGGATCGCGGCCATCCGGAGTGGGTCGGAGAGACAGACGCCCGGATCAGGCGCGCCGTCCGAATCTGGCCCCATCGGGGGCCGGGCCGGGGCCATTTCTATGCGCTTCTCCGCCGTGCCGGGGATGAGCGCCCTCACCGCGGGCGCTTTACGGCCCACCTGCCCGGACGGGTACGCACGCTCTACGATGCCTTCGTCCGCCAGACCCTTCGGGACGCGCCCGAGGCGGGGCTGCTTTTCCGGGATGGACGGGTGTACCGGACGGCCGTTCCACCTGAACTTTTGGAAGGGTTACGAGTGTTTCGTCCGGGGTGGCTTCTGGGGCAGGTGGAGGGGACGGCGTTCATCCCGTCCCGCGCCCTGGCGATGGCCCTGCGGCCCGACGAGGCTCTCCACACCCACCGACTGGAAGTGGACGACCGGGCAGTGCGCGCGTTTCTGCGGGGGGAGAGAATTCCCGGGCCGGATGTGATCGGATGGGTGCTGGTCACGGTGGAGGAGTTTCCGCTGGGGTGGGCGCGAGCGACGCGCCGGGGGCTACGTATATCGCCGCCCGCGCCCTCCGCGACTGGACAGGGGAATCGGCGAACGCTGCCCACCTGACGGAAGAGAGGGGGGAGAAGGCAAAAGATGCCGGTGCTCCGGTAAGGTGAGCCGATCCTATCAACGTGGATTGGGGAGACTACCCGCTTCCGCAGTAAGGCGAAAGAAGCGGGCGGCATTTTCCGTTGTGGCCCGGGCGATCCCCTCTGCTGTTACCCCGCGCACTCGGGCCACCGCCCCCGCCACGTACCACACGTAGGCCGGTTCGTTGCGCCGCCCCCGGTACGGCTCTGGCGTCAGGTAGGGGCAGTCCGTCTCCACCAGCAATCGGTCCAGGGGGACGGCCGCCGCCACGGCCTGCAAGCGGGGGGCCTGGGCGTAGGTGATCGGGCCCGATAGGCCAATGGAGAAGCCCATCGCCAGCACCTCCTCCAGATGCTCCGGCCCGCCGGAGTAGGAGTGCAGAACCCCCCTGCCCGTCCAGCCCCGCAGTATTGCCAGTGTATCCTCCCAGGCATCCCGGCAGTGGATGATGACAGGCAGGTCCAGTTCGGCCGCCAGCGTTAGCAGGTCGGCGAAGGCCTGCCGCTGGACTGGCCGGGGGGAGAGGTCGCGGTAGTAGTCCAGTCCGATCTCACCGACAGCGACGACTTTGGGGTGGCGGGCCAGCGCCCGCAGTTCCTCCCGAACGGCCGGGGTGAGCGTTTTGGCGTCGTGGGGATGGATGCCCACCGCGGCGTAGATGAAGTCGTACTTCTCCGCCAGAGCGACCGAATCGCGGCTGGATTCCAGGTCAGTCCCAACGTTGACCACCGCCACTACCCCCACCGCGCGCGCCCGCAGGATGACCGTCTCGCGGTCGGCGTCAAAGGGCTCAAAGTCCAGATGGGCGTGGGAGTCAACAATCATAGCGAGTTTGCAAGTGGGCAAGTTTGCAAGTCGCAAGGGCCGCAGGGTCGCAATGACGATTTACGATATGCGATACGCGATACGCGATTAGCGATACGCGAAGGCTACAAGCCGGCCAGTTTTCGTCCCTCCTCCAGCAGGGGCCGGACGCGGGATTCGTCGGTGGTCTCGCAGTAGATGCGGATGAGCGGCTCGGTACCGGAAAAGCGCAGGAGTAGCCAGCCGCCGTCCTCCAGGTAGTACTTGTAGCCGTCGTAGGTCAGGATGTCCGTCACCCGCAGGCCCAGGACCGATTCGGGACGGGACCTATCCAGCCGGGCCTTGATCTCCTCCCGCCGCGCGGCCGGGAAGATGACGTCCAGACGGCTGTAGTAGTACGACGCGCCCAATTTGCTGTAGAGTTCGGCCAGGAGCTGGGATGGGCGCTTCCCCGTCCGCACCATCAAGTCCAGGAAGTAGAGGTTGCCCAGAATGCCGTCCCGCTCCGGGATGTTGCCCCGAAAGGCGTAGCCGCCGCTCTCCTCGCCGCCGATCATCGCGTCCGTCTCCAGCATCTTCGGCGCGACGTACTTAAAGCCTACCCCTACCTGATGGACGGGGACGCCGTAGATTTCCCCCAGTTTCTCCAGCATAGAGGTGGTGGAGAGGGTTTTGACGATGGCCCCCCGCTCACCGCGCACCTCCAGCAGGTAATAGGCCAGCAGGGCGTACACCTGCAACTGGTTTATGAAGCACCCGTTCTCATCCCCAATGCCCATCCGGTCGGCATCACCGTCGGTGATGATGCAGACGTCGGCGCCCAGTTCCACGGTTTTGGCCAGCGCCACATCCACGTTGGGCGGGATAGGCTCCGGACGGGTCATCTCCGGGAAGAGGGGGTTAGGGACGTTGTGGATTTCCACCAGGCGCGTCTTCCCGCCGGAGAGGAGGCGCGGGAACCAGCCAATGCCGTTGCCCCACATCGGCTCTACCAGGATGAAGAGGCCGGCGTCCCGGATGCGCTCTATGTCCACCAGGCGGGAGATATGGGCGATGTAGGCCGGGGCGGGGTCCCAGACGACGATGCAGCCTTCGGCCTGCGCGGTGGCGAAGTCGCTCCGGCGGACTCCTTCTATCGGCGGGATGGCGGCCTCTATCTCCAGAAGCCCTTCCGGGGCGATTGCGGCTCCGTGCTCGTCCCGCACCTTGAAGCCGTTGTCGCTGGGCGGGTTGTGGCTGGCAGTGATGTTGATCGCCCCGACGGCTTTCCGCTCCACGACGGAGAAGGAGATGACCGGTGTGGGAGTCGGCCCCTCTGTTAGCCAGACGCGGTGACCGTTGGCGGCCATGACCTCGGCAGCGGCGATGGCGAAGTCGCGGGAGGCGAAACGCCGGTCGTGGCCGATGACGATGTCGCCGCCCCCCTTGCCGTGGGCCGCCAGGTAGTTGGCAAACCCCTGCGCGCAGCGGCGGACGTTATCAAACGTGAAATCTTCGGCGATTTTCCCTCGCCAGCCGTCGGTTCCGAATTTGATGACCGTCATGGACACCTCCAGAGTGGAGTATGGAGTATGGAGTAGGGAGTAGGGGCACTATCCCCCGCCGACTAACAACTAACGACTGACGACTGACGACTGACGACTGCTGTTGCAACTCGCCGTCCCAGTTCCACCGCATAGTTGGTGCCCCGGTCCCAGGGGTAGACCTGGCTCATGTTCGCCATCCACAGGCCCGGGAGCGGGGTCGCCAGCGGCGGGATATTACGGGAGTGGTAAAGGGTCGGTATCGGCTGGGCGTACGGTTCGGTAAACATCCAGGCCGCCCGCACCCAGTTGGGGCGGATGTCGGGGTTGATGCGCACCAGGCCCGGCCAGTAGTGCTCCAGCAGTTCCTCCTTGTCCATCCCGAAAATCGGGTGATCGGGCGGGAGATAGTCCCCGCAGTAGACGATGTGGTCACCCCCGTAGTACTCCGGGGAGATATAGTTGGTGTGTTCTACCAGCCCCATAAAAGGGAATTCGTTCCCCTTGGGCAGGTTGATCCAGTAGTGGCCGCGGGTGAGGGGACGATCCAGGGCCAGGACCAGGGTGACGGCGCCCATCGCTTTCAGCGCGCGCAGGCGGGCGACGTAGTCAGCAGGGAGGTCGGGGGCCAGGTCGGCCAGCACGCCCGGCGCGCAGGTGGCGATGACGGCCTCATGGGTCGCCCATCCCCCGGCGAACTCCACCGTCCAGCGGTCCTCCTGCAGGCGGATGCGGCGGACGGGGGCGTTCAGGAGGACGCGCCCGCCCTGGTGGCGAATCCGATCGGTCAGGACATCCACAAATCCCTGGAAGCCACCGACGAAATACCCCAGCCGTGGGGTACGCTTGTAGAGGCGCGCCCAGAACCAGGCCATGTTGACGTTGCGGTACTCCTCTTCGCCGAACTTGCTGATGAGCAGGGGCTTCCAGAGGATTTCATACGCCCGCGGGCCAACGGCACGTCGGGTCCACTCCTCCGCGGTAACCGCCTCCAGCCTCTCCCAGCGACGGAGCAGGCGCAGGTACAGGGTGACCAGCCCCACCCGCAGCCGGTCGGAGAATGGCAGGGGGGTGAATCGCAGCACCCGGATGGGGCTGTCAAAGGGATAAATCCGCCCTTTATGATAGATGGATGTGGTCGGGCGGGGGAAGAAGAGGCGGTCGGCCACGCCCAGTTCCCGAATGAGCGCGATGGCGTCCCGGTCGGAAGCGAACCAGTGGTGGTAGAACCGCTCCAGGGGCCATTCCCAGCGCTCGTCCTGAAAGCCCGCGGCCAGTCCTCCGGCGTAGGGTCGGGTTTCGTAGATGGTCACCCGATGACCGGCGCGGGTCAGGTCGTAGGCGGCCGTCAGGCCGGTGATGCCGGCGCCGATGATGGCAAGGTCCATAGTCGGTAGTCGTTAGTCGGTGGTTGTCCGGGCGCGGAATTCGCCGTCCCGCACCCGGATGCGCAGGGCGTCCCCCGGGGCGACCTGGGTGGGGGAGCGGACGATGAGGCCGTCGGCGGCGCGCCGGACGATGGCGTAGCCCCGCTCCAGGGTGGAGAGCGGGCTGACTCCCTCCAGTCGGCCCGTCAGCCCCGCCAGCCGCTCCCGCCGGACGGCGATCTGATGCCGGATGGCACGCTCCATCCGCTCCATCAGGTCGTCCAGCCGCTGACGGGTCTGGGTGAGGCGAAGCGCCGGGGAGAGCCGCCGCAGAAGACGGACCCGTTCCTGCAGGGCGGCGCGTCGTCGGTACAATTCCGCCTCCAGCGCGCGGGTCAGGCGGCCCCGCAGGGAGCGAATCTGTTGCTGCAGTTCCGCCCGGTCGGGGGTGGCAATCTCCGCCGCGGCCGATGGGGTGGGCGCGCGCCGGTCAGCGGCGAAGTCGGCCAGGCTGAAGTCCGTCTCATGCCCCACCCCGCAGACGATGGGGATGCGGGAGGCGGCCACCGCCCGCGCGACGCTCTCCGCGTTGAAGGCCCACAGTTCCTCCAGCGACCCGCCGCCGCGGGCCAGGAGGATGACGTCTATGTCGTCCCGGGCGTTGAGGGCACGCAGCGCGGCGACAATCTGCGGCGGTGCTTCCTCCCCCTGCACCAGCGTCGGGGCCAGGACGACCTCCGCCAGCGGGTAGCGACGGGAGAGGATGTGGAGGATGTCCCGCAGGGCGGCCGCGTCGGGGGAGGTGACCACGCCGATGCGGCGGGGGAAGCGGGGTAGGGGACGCTTCCGCTCCGGAGCGAACAGTCCTTCCGCCTCCAGGCGGCTCTTCAGCCGTTCGTACTCCTGATACAGCCACCCCAGCCCCAGGGGCTCCAGGTAGTCCGCATAGAGTTGCAGGTCGCCCCGTTGCTCGTAGACGCCCACTTTGCCGTGGGCCAGGACGGAGTCGCCGTCCCTGGGGAGGGCGCGCAGCCCGCGCGCCCGGTCCCGCCACATCACGCAGCGCAGTTCCGCCCCGGCGTCCTTCAGGGTGAAGTAGCAGTGGCCCGAAGCGACCTGGCGGAAGTTAGAGACTTCTCCCTCTACCCACACGTCCGCCAGACGGGGGTCCGTCTCCACAGTGGTGCGGATGCGGGCCATCAACTGGCTGACGGTATACGGCGTCCGTTCGGCAATGGTGAAGAGCGAAAGTTGTTCCATTAGGGAAAGGTTACAAGGATCGTAACTATATTGACAATGGCAAATTCTAATTTATGTTGAAAAACCGTCCGCTAAAAGTATAAATGGTATCACCCCGCCACACTTCTCGCCTCAGGAATCCCCCCGGCAGGTGAGGGGAATTTGCCCCTCCCCCTTGCCCCCCTCGCCCCCGCCCGAAGGGCAGGGGGAGAGGGGGGGACAAAGGGGGGTGAGGGGGCAAAAGACGGCCCGTTTTGCGGCCGCCGGGGCGATAGCCCGTCCGGTGTCCGCCGTTCCGGCGGC
>FWPU01003118.1_pt1 | contig 42893 bp, 46 predicted proteins | sample 2228361 | NCBI WGS metagenome assembly FWPU01 (sample SAMEA103939777, study PRJEB20133) | metagenome | reverse complement strand
GGCCTCGGCGAGCAGCGCGGCCATCCGCACCCGGGGCTTGGCGCGGGAGACGTTCTGGTCGAAGGCTTTCTTCATCTTCTCCTCGTTCGGAAGCAACCCCTCGTTTTCGAGCGCGTCAGCCGGCGCGCATCGCGGGCTCTGGCCGGGCCGCGGCGAGCTTGCCCATCACCTCGTCGATGAGGGCCTCGATGTCCTGGGCTCCCTTGCAGTCGCGGTCGGCCATGAAGACGGGCACGCCCTCGCTGGAGGCCTGGGCGAACTTGGTGCACTGCCGCACGATGGTCTTGAGCAGGTACTCCGGGTAGTGCTCGCGCAACGCGGCCAGCGCCTCCTTGGCCAGCTTGAAGGTGGCGTTGAAGGCGTTGACGATGATGAATACCTGGTCGAGCACGTGGCCCAGGTCGTCTTCGAGGCTCCGCACCGTCTCGAAGAGCAGCTTGAGCCCGTGGAAGGACAGAAAGTCGGCCAGCACCGGGACGAACAGGTCGTTCGACGCCATCAGCGCGTTCAGGTTGAGCAGCCCGAACGAAGGCGGAGCGTCGAAGACGACGACGTCATAGCGCGACTCGATCTCCTTCAGCGCGTTCTTCAGCTTGAGCTCGCGGCCGGCCATGGGCATCAGCGCCAGGTCCACCGTGGACATCGACAGGTTGGAGGGTACGAAGTCCAGGTTGGGCACCGGCGTCTTCTGGATGATCTGGCTCAGCGGCACCTTCTTCACGAGCACGTCGAGCAGCGTGCGCTCGAAGTCCTCGCCCTCGTAGCCGAGGCACTTGGTGGCGTGGCCCTGCGAGTCGAGGTCGACCAGGAGCACGGTGTGGCCCATCTCGGCCAGGCGGAAGGCGTAGGACGTCGACAGCGACGTCTTCCCGGTGCCGCCCTTGAAGTTCAAGAAGAGCTGCTTGCGCGGCCCCAGCGGCGGGGGAAAGCGCGAGAGCCGCCCGCGGAGGTTCCACAGGTCGTCGGCGTCGTACGCGTCCTTGCGCAACTCTTCGGGTAGGGCCCTGAGCGGCACGCCCAGCACTTCGGCGGCCAGCTTCGGGTTGTAGAGGGGAGCTTGCATCGTTCACCTCGTCCTTTCAGGCGGCGAAGAACTTCTGGCCGCGCCGCACCACCTGCCCGCGTGCGATGAGCAGCTCGCAGGCCTCTTGCGCCGCGCCGGCGTCCACTCGAGCCGACTTCACCAGCTCGGCCAGGGTGCGCCCTCGAATCGCGGTGCGAATCTCCAGGAGCATCGCGTTGCACAACGGCTCGTCCACCACCCGCGGCGGCTGAGTCAGCTCGGAACGCGGCTCGGTGTACGGCTCGGCGCGTGGCACGGCGTGGGGTTCATCTGCGTGGAGCCCGCTGCGCGACGTGGCGTGGAGCTCGGCGCGTGCTTCGGGGCGGAGGTCTGCGCGGCCGCCGGCACGGAGGTCTGCGCGTGCGTCGGCATGGCGGTCGGCGCGCGCATCGGTTGCACGAAGGTCTGTGCGTGCGTCGCCATGGAGTTCTGCGCGTGCATCGGTCCGGAGGTCCGCTCGTGCATCGGCCCGGAGGTCCGCTCGTGCGTCGGCCCGGAGGTCTGCGCGTGGGTCGCCACGGAAGTCTGCGCGTGCACCGGCGCGGACGTCGGCGCGTGCGTCGACATGGAGGGCCGCGCGTCCGTCGGCGCGGAGATCCGCGTGCGACTCCGTGCAGCCGTCGGCGTGCCGCTCGCAAGACTCGGCAGAACGCGCCAGCGAGCTCGCAATCCGCGCGGGCCGGCTCGACGGCCTCAGCGGGAGGCTGGCCAGCCGGCGCACCTTTCGGCGGCGCTGCGCATCGTCCATGGCCACGACTGCCGACACGTCCTCCCCGAGCAGCCGGCTCAGGCTCTGTGCTGCGGCGTGGCGGACCTTCTTGTCGGCATCGCGCATCGCCTCGAGGAGCAGCGGGCGCGAGCGCTCGGGCGAGGCCGCTCCCAGGACCAGGGCGGCGAGGCTCCGCACCTCGGGGTCTGCGTCGCGGATGGCCTCTTCCCCCAGCTTCTGCGCGTCGTCGCCGGAGAGGGTGAGGGCGAGAAGCGAGGCGCGGCGGCGCACGGTGCGGTCGGGGTCCTTCATCGCCGCGGCCAGGTGCGGGCCCGCCTGCTGCGGGTCGAGCTTGAGGAGCGCCTTCAGCGCGGCGATGCGCACGTCCGCCACGTTCGACTCGAGAAGGGGCGCCACCACCGCCACGCCTTCCTTCTTGGCGAGCTCGGCGAAGCTCTTCAGCAGCGCCACCTGCACCGACGGCTCGGTCTCGCCGTGCAGCGCGGTCGCCAGCGCAGGAGCGGCGGCGGGGTGGCCCAGGGCCTTGAGCCGCTCGGCGGCGCGGATGCGGGCGTGCGGGTCGGGCGCGGACAGCTCGCGAACGGAGAAGCCGAAGAGCGTCTCCTCGGAGCGTCCGGGGAAGGCCTGCGCTCCGCCCAGCTCTGCGAGCTCCTGCGCGGAGACGGCCAGCCGTCCCTCGGAGCGCAGCCGCGAGGCGTGGGCCAGCACCATCGAGGGAGCGGGCGTCTGTTCGGCGCGCTGAGGCGGAGGGCTCGGCGGCGGCTCTCCGCGCGCGGGCGGCGGAGGTGCGGCGACGACGGCGGTGCTGGTGCCGGCGTTGGCGTTCGCGGGGCGCTGCGGTGCCGACTGGCGCATGGCCTCGCTGCGGAGCTCGGCGATGAAGCGGGCCAGGTCGAAGGCTTCGGCGGAGTCCGCTCCCGAGTCGGCGATGCGCGAGGCCTCGAGCAGCTTGCCGATGAGGTCGGCCCGCTCGGCCCTCAGCGCTTCGTTCATGCGCGAAAGCTCCTCGCGCTCGGCATGGGCGCGGCCCACCCGCACCTCGAGCTCGGCGATGTGGCGCCGCAGCTCGATCTCCCGTTGCGCCGACCTGGCGAGCTCCGCCTTCAGCCGCTCGATCTCGTCGCGCGATGCGGAGAGATCGTTCGCGAGCTGCTCGCTCCGCGCCTCGAAGTACACGATCTTTTCGAGCGCGCTCTTGAGCAGCGCTTCAGGTCGCTCGTCCATCGAGGACTTTTCCACCCTCCCGCTGGCCGAAGACTACAGGGCTGTCGCGCCTTGTCGCGTTTTTGGCCAGCGTTCGTTCGAGTCGTTGCAAGCTGCTGAAATCAGGACGGGTTTCGAGGGGCATTCACTCCAGCCCGAGCTGCGCCAGCTGGGCGCGGAAGGTCTGGGCGTCCTTGAAGACGAAGCCGCGGATGCCGAGCGTTCGCGCCGCCTCGACGTATTCGGCGATGTCGTCGAAGAACGCGGTCGCCTCGGGAGCGGTGCCGGCCCTCCGTAGCGCCTCGCGGTAGATGGCCTCCTCGGGCTTCACCAGCGCGAGCGCGTGCGAGAGCAACAGGTGGTCGAAGCGCCGGAGCACGGGCAGCTTCGGGAGCAGGAACCGCGCGTGCAGCACGTTGGTGTTGGACAGGAGGAGCAACTTCACGCGCCCGACCAGCGACTCGACGAGCGGCATCACCGCGTCGTGAATCGTGAAGTGGCAGTTCCACAGCGCGAAGAGCTCGTCGGCCGAAAGCGTCAAACCGAGCCGTTCGCCGATGACCGCGCGCAGTCCATCGCCGTCGAGCCAGCCGCGGTTGACCGGCTCGGACAGCTCGGAGAAGAGACGGGTCACGTCGTCGACGGGGCGGCCGCTCCGTTCGGCGAAGCGGCGCGCGAGCAGCGCGTTGTCGTGGAAGGCGAGGACGTTCCCGAGGTCGAGGACGATCGCTTCGATGCGCACCCGCGCATGGTGGAGCAACCGGGGCGATTTGCCCAGCGCCTGCGGCGTCGTTCCTCGCGGCGCTCGGGGCTTGAGGGCGGAAGCGCCCACTCGCTCGGGGGCTCAGCGGGCGAGGCGGCGCGGCCGGCCGAGGCGGATGGAGGAGGACGCGTTCGGGCGCGGCGGGCCGAGCGGATCCGGACACTGCGCGCGGAGTCGACACGTCCCGCACTCGTTGCCGGACCAGATGGACTCGTGGAGAGCGGCCACGCGGTCGATGACGTCGAAGTCCTCGGTGACGAACCCCAGCTCGAAGTTGCGCGCGTCGGCGTGCTTGGCGCCGAGGCCTGCTCCGGTGAGGTTCGCGCTGCCCAAATACAGCCAGGCGCGGTCGACGAGCACGCACTTGAAGTGGACGCGCGGGCAGATCTTCAGCTCGAGGCCTCCGCCGGTGAGCTTCTTGTGGCGGTCGAAGGCGGCGCGGAACGGGCGGCTGGGCAGCTCGGCGTGGAGCAGCCGCAGCTCGACCTTGCGGCGGGCGAGCTCGGCGAAGAGCTCGACGACGGGAGCCCACTTCCCGCCGCGCTCGACCATCATGGCCTTCACGTTGGCGGTGCTGATCCACACCGACTCGCGGGCGTTCGCCATCTTCTCGAGCACCACGCGACGGTAGAGCTGGGTGCCGGCGAGCAGCTCGGCCTCGATGGGGCGCACCCGGCCGAGGCTAGTTCCGGCAGGCGCATCGTCCAACGTGCGCATCGATGGAACGCTCGAGGTGGCTGCCGAAGGGAGAAGAGTCCGGCCGCTCGAGGTGAGAAATGCGTGGACGGCGCGGTTGACCCCGCGCGCCTAGCCCGATTAGAGGGCGCCGCCATGAGTGCACACGTCTTCCGTCGACTCGCCGCTGCGCTGGCGGCCCTGGCCCTCGGCGGCTGCATCGCATCCGAGGCCCACCTCCGCCGCCGCGCCGCCTTCGACATGCAGTGCTCGGAGAACGAGCTGCAGATTGTCGACCTCGGCGGCTGGAACCGCGGCGTGAAGGGCTGCGGCAAGCAGGCGACGTACGTCTTCGTCCAGAACACCGGATGGGTGCTGAACACCGACGCCGCGCCGACGGGCGGGAGCGAGGGCTACTAGCTCCTCCGCCACGCGCTCCCCGAGCGGGCGTCCCGCCGGTGGGCGCGGTGCAGGGCCGACGATTTCCGTTGAAGCCGTTGCCCCCGCGCGACGATGGGCCATGATGCCCTGCCCATGCTTTCGGTAGAGCCTCACCCGCTCCTCGATGCGGGAGCGTTCGTCACCACCTTTCCCCGGCCGCTCGGGCAGACGCCCTCACCCGATTCGCTGAAGGCGCTGCTCCGGCTCGATGCCGCGGCCCCGCTGTCAGCGGACGACGCGGTGCGCGCGGCGGTGCGCGACCTTCTGCGGCACGGCGGTTACAAGCCCACCGGTCGGGGCAAGCCCGCCTCCGAGTACCTGGTGCGGGCTTGGCAGGACGGCAGCCTGAAGCCCATCAACGCGGCGGTGGATGCGTGCAACGCCGTGTCCCTGCACTCGGGGCTGCCCATCAGCGTGGTGGACCTCGACCGGGCGCAGCCGCCGTTCCGCATCGCCATCGCTCAACCCGGTGCTCGCTACGTCTTCAACGCCAGCGGGCAAACGATCGACCTCGAGGGTCTGCTCTGCATCTTCGACGAGAACGGGCCGTGCGCGAACGCGGTGAAGGACTCGCAGCGCACCAAGACGCACGACGGCACCACGCGCACGCTCTCGGTGGTGTGGGGAACGAAGGCGCTTTCTGGCCGCACCGCGAAGACCGTGGCCTGGTACCGGGCGCTGCTCGCCGAGCTGGGCGCGGCGACCGAGCCGGTCTGATGACGAGACCTCCACGTCAGGCCCGGACGAGCGGCTTGTACTTGATGCGGGTCGGCTTCACCGCGTCGGGGCCGAGCCGCTTCTTCTTGTCCTCTTCGTAGTCCTGGAAGTTGCCCTCGAAGAAGAACACCTTGCTGTCGCCCTCGAACGCCAGGATGTGCGTGGCGATGCGGTCGAGGAACCAGCGGTCGTGGCTGATGACGATGGCGCAGCCGCCGAAGTTGAGCAGGCCCTCCTCGAGCGAGCGCAGCGTGTCGACGTCGAGGTCGTTGGTCGGCTCGTCGAGCAGGATGACGTTGGCGCCCTGCTTGAGCATCTTCGCCAGGTGCACCCGGTTGCGCTCGCCGCCCGAGAGGTCGCGCACCCGCTTCTGCTGATCCGTTCCCTTGAAGGCGAAGCTCGCCAGGTACGCCCGCGACTGCACCTTGCGCTGGCCGAGGTCTAGGTAGTCGAGCCCGTCGGAGACCTCCTCGAAGACGCTCTTGTCGCCGTCGAGCGGCCGATCCTGGTCGACGTAGGCCAGCTTCACCGTGGGGCCCAGCTTCAGCTCGCCGGCGTCGGGCTTCTCCTTGCCGACGATCATCCGGAACAGCGTCGTCTTGCCGGCGCCGTTGGGGCCGATGACGCCGACGATGCTCCCGGGCGGAACCTTGAAGCTCAAATCATCGATGAGCAGCCGGTCGCCGTAGGCCTTGCGCACCCCCTTCGCTTCGATGACCGCTCCGCCCAGCTTCGGCCCGGGCGGAATGTAGATTTCACCCTGCAGGTGCTGCTCCTTCGGGCCCTGCTCGAGGAGCTGCTCGTACCGGGCCAGGCGGGCCTTGCCCTTGGCCTGGCGGGCGCGAGGCGACATGCGCGCCCACTCGAGCTCGCGCTCGAGCTGCTTTCGGCGGGCGCTCTCGGCCTTCTCCTCGAGCTCGAGCCGCCGCTGCTTCTGCTCGAGCCACGACGAGTAGTTGCCCTTCCAGGGAATGCCCTCGCCCCGGTCGAGCTCGAGAATCCACTCGGCCACGTTGTCGAGGAAGTAGCGGTCGTGGGTGATGGCGACGACCGTGCCCTTGTATTCCTTGAGGTGCTGCTCGAGCCACGCCACCGACTCGGCGTCGAGGTGGTTGGTGGGCTCGTCGAGGAGCAAGAGGTCGGGCTTCTCGAGCAGGATGCGGCAGAGCGCCACCCGCCGCTTCTCGCCGCCCGAAAGCTTCGTCACGTCGGCGTCGCCCGGCGGCAGCCGCAGCGCGTCCATGGCGATCTCCAACGTGCGCTCGAGCTCCCAGCCGCCGGCGGCGTCGATCTCGTCCTGCAGCGCCGCCTGCTCGTCGAGGAGCTTCTGCATCTCGTCGTCGCTCATCGGCTCGGCGAGCTTGTTGGACACCTCGTTGAACCGATCGAGCAGGTCGCGAACGGGCTTCACCCCGAGCTCGACGTTGCCCTTCACGTCGAGCGACGGGTCGAGCTGCGGCTCCTGGGGCAGGTAGCCGACGCGCGCGGACGGATCCAGCCGGGCCTGGCCGAAGAACTCGGTGTCGACCCCGGCCATGATGCGGAGCAGCGTCGACTTGCCCGCGCCGTTCGGGCCGATGACGCCGATCTTCGCGCCGTAGAAGAACGACAGGTAGATGCCTTTGAGGATCTCCTTGCCGCCCTTCACCTTGCGGAGATCCTGCATGGTGAAGATGAAGTTCTCTGCCATTTGGGGTGGGCCGGATAGCGGGAACGCCCGAATCAGGCAAGCGCATCCATCGCCGGCGCGAGGTGCGGCGGCTTGAATTCTCACCTCCCGAAGGGCGACGCTTCGTCCATGCGCCTCGGTTGGCTCGCGTTCGGCCTGGCCCTCGCCGCCCATGCGGGTGAGCCGGCGGTTGCTCCGGAGAAGGCGAAGGTCGAGCTCGTCGAGATGGAGGTGCGCGACGTCGTGGCCATGGACGAGGGAGGCCACGCGGTGGTGCTCTCGCCCAAGGGCGAAGAGGTCATCCTCCCCATCTTCATCGGCGAGGCAGAGGCCACGGCCATACGGCTCAGGCTCGACGGGCGCACGCCGGTTCGACCGCTGACGCACGATTTGCTCGAGACGACCATCCGCCACCTCGGGGGCAAGGTGGCGAAGATTCACATCGACGACCTGAAGAACGACGTCTTTCTGGGCAAGGTGTTCCTCGCGCAGAAGGACCGGACGGTGGAAATCGACGCCCGCCCCTCCGACGCCATCGCCCTGGCCCTCGGAGCCAAGGCGCCCATCTATTGCGCCCGGAAGGTCATCGACGCCGCCGGAGTGAAGAAGCGCGAGCTCGAACGGGGGCGCCGCCGGTTCGGCCGCCCCCGCGAGGAGCCGCCCGCTCAGACCGAGCTATGAGCCGGCTGGCCTTGACGTCGCCGTCGCCGATGTGCGACGAGGCCCGCCCCCGAATTTGCAGTTCGCCGCGGCCTGCGGTGTAAGGTCTTCAGAGCCCCCGGAGCCCCGAGATGAAGAAGCTCGAAAAGGCCGGAAGCGTTCCTTCCGCGTTCCGCACGGACACCGTCGCGCCCACGAAGACGCAGGACGTCAAGCCTTCGGTCGAGCCAAGGTCGAGCACGGCCGCCGGCGCGGCGAGGAACGATGCCTATGGCCACAAGAGTGGGCGCTCGGGGCCCGACCTGAACGCCGAGAGCGCCTACCGCATCTCGGGAGGCCACTTCCGCGTGCAGGGCACTCCGCCGGCGCCAAGCTCGGCCGACCCGGCCCGCTTCGCCGCGGGCAACCCGCTGGGCGAGCTCTCGGGAGATCCGCGGCAGATCTTCGACGAGCGCATCTTCCAGTTGAACGACGCGTCGCTGTCCGTGCTTCTGGGCGGAAAGCACGACATCGCCGAGGCGCTCACCGATTGGGCCGGGGGCAAGGCCGACGCCCGGGTCTTCTCGCTCTTCGCCAGGCTGGCGGAGATTTCGCCCCGCGGGAGCGCCGAGCGCGGCCTCATCGAGCAGTCCATTCGCGACTACCTGAGGCAGCCGGTGCCGGCCGAGTACGTGCGCGGCGAGGGCGTGGGTCACCTGGTGCGCATGGCCAAGGCGGTGAACGTGCCGCTGCGCGACATCAAGGTCTTCGATTTCCAGGCGAACAAGAGCGAGTCGCTGCTCGACTTCCAGAAGCGGGCCGACGCCGACACCTCGGTCATCTACGGAGCCGACGGCCGCTGGCAAGGGCCGTACGACTTCTCGCTCTTCCAGCTCAAGTCGGCCGAGCCGGTCGAGGGTTCGCCGATGAATCTGCGCCTCGAGGGGCAGCTCGGCCAGGGCCACAAGGTTTCGCTCACCGTCGGCCCCGAAGGGCAGGTGCAGTACTCGGGGCGGATCAGCGGCTTCGACGACGAGTCGCTCTACGGCGAAGACGTGGACATGCTGCGGCAGCTGCGGCAGGTCGAAGTCGCCGCGCTCAAGGGCGTGCTCCAGGCGGCGCTGGCATCGAACGCCGCCGCCGCGCAGGCGGACGTCATCAAGGCTGCCATCGCGCGACTGGCCGACTGACGTCGGAAACGTCGGCTCGAGCCGGTCTGGTAACCTCGTCGACGATGTCCGTTTCACCGACCCGTCCCGGCGGCCCCAGGGCCCCCTCGCAGCAGCGCACGGCGGACGTGGAGCCGTCGGCGGCGCGGGCGAAGGAGCTTCGAAAGGACGCGTTCTCGAACCAGGTGGCTGCGGCCGGTCCGGCGCTCGAGGCCGGGCCCTCGCGCGAGGTGCCGGTGAAGCGGCTTGCGCTGTCAGGTCCGCTCTCGCGTGCCGACGCCGAGGTGAGCGGCATGGCCTGGCACGGCGACGAGCTGGTGGTGCTGCCGCAATTTCCGCAGCGGCTCTCGCCCGAGCGGCCAGCGCTGTTCACCCTCTCGAGGTCCGACGTCCTCTCCCGCGTCGACGGCGACGGCCCGCCGCTCGAGCCGAGGCAGCTGCCCATCGAGCCGCCCGACTTCGCCAGATACCTGCCCGGGTTCGACGGCTTCGAGGCCATCGCGTTCGTGGGCGACCGCGCGTACCTGCTGGTCGAGGCCTCCGAGGGGCGGAAGACGGTTGGCTACCTCGTTCCGGGCCGAATCGAGGGCGGCCGGCTGCTTCTCGACTGCGACGGCCGGCGCCACCTCGGAGCGCACTCCAGCCTGCGCAACCTCGGCTTCGAGGCGCTCTCGGTGGTGAACGGCAAGCTGGTGGTGATGGGCGAGCTGAACGCGGCTCCGGCCAACCCCGGCGCGAATGCGCTGGTGTTCGACCTCGAGCTGAACCTGCTCGGCCGCCAGTCGGTGCCACAGGTGCAGTACCGCGTCACCGACGCGACTCCGGCCGACGAGGACGGCCGCTTCTGGGTGGCCAACTACAAGATGGACCGCTGCGAGTACCCGCTCGGCGAAGACCCGCTCGCTTCCGCGTACGGGCTCGGTCCCACGCACGCACGCATCGGCCGCGTCGAGCGATTGGTCGAGCTCGAGGAGAAGGATGGGCAGATTCGCTTCACGCGCCGCCCGCCGATTCAGATTCAGCTCGATCTCGGCGACGACGGGCGGAACTGGGAAGCCGTGGCCCGGCTCGACGGGCGCGGCTTTTTGCTGATGACGGACCGCTTCCCAGACACCATCCTGGCCTTCGTGCCCGCGGAATAGCGGCGCGCCAGGTCAGCTCTGCGGCGGCGGAGGAGGGCGGCGGGCTGCTCCCTGGTACGTGCGGCAGCGCTCCTTCTACTTCGATTTCCGGTCCCTGTCCGCGTGCTCGCCGGTGAGCGGCACGAACTTCACGGGGAGGGTCTTCTTCACCGTCGTCTTGCCCCCGGCCTCCTTGCGCACCACCAGCACGTGCGTGCCGTCGGGCCCGTCGACCGGGATGACCAACCGCGCGCCCACCGCGAGCTGCTCGACCAGCGGCTGCGGCACCTTCGGAGCACCCGCCCCCACCACGATGCCGTCGAACGGCGCCTTCTCCGGCCACCCGAGGTAGCCGTCGCCCGCCCTCACGTGCGCGTTCCGATGGCCGAGCTGCTCGAGCCGCTTCTTCGCCCCACTGGCCAGCGGCTCGAGAATCTCGATGCTGTAGACCTCTTTGCACAGCTCGGCCAGCAGCGCGGTCTGGTAGCCCGAGCCGGTGCCGACCTCGAGCACGCGGCAGCCTGGTTTCAGCTCCATCGCCTCGACCATCAGCGCGATGAGCGACGGCTGGCTGGTGGTCTGCGCGTACCCGATGGGCAACGGCCGGTCTTCGAATTCGAAGCGCTTCTGGTCCTCGGGGAGGAAGTCGGCCCGCCGCACCTTCTCCATCGCCCGGTAGATGCGCCCGTCTTTGACCCCCGCCTCCTCGAGCGCGGCGCGCCAGCCCTTCTTCCCTTCGGCGGCGGTGTGACAGGACAACACGACCAGCGCGGCGGCGAGGCTCCTCACGCGCGGAAGAATAGCCCGCTTTGGGGCGGTCGCTGGACGGCGCTCGGGCGCGCCGCGGGATGGTAGAAGCGCTCCGATGCGGCGACTGGGGTTCCTCCTCCTCGCGTTCACCTCGTGCGCCAAGAGCGGCGCCGGCACGTCCACCGCGTCCGCCCGTCCGTCGGTCGTCGACACGCTGCCGTCCTTCCTCGAGCGGCTGGACCGCGAGGCCGCTCCGGTGCCCGACGGCCCGATGCGGGCGTGGCTCGCCTATGAGCGGGAGAACCACCGGGTGCTGTCCGCCGCTGCCACAGCGCTCGACGATCCGGGCGACGTTCGGCTGCGAAAGCTGGCCGTGGGGCCGGCCGCCCTGCGCGCGCTGGTGGCCGCGTTCGGCAGCTCTGCCGGCTCCGAGCTCGACGAGACGGTCGAGCGCATGGGCGAGCTCTTGCCGGCTCCTCGCGTCACCGTGGCGTTCGTGGTGATGCGCTCCGACGCGCCGGCGTTGTGGGGCCGGCTCGACGGCACGCCCGCCTTGCTGGTCAACGCCCGCCACCCGGACCTGGCCGCGCCGAATGCCCGCAGGCTGCTCTTCGCCCGCCAGCTGTTCCGGGCCGCGCACCAGGAGCGCTTCCCCGACGCGGCGCTGACGCCCATCGCCCGCAGGTTGTGGCGAGAGGGAGCCGCGCTGCTCGCCGCGCGCCAGCTCGTCCCGAAGGCGCGGGAGCACGAGCTGCTCCAGCTCGACGAGCGCGAGCTGGCAAGGCTCAAGGCCCGCGAGGCCCTGGTGACGAAGGAGCTGCTCGCCTCCCTCGACTCCCGGCTCGACACCGAAGCCGCGCGCTTCTTCGACGCCGAGGTGGTGGATCCGCTCGTGCCGTCGGGAGCGGGCTGGTACGTCGCCGACAAGCTCTACCAACGGCTTGCAGCGGAGATGGGCTCGGCCACCCGGCCGCTGTCGCTGCCCGCATCCGAGTTCATCTCGCGCGCGCGCAAGCACCTGCTGGCGATGGCGGGTCGGTGACCTGGGGCGATGGCCACTCGAATCCGAGCAAGGCGGCGCATCTCGAGCTCCACCCGGTGGCCCGACCACAATGCCGCGAGCGCGCGCCCGAGCGCCAAGGGCAACCGCAGCTCGCCCTTGTCCTGAATCACCGCGCCCGCCTCCCGCAGGGCACGCAGGGCATCGGCGGCGTCGCGCTCGGGCATCGACGCCCTCGTCAGGACCTCGACCGCCTCGCGCTCGGAGACCGGCTCGGCGGCAGCCCGTCCGGCGCGCGACCAGACAAGGCTGAGCAGCCGGACCTGTCCTGCCGTCGCGGCGGCCTCGGTCTCGACGCCCGGAGGAAGCGACGCGCACCGAAGCCTCCGCGCCAACGCGCCCACCAGCATGCTCCGGCTCACCGGAGCGCCGACGCAGAAGCCCTGCTCGTCGAAGTAGCCGAGGCAGGCGGCGTCCTGCGACAGGTAGAGGTCGAGCCGGGCGTCCGGCTCGCCGGGAACGACGGAGCGGACGCGCAGGTGCAGCTCTGGGCGCGCGAGCACCTCGAGACTGCGGGCGAAGAGCGCGCCCTCGCCGGTCGATCGGCTGCCCGCTCCGAAGTAGCTCGGCCAGCTCACGCCAGGCGTTGGCCCGTTCTGCCTCGCTCGCGCGCAGAGGCTTCCCGAGCAGGTAGCCGAAGGGCGACGCCGGCGTGGGCGCGAGGTGGCGCTGCGCGTACAGCCACTCGACGGCGGCGGCGGAAAGACGCAGCGGCTCGGTCTCGAGCGGCTCGGCGAAGACCAAAGTCATGCGGCTCAGAAGAGCGACTTGAATTCCGCGCCGCGCTTCCTCGAGCCCGCCGACGATCATCAGCGCGCCCCAGCCGGTCCAGAACGCGTTGCGGGCGCAGGCCGACGACGAGCGCGGCCGCCGAGAGCGCCGCGAACCCGAGCGCCACCGCCGCGACGAATGCGTCCTCTGCCTGCACCTCGAGCACGTCGGCGAGCGCGACGGCGACGATGGCCCCGAAGAACGCCAGCGCGCCCAACGCCAGCGGAGCGACGACGAGGCCGGCGACGACGTCGGCCACGCGCTGCGCGGTCGGGCTGTCGAAGCGCGCTTCCTCGTGCGGGCCTCACGCGCAGGAGTCATGGCCGGCATGCCGCCGACCGTCCATCGCCGCTCACCGGCAGGGCAGGCCCGCGACCGTCCGATGGCGGAGCGGAAAGGCGTCAACTCCCTTCCCTTCGGGCCCACGCCGTGCCTAGTGTGCGCGCGGCTTGCGGCGGCGCATCGGCTGAGCGCCAGGAGACAGACATGACCAAGACGGCGAAGGAAGTAATGGCCCTGGCCAAAGACCGCGGAGCGGTCATGGTCGACCTGAAATTCATGGACTTCGTGGGCCTCTGGCAGCACTTCACCATTCCCATCAACGAGCTGAACGAGGCGGTCTTCGAAGAGGGGTTGGGCTTCGACGGCTCGTCCATTCGCGGGTGGCAGGAGATTCACGCGTCCGACATGCTGGTCATCCCGGACGCGACGACGGCGGTGATGGATCCGTTCATGAAGGACCCGACCCTGTCGCTCATCTGCAACATCTTCGACCCCATCACCAAGGAGGCCTACAGCCGCGACCCGCGCAACATCGCGCTCAAGGCGGAGAAGTACCTCAAGGCCACCGGCATCGCCGACACCGCGTACTTCGGGCCCGAGGCCGAGTTCTTCATCTTCGACGAGGTCCGCTACGACACGTCGAACCACCAGGCCTTCTACAAGATCGACTCGGTCGAGGGCGCCTGGAACTCGGGCCGCGAGGAGGAGGGCGGGAACAAGGGCTACAAGACCCGCTACAAGGAGGGCTACTTCCCCGTCGCTCCGATGGACTCGATGCAGGATCTGCGCACCGAGATGTGCCGGGTGATGGCCGACGTCGGCATTCAGGTCGAGCGGCAGCACCACGAGGTGGCCACCGCCGGCCAGGCGGAGATCGACATCCGCTTCGGGCCGCTGGTGGGCTGCGCCGACCAGCTGATGTGGTTCAAGTACATCATCAAGAACGTCGCCTGGCGGCACGGCAAGACCGTGACGTTCATGCCCAAGCCGCTCTACGGCGACAACGGCAGCGGCATGCACACGCACCAGTCGCTGTGGAAGAACGGCAAGCCGCTGTTCGCCGGTGACGGCTACGCGGGCCTGTCGGACATGGCGCTCTGGTACATCGGCGGCATCTTGAAGCACGCCCGGGCGCTGGCCGCGCTCTGCAACCCGACCACCAACAGCTACAAGCGGCTGGTGCCGGGCTTCGAGGCGCCGGTGAACCTCGCCTACTCGAGCCGCAACCGGTCGGCGGCCATCCGCATCCCGATGTACTCGGCGTCGCCGAAGGCCAAGCGCCTCGAGTTCCGTTCGCCGGACCCGTCGTGCAACCCGTACCTGGCGTTCGCCGCCATGCTGATGGCCGGCCTCGACGGCATCGAAAACAAGATCGACCCCGGCGAGCCGCTGGACAAAGACATCTACTCGCTCTCGCCCGAGGAGCTGAAGGACGTGCCGAAGATGCCCGGCTCGCTCGACGAGGCGCTCGATTGCCTGCGCAAGGACCACAAGTTCCTGCTCAAGGGCGACGTCTTCACCGAGGACGTCATCCAGACGTGGATCGAGTACAAGACGGCGAAGGAAGTGAACCCGGTGCGCCTGCGGCCGCACCCGATGGAGTTCGCGCTGTACTTCGACATCTGATTCGCGCTGCGGCGTGGGCATCGAGGGCCGCTCCGCAAGGGGCGGCCCTTTCGTCTTGCTCGCGACCGGCTCTCACCAGCAGCGCGTCTGGTGCGCCGCGGGTTGCCGGACAGGTGCGCCGCTCGAAATCACCGCGGCATCGCGTGCGCGGCGTCGGCACCGAGCACGTACAGGAATTCGCCGTCGAGCTCGGCGGCGACGGTGAAGCCGCACTTCTCGAGCACGCGTTTCGACGCCGCGTTGTGGGTCGCGACGTACGCATGGAGCGGCCGCTCGGGCAGCTCGGCGAGGAATGCCGACAGCGCGCGCGTGGCGATGCCGCGGCCCCAGTGGCTGCGCGCGAGCACGTAGCCGACCAGGCGCCGGCCATCGTGCTCCCAGCGACAGACGTGTCCGACCGTCTCTCCATCGACGACGATGGTGCGCACGACGTTCGAGTCGTCCTTCAACAGCTTCGCCCAGTGGGCATCGAAGGCGGCCCGGTCGCGCGGAGGGAAGTCGGACATCGCCACCGCCGCGGGATCCCGCTGGTGCTCGAAGAAGGCAGGGAGGTCTGCCAAAACGACGCGCCGAAGGTGAACGTCCATGCCCGGACCAAACTCTCACTGCGCGCGGCATTCAAGCATTGGCTGGCCGGCTTGCGAACTACACGCAGCGGCACCTCGACGAGCTCCTCGCGCACTGCAAGGAGCCTCCGGCCGTGAATCAGGTCGAGCTGCACCCGTTTCTCACGCAGAGAGAGCTGCGCGAGTACTGCCAGAAGCACGGCCTGGTGGTGCTGCCCAAGTCCAACCGGCCGCAACGCATCCGCGAGAACGCGGCGCTCTTCGAGTTCGAGCTGTCCCAGGCCGAAATGGAGCGGCTCGACGCGCTCGACGAGGGCTTCCGCACCAGTTGGGATCCGACAGACGTCCCGTGACGCTCAGCGCAGCGACTTGAGCAGCGCCTCGGTGAACTCGGGCAAATCGTCGGGCTTGCGGCTGGTGATCCAGTGCCCGTCGCGCACCAGCGGCTCGTCCTTCACCACCGCGCCGGCGCACTTCAGGTCGCCCTGCACCGTCTTCCACGCGGTGAGCGTGCGGCCCCTCACCAGGTTCGCGCTGAGGAGCAGCTGCGGGCCGTGGCAGATGGCGGCCAGCGGCCGGCCGAGCTTGTCGAAGCGCTTGACGAAGTCGATGAAGCGCTCGTCGCCTCGCAGCTCGTCGGGCGAGTGCCCGCCGGGGATGAACAGCGCGTCGTATTCCTCGGGCTTCACCTCGTCGATGGTGCGGTCGACGAGCGCGCTCTCCTTGCCCTTCTTGCCCCAGAGCTGCCGGCCCCGCTCGCGGCCGATGATGTCGACGGCGATGCCGGCGTCGAGCAGCCGCTCGTACGGGATCTTGAACTCCGAGTCTTCGAACCCGTTCGCGAGCAGGCAAGCGACGCGTTGCTTGAGCGCCATGACAGTCTCCCTTCCCCAATGGTTCGCCCGGGCAGGGCCATCGCAACACATTCCTTCGCCTCGCCGCCATCGGCAGCGGCACTGCGGGGGAGCGGTGAGGCGGCCGCCCGGCTCAACCGCGCATGGCCGTGGCCGCGACGCCGGGCACCTTGAGCCAGCTCGGATCCATTTGGAGCTCGACCAGCTTGCGCCCGAGCTGGTGCAGCGTGCGGTGGCCGGGGAACCACGTCGGCACCGGGAACGTCTTCACCGGCGCGCGCAGCACGCACTTCTCGATGCCCTCGAGCATGAAGACGTTGTGCACCCAGCCCTTGCCGCTCTGGATGTCCTCGAGCGTCGAGCTGGGGTGGGCGCCCCAGGGCGTGACGCCGAGGCCGAAGCCGGCCGCGGGCCAGGTGTTCACCGCCACCGTGCCGTAGCGCAGCTTCGAGATGGCCTTCTCCACCGCCTCGGCCGAGCGCGGCTCCTTCATCGTCCTGGGGTGCACCACCAGCGTCACGTTCAGGGTGCCCCAGACCTTCTCGTTCACGAACTTCACCGCCTCCTCGAGGAACGAGGCCGGATCCGAGCCGGAAAGGCCGGTTTCGCTCAGCACCGCGCACCACGGCTCCTGGTGGAAGACGCGGTCGCTCGACGCGTTCGGGTCGACGTCGGAGATGAGCGCCCAGGGCAGGTGCCCCGGCTTGCGCTGGCCGACGAGCTTCACGCCCGGGCGGCCCTCGGTGAAGAGCTTCCAGCGCTCCTCCGCGCCCGGGTAGTAGGCATGACGCACCTCGGCGCGCTCGAGGCCCTGCGCGATGAGCTCCCACAGCTTGGGGCGGCCCTCCCACGCCTTCGGGGTGACGAGCAGCTTCGCCGAGTTGCAGTTGAACGAGGCGTTGTTGGCCACCATGCCGGCGACGCTGAAGGCCTGGAAGCGCAGCTCGTCGTCGGCGTAGGGGCCGGGCACCACGATGACCGGCGAGATGTTTCCCAGCTCGCTGGTGATGGCCTTCTTGAGCAGCGGCTCGTTGCGCCTCTTGCGTTCCTCGCGCTCGGGGCCGGGCGGGCCCCACACCAGAAGGTCGTGCGTCTTGTCGGAGCCGGTGATGTGCACCTCGTCGACGAGCGGGTGGCTCACCAGGTAGCCGCCCTCGTCGGCGCCGCCGTAGGCGACGGCGAAGAAGCCCTTGTCGATGGCCGATCTGAACGCGCGCTCGAGCAGCGGCCCGATGTACGCGTTCACCGGGTTCATCTTGAGCACGCACGCCGTGCCCTCGACGAACATCTTGTAGACGACGTCGGTGGGAGGAATGGCGTTGACGTTGCCCGCTCCCAGCACGACGCACAGCCGGCCCTCGTGCGGCCTCTTGTAGAACGACGCCTGGTGCTCGGAGAGGTTGGCCGCGGTGATGCCCGGCTCGAGGTACACCTCGGCGGTGTGCTTGGCGAGCAGCATGGCGTCGAGCGCGTTCGGCGGGAAGACGCGCACCGAGAGCCGCCCGTCGGGGAGCTGCCTGAGCCACGAGGGCTGAATGCGCGGCGCTCCGTAGCGCTTCACCTCTTCCAGCACCTCCTCCGTCTGCCGGAGAATGCGCAGGGTGATGAGCGGGCCGGCGAGCCACTCCTCGCCCGAGGTGGGGCTGTCGAAGTCGAGCCCCTTGGCCGCGCAGGCGGCCCGCACCGACTCCTCGGCGATGGCGTAGTAGCCGTCGCGCATCGAGCGCACCAGCGCGATGCGCTCGTCGATGGACAGGCGGGCGAACCTTCGGCTGCCCTCCTTCACCCGCGAGAGCATCTCGTCGAGCTTGGCGAAGGCAGTCGCTGTCGGAATGGGGACGGCGGTCATGGCATCACCTCGCGGGGGCTTTCCTAGCAGATCGACCGCGCGCGCGCCGTCTTGGCCAATCGAACAGCGGTCCAACCGTTCTCCTGGCGAGAAGCCTACCGCTCGAAGTCGGCGCCCACTCCCACGCCCACGAAGGCGCCGCGCCAGAGCGTCTGGTCGGGCTGGGGGAAGAAGGCGGTGCCGGTTGCGGCCAGCGCGTAGAAGGCCGGAGCGAAGCGGTAACGGGCCTGGCCCTCGAGCTGGTACCGGGGCATCACTCCGTGGCCCACCACGGCAGCCCGCATCAGGGCGGTGCCGTGGCCGCCCAGCGTGCGCAGCGCCAGGGCCACGTCGGCGTCGGTGCGGCCGAACGCGAAGTGCTCGGCGGCCAGCGAGAGCGACAGGCGCGACTCCTCGTCGGGGCCCATCGTCGGCGGCCCGGACGAGAGCTGCACCTCGAGGTAGCCGGACCAGGCGTCGGGCAGCCGCTCGTAGGCCAACGGCTCGCCGGTGAGGCCCAGGCCCGCGAAGCGCGACAGCTCGTACGTGGGGCCGAAGTAGCCGTGCCGGAAGGCGCCGGCCTGCTTGCGCAGCTCGAGCTTGCCGCCGAGCTGGATTCCACCCGGCTCGCCCTCGGCGGCGATGCCCACCACCCCGCCCACGTCGACGCCCGGAGCGGCCATTCGCGAGCCGACGCCAAAGAGGGCCAGCACCCGCGCCGCCTCGGTCCGGCGGAGCACCAGGTCGAAGTCGACGTGCAGGGCCGACGAGGGCGGCGCGAAATGCCCGGCGAGGCCCGCATCGTGCGCTGCGGAGAGGGCCAGCCGGTACCGATCGGGCTCGCCGTCCATCATTCGGCCCAAATCCGCGGCCACCTCGGCGGCGAAGAGCCGCGCGCCCAACACGTCGCTGGCGAACAGCACCGTGCGGGTGGCGCCGATGGCCAGCTCGGCGGTCGCTCCGGCCGGGTGGTAGTCGGCGTTGCCGCGGTTCCAGTAGCGGTTGACCAGGTGGCCATTGCCCAGCGTGAAGTTGCGGATGGGCCCGGCGCGGAGGACGAACGGCCCGCCATCGCGGCCGATGCGCAGCTCGCGGAGAATCTGCCCGTAGTCGCTCGTCTCGTCCCAGTCGGCGCGGCGGATCATCCTTCCGTAGTCGCGCTCGCGCTGCTCGGGCGGGTCGTCGAAGACGCGCAGGCGCAGATCGGCCCCCAGCTCGAAGCCGAAGTCGTCGCCGCCGTCGAAGCCGATGAGCGGCGTCACGTTCGCGAAGAAGTCCTGCTGCCCGCCGGGCGTGCCCGAGGGGAAGCTCGAGAAGAGCCCCTCGACGGCCCCGCGGAAGTGGGTGCCCATCGCAACCGGCGCGGCCTGCACCGGCGCGGGAGCAGGCGCGTCCACCGCCGGATCCACCGGCCCCTCCTGCGCGGCGATGATGAGGACGAGCGAGAGGAGCACGGCGCCGAAGTGTACGGCCGGTCGGCGGGGCACGACACTCTCACTCCGGGGGCGGGGCTCCGACACGCCGGCGGCGGATCCGCCCTGCGCCACCGATGCGGCGTTTTCAGAAACATCCATCAATTCTCGGATTCGAAGGGCGACCGGAATCTGTCACTTCACGCCGTGTTTCTGCCGCGGCTGTCACCCGAGCCGCCGGCGCTCGAGGAAGCATCGTGAGCTGGCGCCTCAGCGCGTGACGGGGCTGGCCGGGTGGGCGCGGCGGCCCTTGGCCCCCTCGATGGGCGAGAGCACCAGCCAGAGGTCTCCGTCGCCGTGCTTGCCGGCGCCGATGAAGAGCGAGCCCTCGCGGCCGAGGGTGTAGACGACCTCCTTGATGGCCGGGGGAATGCTCACCGAGAGCTGGGCCACGCCTTCCTTCAGGGCGTCGAGCTTCAACCGGGCCTGGGCCCCGTTGGGCAGCTTGATGGCCACCGCGCCCTTCGTCACCTGCAGCCGCTCGTGCGAGATGCGCTTGAACGAGGTGTACTTGAACTTGTCCAGCTTGGCCTTCATCGCGGCCAGGCTGGGCGGGTCGACGACGTTGCCCTTCGTCGAGGCCAGCACCACCTCGGCCGTCACCTCGACCTTGACGTCCTGGGCGAGTGCGGCGGCGGGGACGAGCAGCGCAGACAGCGCCAGCGGCAGAAGCAGCGTCTGCCCGAACCGGGCAAAGATGCGGTCGTCCCCGGTTTGCGTCACAGCTCGCCTCCCTCCGGCTTTCTGACATCGGGCAGGGGCCTGGCGGTGTCGGGGTCGAGCTCGAGCTCCTCGCTCTCCTCGAGCTCTTGGTCGGCGCCCTCTCCCTCGTGGTTGTGCTCGACGGTCCAGATGATGGTGTCGCCCGACTCGGTCTCCATCACCACCGGGGCGACGTGGGCCGACTGCTCCACCTTCACCGCCTGCACCTCGAGCCGCTCGCCGGCGTAGCCCACCGGCCGGCCGTCGCGCAGAAGCAGCGGCAGGCCCACGAGCAGCATCGCCGCGGCGGAGGCCAGCGCCGTCACCATCGCGCCCCGCTGGTAGAGGAACATCTCCGAGAGCGACAGCGCGAGCCGCTCGAGGAACGGCGGGCGCTCGGGCGTGACGCGGGCCATCACCTTCTGGGCGAAGTCGCGGAAATCGACCTCGTCGGCCAGCATCTCCATGCCCACGCGCAGAAGGCCCGACTCGGCGCGCAGGTCGGCCGCATACGCCGCGCACTCCTTGCACGCCGAAAGGTGCCGCTCGACGTTGACGCGGTCCTCGGGCGTCAGCTCGCCGTCGATGAACGGCGAGAGCATGGGGATGAAGGTCTGGCAGGCGGCGTTCGGGGCCATGGTTCGACTCCAGAGGCTGGCTTCAATCCCTCCGACGAGGAGCATCCTCCGATATTTCAAGGCGTTTCATTCGCTGCCGACGCCGCTCTTGGCCTCGTCCAATTCCAGGTATTCGCTGAGGATTTTCTGCACCTTGGCCCGGGCGTGGAAGAGGCGGGACATCACCGTGCCCTTGGGAATTTTCAGGGTCCGGGCCAAATCCTCGTAGCTCATGCCCTCGATCTCGCGCAGAAGCAGGATGGCGCGGTGCTTCTCGGGCACCTGCTCGAGCGCCTCCTGAATCTTCTCCGCCAGCTCCTTGCGGAGGGCGCTCTTCTGCGGGTTGGTGCCGAGCCGGGTGCCGAGCGCTCCGATGTTGGCCTCGGAGGTGTCCATCTGAATCGTCTCGTCGAGCTCGACGTGCTCGCCCTTCATGGCGCCCTTCCGGCGCAGGACGTCGATGCAGATGTTGACGGCGATGCGGTAGAGCCAGGTGTAGAAACTGGCGTCGCCCTTGAAGTGGTCGAGGTACTTGTAGACCTTGACGAAGGCCTCCTGGGCGATGTCGTAGGCCTCCTCCTTGTCCTTCACCATGCCCAGCGCCACCGCGTAGATCTTCCGTTGGTAGCGCTCGACGAGCAGCTTGAAGGCGCGTTGGTCTCCGCTCCTGACGCGCTTGACGAGTGTGAGGTCGTCCGTGGCCAACGCGCGCGCAACTTAGCGCAAGGGAGACGCGCAGGGTACGAATCCCTATGGGAGCGGGCAGCCGGATGCGCCGTTGCCGTACGGCGGAGGGCTGAAGCTGCCCGGAGCCCGCAGGTGACGCCCCGCACGTAGATGCGGCCCACGGCGCCCCCGCCGCCTCCTCCTCCTCCCGTGGGCGGGCTGCCGCCCTGCGTGGGCAAGGTGACGCCCAGCCCGCCGTTGCCGCCCGCGCCGGCGCCGCCGCCGCCCGCGCCGCCGTTGGCGGTGACGCGGGCCACGTGCAGGAGGGGCCGACGCACGTGTCGTTGATGGTGCAGGCCACGCCGTCGTCGCAGCTCCGCGAGGCGCAGTCGGCGTCGAGGCAGTCGGCGCGGCCGTCGATGTAGGCCTGCCGGTACAATGCCTCTGGGAAACAGGGTGGCCGGGGCCGGCGACAATCTCCCGCGAGGTCGGAGATGAGCAACCACGTCGGCGAGCTGATTCGGGCCCTGCGCGGTGGCGTGGGTACCTCGAGCCGCGCCGACTTCATCCGCGAGCTCATCGAGCGGGCAAGCGCGGACAAGGCGAAGGGCAACGCCCCGACCGAGGATCAGCTCCGCCACCTCGAGGAGCTGCTCGAAAAGCCCGGGGCCACCGACGGCTTTTCGCCCGAGGTACGCCGTTCTCTCGAGGGCTTCGTCCGGCCCACGGCGCCGCTGGCCCCGGTGGAGACGCTCCTGCCGGATCTGCAGCGGCTGGGAGATCCGCGCGAGCTGCCGGCGAGGTTCGCCGCCGACTTCGTGCTGCTCCGGGAGCAGCTCGTCGACCGGGCCGGCCTGGCCGGCGCCGAGCGGGCGGACCGCGCGTTCGAGTTCTTCGCCCGCTATGCCGAGCGCTTCGTCGAGCTGCTCGAGTCGCAAAAGGCGCAGGCCCGGACGCCGCAGCCCTTCCCGCCCGTGGGGCAGGCCGAGCGCGCCGAGCTGGTGAAGGACTTCGTCAAGCAGCTCGAGACGCTCGGGTTCGGAGCGCTGCGCGAAGTGCGCACCGGCAAGGACGCGCTGCAGCTGGCGAGGGAGATTCTTTTGGCCGCGACGGTGCGCGAGGCCGAGCGCCGGGCCGGCTTCAAGGTCTTCGAAGCGCCCAGCTGGGACGCGCCGCGCACGTACGCTCCCGACGCGCCCACCGTCTCGTCGGCCGCCGAGCAGGCCGCGGCTCCGTCGGGGCTGTCGGCGAACGTGCCCGTGCAGGATTTGGGGCAGAGCGCGAATGCCCGCGACCGCCGGCCCGAGGTGGATTCGACCGCGGTCCGGGCCGAGCAGGTCCGCTCGCAGCTCGATGGGACCCGCGCGCTGCCGCGCCAGCCCGACCTCGTGCGCCGCGACGACGTCTCCACCGATTGGCGGAGGCTCTTCGGACGCGCGCGCGACAAGGTGCTCGGCCCGAACATGCTGTGGAACTGGCTCCACCGGTTCCGCAGCGGGGCAGAGGAGGATGGCGAGGCCCGAGAGCGCGACGACATCGACAAGATCGCCTTCGGCGCCGCCATGTTCCTCATCGGCGTGGCGGTCATCGTCATCGTCGTCGTGAGCCTCTGAGCGTCTCGCCTCCCGGCATGCGTCCGGCGGGCGGCCGCCGCCGTCTGCGAGCGGGAGAGCTGGCCCAACCCGTGGGCCGTGGCCTCCACCGAGAGCGTGTAGCGCTCGGAGCGCGCGATGCAGACCACGCCCGCATCCGTGCGCGTCACCTCGTACTGGAAGCGCACCTCGGACGGAGAGAACGACAGCCGGGAAAAGGACTCGTCGGCGCCGAAGGGCTCGGTCTCGCCCCACTTCGGAATGCGGGCCGGCGCCGGCGCGGCGGCGGGCCACTGGCCGCCGTCCTGGAACTGCCGCAGCGCCTCGCCGCAGAGGGCCTCGAGGTACGAGCGGGCCTCGCCGGCATGAGCGGCGCTCGAGGGCGGCACCGCCAGAAGAGGAGCCACAGGCCCACGGGCACCGCAGTGGCCACGAGCAGCGGAGCGAGGAGCCACGCCGAGCGGGCCCTGGGCAGCTCGCGGTGGAGCCCTACCGGCGCCGAGAGCAGGTGGCCGCAGCGGCAGGCGAAGGCGGCTCTCGCTCAGGCCCACTCGCGCGGCGAGCGCAGCACCTCGAGCAGCTTCGCCTCGGGGCTGTTCGGCTCGGGCTCGTGCGCGTACACCCAGCGCACCCGCGGGGGCAGCGACATGAGGATGCTCTCCACCCGGCCCTTCGTTTCCAATCCGAAGACGGTGCCGCGGTCGTGGAGCAGGTTGAACTCGACGTACCGGCCGCGGCGAATCTCCTGCCAGGCGCGGTGCCGCTCTTCGTACGGCGTGTGCCGGCGGCGCTCGACGATGGGCAGGTACGCGGGGAGGAAGGACCGGCCGCAGTCCTGCACGAAGGCCAGCTCGCGCCGCAAATCTCCGCCCATGTTCTCGAAGAAGAGCCCGCCCACCCCGCGCGCTTCGCCGCGGTGCTTGAGCCAGAAATAGGCGTCGCATTCCTTCTTGAAGCGGGCGTAGTACGTGGGGTCGTGCCGGTCGCAGGCGGCCTTCAGCGTGCGGTGGAAGTGGGCCGCGTCCTCCTCGAAGAGGTAGTACGGCGTGAGGTCGGCCCCGCCGCCGAACCAGGCCTTGCCGCCCTGGACGATGAAGCGGAAGTTGGCGTGGGTGGTGGGCACGAACGGGTTTCTGGGGTGCAGCACCAGCGAGATGCCGGTGGCGAAGAACTGCCGCCCCTCGCCCTGCAGCTTCTTCGCGAACGCCTCCTCCAGCTCGCCCCACACCGCGGAGAAGTTGACGCCGGCCTTCTCGAAGACGTCGCCCTCCTCCATCACGCGCGTCAACCCGCCGCCGCCGCCCTCGCGCTGCCACTCGTCCTGCCGGAAGCGCGCCTTCGGCTCGAGCCGCTCGAGCGCCGAGCAGATTTCATCCTGCAGCGCGCGGACGAAGGCCCGCATCTCGTCCTTCAGCGCGTCGTGGAGCGTCTGGCTCACGGGCCCACCTTCCTCGGCGCGTGGAACTCGAGCTGGGGCAGCTTCTCGGCCTGGTTGCCGGCGGCGTCGTAGACCTCGACGGTGGCCTTGTAGGCCCGGCCCTCGTCGAAGCTGAAGTTGCCCGAGCAGGCGTCGTGGCCGAGCCGGCCCTCTCCGCCGTTGAGCGGCACGAAATAGGTCTGCACCGCGGCGCTGCCGCGCGCCCGCCGGATCGACACCACGAGGTATGCGGGGCTCTGCTCGTCGAGCGTGGTGTGGATTTTCACGAACCGGCTCCCGTCGGGCCGCCAGATTCCCTCGGAGATGGCCGGCTTCAGCAGGAATTTCGGCGCAGTGGTGTCCGCTCCGTCGCCGGTGTTCCACTCGAGCGTGTCCGCGCCCGAGTCGTCGAGCATCGCGTAGTTGGGCAGCACCGAATCGACCATCAGCGCGTACGTCTTGTTGGGCCGGAGCCGGCCGTTGGGCACCAGCACCACGGCCGTGCGGTTCATCGCGCTGCTCCAGCCGGGCTTGACGCGCACGGTGACGACGTCGTCGGCGGCCCTGAGCAAAAGCTCCTGCCCCACCAGCCTGCCCACCCGAGCGGCCTCCGAGCCGACGCCCTCGAGGACGAAGCGCGTGTTGGTGGGCACCACCGCTCCCGGAGCGGGGAACGCCATCAGCCCGTCGGGCCTGCACCTGGCCTCGGCGCGTCCGGCCAGGGCCAGAAGGAGGCACAGCGCTGTGGCGTCGGCTCTCAAGTCAGTGAACGGGGCTCCCCGGCTCGGACAGCTCGATGGCGCCGAACTTGGCCTCGAACTTGGCCACGTTGTCCTGCATCGCCAGAAGCAGCCGCTTCATGTGCTTGGGGTTGGTGATGATCCGGCTGCGCACCGTCGCCTTCGGCTGCTGCGGCTGCACGTAGATGAAGTCGAGGGTGAACTCGGTCTCGGTGTGGTTCACCAGCGCCATGTTGATGTACTGGCCGTTGGCGATTTCGTCGTCGAGGTGGATCTGCAGCTGAATCTCGGGCGCCTTCGGATTCTCCGGCATGATGCTGTCCATATCACATGGACGTATCCAAGACGGCCCCGTTCGAGCTGGGAGATGGACGCGACGCGTGTCTGTTGATTCACGGCTTCACCGGCAGCCCGTGGGACATGCGGCCGTTGGGCGAGTCGCTCGCCGCGCGCGGCTACTACGTGCGGGCGGTGCGGCTCCCCGGGCACGGCACGAGCCCCGAGGCGATGGAGCACGTCACCTGGCGCGACTGGGAGCAGGCCACCGAGGACGCGCTCCTGTCGCTGCACAACTTCCGGCAGGTCTTCGTGGCCGGGCTGTCGATGGGAGCGCTCCTCTCGGTGCTCCTGGCCTCGCGCCACCCCGACCGGGTGCACGGGCTGGCGCTCTTGGCCCCGGCGATGCGCTTCCGCGACCGCACCCTCAAGCTCGTCGAGCTCTTCTGGCCCGTGCCGTTCGCGCCGCTTCTCAAGCCGTGGGTGGAGAAGACGTCGACCGACATCGAGGACGAATCCGAGCGGGCCGAGGCTCCGGTGCTGCCCCGCTTCCCCACCGCCAGGCTGTACGACCTGCTCTGGCTGCAGAAGAAGGCGAGGGCCGCCGTCGGGCAGGTGCACGCTCCGTCGCTCATCGCGGTGGCCGAGCAGGACCACGTCGTCGCGGTCGAGGGCGGCCGCGAGCTGGCACGAATGCTGGTGAACGCCAAGGTGGTGCGCTTCATCGCCCTCAAGCAGGGCTACCACATCATGCCCCGCGACCGGGCCAGAAGCGTGCTCCAGCGCGAGGTGGCCGAGTTCTTCGACCGGCTGCGGGAGTAGTCCGTGCTAAATGCGCACGCCGGGAGGGGCCGCATGCCGAAAGGGAAGTACGTTCTGGCCATCGACCAGGGCACCACCGGGACGAGGGCGGTGGTCATCGACCAGAAGCTCAAGGTCAGGGGAATGGCCTACACCGAGCTCCGCCAGATCTTCCCCGAGCCGGGCTGGGTAGAGCACGACCTCGAGGAGATCTGGCGCACGGTGGAGAAGTGCATCGCCCTGGCGCTGAAGGCCTCGCGCATCCAGGGCCGCGACGTCGCCGCCATCGGCATCACCAACCAGCGCGAGACGACCGGCCTGTGGGAGCGCAAGTCGGGCAAGCCCGTGCACCGCGCCATCGTCTGGCAGGACCGGCGCACCGCCGACCTGTGCGCGCAGCTCAAGGGCGAGGAGGAACGCGTGCGCGAGAAGACGGGCCTGTTGCTCGACCCGTACTTCTCGGGCACGAAGATTCGCTGGCTGCTCGACAACGTGAAGGGCGCGCGCGAGCGGGCCGAAGCGGGCGAGCTGTGCTTCGGCACCATCGACAGCTGGCTCGTCTACAAGCTGACCGGCGGCGAGGCCCACGTCACCGACGTGTCCAACGCCAGCCGCACCCTGCTCATGTCGCTCGAGTCGCTCGACTGGGACGCGGGCATGTGCAGCCTGCTCGGCGTGCCGGCGCCGCTGTTGCCGGAGATTCGCGCATCCGCCGAGGTGTACGGCACCACCTCGGGGCTCAAGTCGCTCCCCGACGGCGTGCCCGTCTCGGGCATGGCGGGAGATCAGCAGGCGGCCCTCTTCGGCCAGGCGTGCTTCTCGGCGGGAGAGTCGAAGTGCACCTACGGCACCGGCGCGTTCCTGCTCATGAACGTCGGCGGCAACCCGGTGAAGTCGAAGTCGGGGCTGCTCTCGACCGTGGCGTGGAAGCTGGGCGGCCAGACGACGTACGCGCTCGAGGGCTCGGCCTTCATCGCCGGCGCGGCCGTGCAGTGGCTGCGCGACGGGCTGGGCCTCATCAAGAAGGCGAAGGACGTCGAGGCCCTGGCCAGGAAGGTGAAGGACACCGGCGACGTCGTCTTCGTCCCCGCGCTGGCCGGGCTGGGAGCGCCCCACTGGCGCCCCGACGCGCGCGGGCTCTTGTGCGGCATCGACCGGTCCACCACCGCCTCGCACGTGGCGAGGGCCGTGCTCGAAGGCGTGGCGCTGCAGATCTGCGACCTGGCCGAGGCGATGAAGAAGGACTCGGGCCGCGACATTCCCGCCTTCAAGGTCGACGGCGGCGCCTCGGCCAACGACCTGTTGATGCAATTCCAGGCGGACCTGCTCGGCACCGCGGTGGTGCGGCCGAAGAACCTCGAGACGACGAGCCTCGGAGCCGCCTTCCTCGGCGGGCTCGGCGCCGGCGTGTGGCAGAGCCCCGAGGAGATTCGCCAGGCGTGGAAGGCCGACAAGACGTTTCAGCCGAAGATGGCCGACGACGTGCGCCAAAAACACCTGGCGAAGTGGCGTCGCGCGGTGGAGCGGGCCTGACTCGAGGGAACGGAGCGATGCTGCTCGACGCGCCGAGGCTCGCTCCGTTCGCCCTCGGGCTCTTGCTGGGCCTCTCCGGCTGCGCGCGGTGTGGGCGCGCTGTGTCGGCCGATGCGGGCGGGCCGGACGGGTCGGCGAAGGTCGAGCGCTCGAAAAGGGCCATCGATTTGCGCACCGCGCTGTTCACCGTCTTCCCCGAGTTCCGCTTCGCCACGCTGCTTCAGGGCAGCGCCGCGGTGACGCGAAAGGTGCGGTGGGTTCCGCCGCAAGGCGCCTCGCTCGAGTCCGTGGTGGCGGCGGGTGCAGCCAGGAACGGTTTTCAGCCATCGGACGGAGGCTGGCTCCGGCAGCCGTTTCTGCTCACGGCGAAGGCCGAGGGCGACGTCGTCGAGCTGTCGGCGATGCTGCCCATCGCCAACGAGGACGTGGGCCGATTGCTCCAGTCGCCGTCGCCGATGACGAGCGAGCAGATGGCCACGTACCTGCCCGAGCTGCCCGGCGGGACGTTGCTCGAGGAGACGTTCGTCCTCTCCATCCACTACGTGGCACCGGAGCAGCACGCGGGTTTTCTGGCCAAGCAGATGGTCGAGCTGCTCGCCGCCGCGGACTGGAAGGTCGAGCGCTACCCCGAAGGCTGGGAGAAGCGGCCCGATGACGGCGGCTTCGGCGCCTCGCCCGATCGCTACTCGCTCACCGCGGTGCGCGCGCACAGCGCCACGAAGGTGCACGTCGAGCGCGACGGCGGCCACGTGCGGGCGAATCTGGTGCAGCAGGTCGTCGGGCCGTGAGCCCGAGGCGGCGGCCGAGCAGAGCGAGGGCTCGGCCGTTCGGCTGCAGGCCTTCGGGAGAAGGACTCGTCGGCGCGTCGCTGTGGCCGTCCACGCCGGGTCGTCACCGCCCTGGAACGGCGCCCCACGCAGCGATTACAGTTTTCGTGAAGTGGATTCCCGTTCGAGAGCCGAGCGACGCAGGCGCACATGGCAGGGAGGCGTCGCTCCCGCCGGCGAGAGCCTGCGCCTCGAGCGAGAATTCTGGGCAAACAGCTCGCCAGAGGAGCGACTGGCCGCTGCATGGAGCATGGCCCAGCAGGTGTGGAGCCAGGAGCACCCGGATGGACCTCCCCTCCGACTTGATCGATCTGTTGGCGGAGTTCGCCGCGGAGGGCTGAACGCACGGCTCCTCGAGGACGACGAAGCGGACCAGTGAACGCGCTCTGATCTGGCCGCTCCAGGCGAGCACTCGATTCTCTTGAGCGCGCCGCGTAGGGCCGTCTCGCGGTAGCTTCGCCTGCTCCCACGACTCGGAGGGCCCGATGGCTCGATCACCGTCCAGCACCGAGTGCGATGCGCTCGTTCGCGCCGAAGACCTGTCGAGGTTCTCCCCCATCGACATCGACCCGGCCAGGGAATCGGAATCGCGAATCGACTACGACGACGGCGGCGTGATGCTCCGCTATCAGTATCGGTTCGACGCGGCCGACCGGGTGCTCGTGAACAGCTACGTCGTCGTGGACGACAACGAGGAGGAAGCGCGAAGCACCTTCGAGCACTACGAGTCCGGAGTCGCCGAGATGGGCTTGTCCATCGAACGCGACGACAGGCTTGCCTGGGGCGATGAGTCCGCTTCGTGGGTCGTCTCGACGGGCGGGGCGAACGTGGGCCACGCCGTGCTGGCGCGCTGTGGCACGCGCACGCTGTTCGCCGTCTTCAGCGGGTTCTTCTTCGAAGGACGCGAGGCGTTCCTCGCGCTCATCGAGCCGAAGCTCGAGGCGCTCGCCCGCTGGGCGCCGTAGGTGAGCCTTCGGGCCGACGGTTCGCGCCCGCGGCCATTCCCACCCGGCGGAGAGGTGCACTAGATTCGTAGCGTCTGGGCCGAACAGCGACTCTCGTGTCCTCCACCCTTCGCTGGCTCCTGGCCGTCGCCCTCGCGGTCGCCGCCTGTACTCCGCCGCCCTGCAGGCCGGGCCGCCCGCCGCCGGTATTGCTCGACGCCGGAGGCATGGTGACGAAGGACGTCCCGCGGATCACCACCTTCGTCACCGTCTTCGGCGCGACGAACGCGTGCGGAGGCCCACCACAGCGGCCCGAGGTGCTGGTCAGCCAGGTGTTCGACCCGCGCAACCTGGAAACGCCGAGCGAAGTGTCGCTGGTGGACGGTCCGGGCGGCAGCTCGTTCAGCGCGCGCGTGACGTTCGAGTCGCGCGGGCCCGGCTGGTACCACGTCACCGTGGGCGTCGACGGCGAGGGCGTGGTGCAGGACGACGTGCTCGTCTACCAGGATCTCTCCGACGGCCCGCCGGCGTTCTTCGTCGACGGGGGCTGCGAGGCCCAGCGGCTCTCCACCGGTGCGTACCTGTGCGGCCGGACGCTGTACCGGCCCGACGGCGGCCTCGAAACGGTGAGCGGCTCGCAGGCCATTGCAGCCTTCGACGTGGTGTGGACGGTGGGAAACGGCAAGGTCGTCCGCTGGCTCGACTCGAACGGAGCGCTCGTCAACACCGTCCCCGACGGCGGCTACCCGTGGAGCGCCATCACCTCCGAGCACGTCTTCACCGCCACCGCCGATGCGCTGGTCGGCGTCCACGCCGGGCAGATGCACTGGTTCCACCGCGGACCGGCCGGAAGCCTCGAGTACGCCAGCGGCACGTACGGGACGGTCAGCTCCACACCCCTGACCTTCATCGGCGGGCAGACGCTGTACGTGTCGGCGCTGCGCACCTCGACCCTCGACGCCGGCACGCAGATTTGCGCCTGGGAGCTCGACGGAGGCCGCATTCTGCAGAAGCGGTGCGACACCGTTCCGGGGCGGCCGCTCGGGGTCGGCTCGAGCGGGCTGTGGGTGCTCGACGGGCGTGCGCTGAAGCTGCTCGGGCCCGTCGACGGAGGGGTCGAGCTCCGGCCATGGGTCAGCGAGAACATCTCGCTGGGGCTCTCTGCCATCGAGGGGCGGAAGGCGCCGACGGGCGTGCCCATCTCCTACGACGCGCGCTTCAGCGTCGGCCCCGCGCGCGAGCCCACATTGGCCGTGCCGGTCGTGCGCCATGGCAGCGTGGTCTTCGTCGCCCTGAGCGGTCAGAACGGCGGAGCGGCCGGAGGGCTCGTCTGGGCCACCGTCGACTCTGGCACGAGGGTGTACGCGCCGTGAGGCTCGCCGCCGCCATCTTGTGGCTCTCCTCCGCCGCGCTGGCGCAGCCGTTCACCTCCGACCGGAAGCTGCTCCTTTCCGAGGGCGTGTTGCGCGGGAGCCCGCGGCTCTTGGGCATCGCCGGGGCCTTCGTCGGAGTCGCCGAGGGGGCCGAGGGCATCACCCGCAACCCGGCCGCCGCCGCCGCCAAGAGCCCCTACTTCGAGTCGGACTTCAACGTCGACTTCGGAGCGGCGCTCCACTTCGAGCCCTGGTGGGCCGTGCACGGCCAGGACTGGGACAACGACGGCCGGCTGGACCAGGTCGAGTCCCCGGTGGGCCCGGTCTTCTCCAACCTGGGCACGCAGGTCATCTACCTGGCCGGCTCGGTTCAGTACAAGAACGTCGGGCTGGGCCTGGGCATCGACTTCCAGAACTTCCTCGCCCGCATCGACCGCGAGGGCCAGCCCCACCAGAGCTTCTTCAACCTCAACCTGGCCCACGCCTTCGGCTCGCTGGCCGTGTCGCTGTGGGAGGACCAGATTCTCGTGGGCCTGGGGGCCGAGAGCACCCACGCGTTCTTCGTCTACAGCGAGCGCCGGCCCGGCGAGCTGCCCACGTTCCCCGACTCGCTCGGCTACCACGGCTGGGGCATCCAGTTCGGCGTGGTGTGGCGGCCCAAGCACGAGGACTACCGCGTGGGCTTCGCCTACCGCCCGCAGGCTCTGGGCAACCCCACCGCGCAGAAGCAGGACATCGCCGGCTACGTGCCGTTCTCGCAGGTGGTGGCCCCGGCGCGCATCTCTCTGGGAGCGAGCTGGGCCCTGGGAGCGGGCCGCCACTACAACATCACCGGCCGCGACGGGTGGATGCAGCTCGAGGAGCCCAACCCCGACGGCACGCCCAAGCACACCGCCGCGATGACGAAGTGGCTCATCACCACCCAGCTCGACGTCTTCTGGCCGGTGGAGAACGCCACCTACGTCGCCGCCTTCCTCGAGCAGCACTCGGGCCAGCCGGCGCTGGCCGCGGGGAACCAGATCTCCTTCCTCCCCCGCGCCGCCGTGGAGAAGGAGGTCATCGCCGACCGGCTGCGGCTGCGGCTGGGGGGCTACGTCGAGCCGCCGCTGGTGCCCTCGGCCCCGCCCTTGCGCCCCCACGTGACGTTCGGCTTCGAGCTGTACCTCTTCCGCCTCGGCACGCAGCGCATCAGCTTCGGGTTGTCGTTCGATTTGGCCAGCCGCTTCCAGAATCTGTCGGTGGCCTTCCTGGTGTGGAAATAGCCATGCCCTACGACCGGACGCTCTTGTCCCAACAGGAGGTGGACGCGTTTCTCTCGGCCCACCCCGACTGGCGCGTCGAAGGCGGCCAGCTCGTGCGCACGTACACCTTCGGCTCGTTCCTCGAGGCCATCGGCTTCGTCAACCGCGTGGCCGCCGTCGCCGAGCGGCACGACCACCACCCCGACATCGACGTGCGCTACCGGAAGGTGACGCTGCGCCTTTCCACGCACGATGCGGGCGGCCTCACCTTCAGAGACCCGACACTGGCCGAACAATGCGACCGGGTGCGCTGACGGTCGGGCTCGCCGACCGCCCGTCGCGGGTAGACTCCGCTCGCCGATGAGGCCGCTCGTCCTGCTCGCCCTCGTCTCGCCCGCCGCGCTGGCCCAGGACGCGGTGCGGAGCGAGCGGCTCTACCTCAACAACTCGGGCGTGCTGCTCGGCTCGACGCGCGTCATCTCGCTGGGCGGCGCCTACGTCGGCGTGGGCGAGGGCGTCGCCGGCTTCACCTCGAACCTGGCGTCGCTGGCCCACCGCGCCCCGCACCTCGACCGCGACTGGGACGTGGGTTTCACCCTCTCGTGGCTGGATCTGCCCTTCTTGAGCCCCCGCCAGCGCGACCTCGACAACGACGGCACGGGAGACAACGCGCTCCGCAGCACGCAGTGGCTGTTCGGGCTGATGCTCCAGTACAAGAGATTCGGCATCGGCATGTACAGCCGCAGCACGGCGCTGGCGTACTGCGCGCTGTCCAACCTCCCCGAGTGCCCGCCCACCGAGACCATCGACGTCTACGTGGGAAACCTCGCCCTGGCCGGAGCGGTCGCCCTGGGCCGGGACGACTTCATCCTCTCGTTGGGCATCTACGGGGCCGAGGCCACCTTCCAGCACCACGCAGAGCGGCGCGCCTACCAGCAGACGGGCGTTCAGCTCGACGTCCTCTACCGGCCGCACGGCCTCAACTACCGGGTGGGCGTCTCGGTGAAGCCGCAGGTGGTGGCCTTCTACCGGCAGAAGCCCAACGAGACGACGACGCTCGCCGGCCGGCCACTCTATGCCGCGGTCGTCTCGCCCGCGGTGCTCTCGCTGGGGGGCTCCATCCGCCTGGGCGAGGGCGCCTACAACTACAACCGCCTCTCGCCCGCGGCCCGCCGCGACATCGGCAGCCGCTTCGGCCCCGAGTGGGTGCCGCCAGAGCTCCCTGACGACGCCCCGCTCGGCGCGTGGATGCTCACCGGCCAGGTGGACCTCATCAGCGCCGCGGAGAGCACCGTGCCCATCCAGTCGTTCGTCGACGTCGACGTGGCCACCGGGCTGGTCGAGCCGACGCGCGTGGGCGACTTCACCCAGCTTTCGCTCCGCTTCGGCGTGGAGCACGAGACCGTGCCGAACCGGCTCCGCACCCGGCTGGGCACCTTCGTCGAGCCCTCGCCCTACCACGGCACCAAGGCCCGCCCCCATCTGACCGGCGGGCTCGAGGTCTTCGTCTTCGAGTACTTCGAGAAGTGGGCGCTGTCGGCCTCGTTCGACCTGGCCTCGCGCTACTACAACGTGGGCGCCTCGGTCGGCTTCTGGCGCTGACGAGCCCGAATCTGGCGCCTCTGGCCGCGGCCTTTGTCGTCGAGCTCGACCCATCGGTCGGCCCAGCGCTCGATGGCCGCCATCACCGCCCCCAGCGCCTTGCCCTTCTCGGTGAGGGCGTATTCGACCTGCACCGGCGGCCCCGGCACCACCCGGCGCTCGAGAATGCCCTCCTTCGCCAGCTCCTTGAGGCGGGCCGAGAGCATGCGCTCGCTCACCACCTCGAGCCGGCGGGCCAGCTCGCCGAAGCGCCTCGGGCCGCGGGTGAGCTCCATGACGACGAGGCTCGTCCACCGCCGGCCGAGAATGTCGACCGCCGTCTGGAACCGCGGGCACAGCTGCGAGCTCAAGCGCCGCACGTCGACGAGTGTACTGCCGCCACCGGCGCTTCGCTTGCCGACCGCCCGGCTGGACATTAGGTATGCAGCTAACAAAATGTAAGTTGCTGGCGAATCGGCCAGAAAGGAGCATGCGATGAGTGCAGCAAGGAGCGCGGTGCTGGTGGCGGTGGGAATGGCGGGAACGGCCTCGGCGGCCGAGTGGAGCCTCGACCACGCGCACACGAGGGTCGGCTTCAAGGTGCGCTATTTGGGCGTCACCGACGTCCACGGCGAGTTCCGGAAGTTCTCCGGCGTGGTGAGCCTCGACGAGAAGGACCCGACCCGTTCGACGGTGGAGACGACGATCGAGACCGCCTCCATCGACACCCACGACCAGAAGCGCGACGAGCACTTGCGGTCGCCCGACTTCTTCGACGCGGCTGCGCACCCGACCATCACCTTCAAGTCCAAGCGCATCCAGAAGGCGGGCAAGGGCTACAAGGTCATTGGCGACCTCACCATCCGCGGCGTGACCAAGGAGGTCACGCTCGAGGCGTCGGCGCCCGGTTCCGAGGTGAAGGATCCGTGGGGGCAGATCAAGCGCGCGCTGACCGCCAGCACGAAGCTGAACCGGAAGGACTTCGGCGTGAGCTGGAACCAGGCGCTGGACAAGGGCGGTTTTTTGGTGGGCGACGAGGTGCAGGTGCTGCTCGAGGTGACGCTGCTCAAGAAGGCGCAGCCCTCGAACTGAAGCCGAACCGGGGTTTCGCTCGAGCCGGGAACGAATCGCGGCGAGAGCCGGCCGCATTCTTCGGCCGGTCAGCGAGAGAGGAATGCCGCCAGCTGCTGGTAGGCCAGATGGAGCGCTTCGACCGAAGCGCTCTCGCCTTCCTGATGGGCCTGGGCCGTCTCGCCGGGCCCGAAGTTCACCGCGTCGACGCCGAGCTGTGACAGCCTGCCCACGTCCGTCCACGCCTGCTTGGCTTCGGCGGGCAGCCCGGTGACGGCGAGCAGCTTCCGGTAGAAGGGGTTGTCGAGGCAGGCCCGGCCCGAGGGCGCCAGGTCGACGAGCTCGATTTCGGCCCGGCCGGCGACGAAGTCGCGCAGGTCGCGCTGGGCCTGCTCCAGCGACTTGCCGGGGGCGAAGCGGTAGTTGAGGTTCAGCTCGAAGAAGTCGGGCACCACGTTGCGGGCGCGGCCGCCCCTGGCCAGCGTGGCGCTCATCACCTCGTAGTAACGGAAGCCGTCGAGCTCGACCTCGCGGGGGGGCCGCCGGTGCAATTCGGCGAGCAGCTCGCCCGCCTTGTGAATGGCGTTCTCGCCCTGCCAGGGCCTGGCCGAGTGCGCCGCCCGCCCGGAGAAGCGCACCGTCGCGTGGAGCGTGCCCACGCAGCCCACCATCACCCGGTTGTCGGTGGGCTCGAGGGCGATGGCGAAAGCCGTCTTCGCGAGCTCCGGGCGTTGCTGGAAGAGCGGGCCCAGGCCGCTTTCGAGGTAGGGGCCTTCTTCGCGCTCGTAGAAGACGAGAAGCAAGTTCTGCGGCAGCTCCGAGAGCGGCAGCGTCTCGGCCAGGGCCATCATCACCGCCAGCCCGCCCTTCATGTCCGAGCTGCCCAGCCCGTAGAGCCGGTCGCCCTCGCGGCGCACCGGGTTGGGCTTCGGGTGGGGCGGAATCGTGTCGACGTGGCCCACCAGCGCCACCGACGGGCGGCTGTCGTCGAGCCGGCCGACGAGGAGCGAGTGCCCGCACCGGAAGACGTGCGAGCTGCCGAAGCGCGACACCGCCCACCGCTCGAGGAAATCGGCGATGGCCTGCTCGTGGCCGATGGGGCTGTCGATGCGGCAGAGCTCGAGCGTCCGTTCGGCGAGCTGCTCGGGAGTCATCGGCGGCCACTGTAGATGCGCGCGCCGTTCCGTGCACGCGCCCGCACGAGCGCGCGGCGGAGCGGGCGTCACGACCGGCCGGCGCATCCCCGTCCATGCGACCGCGGGTTGTCGCCGCGCCGGAGGGTGCCGAAGGGAGGGCAGGAGACAGCGATGACGGACGAAAGGCGGAAGGAGCTGGAGCGCCGGCTCGAGGCGGAGAAGGCGGATCTCGAGGTGGAGAAGCGGCGGGGCAAGCGGCCGCTCGAGGATCTGACAGGCGGGGACGAGGCGGGGGCTCCGGTGGTGGGCGGCACCACGTGGACGCCGCAGCAGGACGACGAGGCGGCCCGCTCGGAGCACGCCGACGACGCGCGCAAGTCGCTCGAGGACAGCGAGGAGCAGGTGCGCCGCGTGGAGGAGGCGCTGCGGCGGATGCGCGAGGAGTCGAAGGGCTGAGGTGCGCTCAGACGACGAGCAGGCGCGTCAGACGGGCACGGCGAAGTCGCGCAGCGCCTGGTTCAACGACGTCTTCTTGTCGGTCGAGGCGCTGCGTTGGCCGATGACGAGCGCGCACGGCACCAAATACGTGCCGGCGGGGAACTTCTTCTCGCGCATGCCGGGGATGACGACGCTCCGGGCGGGCACGCGGCCCTTGTAGACCTTCTCCTCGGGGCCGCTGACGTCGATGATGGGCGTCGAAGCGGTGAGCACCACGTTCGCACCGAGCACCGCTTCCTCCTCGACGACGACGCCCTCCACCACGATGCAGCGGCTGCCGATGAAGCAGCCGTCCTCGATGATGACGGGCGTGGCGCTGGGCGGCTCGAGCACTCCGCCGAGGCCCACGCCGCCCGAGAGGTGCACGTTGCGGCCCACCTGCGCGCAGCTGCCCACGGTGGCCCAGGTGTCCACCATCGTGCCGCTGCCGACGTACGCGCCGATGTTGACGTAGCCGGGCATCACCACCGCGCCGCGCTCGACGAAGGCTCCGTAGCGCACCGCGCCCGGCGGCACCACGCGGACGCCGGCCTGCTCCAGGCCCTTCTTCAGGGGCACCTTGTCGTGGAACTCGAAGGGCCCCACCTCCATCACCTTCATCTCCTGCACCGCGAAGAAGAGGAGGATGGCCTCCTTCACCCAGGCGTTCACCTGCCAGCTGCCGCCGACCTTCTCGGCCACGCGCAGCCGCCCCGAGTCGAGCATCGCCACCGTCTCGCGCACGGCGTCGGCGTAGCGGCTCTGGCCGAGCAGCGACCGGTCGGCGAACGCGGCCGACACCAGCTCCTTGAGCGTCTCCATACCCCGCCAATTACCGGTGGGGCCGGCGGGGCGCAACGGCTCGTCCCCTCACTCGCCCAGGAAATGAAGCACCACGCTTCGGCGGTGCGGCCGAGTGCGGTGCTCGTAGACGTACAGCCCCTGCCAGGTGCCGAGGGCCATCTGGCCGTCTCGCACCGGAATCGACAGCTGGGTGGCCGTGAGCGCCGAGCGCACGTGCGAGGGCATGTCGTCGGGCCCCTCGGCGTCGTGGACGAACATCGGGTCGCCGTCCTTCACCAGCCGGGAGAAGAAGCGCTCGAGGTCTGCCTGCACGTCGGGGTCGGCGTTCTCCTGCACCAGCAGGCTCGCCGAGGTGTGCTGGATGAAGAGGGTGAGGAGCCCCTCCTTCGCCCCCACCTCGCGCAGCCAGGCGGCCACCTCGCGGGTGAAGTCGTGGGTGCCCCGCCCGCGGGTGCGCACTTCGAGCACGGTGCTGGCTTGACGCATGGCCCGCATCTACCGCGCGCGCGGGCCGTTGCACACCCGCGCCGGCGAGCCCACCTCGACAAGCTGCAGGTGGCCGGGCGTTTCACTCGGCGGGGTTCGTCGCCAGCGTGCCCGGTATGGGCTTGCCGACGCGGGCGCGCAGGTGCAGCAGGTATTCGGCCAGGTCGGCGTTGCTCTGGCTGCGGGCGAGAACGACGGCAATCTCGTCGGGGTTTTTGGCTTCGGCGAGCTGGCGCGCGAACGAAGCGGTCCCCGAGACGTTGTGCGGCGTCCGTGCCAGGTAGTCTTTGGCCATCGCCTGCAGCTCGAGGCTCTGCTGCGCGGTCATGCGAATCTCCACATGGCTCGAGCCGGAGCCGCTCCGGGGCGGCTGCCCGAACGCCTGTTGGAAGTACTGCGTCGAGATCGCGTCGACGCCGACCATGTTCACCTTGTAGCTCGCGCTGCTCAGCTTCTGGTCGGCGCCGAATTTCTTGTCGATGAACAGGGTGCGATCCGACGCGTACGAGAGCTGCAGCGACTCGTCCTTGGCTCCGCTCGCGTACGTCGTGGTGGTGCGTTCGCCGCTGGTCCCCGCGATTCTCCAGTCGATCTCGAACGGACCGGCGCTCGCCTGCACGCTGGTCTGGTCCGACAGCTTGACCGTCTGCACCGTGGCGGCGTTCTGGGCGCCGTCTTCCGCGGTCGGGAGCTGGCCGGTGGCCAAGAAGCGGTAGTACGCGTCCTTTCCCGCCTGAGTGCCGAGGTCGAGCTCCACCGTCTTGAGCGTGCCTGTCTCCAAGGTCTTCTCGTTGTGCAGCCCGAACTTGACGCCCGCATCCAGGCCGGCGAACGCCTCGTTTTCGACCCCTTTCACCGGGCCCGACAGGAGACGGACCTTGTTGCCCTCGAGCTTCTCGACGCCGATCGCGAAGCCATCGAGATGCTTCACCCCGGCTTCGATGGCGGCGCAGCGGTAGGAGGCCTCCATCTCGGTGCCTTGCACCTTCTGGCCCTTGAAGACGACGGCCGTGCCTGTCTTCCACGCCTCGGGGTGCGCCGGGTCGGGCATCTGGAACGTGCCATTCTGGAGCGCCTTCGAGTCTTCGGGCGACAGCTTGGTCTCGAACGACAGCCGCGTGCCGACCAGCGCGCGCCCGCCGACCGACGCCACCGTCCTGGGGCCCAGCAGACCGGGCTTCTTCAGGGCGAGGTCGCCTCCGACGTAGAAGGTGCCCTCCCATGTTCCTTCGACCGTCACCGTTCCCTTCGGGCCCTGCTCGGTCGATGCCGGCGCGAGAGGCTGGGTCTTGACGCTACCCTCCAGGTGCAGCCCCCAGACCTTGTTGTACGCCAGGTCCGTCGGGAGGGTGACCTCGGCGCCCTGGTCGGGCGCAGCGCCCTGCAGCACGACCGGGTCGTTCTTGCCCGAAGAAACGAAGCCGTCCCCGGACGTCACGCCCTTCTTCAGTCCCGGCCCGACGTTCGTCTGCGCCTAGGTCGTCTGGTTCACGCGTGGAAGCACGTGGTGTTTTCCATCGAGAGACCGAATGCCCATGGCAACACTCCTCCAATTGCGTCGCGACGGACGGTCGATGCGACGCTCTGTCGTTCCGACCGGCTGACCGAACGGGTTCTCGAGTCACCTCGAGACGACACAAAACCCATCCGGCAACCGAGCCGGTCCATGTGTCACTGGTAGCCGCCAACCGGCATTATCGAGGCCAGGCGTTGTGGAGTTGCTAACGCGCCAGCAACCCGCGGAGCGCCAGATCGAGCCCCGCTCCCGCGTGGCGAGCCATGCGTTCACGCATCTGCTCGGCGTTGGCGACGAAGAACAGGAACTGCACGTCCTGCAGGACGTCGGCAACCGCCTCGACGTCGAGGTCCGCCCGGAAGCGCCCCTGGGCGATGCCGAGCTGCAGGACTTCGATTCCGAGCGAGCGGACCATTCGTCGAAAGTCCTCGAAGCGGCTCTCCCAGCCCGGCAGCTCCGCGTGGTACAGGCCGCGGAAGAAGTCGCGCACCAGCGGGTGCTGCTCGAGGTACTCGAGGCTCGACAGCGCCAGCTCGGCGAGCAGCTCGTCGGCGGGGCGCTCAGGGTCGATGCGCTCTTTGGCCATCGCCACCCAGGCGGCCACCTGGCGGCGCACCACCTCGTAGAACAGGTCTTCCTTGCTCGACCATGCCTGTTAGACGGACCCCTTTCCGACGCCGGCTGCCTTGGCGATCTCGTCGATGGACGCCTTCTTGAAGCCCAGCCGGGTGAAGATCTGCATGGCGGCGGCGAGCAGGCGTTCTCGCTTGGCGGACTCGAGGCTCACCGCCGAATGGATAGCACCGTCGCCGGCCAGGTGGGGCCCTCAGCCGGTCGGCGAGGTTCCTTTCACCGCAGGCGCCGTTCAGGCGCCGTCACAGAGCTTCTCTGCTATGTTCCGCGGCCTTCGCGGAGGACGCAAGCGACAGCTCTTGATGGTTTTTCTTGTCTGCGGCTGCGCCACGCTCCCCAACCGCGGGCGAATGGTGATGCGCGACGTCTCGTTCCCGCTCAGGGACATGCGCTACCCGTCGGGCCTGCGCAGCGTCGTCGAGGAGGACAAGAGCGCTCCGGTGGTCGGCGTGGTGACGCTGGTCGGCGCTGGCGCCGCGGCAGATCCGCCCGGCAAGGAGGGCCTGGCGCACCTGGTGGAGCACCTGCTCTTCCGCGGCAAGGTGGGCGACGCCACCGCCGAGCAGGCCCTGCAGCGGGCGGGGGCCGCGCGGGTGAACGCGTTCACCTACTTCGACGCCACCACCTTCCACGCCGCCGCACCGAAGGCCGCCCTCGCCGAGCTGCTCCGCATCGAGGGAGCGCGGTTGGCGAACCCGATGGCCGGCGTCGACGAAGCGCTGTTCGACGTCGAGCGCCAGGTGGTGCGCAACGAGCTGCGCGAGCGCAACGAGACGGGCTACGCCGGCGAGGTGCTGGGGTGGGTGCAGGCGGCGCTCTTTCCGCCCCAGCACCGCTACGCCCGGCCCATCGGCGGAACGCACCAGAGCCTCTCTTCGCTTTCGCTGCAGGACGCCGTCTCCTTCGCCCGCGCCCACTACCGGCCGGACAACATCACCATCGTCGTCATCGGCGACCTGGACCTGAAGACGGCGCACGAGGTGGTGTCCGCCAGCTTCCCCGCGTCGCTGCTCCGCGGAGGCCAGATTCCGCCCGCCGCGCCGCGGCTCCCCCCGACGCCGCCCGAGCCGCCGACGACGAAGGCCGGGCCGATGCTGCGCCGGCAGGCGGCCGTGCCCAGCCCCGAGGTGTGGATCGGCTGGACGCTCCCCCGCAGCTTCGACGCCGACGCCTACCTCATCCAGCTCGCCGCCGGCTCGGCCCGGAGCGCCATGGCCGACGCCTTCTTCATCGACGGCGACATCGCCTCGGTCGACGTCTCGGTGCTGCCCGGGCTCGAGGCCTCGGTGCTGCTCTGCCGCGTCACCCTCAACGAGGGGAAGAACCCCGAGCGCTCGCTCGAGCGCGTCCTGGACCAGGTCTACCGCACGTGGTTCACCGGCCCGGCCGACCTGCAGCGCGAGGTGTGGTTCTCGAAGCTGCGCATGGCCACCGTCACCGGAATGACGGTTGCGGCCGAGGACATCGTGGCGCGCGCCGTGGGCCGGGCCGAGTTCACCCACTTCTCGGGCGAGGCCACGTTGTACTCGCGCTCGCTGAAGGCGGTCGCCGAGCTCGCGCCGCAGCGCATCGCCGACTTCGCACAGAAGTACCTCACCCGCGAGCGCGCCCGCGCGGTGTACGTCGAGCCGTTGCCGCCCCAATCGCTGCCGCCCGCGGGGTTGTCCGGCGTGGCTGCGTCGGTGCTGTCCGAGCCGGTCGACGTTCCGTCGGCGGCTCTGCTCGAGCGGATCCGCTCGCTGGCCCCGCCTGTCGTCAAGCGCGCCGTGCTCGAGAACGGGCTCGAGGTGCTCATCGCGCCGCGGCCGGGCATGCCGGTGGCCACGGTGGCCCTCTCGCTGCGGGGCGGGGAGGCGATGGCGACTCCGCGCGGAGTGGCCGAGCTGGCCTCGATGGCCGCGCAGCAGGGCTGGAACTTCAACGGCCGCCCGCTCGACTTCGGAGGCGTCGTCTGGTCCGAGAGCCGCGCCGACGACTACCGCCACCTCGCCCGGGGACCGGCGGGAAACCTGACCAACCTGATGGCCATCCTCGCCGAGCGCGTGCAGTCGATGAAGGCACCCGCGTCGCTCGTGTACTTCCAGAGCGAGCTCCTCCCGCAGCTGGTGAAGGCCGACGAGCTGCCCGAGCGACGGGCGTACCGCGCCTTCCGGCGCGCGCTCTACGGCTCGCATCCGTATGGCCAGCCCGCGTCCGGAGAAGAGCTGATGCGCATCAGCCAGGGCCAGCTCTCCGACTGGCTCTTGCAGTCGCACCAGCCGCAGAACACGGTGCTCGTCGTCGCGGGCGAGGTGGACGCAGCCGAGGCCGAGAAGCTGGCGGTCGACCGGTTCGGCAAGTGGACCGGCGCTGGCGGCAGGGTGCCGCGGCCGCCTCCGCCTCCGGCGAAGCCCGTCGAGCGGACGGTGGTGACGCACCGGCCCGGCGCGTCTCAGGCGCAGCTTTGGGTCGGCTGCCTGCTGCCGCCCGAAGCGACGCCGGCCCGCTACGAGCTGATGGCGGAGCTGGCCGAGGAGCGCCTCCACCGGGTGCTGCGCGACCAGCTCGGCGCCACCTACGGCGTCTACGGCACGGTCGAGGTGCATCGGGGCGGCTCGGCTCACGCCGAGTGGTACACCGCCGTGGAGAACGGCAAGCTGGAGAAGGCCCTGTCGACGGTGGCCTCGACCTTCGCCGGGCTCGCCGAGTCGATGGACGCGAAGGCCCTCGCGGCCGTTCGCTGGCGAGCCGCTCACGCCGATGCGCTCGAGACGACGACGTCGGCGTCGCTCGCCGGCCGCCTGCTCTGGGCCGCCGCGCGCGCGAGCTGGACGTCGCGCAGATGACGAGCGACCCGGCGCAGCTGGCCCGGGTCGGCGACCGCGAGGTGCAGGAGGCGTTCGCCGCCTGCGTTCGGAGCGGGCTGGTGCTGTCGGTGGTCGGGGACGAGGCGGTGGCGCGGAACGCCCTGTCAGCGGCGTGGAAGCAGCTCTGCTAGACAAAATGAAACGGCCGGCAACCTGCGCAAGAGCGCGGGTTAGCCTTGGAAGTTGAACCAACCGCGGCCAGAGCCGCATGCGGA
>FWPU01002673.1_pt1 | contig 42894 bp, 43 predicted proteins | sample 2228361 | NCBI WGS metagenome assembly FWPU01 (sample SAMEA103939777, study PRJEB20133) | metagenome | reverse complement strand
AAAGAGATCAAGGGGCTACCAGATTACGCGTGGAGTTGAAAACTCGCCGAAATTTTTTGCGATAAATTTCTTTGATTGAGGTGATGAGGATGCAAACAGCTCGACATACTGCTGAAGAAATCGATGCCATTCGGAAATTTACTGTTCCCACTTTGGCAAATGCCATTGAAACGTTTGGGGTCATCCCTTCTAACGAAGGGTTTTGTGACTCGCGCATGCGCTGCCATTATCCAGATTTGCCTTTGATGATCGGCTATGCAGTAACGGCGCGGGTGAGCACTGACCAACCTCCCAGCGAAGTTCGTCCAGGAATCGTTGAACCTGAGTATTGGAAATGGATTGCTGCGCAACCTGGGCCGAAGGTGGCGGTTGTACAGGATATTGACAACCCCCCGCGCGGCGCCATGTGGGGCGAGTGGAACGCCAATGTCCATCGGGCATTGGGATGCGTCGGCATGGTCACCGAAGGGGCAGCGCGAGATTTGGATGGGGTGCGCAAATTGAATTTCCACTTTTTCTCGACCCATATCCTGCCCACTCACGGCTATGGTGCTTTCATCGACTATGGAGGCAGCGTGCGTGTGGCGGGCTTGGTGGTCAAGCCGGGCGATTTGTTGGTCGGCGATATGCATGGGGTTTTGTTGATCCCGCCTGAAATACCGTTGTTGGAGTTAGCTAGAGTCGCTCAACAAATTGACGATTTGGAAAGCGAAGTATTTGCCCTTTGCCAATCGGCGGAGTTCTCCGTGGAGAAGCTGGCGGAGTTAGACCGTTCGGTGGCTGAGCGATGGCCGAAACCAACTGGCAAAGAACGCCTTCTGCGCACCATCTAGGAGTGAACAATATGGCAAAGCGACTAGGGTATATTCATACCGTTGCCGGTTTAGCAGCGACCTTTAAGGCGTTGAGTGATGAACTGTTGCCTGGGATCGATCTCTTCCATGTGGTGGATGAGAGTCTGCTGCAAAATACCATTCGTGCCAACCAATTGACACCGCAGACTATGCGACGCTTGTTGCAACTGGTGATCTCGGCTGAGGAGGCTGGCGCAGACCTAGTTATGGTGACTTGCTCGTCCATGGGCCCTGCGGTTGAGGCATGCCGTCCCTTTGCAAGCATCCCTGTCTTGCGGGTAGATGAACCAATGGCAGAGCTTGCCATCCAGAGTGGGACAACCATTGGCGTGGCTGCAACCCTTCAAACGACGTTGAAACCAACCGCCGATTTGATTGCCAATGTAGCTGCCCGCCAAGGCAAGTCGGTTCAAGTGGTCTCCAAGCTGTGTGAAGGGGCTTTTCAAGCTGTGGTCAGTGGGGATACGGCCCGTCACGACCAATTGGTCTCGGCTGGCTTGCAAGAATTGGTGCCGCAGGTGGAGGTGGTGGTTTTAGCACAAGCCTCGATGGCAAGGGTGGTGGAGAATTTGCCGCCCGAAACCCGCCGCATACCGATTCTCTCCAGCCCGCGCCTAGCGGTGGAACGGTTGGCTCAGCTCATTCCTAGCCTAAGTTAGGGAAGCAATGAAAGTCAATGTGGTTTTATACGGCATGTTGCGTGAAAAACTTGCCAAAGCCACACGCGGCCGCCTGACCGTTGAACTCCCTGAAGGCAGCCGACTGATGGATTTACGGGCGCAACTGGGCATTCAAAGTCAGGTAGGATGTTCCATCAATGGACAAATTGAACGCAATCCCGAGCGGATTTTACAGGATGGTGATGAGGTGCATCTTTTCCAGTCCATCGGCGGGGGATGAAATGCGCTTGATGAAGTGGAGCTGACATTGAGGCTCGTCTGATATACTTTAATTGGCACTCCTCATAATAGAGTGCGCCTAAACTTTGTCCGAGGATCCTTCTATGAAAATCTCCAAAGCAGCCCTATTTGAAAGTTTACCCCCCCAATATCCGCAGCACCTGTTGCCTGAAATCCAACGCTTGGTCAAAGCGTCGCGGCGCAAAGTTGTTGTGCTGGATGATGACCCCACCGGCACACAAACGGTGCGCGAAATCAATGTCATCACGCGTTGGGATGTCCCTGTGCTCACCAAAGTTCTGTTGGAAGACGACGATGTCGTATATATCTTGACCAACTCGCGCAGCTTTCTGCCTGCGGATGTGGAAAAGATGAACCGCGAAATCGCCGCCAACCTCAAGCAGGCAAGCGCGCAAACGGGACGTCCGTTCGTGGTGGTCAGTCGTTCCGATTCGACTCTGCGCGGACACTTTCCGCTGGAGACTGATGTCCTAATGGCGGAGTTGGGTGGCGGTTTTGATGGCGTACTGGTCATCCCGTTCTTTGAAGAGGGAGGGCGGTTTACGATCAACGATATCCATTATGTCGCTGAAGGGGATTTCCTCGTACCCGCTGCCGAAACCGAGTATGCCAAGGACGCCACTTTTGGTTATCGCTCCTCGAATCTGACCGATTGGGTGGCCGAGAAATGCGGTGGGCGGATTTTGCCTGCGCAGGTAGCTTCTCTCTCATTAGAGACGATCCGTCAGGGCGGCCCACAAGCGGTACAACACCAACTCAACAAGCTGGTAAATGCTCAGGTTTGTGTGGTCAACGCTGCCAGTTATCGGGATATGGAAGTATTTGTCGCCGGCTTGTTGCAAGCCGAAGCGCAAGGAAAACGCTTTATTTACCGTACAGCGGCTTCGTTTGTGCGTGTGCGCGGCGGCATGGATGCCTTTCCGCTCTTGACTGCAGCCGATTTTGATTTTGGGGACTGCCGCACGGGCGGGCTGATCGTTGCCGGATCGTATATTCGCAAGAGCAGCGAGCAAATCGCCGCCGTTCAAGCCCTGCCGCAGGTATTCAGCCTGGAGGTCTCTGTTCCCAGCCTGCTCGATGAACGAGAGCGCCAGCAGGAGATCGAGCGCATCGTTGAACAAGCCGAGCGTGTGCTGACAGATGGCAAGGAAGCCCTAATCTACACGAGCCGACAATTGGTCAGCGGTGCGGATGCCGCTTCATCGTTGCAGATTGGGCAAGTGGTGTCGGCGTCGCTGGTGGAAATTGTGCGGCGCATCAGCGTTAAGCCGTCCTGGATGATTGCCAAAGGGGGAATCACATCTTCGGATGTTGCTACGAAAGGGCTGGAGATCGCTCAGGCGCGGGTGAAAGGGCAAATTTTGCCAGGCGTGCCGGTGTGGCAAGCTGCAGAAGGCAGCCGTTGGCCTGGGATGATCTATGTGGTTTTTCCGGGCAATGTAGGCGGTCCGCAGGCGATCGCCCAAGTGGTGGAATTGCTTCGTGCTTCAGCCGCCCAAGTGTAGTGAGAGTGGCGGCTTTGCTGATGTGAGTGGGTTGAATAGCACCAAGGCGAGCCCTACTGCGGCTCGCCTTGAGTTTTGTCGTTAGCTCAAGCGTTGGATGAAGCCCAGAATTTTCTCGGCGATCAATTCTTTGTCGTAATCCAACGTGGCAACGTGGTAGGAGTTCTCCAGCCAGATGAGTTCTTTATCGGTAGCGGCAATGTTTTCATAGATAAAGGGGGCGTTGTCTGGGTGGACAACATGGTCATCTCGAGATTGGAAAACAAGCGTCGGACACTGCACGGCGGGTAGCAAATCGCGGGTAGCACCCATTAGGGCATAGATTTGACGCACAGCCGGCACGGGTACCACCGGATAAACCAATTCGGTGATGCCCGGCTGCTTTATGTCTGATCCAACGCCCGGGACGGTGTCGGGCAAATTATGCCCAAACGCTAAGCGGGCGAAATCCGGGTTTTTCAGGAAGATTGCGCCATTGATAGGTGCTGTGCCACTAAAGACATCGGGATACATCCCAGCCATGTAGAGGGAGAGAGTGCCGCCCATTGATAAGCCGGTGATAAAGATTTTCTTACAGCGCGCCTGCAGCGTTTGCATTGCCTCTTCCACTGAAGCGATCCAGTCGGCGGCAGTGGTTTGAGCCATGTCTTCTGGTGAAGTGCCATGTCCCTTTAGCCGTGGCCCAATAACCGTAAAGCCACCTTTTTCTGCCAGCGTTTGTCCGAGATAGCGTACGCTTTGGGTTGTGCCGGTGAAACCATGTGAGACCAGCACACCCACCTCATTGCCTTCAAAGAAAAAAGGCTCTGCGCCTGGCATAATTGGGTAGTCGACCATACTTCACTTCCTCCTGTCAGATGAATATGGAAAATGAATTTTGTGGGTTAGAAATTGTTTCGGCGAGGGTACTTGAATCTAACATCAAGCCAATCATAATCTATTTTTTGAGAATCGGCACTTATGGATAATCATTTGGTGGATTCAATCCTTCCCCAAAAAGATCGTCGTGTTCCCATCCTGCTTTTATGACGAAGATGGAATTTTGGGAATTTACACTCCATCGAGTAGATTTGCCGGTAGATCTACTATTCCCTCTGGCTTCAATCCGTTGCCAGCACTCGATCCCCCTAGGCTGGTGGCACTGACACTACGAGAAACTCCAAATCTTCGGCACCTGCATTCCAAAGCTGATGAGCCATACCGGGCGGAATATGGAGACCTTGCCCACGGCGGAGTTGTACCGCTTCGCCCTCGACTTCCATGGTGGCAACACCGGAAAGCACGAAGAAGAACTGTTGGGCATATTTATGGTAGTGTCGCACCTCACCCGCGCCAGCAGGGACTCGCTCTTGGATAATACTTAACTGTGGTGACTTAAGGAGGTGCCAGCCGTCGCATTGCTTGCCCCAGACATAGTGCTCCGCATTTGTTTTGCTAATGGTGCATGTCATGTTCTTTCCTCCTTCTGTAGGTACACAACCCAACAATTTGGCTCACCGCTTTGGAGCCGGTGTTGGGCGAAAGAAATGATTAGGAAATAGCCTAAACTATAAACCCAGCCCATAAGACGATTAAGCCAGTATTGTCAAGCAATAAAGCATTTACCAATCCGCTTGATGAAAAAGATCCTATAGCTAGGTCATGAAACCGATAGCGTGTGGATTGTTAATATCCAGACTCGAATTGAGCAATCCATCTCAACGAAATCCCATGCAAAATGAAGTCCACGGCTGAAGTGTAAGCATAAGTAGGATGGCCTTTAGCGAACAATTGTCGCTCTATAGGGATGCTAGCCATTTCAAGATTTTTTAGGTCTCTTGTAATTTTGACGCACACTTAAAGTAATGATGAGTGCCGGCAACAAGCCGATGAGCATGGCAACTAGAAAAGATGATGAACCGATAAAGAGCCATTGATAGGAGAATATGACCAAACCGTCCAGCGCCCAAGCAATGGTCCCCAACATCCATAGGGATATTTCGTTCCGCAGCCATTTCTTTGAGACATAGAGCACATAGATAACATTGAGGATGAAGGCGACGACAAACATGAGATGAGTCTTTACATCACCTGCTGCCTGTTCGAAATCAATGTTACTGCCAGCTATGAAGAACAGCACAAGTGAACCAACCGCATAGCCAATATACGCAAAACAGGCGATCACCACAGCCATCAGTATATCGGAGAAGAAACTCTTGCGCGTCATATGGCGAACTTCGATTGCTTTGGATGTTCTTTTTTCCCACCAGATCAGTAAAAGAGAGAATGTCAAAGTTTGTAACATGATTTCAGGTAACCCAATGAGATGATACCAAAGAGGTAACCTGGTATAGATCATTCCCTCAATCGAACTAGGAGCGGCGCTGGTGGTGGACAGGATGGCGAAGACGACAAAAAGCAGCCAGAGACTTAGCCAGCCATACTTCATCTCGAGGATTGTCCGGCGTAGAGGCCACAAAGCAATGGCAAATAACAATCCGCGCAGTGGTTGAACGAGGACACCCACGAGTGTGTTTGAATTAATAGGGAGCATGAAGTCGCGGATGATCTCTCGCTGAAAGATTTCGGCGTAGTTCAACAGGTTGGACATGATCATGCCAAATATAAAATATGTCAAGCAGTGTACAATGATAACCTTGATGGCAAATTGAATAAATTCCTTGAGCTGCTCTTTGTTCATCGTTTTGTTCTCCATGAATGATGGGCGACCATTATATGTCCTCTACAACCAAGCTACCCGGCGACGGTTGCAGCGCCAACTCGGACAACCACGGCTTTGGCGCAGGCCTGATCTATCATCAAGACCACTATATCATTAATCCTAAACACCCGCTCGTCATGACGCCACCAATTGATTTGCCCAGAAGACCAAAACAGGGCTATACCCATGATTACAAGCCCCATGGGATCTCGAATGGTGTAGCGCATGATAAGCTTTTTCCCACATCTCAGATTAACCAGAAGGCGACAATAGTGACATATTTAAGGCACACGGTCTGATTCTAACTGCTATCTATGTTGAATTGCTCTACTGATTTATATATCAGAATGCTTTTTGACGCAAGCTGGAATAGCTCAGATTAGCTCGACTTGAAATCCAACCCTTTTATAACGTCAAGTATATTATAAGTAAAGAGCGATATATTTGGTCGATCTCATCAACGAGGAGGTTTATGCAAGAGTTCGAGGCAATTGAACGTCTGAAACAAGGCGATATTAATGGTCTAGAGTATTTGGTGAGAACTTACCAGTTATACGCCCTGCGCGCCGCCTACCTGATTGTAAGAGATTACGACTTGGCAGAGGACGTCGTTCAAGATGCTTTCTTACGGGCGTATGAGCGGATCGATCAATTTGATGCTAGCCGCCCCTTCAAGCCATGGTTTTTCAGGATCGTGATTAACCTTGCCAAGCGCGCGGCTACCAAACGAGAACGGCAGGTCCATTTCAGTAAGATGAGCATGGATGAGGAAGTGGTGTTTGATGAGATAATCGCCGACTTAAAATCTGATCCTGATATCCTTGCAGAGCAACACGACTTGCGAGTGATGGTTTGGTTAGGATTAGGCAGGCTCCCACCACCGCAAAGGGCTGTAATGGTTCAACGCTACTATTTGGATATGAGCGAGAAAGAGATTGCTACCCATTCGGGGGTGACACTGGGCACAATCAAATGGAGACTGCACACTGCCCATAAAAAGTTGCGTGTCTGGCTAAGACAGATTTGGCCTATGGGTGCACACCCTCGACAACCAAGAAAGGAGATCGAATCATGAATAGACAAGAATTACGAAAAGCCTTAAATGAGATTGCGACGCAGGTTGTGCCATCCAATCACGATTTGTGGCCGATGCTTCGAGAACGTCTAACCACCCCGCGACATTCTAGACAGTGGGTGCGGTTGCTTCCTTCTACTCGTGTTGGTTGGTTGGGTTTTATCCTTTTCTTTTTGTTTGTCTTTAGCATAACGGCCTATGCTGCTGCGCCGTGGATAAGTCGCTTGTTGGAACGCGATGAGCGCTTGAAAAACATTGATTTGAGTTTGAGCCAAGCGGTAAATCAAAGTCAAACGATTGACGATGTTACCGTTATGGTGGAATGGGTTTATGCCGATAGCGATTGGGTACTGGTTGGATATGCCATGCGCAGTACCAATGGCAAACGCTTCGATCCTTACCATGAGATGTTGATGGACAAGACGGGAGCCACGTTCCCTTGGCAGGGTACTTATGGTGTCACGGGGCAATCTGACGTTCTGCAAATAAACCTCCCTGCAGGTGAGGGTACGTATGCTGCGATTTTCAAAAATACATCAGCCTTTGGATGGCTTGATCTGCAGTTTGAAGTAAGTGCACAAGAAATTGTGTTGGATACCGCTCAGGTCGCGCCTACCGCGGTAACCACCGAACCAGAAGTAATACTAACGCCTGTCAGGCGAGGTTCAATCATCGGCCCCTTCATATATAGTTTCAGTGTCACGGTGTCGGAAGAAAAATCTCATTGATCTATTCCAGTAAATCTTTCAAGGGCTGGAAAACCCCAGCCCTTTTGTTATTAGATCGGTATCCCCAAAAGATGGGTGATGGAAGAGGTTCCCTTTGAGTGGTGTTGGGAGCCATTGGTATCTTTGCGGAAGGGTGTGCTAAATCGAAACGTTTACCCTGCAGGGCACTGATCTGATAGATTGGGTAAGCAAATGGTTATACCGAAATCCTTCACTCCTCCTCGCCAGCCAAGAGGCGCACTTTCTCCCACGGCTTCAAGTCGCTTTCCTCTGCCAAAATAGCGCGCAGTTCAAAAATCTCATCCCGCAACACGGCAGCTTTTTCAAATTCGAGGTTCTTGGCAGCTTCTTTCATTTGCTTTTCCAGCTCCTGAATCAGCTTGCGCAATTCGACGCGTTCCATGCTCTGGGCGCTACGCGTCGAATAGGAGGGTTTGGGTTCGGCTAGGCTGTGAACGGCAACCCGATCGGTCAGATCGCGCACCGCCTTGACAATGCTGACCGGTACAATGCCGTGTTCCTGATTGTATGCCATCTGTTTGGCGCGACGGCGATTGGTTTCATCGATCGCACGACGCATCGAGTCGGTGAATTGATCGGCGTACATGATCACCTTACCTTCTACATGGCGGGCTGCCCGGCCGATGGTCTGAATCAGGGCGGTCTCGGAGCGTAGAAAGCCTTCTTTATCGGCATCCAAGATCGCAACCAGAGAGACTTCGGGGAGGTCTAAACCTTCGCGCAGGAGATTGATCCCTACGACAACGTCAAACACTCCGAGACGCAGATCGCGCAGGATGCCGACTCGTTCCAGCGTGTCGATTTCAGAGTGCAGATAATGGACTTTTATGCCCAATTCCATCAGATAATCCGAAAGTTTTTCTGCCATTCGTTTGGTAAGCGTTGTGACCAACACCCGCTGTCCTTTTTCCACCCGCTTGCGAATCTCGCCCACCAGATCGTCCACTTGTCCGGCAATGGGACGGACTTCGACTTCGGGATCGACCAAGCCGGTGGGGCGGATGATTTGTTCCACTACCTGATCGGCGCGTTGGAGTTCATACGGGCCGGGGGTGGCAGAAGTGTAAATGGTGAACCCCATGCGTTGTTCAAATTCATCGAAGGTCAGAGGGCGGTTGTCGAGCGCTGAGGGAAGGCGGAAGCCGTATTCAACAAGGGTCGTTTTGCGCGAGCGGTCGCCATGGTACATGCCGCGGATCTGCGGAATGGTCATATGAGACTCGTCGATGATCAACAAATAGTCGCTGGGGATGTAATCCATTAAAGTCCATGGTGGTGAACCAGCAGGTCGTTGGTCGAGGTGACGTGAATAATTCTCGATCCCAGAGCAGTAACCCACTTCGCGCAGCATTTCCAAATCATACAGCGTGCGTTGTTCGAGGCGTTGGGCTTCGAGCAGACGTTCCTGATGCCGTAATTCCGCTAGTCGCTGTTCTAGTTCAGTTTCAATATCCCGCAAAGCCTGTTCGAGTTTGTCTTTATCGGTGATGAAATGTTTTGCTGGATAGATGGCGACCGTGGAGAGCGGGCGGCGGATTTCGCCACTAAGCGGATCGAATTCCACAATGCGTTCGACTTCATCCCCGAAGAAGGTGATGCGATAGCCGTGTTTCTCCTGATAGGCGGGGATGATCTCTAGGGTGTCACCGCGCAGCCGAAAGGTGCCCGGCCGCAGTTCGAGGTCGTTGCGCTCATACTGTCCCTCAACCAACATGCGCAACAGCGCGTTACGGCGGAAGATATGCCCGCTTTCTAGGTTGATGACCACTCGCCCGTATGCCTCTGGGCTGCCGATGCCGTAAATACAGGATACGGAAGCGACAATAATCACATCACGGCGGGTCATCAAGGCAGTGGTGGCAGCTAGGCGTAGCCGTTCGATTTCCTCGTTAATGTCGGCGTCCTTTTCGATATAGAGATCATGCTTGGGGACGTACGCTTCGGGCTGGTAGTAATCGTAGTATGAGACGAAGTACTCCACCGCATTGTGGGGAAAGAATTCTTTGAATTCGGCATAGAGCTGTGCAGCCAAGGTTTTATTATGCGCCATCACCAAGGCGGGTTTATTCAGGCGTTCGATAACCGCAGCCATGGTATAGGTTTTCCCGGTGCCGGTTGCACCGAGCAAAACCTGATGACGGTAGCCGCGTTGGACACCTTCGACCAGTTTTTCAATGGCTTGGGGTTGATCACCCGTGGGGCGGAAAGGGGCTTCAAGCTTGAAATCCATTGCTTCTCCCTTCAGGGAATGGGGTTAGGAGGAAAGGCATCCACAGGGGCGTACCAATCAGCGGGATGGATGTCGGGGGTCACTTGGCCACCGATTACGGTGACGGGAAGTAAAGTGTGATCGGTGCACTCAACGGTTAAGCCACACAAGACCATCTGCGTATAGCCGGCGGCGAAGAGCCCGTCTCGGGTGTAGGCTAGGACGTGATATGTGCCGGGAGGCAAATTGTCGATTTGATAGGTCGCTTGGTTTTCTTCGGTATCTACATAATGTACCGCTTGAGTGTCAAGGTTGATGGCTACCACACGCAAGGGAGGGATCCCTTCAGAAGGATAGGAAAGGTTGCCGCGGATGCTGCCAGGCAGCGGGGTTGGCGTTGCTGGCTCTTGGAGTGCTTGTAACGTTTGACGGGCTAGCAGGGCAAGCGCGGTTTGGGTTGGGATGAGATCTGCGCCTTGGGAAGGTGAATTTGTTGACGTTAAAGAGCGGAGCAGATTGCATCCCAGCGTGGTTAGTACTAGAAAACTCAGGACGAAAAGCGGTTTTTTTCTCAGCATAAGTTGTTTTGGAAAGAAAACCTTAAGAACGGCGATCTCGAACGATAGGGTATTTTATCTTGTTTTTTGGTAAACGAGACAGGGATTTGATATCGCCGCTACGGCTTTTTATAGAATTATCTTTAAGTCAAAATTATCAGAGGATTCATACGGATGGAAGTAACGAGGATATCTCAAAACATACTTCAAGCATTGGAGACGATAACTGATCTGCACGAACGAGGAGGGCGATAATAACCCAGGTATGGGCTTCCGTCTGTTCTGCTGCTCGTAGCTATTCCCAAGGCGTGTTTGCTGGGTGTGATGTGGTTGCGGGCAAGGAAGCGAGAAAAGCACATCCTGTACTCTCCGGAGTTGGGTTTTTATGCTGTGTGACGACTTCCCGGTTTAGTCACCGTTGTTATGCATTAAGCAAGTTGAATGAGGGTGAACGGGAGTAGGTTTTGGGAATTGTCGTTGCCGAAGAGAACTCCCTGTAGTAACCACTCTGGCGATTCTCATTTGTGAAATCATTCAATCCCCAAGGTTTTCATTTTCGATTTGCTGGCTTATGTCGTAACGCAGATGCCTTTAGGGCGGGTATGAGCTTTGAGGTATTCTTGGTGTTGATGGCTCAGGACGGTGATTGTTTTGTGGGTGTGTCTGGCGGGTTGGTGTCGGGGCTGATGTTCCCCCCGCCCAATAATTTGTCCAGCTCGTCACCGATCGATTCAATAACATTGGCGTCAAGAACGGGAGTCGTTTGGTCTGAAGGGGATTGATGAAGGATGTTGATCAATTCACTTGCGCTCTTGCGGCTGGAATACCAAACTGTGCCAAGGCGTGAACTGAAGGGAGTGTGGTCAATAACGATTATCAATATAAGCTGACTGCTGACGCTAATGGCATAGAGGTACTCGTTTTTGCTCTCCAGATAGATGAGGTTGACCAAATCGGAATTTTTATCCAAAATCTTTCCTGTATCAACTGCCCCAGATATGCTGCCAACTAAGAGAGGGATGATTTGATGGGTAGGGAAGTACTCTAGACTGCCGCTGTGTGTTATCAGGTGACCATCTGAACTGGCAAGGATAACACAGCGAGCGCCAACTTCGCGATGCAATTTTTCTAACTGCGCGTTGAGGAGTCTGAGTTGATCTGCTGAGAGATGAGTAATCTGAAAAGAATTGCTTTTCATGATATTTCAATTTCATTATATCATTGAAGGCAGTGCTGCCTTTCATAGGCGTTTTCATTTACAAGCGCCAGATAATGTTAAAGCTGTTACAATGCGAGTGTGAGGAGAATTATTCCCCACAAAACCTTGGTATTCCACATTCCGTAAACCCAACTTAGGAGGTAATGATGAGCCAAACAATGGACAACCTGAAGGCCGCCTTTGCCGGCGAGAGTCAGGCAAATCAGAAATATCTCGCCTTTGCCAAGAAAGCCGAACAAGAAGGATTTGCCAACATTGCATGCCTTTTCCGCGCCGCTGCGGCCGCCGAGAACATTCATGCCGAAGGTCACCTCAAGGCGATGGATGGTGTTGGTTCGACGGTTGAGAACCTAAAAAGCGCCGTTGCCGGTGAAACCTACGAATTTACTGAAATGTATCCACCGATGATCGAGCAGGCTGAAGCTGAAGCCCACAAAGCCAAGCGCATGTTCGGCTATGCTTCTGCTGCTGAAGCAGTACACGCCAAACTGTATCAAATGGCATTAGAAGCTGCCGAGCAGGGTAAGGATTTAGAAGTGGAGTTTTATCTCTGTCCGGTGTGTGGGTACATTGAAATCGGCAAACCGAGCGAGCGCTGCCCAATTTGTGGCAACCCGCCGGAACGTTTTGTTTTAGTGAATTGATATTTTCCCCGCGTTCGACAGGACGCAAGATGGGTAAAGTGCGGGTCGAGTAGGGCGTCAGCCCGTATCGAGACCCATTTGCGGGGTTTCGATACGCTTCGCTACTCAACCCGCGAGTCGGACTCCCCTCGCCCGTTTTGGGAGAGGGGTTGGGGGTGAGGGCGGGTTTCAATACGCTCGCTGGCGCTCGCTACTCAACCCGCGAGTCGGACTCCCCTCGCCCGTTTTGGGAGAGGGGACGGGGGTGAGGGCGGGGTTTCGATACACTCGCTGGCGCTCGCTACTCAACCCGCGTCTCAAACTCCCCTCGCCCGTTCTGGGAGAGGGGACGGGGGTGAGGGCGGGTTTCGATACGCTTCGCTACTCAACCTGCGAATCCATGTCACCCCGACGTGAAGCGCGTGGTCTTAGGATGCCTCACTGCGTTCGGCACGACATGGAGGAGGATGTCTGGCATGACCTGGAACAGGGCGTTCGGCATGACATGGAGGAAGGACAACATGCAGGGGAGGACGACGTGACAACGGTTGAGAAGACATGACACTGTCGGGTTAGCTTTCTTTGTCAATAAATTGGGTAAAATATCCCTAGATGTCTAATCCATCCCCTCTCTCATTTGATGAGCTGCCCGTCGATCAAATTCTGCATGGCGATTGTGTCGAGATCATGAACGCCTTGCCGGAAAAATCGGTCGATCTCATCTTCGCCGATCCGCCCTATAACCTTCAGTTACGTCAGCCCCTCTGGCGGCCGAACATGACCAAAGTGGACGCCGTGGATGATCCATGGGATCAATTCGATGATTTTGCTGCCTACGATATGTTTTGTCAAAACTGGCTGACTGCTTGCCGACGGGTGCTCAAAGATGACGGCACGATTTGGGTAATCGGCACGTACCATAATATCTTTCGCATTGGCAAGCTGATGCAGGACCTGGGTTATTGGATTCTCAACGACGTGATATGGATCAAGAACAACCCGATGCCTAATTTTCGCGGTGTGCGCTTCACCAACGCACACGAAACCTTGATTTGGGCAAGTAAGTTCAAAGGAGCAAAGTACACCTTCAACCATCATGCCATGAAACAGCTCAACGATGGCTTGCAAATGCGCAGCGATTGGGTTTTGCCCCTATGCACCGGAAAGGAGCGGATTAAAGTCGAGGGCAAAAAAGCCCACGCCACCCAAAAACCCGAAGCCTTGCTTTACCGCGTCCTCCTGACTTCCACAAAACCCGCAGACCTGGTACTGGACCCGTTCTTGGGAAGTGGCACAACCGCCGTGGTGGCAAAAAGACTCCATCGCCATTGGATTGGGATTGAAGCGGATGCGAATTACATTGCAATTGCTCGGCAACGGATCGCCGGCGTGGTTCCTCAACCCTTTGATGAGCAGGTTTTCGATGTGGGGGATACGAAACGGCTTGCCCCACGCGTTGAATTTGTCCGTCTGGTGGAAGCAGGCTATATCCAGCCAGGACAGAAATTGTTCTTCCAAAAAGAGGTTTCAAAAGCAGGTTTGGTGAGAGCAGATGGTCGATTGTGCCTAGAAAATGGCCTGGAGGGGTCGATTCACAGCCTTGGTAAGCAACTGATGAACGGTAGCCCTTGCAACGGTTGGCAGCATTGGTATTTTCAGAATGAAGCTGGGGAAATGATCCCCATCGATGTGTTGCGCGAGCGCTACCGGCAAGAGCACGAGTTGAAATAACCCCCGTGATGTTTTTCCCCAAATGTCTGTGAAGAGAGCATATTGGCTTAGGATGCGGGCAAGGCGAAAGAGAGGGAGATCGAGGATATCTTTGAGGAAGCGTTCTGCGCCTTTATGGCAGGACGGTGGGGGTCGGGGTGGTCTCAACCTGCGGCGTTGAAGGCACTTGGGGGGTTTCGGTGATGGAAAAAATCTGCCCGCTCTCCAGACGATTACAAATCCCTTCGCTGTCGGCGATAATGCTCCTAATAATCGGATCATAGGAAAGCTGCGCTTTGACCTCGCTTAGCACTTGACGCGCTTCGGGGCAGTAATTTTGGTTCGGGCGGCTGAGAAAAGCTAACACCGTGCCGTATTCGACATAGTAATATGCCACCGTCAAATTCGTCAGCGGTAATCCCTGCACGGCAACGCTGGATTCGAGCAATCCTTCGGCGACTAAATTTTGAGCAGCTTCGTTCTCTTCAGCCGTGCAACCGCGCACGGCGCATTTCAAAACCGGCATCGCCCCTTCGAAGTTGCGGGCGCGAATCATGATGATTCCTAATTGTCCATAGGTGTTCGGGGTGGTCGGATCCATGCTGAGCGCTTTTTCGGCGTTACGGGCAGCGATGAAAAATTCTCCCTGCTGGGTATAGGTTTTGGCGATCTCTAAGTTGGGGAGAGGGTCTTTGACGCCCAATTGAGCGTTGATATTGGCTGCCCGCGCAAAGAATTCTAAGGCGCGGTCGTAGAGTTTCAGGCGCAGATAGTTACGTCCGATATAAAGATAGAGAAACGTCAGATTGGGATTGATGCGCGAAGCTTCCAGATATTCCTGAATGGCGCGATTGTACTGGGCGGTTGATTCTAGAACGGTGCCATACACACGACGGGCGTCCATTGAGTCGGGGTCAAGTTGTACTGCTTGGGCAGCATATTGTTCGGCTTGACTCCAGTTTTGTTGATCGAGCAAGACTTCGGCATAAAATGCCAAGGCGAGGGCGTTGTTCTGGTCGAGTTGAAAAGCCTGCAGGGCTTCGGTTTGGGCTTCAGCAAGCAGGCTTTGGCGTTCATCAGCGCCGACTAGCGGATTGGTTGCGTACCAATCCAGCACAAACGCGCGGATGGCGCGCACCGTGCTGTTATCGGGTGCTAGTTCTACGGCGCGGTCGATGGATTGGCGGGCTTCGGTGAGCCGTTGTAAGCGGCTGGGGTCATTGCTCAGCAAGGCGGAGGAGTAGGTTTGGATGCGAGCTAAGCGCGCCCAAGCCTCGGCGTTGTTGGGATCAACTTCCAGAGCGCGCTGATAGGTGTCAATGGCGTCCGGGCGGGGTGCTGCCGGCGGCGGTGGATCGGGATCGTAAATTTTACCCGCCCGAAAGTAGGCTTCTGCTTCTTCGATGTACGAGGCAGCCGTGCGTGTGGGGGTGGGCGTGGGTAAGAACGCCGGTTTGATCGCCCCTTGTTGTACCTCGCGCCAAACCCAGATCGAGGCTAAGATCAGCACAATCCAGAACAACAACCGATAGGGGTTCAGCGCAGTCCTTTTCTCACGAAACAAGGGGCGTCGATGGAGGAGTTCGTCTACCATGCTTATTCGCTTCCGTCTGTCAGGGTGTAGGGGTCAGCGTTGGCTCAGGGGTGGCTTGCCCGCTGATCTCTAAACACAGATCCAACCCGGCTTGGGCGTTTTCAACCGCCAAGGGGTCATCGGGCACCCCATTGAGCAGGGTTTGGAAGACCTGAACCGCCTCGGCGCAACGGTTGGTTTTGGCGAGGGCGAATCCGTAGAACCAGTAAACCTGAGCTGCCGAGCCGTACTCCAACGGCATCCCCTGCACGATCGTGCCATCCTCCATGGTGCCCCCTCGAACGGCAAGCTCTAGTTCTTTGACCGCTTTCGACATTTCTCCATTACGATAATACATGATTCCCAATGTGCCATGTAATTTGGGGTTGGTTGGTTCCACTTTCATGGCTTGCTCGGCGTATTGGGAGGCTTTTCCATATTGACCGATATTGGCGTACGCCAGAGCAATTTCCGCTAAGGGAGTCCAATTGTTGGGATTCAACGAGTAGGCGGCTAAAAGCTCTTCAACAGCCAGATCGTTTTCGCCCTTGATGCGATAGGCATAACCTAAAAAGAGATGGATGTCGGCAATCTTTGGGTTGATGGCAATGGCGGCTTTGAACTCTTCGATTGCCGCATCTAGGTTATCCCTGCCGGTGTTCAGCAGGACGATGCCACGGGCACGGCGGGTTTCTAGCAGAGAAGAGTCGAGTTGCATGGCAATGCGCGATTCTTCGATGGCTTTGTTGAGATCGTCGATTTGTCCCTTGTTGATCAGCACTTCAGCGTAATAGGCGTGCGCAAGGGCATTATTGGGATCGAGCTCTAAGGCGCGCTTGAGCGACGCTTCAGCAGAGAGATAATCCTTGGTGAATCCTTGTGCCCAACCTAGCACGGCGTGCGCAAGGGCGTTGTTGGGATTTTTGAGCAACGCATTTTGAGCGTTGGTAATCGCCTCCTCGTATTGCCCGGCGAAGACCTGCAAGCGCGCTAAAGTGACATAGGTGGCGGTGTTATATGGGTCAACAACAATGGCTTCCTTATAGGCATTGATGGCTTGCAACAGGCGCCCTTCTTGATACAATTTTTCAGCTTCATTGAGATAGGATTCTGGACTGCGGGTCTGGGTTGGTGTAGGAATAAATAAAGGTGGGGTAGCCGGCACGACCACCTGATTGAAATACAACGCAACGCCAATCATCCCTAGGAGAATGGTGATTAAAAAGGGATTCGATCGACGCCTAGGTCGACGGCGAACACTCCAATTACTGCCGCGCAAGTACATGTCCTCATCATACCATTCGCTTAAAAATGATGTCAAGGAGAGTTCGATTAGGAGAAGATAAGTATCTTATTGAAAGAGGGTGTCTTGTTGGGATGGTTTAATCGCTTTGAATTCGCCACGCTTGATCAGACGGATGATATTGGCGGTAACGTTGGGCGTGGTGGGGTCAAAAAGGATGGTTTCGTCATAATCGGGCGCTTTGGTGATGGCGGTATGCGAGAAAGGCAAAGGATTGAGTTCGATAAATTCACTGCTGGGCGACTCGGCTTCTCCCCAGTAAAGGAAAGTCTTGCCGCTGAGGAGGAAACTGCGCTTCAGGCTGATGTTGGAGGGTTGCTTGAATTCTGGGGTGATGATTGAGATCGTTTCACATTTGGTGATTGCAGCGGCACTGTGCTTTGCCTCTTCGTCTGTTAATCCGCTTTGGCGCAGGTTTGCCTCAGCGTTTTGGGGATCGCGCCAGATGGTAAACATCAGGTTGGAGAAATTGGCGGTTGGCAAACGGATTGGAAGGGTGTTTTGAGAGAGCTGTTGGGCGACGCCGAGCAAGTTCAGGAGTACATTCAACACCGCCTTTTCGCCTTGATAAATCCCTAAATGGTAGTAGCGGCTTTCTTGGCTCATCGAAATGGCTTGATTGTTCATGAAGAAGTAGGTAATTTGACTGAAAGAGGACGGCGCACTGAGGATCACTATAGAAAGCAGATAATCCGCTTTGGCAACCACATTCATCAGGGCGACGATTCGCCCATCTAATTCCCATCCCTGATTGACGGTGCGCTCTAACATGCGTTTTTCTTCTAAGCCGCGGCGACCTTTGATGATTTCCTGTTGTAAAGCCTCTTTGGAGAAGCCTTTGTAAGGATTCGATAACAGCAAGTTGGTTGATAACCCCATTGAGGCAAGAATATACAGCAACTCACTGGAGGTGAAGATCATCTTGGTATAGCGTTCTTCTTCCATTGGCGGGCTTCTCCACAAACGACAGGGGATGACTTGAGTATTTGGTCGAGTATATCCGAATCTCGTAGCCTAACAAATTATACTCTTACCTGACAGAATTGCAACCGTGTTTTATCAAATTTGGGCACTTTCCAAAGACGATTGCGTTTGGGATTGACCCAACGACAACCGCGGTAACTTAAGGAAGAGCACTTCTAGGGCTAAACGGAGGTTGATGTTGCTTTGGAGATGGTCCAGGGTTTGGCGTAGGTAGGCAAGAACCTGCAAGCTCTGTTCGCTGCCCAGTTGATCGGCAATGGCGGCAATTTCCCTCTCAAAGTCCCCGTAGGTGAGATGATCGTGATCGTCATGAGCCCAGAGAAGCACATCGCGCCACAGGGTCAGCCACCCCTCCAACAAAGAGACGATTTCCGCTTTGGAGCGCTCTTTGGCAAATCGTTCAGCAAGTGCGAAGCGTTCCAGATAAGAGGTCTCCAACAGCGAGAAATGTTCTTCAATTAACTGCTTTTGAGCTTGAAGTCTCTCGGGGTCTTGGAGCAGTTGGAAAGCAATGCCTGGCCTGCCAGCAGCTAGGCGGGCAAGTTGGGAAGCCAGCGTTTGCTCAATCCCGTGTGTCTCAACAAGGGCGTCGGCGAGAACTTGTGCAGCTAAGGAGCGCAGGCGAATGACCTCACAGCGCGAGACGATTGTTGGCAGAAGGCTTTCACTGTCCGCAGTGGTGAGGCAAAGGATGACTCGCTGAGGCGGTTCTTCGAGGGTTTTCAATAAGGCGTTTTGAGCGTTTTGGTTGGCTTCTTCGAACCGCAGTAACAATGCAATGCGATAGTTTGCCTCATAAGGCGCTAAGGAGAGGCGGTGTTGTAATTCTCGAATTTGTTCAACCCGCAGGATGCCCCCGTGCTGTTCGGCTTGGACGATATCTAAATCGGGATGGCGCATCTCGTTAATCAGTTTACACGAACGACAGAGGCCGCAGAAATCTCCCGCTTGGGGCGGATTGAGGCAATTGACTGCTTGGGCAAAGCGGAGAGCTAGCGTTCGCCGTCCGATGCCTGGGGGCCAGCTGAATAGATAAGCTTGGCGCATTGTCCCTTGCGCAATGTGCGAACGCAGCAGGGCTAGCGCGGCTTCGTTGCCAAGATAATTCCAAGACATGATGGTATTGTAGCCAGTTAGATGGCTTTTGGCAATGGCAAAATTCGGTCTAATTCGCTACGTAATCAGAGACTAGGATTGGTTGCGCAGATGACAGGTATCATTCAGGCTGACCAAAGTGAAATCGCCATCTGCTTCTTCAAAGACATTGATGGCGCAGGTGTCTTGCCGCAGACGCCAGAATCGCTCGTTACCTAAGCCCAAGATAGCCAACAACAGCACGCGATTGATCACCGTGTGCCCGACCACCACAATGGTTTGATCGGGATGCCTCTTTGCCAGCTCTTGGATGGTTTTTAGGCTGCGAGCGCGTAAGTCATTGAGGGTTTCACCACCTGGAATGCGGCAAAGGTGGGGCTGGTTGTACCACAGGTCTAATTCTTTTTGCCACTGCTTGGCGACTTCCTCAGGAGATAAGCCTTGCCATTCGCCATAATCGATATCGATCATGCCTGGATGGGGTTGAACTGCAAGGAAGTAATGTGCCGCAATCGCTTCTGCGGTGCGCATTGCCCGCGAGAGCGGACTGGAGTAGATGGCACTGACCTGCCACTGTTGGGCAATGCGTTGACCGGTTGCTGCTGCCTGCTGCAGGCCGGTCTCGTTGAGTGGCACATCTGCCCGCCCACGAAAGCGTTCAATACGATTCCATTCGGTTTGTCCATGGCGCACTAATAGAAAAGTCGTTGTCATCGGTGTCTCTCTCTTGCGAAGATGGGTTTACGGCTAGTATATCGCATCTGGCGGGGCAAAGTGACGGATAAATTCCGCAACGGCTGCATCGTGTGGCTGCTGCTGAATTTGGGCGAGTGTGCCGACTTGTTTTACTTTGCCTTCGTTGAGAATGGCGATTCGATCTCCTAAGTAGGCAGCCTCGCCGAGGTGATGGGTGACAAAAACGGCGCTGAATTGATTCTCCTTCAAAAGAGATTTGAGGTCTTGAAGGAGAGCTGTACGGGTGGGTGGATCGAGGGCTGCAAAGGGTTCATCCAATAACAAAAGTTGAGGTTGCAGAACAAAGGCTCTTGCCAAACTCACCCTTTGAGCCTCACCGCCCGAAAGCGAGATGGCGCGGCGCTGGCTCAAGTGGGCAATCTGCAAGCGTTCGAGCCATGGTTGAGCGATTTGTCTGGCGATGTCTTTCTTGATGCCGCGAAAGCGCAATCCTAGGGTGACATTCTCGATCACGGTGAGATCAAAAAGACAGGCTTCCTGAAGCACCAGCGCCACTTGTCGGCGGTATTCAAGGTCGTTCCATTCAGAGAGCGGTTTTGTGGCAAAGGAGATTGACCCATTGCTCGGGCGGATGAGTCTCCCTAGCGCAAGCAGTAGGGTGGATTTGCCGGTGCCGTTGGGGCCTACAACCGCTAAGGTTTCGCCTTTGGCAATGCTGAGAAAAGGCACCTGTAAAACTTCTTGTCGCCCACGCCATAGAGAAAGCTCTCGCACTTCAACTAAATTCATCGTCGTGCTCCTCGTTGCTGGATGCGAGTTAACGCCCAGTTGATTAAGAAAGTGAGAAGGAGAAGTAACACTGAAAGTTGAATGGCAATGGAGAAATTTCCTTTGCTTGTCTCCAGCACGATGGCAGTGGTCAGAACCCGCGTCTGATAACGGATATTGCCTCCGACCATCATACTAGCGCCGATTTCGGAAATCACTGCCCCGAATCCTGCCATCAGCGCTGCCAAGAGGGGCAGACGAGCTTCGCGCCATAGCTCACGCACCATCTGCCAGCGCGAAGCGCCGAGCCCGAACAATTGCAAACGCAAGCGTGGGTCAAGGGATTGCAGGGCAGAGACGGTTAATCCACTGACCACTGGGGCAGCGATGATCACTTGAGCGATCACAATCGCTGTGGGGGTGTAAATGAGATTCAGGTTTCCGAAAGGCCCCGATCGCCATAACATCATCGCAACAAACAAACCGACGACGACGGGCGGCAATCCCATGCCGGTATTCACCAAGCTGAGCAGCAGGTGCTTGCCGGGGAAGTCACTGAGAGCGAGCCATGTTCCCAATGGCAAACCGATGAGCAAGCTGAGCAGCGTTGCCAAGCCACTGATTTGTAGGGAAAGCAGGGTGATTTGCAGCACCTCATTGAGATTCCCGTTTTGTGAATCGCTTGCCGAAGATTCAGTTGCGGCGTTTGTGCTACTGGCAACTGCATCGGGGAAGAAGAGGGGTTGACCGTATTGCTCAATCCCATATTCAGCGATCAATGCTTGGGTTTGCGGGGCAATGAGAAAGCTGACGAAAGCCAGCGCAGCTTGATAATTGACATGCGGGAAGCGTTGCGGGTTGACGGTGATCACATGATAAAAGTTCAACAAGTCTTGCTCGCCTTCGACCAGAATTTGGAGTTTAGATTTTTCTCGGAAAGTCAGAAAGGTTGCCCGGTCGCTAAGGAGGTACCCCCCTTTTTCGGAGGCAATGGTCAAGGATGCTCCCATGCCCTGTCCTGTTTCAAAATACCAGCTTTGATTGTGTGGATTTTGTCCGCTCTTCTCCCACAAGCGCATTTCTAGCTGATGTGTCCCCGAGTCATCACCTCTGGAGATGAAGATCGCTTGGGTGCGAGCAATCTGCTGAAGTGCCTCGGTGATTTTTTTGTCTTTAACCTTAGCTGGGTCTGAGGGGGGACCCACTAACACAAAATCATTGTGCATCACCAACACGCGATCGCTGCCATATCCTTCTTGCATAAACTTCATCTCGGCAGTCGGATCGTGAACCAACAGCACGTCAGCATTGCCTTCCCTGCCCATTTGGATCGCTTGACCGCTGCCAACGGCAACTGTCTTGACGGTGTAGCCGCTTTGGATTTCGAACTGCGGTATCAGCAGGTCGAGTAAGCCCGAATCTTGGGTGGAAGTGGTTGTAGCGAGGATTAAGACACGAGGTTGATTTTTTGATGGCGAGCTTTCAGTGGAAAGGGGTTGCTCATCGAGCGGAGCTAAGTTGGCGGTCATTTGCGCAGTAGAGGACAAATGGCACCACGCGCTCAACCCCACGACCAATCCAGACACAAGAGAGCATAAGACCATCCATCTTCTTTGCAAAATCGTGCGAAAAACAACGTTAAGGGTTGACATGGCGGCTTGCATCATAGATGACGGGTATGAATCAATTGCCCGCAGGGGGTAGCATTGTAGCCGGGCAATTGCGATACTTTCTTGCGGAAAGCCTGATCGGCTAAGGTGTCCGCAAGGCGCTGGATGTCCTCTAAATTCTCTTCATCTACAATCAGGTCGTACCTTTCCTCAAACAGGGGGATAAAGTGAAGATGATAACGCCTAGCAGCGGACTCTAAACCGAGCGCAACATCGGCTCTGCCGCCAGCTACCCATAGAGCAGCTTGATCATGGGTGTTGACTTCCTGGTCAAATCCCTGAATTTGTTGAGGGTCTATTGCTGCTCGATGGAGGGCTTTTTCAAGCCAGATGCGTGTTCCCGAACCGCGATTACGGTTGACAAAGCGGATATCGGGGCGCGCTAGGTGCTCCAGCGACTGAATGCCTTTTGGATTGCCCTGCGCAACCATCAAGCCTTGGGTGCGATTGCTGAGGGTGAGAAGGCAAAGCCTGCGGTCTGGAAAGAGCTGGTTGACAATGGGAAGGTTGTATTCTCCACTGACCTCGTCGAGCAGGTGGCTGCCGCAAATCTGGCACAAGCCCTGACGCAAGTTAATCAGCCCATTTAAGGAACCGACCGGCAGAGTCAGGAGATGATAGGTGTCCGAGAGCTGGTTAGCTAAGAGTTGCCAGGCAAAATCATCACTGCCGGAGAAGATCAAAAGCGGCTTGGAGGTTTTCGGCAGGATCATTTGCTGTAAAACAAAAGCTTCTGCAACCGCACGGTAGTAATGCTCGATTTGGCGGCCGCGTTTGCGGCTCTCGACATATTCCACCAACCCCACGGCTTCTAAGCGTTTGAGATGATGGCGCACCCAAGCCGGCGAGTGACCCAGTTGTTGAGCTAATTGCGTCAGGGTTGCTGGGCTACCCATCAGGATTTGAAGGATAGCTAGTCGTTGCGGGTCGGCGAGGGCTTCGATCTGGGCGTATGCTTGCAGGTTAAGAATCACATCCATAACGATTAAGGAGTTCCTTAATCGTTATTGTATCGATTTCAAAGCCTTTGTCAAGGACATTGACAAGCGAACTGAAATTGGTTAAAGTGAACTCAGAGTCTTCTAGCTGGAGTGCGTGATGAGATTATTTGTCGGTTGCGATCTAGGTGGCACGAATCTGAGAGCTGCCCTGGTGGATGTGGAGCGGGGTGAGGTACTTCAACAGAAAGGCACAGCAACCCTCGCCCGTCAGGGACCTGAAGCGGTGATGGGCCGTATGGCAAACCTGATCACGGAAGTGATCCGAGAAGCTGGAACTTCCCCCAACGAGGTGCAGGGAATTGGCATTGGCGCGCCTGGGTTATTGGATATGGAGAAGGGTGAGACCCTTTTTTTGACCAATTTTGCCGGCAATTGGCCGCATGTGCCGCTGCGAGCAACGATTCAAAACCTGACCTCCCTGCGCACGGTGCTGATTAACGACGTGCGAGCAATTACCTTTGGCGAGTGGCGCTTCGGCGCCGGGCAAGGCGTTCAAACCATGGTGGTCTTGGCGCTGGGTACCGGGGTGGGGGGCGGAATGGTGATCAATGGTCAATTACATCTTGGGTTGAGCGGCAGTGCTGGAGAGTTGGGGCATATCGTTTTGGACGTAAATGGACCTCGCTGCGGGTGCGGCAATCGGGGCTGTCTAGAAGTGTATGCCTCCGGCCCGGCAATCGCTGCCATGGGAATCAAAATGGTCGCTCAAGGACTTGCCACGCGCATCGCAGATCTCTGCGGCGGAGACTACAACCGCATTACGGCTGCCTTGATCGCACAAGCAGCGCAAGAAGGCGATCCCATCGCCCAAGAGATCTATGAGCGTGCCGGCGAGGCGTTGGGGAGGGCGGCGGCTACCCTTTGCGTTGCTGTTAGCCCGCAACGCATCGTGCTCACCGGCGGTGTTGCCCGAGCAGGGGCATTACTGCTTGAGCCGCTGCAGAGAACGATGCGCCAAAATGTGCGCGTGATGCCAGTTGAGCAAGTGGAGGTGGTATTCGGGCGACTGGGCGATCAAGCTGGGGTGATTGGGGCGGCTTGCTTTGCTGCCCAAGAGCTTGGGTGATTTGGGGGCGTGGAGAGGGGGACTAGTGAGTCGAGGAGATGTCTGCGGGTTGAGTCTCCTTGACTCAAACGCTCCATCCTTTCCCGTTGAGCACCTTCTTGCATCATTTCGAACACTCCCTTCTTTCATGCCGAACACCCCGCCTGTCATGCCCAACACCCCTCCTGTCATGCCGACCACCCCGCCTGTCATGCCGACCACCCCGCCTGTCATGCCGAACGCCCCTTTCTGTCGTTTCGAACGCAATGAGAAACCTTAGACCCCTCGCTTCGCTCGGGGTGACACGGACTTGCGGGTTGAGTAGCGGAGCGGTTCGAAACCCACCCTCACCCCCGGCCCCTCTCCCGCGCTGCGGGCGAGGGGAGTTTGCCCTCACCCCCAGCCCCTCTCCCGCACTGCGGGCGAGGGGAGTGACTCCCTTCCCCCTGCATGGGGGAAGGGCCGGGGATGGGGGAAACCCAACCCGATTAAGGTGCTTTATCAACTCCATCCTCCCTTTGTTTTTCTTTATATTCGTCGGTAGGCATTGATGATGCCTAACATTAACCAAGCCCCAAGTAACGGATAAATCATTAACCCAAGATCAATCAACAAAAGATAGGTGATTAGGTCAGCCATTCTACGGTAGATAAATTGTTAAGATATAATAAATAATATGCAACTTCATCAATGGTAAGAGATTAGGAAATTTAAATATGGAACATCAAGACATAAGTACACGATTAGGATTTATTGATACAGTTGTTTTTCCTGACTCTTCAATTAGGGGTGCATTACTAGTTACTGACTTGGAGACAAAACCATATGAGTTCAGAGTTACAAGTCCCATTAAGCCAACACAATTACAACAAATCCTTTATGGAAGGACACTTTCAGAATTTGTAGTGGCAGAACTGATTTGTGTGCCACTATTGAAAGCCTGTAAGGAAAAAATTAACTTCGTGATTATTAAGCAAATCCAGCTACTAAACATGAGACCTTACATAGAGTTTCCAGTTATTTGTGTTAGCAGGAAAGATGATAAGAATAACTCTAATGAATTAATGTACCATGCCCATAAGAATTTTGTTTCCGAATTAGAAGCTGCCAAACTCATCATTTCTGCGATGGCTGAAAAAGTAGATATTTTTGAACCCTTTCAAAGAATAAAAACAGCGATAAATGAAGTGCATAGACAAAAGCTAGATGAGAAAAAATGATTCATCAAGAATAACAAAGATAGCCAAGAAAATTAAGGAGGCGAGAAATCTAAAAGTATTTTCGGCAATAGATGTAATAATAGCTGAAGCATCTTCTTTTGAACCTTTCCAAATTGATGATATTTCAATTAAGTACCCCCGCCAAACTGAGCTATTAGCTGAGTCGATACAAAATGATATTTGTGATTTTGTCGTTGTTGATTTACCGTTGAAAGGTTCGCACTTCAATTTTGAATTGTTAAGTAATCCTACAATTTATTGTATTACAAAACATGATATTAACATCGTTGCCAGACAGCCATGGTTACCAGAAAATTTTCGATTTGAAGATACGCTATACGATGAGATTGAATTTTTGTTTGCAGTTGATGATATTACTGCTAAGGATATTGATTTTGTATTCGATTCTACCGATAGCAACTTTATAGCTGATATAGAGATCGACATATCGAATAACATAATAATATCCGATAATCTTTTAAAGTCGATCTTTTCATCAGGAATTAAGGTTTCTGGAAAAAATTATGCGGATAAATATTGGCAAGAAGTAAAAATTACCTTCAATGAAACAATAGGTAGCAAAAGAAATTATTCTATAAGAACTCAAGAATATTCGAAACACAGCAAACAACCGCTGGATACCACACCACAAAACTCAAGACTAATAAATAAATTTATACCGCAAACTAATTCAATATGGGACATAATCTATGTAATATTGCTGCCACCTTTGAATATCGAACCAACAGCTCGTTCCCTTTCAATTCCTCATCAGCTATATCCTTACCAATTTACAGGTGTCGAGTTTCTTATGAAAAATAAGCATGCTTTGTTGGCTGATGATATGGGAACCGGAAAAACAGTCATGACTCTAGTCGCTTTACGGATATTGTTTAGAAAGGGAACGGTGCGCCATGCATTAATATTATGTCCTAAATCTGTGTTATATGAATGGGAACATCATTTACGAGAGTGGGCACCGGATTTATCTTACTTTGTTGTGACAGGTACTCAGCCCGTACGATCATTGGCATGGGATCATCTTTTCCATGTTTACCTTACAACCTATGACATATTTGCCTCAGACATGGAAAGCTATCAAACAATGCTTGCAAACAAATTTGATATTGTCATTGTTGATGAAGCACACAACATCAAGAATCCACAAACAAGGCGTTATCGTTCTATTAAGAAGCTTAAGGCTAATATAAGATGGGCATTAACTGGCACACCTATTCAAAACAGGATTGAAGACTTATATGCAATTTTTGATTTTATTTACCCAAATTACTTGTCAACTTATGATCGTAATTTGCAAATGTATTCCTATGATCAAAAGCTGCTAAAAGATAAAATATCACCGTATTTTCTACGAAGAAGAAAAGTTGATGTTCTTTCCGACTTACCACCCAAGCAATATCAAGAGTATTGGCTTGAGTTGGATGATGAACAGAAAAAAGAGTATTTTGCCGTTGAAGGAAAAATTCGAGATGAAATTATAAATACCGACCCAAATAGTCCATTGTTTCGAGGAATTTTTAGAAATAAATTGATGAAACTTAAGCAAATTTGTAACTTTGCTTCTAGGAAAATTTCCAGTCCTAAAACGGATTTGCTTTTTGAACAAATTGAAGAAATTATCGGCGGTGATAACAAAGTGATTGTGTTTAGTCAGTTTGTTGATGAAGGAGTTGATAAAATTGTCAATTTTTTGGACAAAAACTTCAAGGTCGCTTTACTCAAAGGTGATCAATCGGACTCCGAGCGCAGAAAACAAATTGAGTTATTTAAGCGAAACAAAGATGTTTCTGTTCTAGTTGCTAGTGTTCGCGTTGGAGGGGTGGGATTGAACTTGACTCAAGCTTCTTATGTTATTCATTTTGATCATTGGTGGAATCCTGCTGTAATGTGGCAAGCTGAAGATAGGGTTCATCGGAGAGGGCAAACAAAAGGGGTGAATGTTTATTCATATTGGATCAGTAATACTGTTGATGAACGCATATATTCTATACTAAAACAAAAGAAGTTATTGATATCGAATATCGTTGAAGGATTATCCGAGGAGGTCATTGATCAAGTCCTAACTACAAAAGACATGCTTGAAATCTTGGGAATAGAGACCCAAGTTGAGATTAAGCAAAAAGATTTTAGGGTTACAGGTCAAGATTATCCCTTATCAATAATGGAAGTACTCAGTAAATTGCAATCAGTATCTCCCTCAGAGTTTGAGCGAATTGTCTCTAATTTAATGAAGTATATGGGTTTCCCTATTGTAAACATTACAGGCAAATCAAGTGATGGCGGAGTTGATATAGTATGTAAACGAAACAACAAAGGAGAAACTGAAGAAGTAGCTGTTCAATGTAAGAGATATCAGGGAAAAGTCGGAATAAAAATTGCTCGCGAATTTTTAGGTGCAATTCATGATTATTCTTTTGATTATGGGTATCTAATTACCACTGGGGAATTCACGCAAGATTGTTTAGCATTTTGTCAAAGAAGCGGAAAAGTGAAGACTATTTCAGGAGTAGAGCTATCAAAGCATTTAATTCAATTCGGGCTATTCGACTCAATGATGAATTCATAAGAACTTGCAACCTCAACTTCGAGAGCGTAATAATCGGGCTTACGATGGTCGTTTTGACTGGCAGAATTGATGTCGTTTTAGAAACGAAACTCAGTCCAAACTGATAATAAAAGAATTTTTTCGTTATCATCTATCACTAAGAACTCGGTGGTTAGACGACCTTTTATAGTAAAGTTATTATTTCCTTTTCTTAACTATTTTGCAATCGCTCAAGGAAGATGCCCATTTCACCGCCGAGCACGCAGATATTTGGGAAACTAAGTCTCACCGAATCCCTGTGATTCGTTCATCTCTGCGGACTCAGCGTTCTCTGCGGTGGAAATCCCTGATGGGCTGAGCAGTTACAGTTCTTTTATTTGACTTGCCGCTCCCTCAATGTAAGAACTCCATAAAAAATTTATCAATGGCTAAAAGAGAAAACAAAAAGGGGGTACAATCAAAAAAATTCCTGCCTGCGCAGGCATTAGAAACGACTTTGCAAAAATTAACCGGCGAACAATACGCTAAACTCTTTGCGACGTAGGACGACGAGTATGAAAAGAAAATGGATTTCAATATTGATTGGTTTGGTGGTGATCGTTGGCGGTGTGATGGGCTTTCGACAATGGCAAATGTCCAATCAGGCGGCGCGCAATTCGAATTTTCAGACCGAAACCGTTGCCCGCGGCGAGCTGATTGCCACCGTTGGCGGCACCGGCACGGTGCATGCCAATCAGACCGCAATTCTAGCCTGGCAGACTAGTGGAACGGTTGAAGCGGTGTTGGTTCAGGTGGGGGATCAAGTGACCGAAGGGCAAGAATTGGCGACTTTGAGGCGCGACTCCTTGCCGCAGGCGGTCATCCTTGCTCAAGCCGAGCTCACCGAAGCGCAGAAGGCGCTCGATGATCTCTATTCCAACGCTGAGACAGCGAAGACCAATGCCATGCAAGCCATTGCCCGCTATGCGGATGCCGTACGGGATGCCCAGTATCGGTTGGATAATTTCACCGTTCCCAGCAATCAAGCTGGCTTGGATGCCATTGAAGCGTTGGACATCATGAAAAAGAACCTCGATGCAGCACGGCAAGCGTTTGAGGCGGTCAAAAACCGCCCCCTCGAGGACTCCTTGCGCAAGGAGTTGAAAGAAAAGCTGGATACTGCCCAAAGTGACTACAACGCTGCAGTGCGGCGCGTCGAGTTGGAATATGGCTTGCAAATCGCGCTATCCAACTTGGAAAATGCACGCCGCGACTATGAAAAATGGAAAAACGGGCCATTGCCTGAAGATGTTGCAGCTATCCAAGCCCGCATCGACGCCGCCCAGGCAACGTTGAATTTAGCTCACCTGACGGCACCTTTTAACGGCACGGTCACCGAAGTCCAAATCAAACTAGGCGATCAGGTTAGCCCAGGTAAGGTTGCTTTACGGATTGACGACCTTTCGAGTTTATTGGTGGATGTACGCATTTCTGAAATCGATGTCAATCGTGTGCGGGTTGGACAAGAAGCCAATTTGAACTTCGATGCGATTCTAAACAAGACCTATCGCGGCCGAGTCAAGGAAGTCTCCCCGGTGGGCACGGTTAACCAAGGGGTCGTGGATTTTGTTGTAACCATTGAATTGACCGATGCCGATCAGGAGGTCAAAGCCGGCATGACTGCGGCGGTGAATATTGTGGTCAACCAACTGGCGGATGTTTTACTGGTGCCAAACCGCGCCGTTCGCTTGATTGAAGGCAAACGGGTGGTGTATGTGTTGCGCAACGGTCAACCCGAAATGGTGCCCATTACGCTGGGGGCTTCCTCGGAAACCCATAGTGAGGTGGTCGATGGAGAGCTGAAGGTTGGGGATGCGGTCATTCTCAATCCCCCAACCGTATTTCAACAGAATGGGCCACCACCGTGGGTCAGTCGTAGTCGATGATTCATGATTCGAGCAAGGAAATGGACGAGAACGAGATTGTTATCGATGCCCGTAATTTAACCAAGGTGTATAAAATGGGGGAGGTTGAAGTACATGCCCTGTGCGGTCTCTCTATGCAGGTGAGACGCGGCGAAGTGGTAGCGATTATGGGCCCTTCGGGGTCGGGCAAGTCGACTTTGATGAATATCATTGGCTGTCTGGACCGTCCAACGTCGGGTGAGTACATTTTAGACGGTCAACGGGTGTCAGATTTGAAGGATGATGAGCTGGCACGCATCCGCAACCAGAAGGTTGGCTTTGTCTTCCAGAGCTTTAACCTGCTACCCCGCCAAACCGCTTTGGCAAATGTCGAGTTGCCTTTGCGCTATGCAGGAGGCAATGGCAATCGACGCGAGCGTGCCAAGCAAGCGTTGATCGCTGTGGGTTTGGAAGACCGTATCTATCACCGACCTAACGAACTGTCTGGCGGGCAACAGCAGCGGGTAGCCATTGCGCGGGCTTTAGTGAACAACCCGGCGATTGTCCTAGCCGATGAACCGACCGGTAATTTGGACACCAAGTCGGGTGAAGAGATTATGCGCTTGCTCTTGAATTTGAATCGAGAACGCGGCGTGACGCTGATTATCGTCACCCATGATCCCGACGTGGCAGCCCATGCGCAACGCATTGTTCACATTCGCGATGGCCGTGTGGAGGACGAGAAATGAATGTAGGAGCTTCCTTTTTCGAAGCATTAGAGAGTCTGGCGAGCAACAAACTGCGTTCGGGTCTGACAATTTTGGGCATCGTCATCGGCGTTGCTGCTGTGATTGCAATGATCTCAATCGGGCGCGGGGCGGAAAACTCGATCACCGGCTCGATACAGGGGATCGGCACGAATTTGCTGTTCGTCTTTCGCGGCGGCAACGAGGATGTCCGCAATCCGAAACCGCTCACGCTTGGCGATGCCAATGCCATCAATGATCCCTTTCAGGCGCCATCGGTTGCCAATGTTGCACCGATGCTGATGGGAAATGGCAGAGTCAGTTACGCGGGTGAAACCGTAGTGACCACGATTGAAGGAGTAACCCCTTCGTTTGCCGAAGTGCGCAATTATCGCGTCACCGAAGGGGAGTTCATCGCCGAGGAACACATGTTGGGGCGCTCTTCGGTGGTTTTGCTGGGCCCTGACGTAGCGGAAAAGCTCTTCGGGCGCAAAGAGGGTTTAGTTGGTGAGACAGTGCGCATTGAGGGTCAACCCTTCCGCGTTTTGGGGGTTTTAGAGTCCAAAGGCGGCTCATCGTTTTCGAACCAAGATGACCGCGTGATGGTGCCCTTTACTACGGCGCAGGCGCGCCTGATTCGGCGCAGCAACCCTGAACAAGTGGATTTATTGATGGTGCAAGCTATCAGTGCTCAAGCAGTTCCCCAAGCCTCAGAAGAGGTCGCTCAAATCTTGCGCTCTCGCCACAAGACCGAGATCGGCGCCGATGACTTCACCATCTTGACGCAACAGGATTTCTTAGACACGGCGCGTACCATTACCAATATCCTGACCATTTTCCTTGGCGGCATTGCGGCGATCTCGCTTTTGGTGGGCGGAATCGGGATTATGAATATTATGCTGGTCTCGGTGACCGAGCGCACGCGCGAGATCGGGTTGCGTAAGGCGTTGGGGGCAAGGCGGATTGATATTTTGGTTCAATTTCTCACCGAGTCCATCGTGCTGAGTTTGTTCGGTGGATTGGTGGGAATTGGCTTGGGATGGCTAATCTCTTTTGTGGTCGGTCAGATTGCCGCAGCCAATAACGCTGATATCAACCCCGCTATCGGTATAGATACGATTTTACTGGCTACCCTGTTTTCCACTGCGGTGGGATTGTTCTTTGGGTTGTACCCTGCTAACCGTGCTGCCAGCTTAGAGCCGGTCGAGGCGCTGCGCTATGAATAAGCCAACTGCCTCTTGGGAACAACCGCACCGCAAATTCGCGTCGCAGACCTGAAAAGAGGGCATAACCACCGTTTTCTCACTGGCTTGTGTCCTTGCGATTTTAAAGAAAGCTTTCTTAGCGCTAATCTTCTGGCGAGAGGTTAGGGGTTAAGAAAACTCCTCACCCGATGCCATTTCACCTTTGATGGATAGCTTGAGCAACCCGCTGGCAGGCTTCTTCGAGAATACTGCGCGGGCAGGCAAAATTCCAACGGATAAAGCCTTCACCCTCTTTGCCGAAGGCTTTGCCGTCGTTGAATGCAACCCGTGCTTGCTTAAGGAAGAAGGTATAGGGATTGTCAGCTAGGTTGAGCGGGCGGCAATCCAACCATGCCAGATAGGTGCCTTCCGGGCAAGTGTGCGGCACTTGGGGGAGAGATTCCTGAAGCCAATTGATCAGAAAATCTCGGTTTGCCTGTAAATATTCGAGAACCGACTCCAACCAAGCCTCTCCCTCACGGTAGGCAGCCAGCGCAGCCACCCAGCCAAAGGTGTTGATCCAACTGGTCAATCCTTGCGAGGCGGCTTGTAAGCGCTGGCGCCATTCCGCATTGGGGACGATGGCAAAGGAAAACTGCAAGCCGGGGATGTTGAAGGTTTTGCTGGGTGCCATCAAGGTGATCGTGTTTTGCGCAATCTCGGGGTCTAGCGAAGCGATAGGTCTATGCCGATAGGGTTTGAAAATCAGATCGCCGTGAATTTCATCCGAACAGATGGGTACACGATGGCGCAAACAAATCTCGGCTATTTTTTCCAATTCGGCGCGCTGGAAGACGCGGCCGGTTGGGTTGTGCGGGTTGCAGAAGAGAAACAGCCGCGCATCGGCGCGGATCACTTGTTCGAATTGTTCAAAATCGATCTCGTAATGCAGCAGGTTTTGCCCCTGCAGGCGTGGGTAGAGTGGTGAGTCGAGGCGTTTCACGCCAGCGTTAGAAGCAGCCTGTAAGATGGGTGGATAAATTGGTGGTTGTACCACTAAACTGCTGCCTGCGTTGCCAAGGGCATGGGCGACGAGGTTTAAGCCTACTACCACACCGGGAAGGAAAAAAATCTCTTCAGGCTGGATTTCCCAGTTATACAGGCGCGCCATCCGTTCCACCAAGACCTGACGCAATTCGCTGCGTTGGTTGGGTTCGTTGTGTAAACCGCTGGGATAGCCGAAAATCCCATGTTCGACAGCTTGATGAAGGGCATCAATGACCGCTTCGGGGGAACGGAAATCCATATCGGCAACCCATAAGGGCAGAACGTCTTCGGGATAGGTGTCCCACTTTAGGCTGTTTGTGCCGCGTCTCGGGATGAACTGATCAAGGTTGTTGGTCAAAGGTGCCTCCCTGAGAGGATTTTGAATGGATGGATGTTTCCTTCAACACCCAGTCGAGGTAGGCTTGGTTTCCATCGAGAATCGGTAGCGCAAGGATTTCGGGCACTTGATAGGGATGGTGTTTTTGAATGAAGGGGATCAAGCGTTCTTGAAAACCTTGCCGCCGAGTTTTGACCAGCAATAGCACTTCCGTGTCGGCTTGGATTTGCCCTTCCCACCAGTAGAGCGAGCTGATTTCACTGACGATATTGACGCAAGCTGCGAGCCTTTGCTGAAGGATACTCCTTGCCAGTTGCTCGGCAATTTCTTTCGAGGGAGCGGTGATCAAGACAAGGATTAAGGGGTTGCTTTGGTCAGACATTTCAATCTCTCCACCGTTAGTGAAGTTGATCCAGAATAGCCCTGATTATAAACCTTTTGGGGTACTGCTCAGGGGTGTAAATTTGACCACCGAGCACGCAGAGATCGGGGAATCAAAAGCTCACCAAATCACTGTGATTGGTTCATCTTTGCGGTCTCGGCGTTCTCTGCGGGGCGAAATCCCTGATGCGCCGAGCAATTCCCCTTTTGGTAAGTTGTTGATGAGTTACGTTCCGATGCCGGCCACTTCTGCCATTGCATTCCAGAAGTTCAGTTCGTATTCCAAAAGCAGACGGGCGGTTTCTTGCATTTGATGCTCCGATTCACCTCGATCTAATGCGTCTTGAATATAGGGGCTAACCCGCTCATCTGCTTCGCGATAATTTTCGTAGATTTTGAAAAACTCGGCTTGTTCGGGGCTGAAGCCATATTTGGACCGCAACGCTCGATAGACGCGCAAGCTGTTTTGAATCCACACTTCGGAGTCAAAGCGAAAGGCAAGGATCAAATCCGCGTCACAGCCATATAAACAAACAGCGGAGATGAAATAGCTGAACATCATGGCTTTAGCCAATTTTGGAGAATTTTCTAACTGTTCCATCGAGAGTCCGACTGCCTGGGCGAAGGAAGGAATTCTGTCGCGGACGACGAATTCAGCTTGTAAAAAGTCGTTTAGGATGTTGCGGCTGGGCAGATGCCCATAGCGCGAGACGAGCGTGGCGATATTACGAATGCCGCTGGTGACAATGTGATATTGTTGGGTGGCAAAGGTTTGTAAAGCAGAGATGGGAATTTGTTTGGCTGCTAAGGCATCGAGGAAAGGGTGTTGGGTGATCTGCTGCATCAAGGGGTCTACTTGCAGGCGCGTCTGCTGGATGAGTTCTAGGGCAGCTTGTCCGTTCAAATTGTTGTTTTCCATTTTTATGCCTCCGTAAGATAGTGATAAAACGAAACACCCTCTGCCGGAGAGGGTGTTGTAAAAAAACGCATGAACTGCAAACTCCCTACGCCGGCATTATCCGGATCAGGTTCTTCGGGTCGAGGACAACGGTCCTCCTCTCAGCCTGGCTTACCCAAGCTCCCCGTTCAATTGTTGAGCGAAATATACTTTGGACTTTGCGATTCGTCAATCGGCAAAATGCACAAATCTTTCCCCCTATCTTGGCGCTTCCAGACCGTGTGCCTCCAGTAAAGCTGTGTCTTTGAGCAGTTGAGCGGTTGCTCCCTCGGCAATAATCCGTCCTTGATCCATGATAATCATGCGCGGGAAGAGTTCGCGCACGAGGTGCATGTCGTGGGTCGAGACCAACATGGTCAGCTCCAATTCATCTAAGAGGTGGATCAAATTGCGTCGGGCGCGCGGATCGAGACCGGCGGTTGGCTCATCTAAAACGAGCACTTCGGGCTGCATGGAGAGCACGGTGGCGATAGCGATACGCTTTTTTTCTCCCACGCTCAGGTGATGAGAAACGCGCTGGGCGTAGAGCTGCATGTGAACCGCTCGCAGAGCTGAGTAAACGCGCTGATCGACCTCTTCGAGCGGCAGCCCTTGATACAAAGGTCCAAAAGCCACGTCATCATAAACGGTGGGGGAAAATAACTGATCGTCGGGGTTTTGAAAGACGAGTCCAACCATGCCACGCACCTTGTGCAAATTCTTTTTGTCGCTCAAATCCAAGCCGCAAACCCGCACTTGCCCTTCGCCCTGTAAAATGCCGTTCAAGTGCAGCAGCAAGGTAGATTTACCCGCCCCGTTAGGTCCGACTAAGGCTGCTTTTTCGCCAGGTGAAATGGTCAGGTTGATGTCCTCCAAAGCGCGATGTCCATCGGGATAGCGAAAGGATAAATTGTGGATTTCAATCGAATGATGCACCGTTCACCTCAGCAGGCGTAAAAGTTGACCCAAGAACAGGATAAGCAGGAAGAGAGAGAGCCCGCTAAAAAGCCAGACCCATTGCGAGCGTCGCAGGGGAGGTAGGGGTTTGACGCGAACTTCGCCATCGTAGCCGCGGGCGAGCATTGCCAAATAGATGCGATCGGAACGCTCGAAAGCGCGCAAGAAAAGGCTGCCGGCCATCCCGCCGGTAACCCGTGCCCGCCACACGACCGATCGACCACTGCGAAGGTTTCTTTCGGGATGTTGGCTGCTGCGTGCCGACCGCGCCCGCATCAGGCGCAAGGCTTCATCTACCAGAACAAAGAGGTATCGCCACATCAGCCCAAAGACCGCCACCAGCAAACGCGGCACTTTCAGAGCACGCATAGCCTGGAGCAAGTCGGGAAAGGGGGTTGAGACAGTCAGGAGGATGGCAACTTGAACCGAAAGCCACGATTTGAGCGCGATGCTGATGAGCCGAACCAAACCGGCATCTGACACCTGTAAAACGATGGCGCCTAGAGAAAATTCGAGCAGAGGTTTACCAGGCGTTGTAAAAGGTAAAGGCAAAGCAGCCAAAACGAACGGCAAAGCGAGAATAGCGCGGCGTTGGAAGTAGGCGATGGGCAAATCGCTGAGCAATTCGGCTGAAACCAGAAGTGCAAACAACAAGATATACGCAGCCCACGCGCCCATGGGGGTCAAGGAGATTGTCAGGATATAGGCAATCGCTAAGACAAGCTTTACCCGCTCATCCATGCGATGGATGGGGCTTGACCGAGGTTGATAAGGATCAAGAAAATGAACGTGCATAGCCTTTTATTGATCTTTTATGGCATCTGTATTCGCAAAAGCCAAAATAGCTCAGGCTCTCCGAGCAAATTATACGCCAAGAGAGCCTGAGTTAGAGTCAAACCGAATGGGAATCAAGCTTCTTGTCGTTTACGGCGGGTATAGCCGACCGCCAATGCGACCCCGAAGACGATCAGTGTGCCGACAATGCCGGCAACGATGGTCGCCAATGCCTCATTCGAAATACCAGGAAAGACATAGTCGGGAATGATCTCGTACAACGGCTCACGCGCGGTTTCGATAAAACCATGTTCTTCGGCGACCCACTCCAACCCATCGGGGTAGGCAGAGGCGAGAGGGGAGAAGACGGCTAAGAGAAAGGCGAGGGCTAAGCCGACTCCCCATACCAGTTTACCTTGGGTAGCACTCGCTTCGCCGGCGTTGAGCAGATCGCGGCGTGTGGCGTATAGAAAGGCGAGTGCTCCAACGGTAATCAAACCTTCCCCGATACCGATCAAAGCGTGAATACCTGCCATGGCGGGGATGGCAATATTGGCCGGAGAGGTGCCCGAAGCGGCTAATTGCAAGGCACAAGCTAAAGCAGCCAGCACGATGGAAGCCCATGCTGCGACGAAGCCCCCCACAAAGATGCCCCATTGTTTTCCGCCGCTCAGGCGAAAGATCGTCCGATAGACCATATAGGCGACAGCCACTCCCACAATTGCCATATTGAAAAGATTTGCTCCTAAAACAAGCAAGCCGCCATCCTGGAAGATCAAGGCTTGAATGGCAACCACACTGGTCATCACAATAATGGCTGCCCAAGGCCCGAGCAGGATGGTTGCCAGCGCTGCTCCAAGCAAATGCCCTGACGTGCCGCCAACGACGGTGAAATTCAACATCTGCCCGGCGAAGATGGCAGCCGCCAGCACGCCCATTAAAGGCACCTGACGTTCACCTAATTCACTGCCAACTCGCTTGAGGGCGTAGGCAATGATCACCAAACTGAGGATCCAAAAGATAATTGATACGAGCGTTGATAAAAATCCATCTGGGATGTGCATGGGTGCGGGTGAAAACAACATTTTGGCCTCCTTATCGACAATTAATTAGATTGAGCACAATCGGGACATAGCCCGTAAAAGGTGAGGTGTTCCATCTCAACTTGAAAGCCGTAGGATTCTTTGAGTTGGGCTAAAAAAGGTTGCAAGCCTTCATATTCTGCAGAGATACTCCGCCCACATTTGCGACAGACGAGATGGATATGCCGACTGTGTTGTTTGGTGGCATAGAGAAATTTTCCCTCTTTGCTGACCAGGCGGGTGGCATATCCTTGTTCTACCAGCAGGTCCAAGGTGCGATAAACGGTGGCTAAATTAATCGATTTGCTACGCGGTTGTAGGCGGTAATAAATCTGCTCGGCTGAAAGATGCGTTTCGCTGTGGGCAAGGGTTTCGATGATCATTTCGCGTTGGGGCGTGATGCGAAATCCTTGCTGACGGAGCAATTGAATGGTAGTATGGCAATGAGTCATTGCAAAATCCTGTAGTTGCAAATATCTGCAATAAATATTCTATCACACTTTTGCTTCTACCGGCATCTCTGATTGAGGTTATTGCCTTTGAAAAATAGAATTGCCAAGAGATCCAGCACCAAGCTGGATCGTCATGGTCTGGTAAAAAAATAAAGCCGCCCCTGTCCGATGCAGGGGAAGAGGACTCGCTAACCGCTCAGATGGGGTTGAAAGAGCTTGATCAGGCGATCTTTAGGTTGGTAGCCGCTCAGGCGTTCGAGCACTTTGCCGCCCTGGAACAGGATCAGGGTTGGCACTCCCATGACCCCGTATTGCATTGCCAGTTCGGGGTTTTGATCGACATCTACTTTCAGGATACGCGTTTGCCCCGCCCATTGGTCGGCAAGCTCCTTCAAAACAGGTTCTAACATTTTACACGGTCCGCACCAGACGGCAGTAAAATCTACAATGACGGGTTGAGTAGACTCAAGGACTTGTTCCTGAAAGGTATCGCCGTTGACGTGAGTTAATTCTGCCATGTTTCACCTATTTCGAGCTATAGACCTCACGCTTGAGTTCAGCGACGTAGGGAAGGGTGCGAAAGCGGTCGGCGTAATCCAACCCATAGCCCACCACCCAAACATCGGGGATGGTGAAGCCTAGATAATCCACCGTTACATCGATGCCGTTGCGTTGTTTGCGAACCAGGACGCAGGTTCGCAGGGAAGCCGGGCGCCGATTGTGAATCAGATGGGTAAGGTAATTCAGGGTATGGCCAGAGTCAACAATATCTTCAACGATCAACACATGTTGTCCATCGAGGGGTTCGCGCACATCCATGAGAATCCGCACGGCACCCGAGACGGTCGTTTTGCCGTAGCTGGAGAGGGCCATAAAATCCACTGCGTGGGGGATGGTCAGGTGACGGGTTAAGTCGGCAAGGAAGATAAAGGCTCCCTTTAGAATGCCGATAATATAGAGCCGGTCCACATCTGCATAATCTTGATTGATCTGTTGGGCGAGTTCGGCGACACGCTGTTCGATTTGTTCTGTAGTGACAAGAATCCGCTCGATTTCAGGGGGGGTTGGGTACACCATTACACTCCTATCCGAAAGTCCCTTGTTCAAGGCGAAGGCGATTATATCAGATATCTGCCTGAGACCTCAACTTTAGGGAAAGGTTTAAGGTTTATAGAGGGCGATTTGGGTTTCGATGGGTTAAACAAAAAGCCCCTTTGAGAAAAAAATAGGAAAAACGACTACATGTTACCTTGTAAAAGTTGGGGTATAATATTCCCACTAATCTGGTTCTGGCCTCCATGAAGAGCGGACGGTTGGCCGTCCAAATAGGCGTGCAACTCGCCACCCAGGAGCCAGCCGCTCATGTTTGAAACGAGGAGCCAGAGACCTTGCCGAAAAAGTCTGCCTATTTTCAGCCCGAGAATCGAATCCAACAAGCTCAAAAGATGCTGCGCAGCGTGGGGCGAATTCATGCTTTTCGCCAAATCCCTTTCTATCCCTCCCAAGCTGCTCTGTTGTTGTTGGACTTACAAGAGGTCTTTCTGAACCCCGCTTCGCATGCTTTTTTACCCGCCGCTCAAGCCATTCTCCCCGCGCTGATGGAGTTAGCGAAGGTTTTCGATCGCATTCAGCAACCCATTCTTTTCACCCAACACCTGAACACCCTCGAAAACGCTGCCATGATGAGCCGTTGGTGGCGAGAGCTGATCACTCCAGCTCATCCTTTGTGCGGACTCTATCCATCTTTTCTTCCCTTTGCCCGTCAGGTAATTGCCAAAACCCAATATGATGCTTTCTACCAGACCCCTTTGGAGGAGCACTTGCGTCAGTTAGAGATCACGCAAGTGGTCATCGGCGGTGTGATGACTCATCTGTGTTGTGAAACGACCGCCCGAAGTGCGTTTCAACGCGGCTTCGAGACGTTTTTCCTTGTGGATGGCACAGCAACGTATAACGAAATGTATCATCAAGCGACCTTACTCAACTTAACACAGGGGTTTGCCGTGCCGATTTTCTGTCACGAGGTGATTGTCGCTTGTTCGATCCGTCAGGAGCAGCCGCAGCCATGATGTACCGAACGGTGGGGATTATCGGTGCCGGTCCAAGTGGCATCGCTGCCGGAGTTCAATTAACCCGCTATGGGGTTTCGACGGTGGTCTTCGAGGGGGCAGCGGTGGGAGGGCTTTTACGTAACGCCAATTGGGTGGAGAACTATGCGGGTTTCCCGAACGGCATTAAAGGCATCGAACTGGCAAACCGCATGGAGCAACAACTGAGGACGATCGGGGTGGAGCTGATTGCCCAACATGTCCGACAGGTGAAGTGGGATGGCAAGCAATTTCGGCTGGCGACATCCTCTCAAGAGCTATGCTGCGACGTTTTGATCATCGCCTCGGGGACAAAGCCGCGCCCGTTTTGCGATGCATATATCGAAGAAGGAGCGCGAGAACGGATTTTCTATCACGTGGTCGACATGAATTGCCCGCCTACGGCGAAAATCGCCATTGTTGGAGCAGGGGATGCGGCATTTGACTATGCCCTAAACCTGGCTGTTGATCATCAGGTGGAAATCTTTAATCGAACTGACACACGGCGTTGTTTGCCTTTGCTGTGGGAGCGCGCTAAAGACCACTCTGCCATCCGCTATACGCCATGGGTGCAAGTTCAACGGGTCGAGCTTGGGAGGCAAAATCAGTTACAGTTGTCCCTCTCTTGTGCAGGCGGGCGCGAGGAGCGGGTGGTAGATGCCTTGTTAATTGCCATCGGTCGGGATCCGTGTTTGGATTTTCTCGACCCTGAATTTGCCTTGCAACTCGAAGCACTCGAAGCAAGCGGTAGGTGTTACCGAATCGGAGATGTCAAAAACGGGATTTTTCGCCAGACGGCAATTGCGGTCGGCGATGGTTTAAGAGCTGCGATGGAAATCTATCAAAAACTTACGGAGGTGTGTTCATGAAAGTGGTAGCTTATACCGGTAATGAAGAGGTTGCCATGGTCTATATCTTGGAGTTGAGCAGGGGCAGAATGGTGGAGTGTGTGGAGGCAACCCAGCCGCCGCTCACGCGCAAAGAGAAATGGGTGCTGCTCATCTCTACCTTATACGGTTGTCCGATCGGCTGCCAGATGTGTGATGCAGGGGGTGATTATCAGGGTAAATTGAACGCTGCAGAAATCTTGGAACAGATCGATTTCTTGGTCAGCCGTCGCTTTGGAAAGCGCAGTGTGCCAAGCCGTCAGTTCAAGATCCAACTTGCCCGCATGGGTGAACCGGCTCTCAATATGGCAGTCTTAGATGTTTTGGAGCAATTGCCTACCCGATATGAAGCCCCTGGTTTGATGCCTTCGTTATCCACCATCGCTCCTGCGGGCCGCGAAGCCTTCTTCGAAAGGTTGCTGGAGATCAAAAATCGCCTGTATCCGAACGGCGCTTTTCAATTCCAGTTTTCGATCCACACCACCGATGTTGAGCAAAGAGATCGATTGATGCCGGTGAAAAAGTGGAATTTCGCCCAAATGGCAACTTACGGTGAGCGATTTTATCAACCTGGTGACCGAAAGGTGACCTTGAATTTTGCCCTCACCTCGGGTTTGGCGGTAGATGAGCGTGTCCTAGCGCATTATTTTTCTCCCCAAAAGTTTCTCATTAAGATCACCCCTTTGAATCCCACCTATCGAGCGGGTGAGCATGGTTATCGCACCGCTTTTGACCCACGCCAAGAGAGCGGTGTTCTCCCGCTCATCGAACGATTGCGAGGGGTGGGGTATGAAGTGATCTTAGCCATCGGTGACTTGGAGGAGAACCGTATCGGTAGCAATTGCGGTCAGTACTTACGCAGACACCTTATGACACCAGAGCTGCTCGAGGAAGGTTATTGTTATCCTCTCTACTATTATCAAAGTTGATATCTAATATCATGCCCTGCAAGACGATGCAGGGCATGAGCAATTATCGATGTTCCTAAATAGATGACTCAATCACCCTTTATTTTTTTAGCTTCACCTTGGTTGGTTTGGGAAGGTTATCCATAAATTTAATCCTTCCCTCTTGTCTTTGGAGTTTTGGCAGTTTACTAAGGATGAAGGGTAAAGCTAGCAAAAGAAGCAAACCAAGCAATATCCCACCAAACATCCACGCCGGAGCCGGTCGAGGGACTTCAGGTACCAGTCCACCGGGGTTATACTGTTCTTCAAAGGACACGCTGGCCGATTTGCTCTTGAGTGAGACATTCAGCTTTCTATTGACGCCATCTCGTAAAGGAGAGGGTGATGTATAAGTCAACGCATATTCACTCCGGAGGGCTCGCCCGTACCGGTCGTAGATTTGGGTTAAGGATTGGCTGTCATTGGCATATCCATATGCGCCGCCAGCGTGTTCGGCTATGTAGGTAAGCATGGCTTCGTCCAACCCTGCTAAATTGCCGCGATGATAGCGAGGGTCCCCAAGTCCAATGGTAGAAATGGATAGCTCATTAGATTGGATGTTATCGATGATGCTTTTTGGTGTCGTCTTGCTGCGGTTATCCATCCCATCGGTCAAGGCGATGATCGCTTTGCGCCCGGGTAGACCCTCTAAAATACGGATGCCCTCCGAAAGAGCGTCGTAGAAAGCGGTATCATCTTTGGCTTTTAGTTTATCGATCGCCTTGAGTAAGTTGGCTTTGTTTTGGGTGATGGGTTGAACGTATTTGATTTGAGTATTGAATGTCAAGATACCGGTCAGATCGTTTGGGCGAGTTTGGTTAATATAAGCACGAGCGGCTTCTTTAGCTGCATCCAGCTTGCCGGCTGCATTCATACTTCCTGAGACATCAATCAACAATAATGTGATGAGTGGATCTTGGCTTTCTCCAACGCCTTGGATATTTTGTAGTTTCATTTCCTGACCATTTTCGGTCAACATAATTTGCGAAGGTGACACTTGAACCGGATTCCCTGCCTGATCCTTGATGGATATATAAACGGTGACTTCTGGGAAGGAAGAGGTGTCTACCTGAGTGATAACTATTTGGTAAGGTTCAGGGGGGGCCGCTTGGGTCACGGCAGGAAAACCTGTTGCCGTAATAAGAAGGAC